>Ga0070741_10000084_pt1 | contig 346266 bp, 325 predicted proteins | sample Coa_R1_4_FD_66440 | JGI IMG/M metagenome (GOLD analysis project Ga0070741, IMG submission 66440) | Surface soil microbial communities from Centralia Pennsylvania, which are recovering from an underground coalmine fire - Coalmine... | ecosystem: Environmental > Terrestrial > Soil >...
ACGGGCGACTCGGCGAACCTGCGGAGACCAGACCACGGGAATCCTCCTTGTCCGAGCTCCGCCCGAGGCAAGGTTCCTCAGGCGGTTCGCCCGGGTGGTGGATCACCCGTATAAGTGCCGATGGGGGGCGCCGGAGGCCGCCGCGAATTTGGAGAGGACTGGCCTGGAGTGAAACCGTGACAAGCGGTTTCGGCGGTTTTCAACAGTCCCCCCGCCGCGCGTCGACATTGGCGGTGGGGAAACCTCGAGCGACCGCCCGTCAGCGTTCGCCGGCGAGCACCGGCGGGCCGAGGTCGTCGCCTGTCGGTTCGGCGGGGAGCTCGGGCGGCTCGACGGCGAGACGGGGAAGGACGCGGTCGACCGACTTCGGGAACCACCAGTTGGCCCGGCCGACGGCGAGCATCACCGACGGCACGACCGCCGAGCGCACGACGACGGCGTCGACCGCGATCGCCGCCGCGAGGCCGAGGCCGAACTGCTTGATGACCTGCTCGCCGCCGAGGATGAACGCGCCGAAGACCAGCACCATGATCGCCGCGGCCGCAGTGATCGTGCGGCCAGTGGCGTCCAAGCCGTCGGTCACCGCCCGCCGGTTGTCGCCGGTGTGCAGCCACTCCTCGTGGATGCGGGAGATGAGGAAGACCTCGTAGTCCATCGAGAGACCGAAGAGGATGGCGAACAGCATCACCGGCAGGAACGCCTCGATCGGTCCCCTGCGGTTGACGCCGAACAGCGAGCCCAGCCATCCCCACTGGAAGACGGCGGTGAGGATTCCGAACGCGGCACCGGCCGACACCAGGTTCATCACCGCCGCGGTCAGGGGCACGACGATGCTTCTAAAGACGACGGCCAGAAGGATGAACGACAACAGCACGACGACGCCGATGAACAGCGGCAGCTTGTTGGTGAGCACGCGCGCGAAGTCAGTGAAGATCGCCGTCGTGCCGCCCACGTAGATCGTCGTCGCCCTGCCCGGGTCGACCGACGGGATGACGTCATTGCGGATGCGGTTGATGAGATCGGTCGTCGCCGCGTCCTGCGGCGCCGAGCGGGGATACACCTGGACCTCGGCGATCCTCGTTGTCGTGCCGAGCGTCCGCTCGGAACTCACGCTCGCCACGTTCGGCTGCTGCCGCACGGTGTTGACCACGCGCGTGAACGTGGCCGCGTCGGCCGCAGTGCGGATCGGCGCCACCATTTGCAATGGGCCGTTGAAACCGGGGCCGAATCCCTTGGCCAGCAGGTCATAGGCCTGGCGGGTCGTCGAGCTCTTCGGGTCGTTGCCGGCGTCGGAGCTGCCGAGCCGCAGCGAGAAGAACGGGATGGCGAGCACGATCATGATGGCGAGGGCACCGGTCAACACGACCAACGGCCGTCGGTCGATGAAGTTCGTCCAGCGGTGCCAGAACCCGATCCGGTCGGAGAGCTCGATCGAGCCTTCCGCCAACACAGAACGCTCGCGCCGGCGCAGCACTCTGCGCCCGAAGAAGCCGAGCAACGCGGGCAGGAGGGTGATGGCCGACACCATCGTGAAAACGACACCGATGCTGGCGGCGATCGCCAGCCCGTACAGGAAGCTCACGCGCAGGGCGAACATGCCGAGCAACGCGATGCAGACGATGATCCCGGCGAACAGCACGGCGCGGCCCGACGTGTCGACGGCGATGGCAGTCGACTCCTCGACGCTCTTGCCCGCGAGAAGGTTCTGACGGAAACGGCTGAGAATGAACAGCGCGTAGTCGACGCCGACGCCGAGGCCGATGAGCAGGATCAGCTGGTCGGAGAACTGCGGCAGCTTCACCGTGTGGCTGAGGAGGGCGACGACCGACACGGCGGTGCCGAGGGAGACCAGGGCGGCGATGAGGGGCAGCGCCATCGCCAGCAGTGAGCCGAATACCAAGAACAGGACGACGGCCGCGGCCAGGATGCCGATGCCCGTGCCGCCGATGCTCTGGCGTCCGGCGCGACTGGCCAGTTGGCCGGCGACCGCGACCTTCACTCCGGAACCGGCTGCGACGGTGGCAGTGTCGACGAACGTCTTGGCCAGGTCCTGCGGCAGGTTCTGCGCCTGCTGGTCGAAGGTGACGTTGGCGAACGCCACGGTGCGGTCGGGACTGACCTGGTCTCCTCCTTGCGGCGAGAACGGCGACACCACGTTGCCGACATGCGGGAGGGCGCCGACCTTGGCGAGCATGTCCTCGACCCGTGCGACGACCGCCGGCTCGGTCACGGGCGTGCCCGTCGTGGTGCCGATCACGATCTGCTCGCTGTCTCCCGACTGGCGCCGGGCGTTGGCCTGCAGCAGCTTCAGGGCCCGGGTCGACTCCGTGTTGGGCAGGTCGAAGGAGTTCGAGTACGCCGACCCGGCCGCCTTCGACACGAAGGTGACGCCGATCAGGGCAAGCAGCCAGACCGCGAGCACGACGCGTCGACGCTGGTAGCAAAACGTGGCGAGTGCGCGCATCGACTCCTTCCTAGCGGGCCGCTACCCCCCAGCTACCCGCGCCAATGAGTGAGTGTGCGCTCACTCACTCTATACTCGCCCGATGGCGGCGACGAAGACGCACGGTGGGCGGGCGGCCGCCCTGCCTGTTGAAGAGCGGCGCTCGATGATCGTTGCTGCGACGCTGCCACTGCTTCTCGAGTACGGCGATCGTGTGACGACCCGGCAGATCGCCGAGGCCGCGGGCATCGCCGAGGGGACGATCTTCCGCGCCTTCCGGGACAAGGATGAGCTCGTCGCCGCCGTCGTCGACGCCGCTCTCGACCAGCGGGCGCTCGAAGATGCGCTCGACCGGGTGGATGGGGCGTTGTCGTTCGAGGACGCAATCTCGGCCGTGGTCGCCGTGTTGCAGCAGCGGCTGATCGACATCTGGCGCGTGCTGTCAAGCGTCGGAACCAGGTTCCACGAGCAAGCCCGCCATCCGATGACCGACAGCCACTCGCTCGTCCGCCTGTTCGAGGCACACCGTGAGCGCCTGAGCGTCGATCCCATCGTCGCCGCACGCCTGCTGCGAGCACTGACGCTGTCGACGACCCACCCGCTGATCGCCGCCGAGCCGATGTCACCGGAGGAGATCCGCGAGCTGTTCCTCCACGGAGTGGCGGCGTGCTGAGGAAACTGCTGCGGGCGCACGTCGGCCCGTACAAGAAGGTCCTGCTCCTCGTCGTCCTGCTGCAGGCGGTGCAGGCGTCGGCGGCGCTCACGCTGCCGACCATCAACGCCAGCATCATCGACCACGGCGTCCTGCCGGGCAACATCCACTACATCTGGACGCACGGCGCGGTCATGGTGCTCGTCGCCCTGGTTCAAGTGGTGTTCCAGATCGCGGCCGTGTTCTACGGCGCGAAGGTCGCCATGGGCTTCGGACGAGATCTGCGCGGCGCTCTCTTCCACAAGGTGACCGACTTTTCGACCCGGGAGGTCGGTGCGTTCGGCGCGCCCTCGCTCATCACGCGCATCACCAACGATGTGCAGCAGGTGCAGCTGCTTGTCGTGCTCGGAACGACGATGGCGATCGCAGCCCCGATCACGATGGCTGCCGGCGTGTTCTTCGCCTTGCGTGAAGACGTCGGGCTGTCGGTCGTGCTCGTCTTCGCCATCCCGATCGCCGGCGTCATCCTGGGCCTGCTGGTCTCGCAGATGACCCCGGCCTTCCGGCTCATGCAGGACCGCATCGACCACATCAACCGCGTGCTGCGTGAGCAGATCACCGGGATCCGCGTGGTGCGGGCGTTCGTACGCGAACCGGAGGAGACCGAGCGGTTCGAGACCGCCAACGACCGCCTGACCGTCGTATCGCTGCGAGCCGGACGGTTGATGTCGTCGATGTTCCCGACCGTCAACCTCCTGATCAACGCATCCAGCGTCGCGGTGGTCTGGATCGGAGCCAGCCGTGTCGCCGCCGGCGACGTACAGGTCGGATCGCTGGTCGCCTATCTCTCGTACCTCATCCAGATCTTGATGTCGGTGATGATGGCGACGTTCATGGTGTCGATGATCCCGCGGGCGTCGGTGTCCGCCGGACGCCTCCAGGAGGTCCTCGACACCGACGTGTCCGTGGTGCCGCCGGCATCGCCGGTACGACAGCTCGCCACACCCGGCACGCTCGAGCTTCGCGACGTCGGCTTTCACTACCCGGGCGCCGAAGCACCGGTGCTCTCTGACATCTCCTTCGTCACCGCGCCCGGGCAGACCACGGCGATCGTCGGCAGCACGGGCGCGGGCAAGACGACGCTCGTCAACCTCATCCCCCGGCTCTTCGATCCGACGTCGGGCGCGGTGAGCGTGGGCGGTGTCAATGCCCGAGAGCTCGACCCCGACATCCTCTGGAGCACGATCGGGTACGTCCCGCAGCGCCCGTACCTCTTCTCCGGCACGGTGGCGAGCAACCTCCGCTACGGCAAGCCGGACGCCACCGAGGACGAGATGTGGGAGGCGCTCGAGGTCGCGCAGGCGCGGGACTTCGTCGAGGCCATGCCTGGCGGGCTGAACGCGAAGATCGAGCAGGGCGGCACGAACGTCTCCGGCGGTCAGCGTCAGCGTCTCTCGATTGCCCGCGCCCTCGTCCGCAAGCCCGACATCTACGTCTTCGACGACTCCTTCTCCGCTCTCGACCTCGCCACCGACGCCCGCCTCCGTGCTGCCTTGGTTCCGTACACCCGCGAGGCGGCGGTCGTGATCGTGGCCCAACGGGTGTCGACGATTTCGAGCGCGAACGAGATCTTGGTGCTCGAGGACGGCCGCCTCATCGGCCGCGGCGTCCACGACGAGCTGGTGGAGACGAACCCGACCTACGCCGAGATCGTTCAGTCGCAGATCGGCGAGCAGGAGGGGGCGGCGGCATGAGCAAAGTCGACGAGACCCCCAACGTCCAGACCGACGACCTCGACAGCGAGGATGTCGACCTCTCCGCCCCCGAGACACGCGCCGCCGGACGGTGGCATTCGGCGGGCGTGCCCACCGAGAAGTCCGAGAACTTCGGTGCCGCCCTGCGCCGCCTCGTCGGCCTGCTGGGCCGCGACCTCACCGTCCTGATCGTCGTTCTCGTCCTGGCGATCGTCGCGACGGTCTGCAACGTGTCTGGTCCGCGGTTCCTCGCGCACGCCACCGACATCATCGTGAAGGGCGTCCTCAGTCACCGCGGCATCGACTTCGGCGCCTTGCACAGCTGGCTTCTCAAGGCTGCCGCGGTCTACGCCGCATCGTCGGGGCTCTTGATCGTGGCTGCCTACCTGATTGCCGGCGTGGTGCAGCGGCTCATGTTCCGGCTGCGAGCGCTGGTCGAGGACAAGGTCAACGCCCTGCCCCTCCGCTACGTCGACAAGCAAGCCCGCGGGGACCTGCTCAGCCGAGTCACGAACGACCTCGACAACTTCGCGCAGAGCCTGCAGCAGACACTGAGCCAGATGCTCACGTCGGTGTTGCTCCTGATCGGCGTGGCCATCGCCATGTTCACGATCTCCCCGCTCCTTGCGGCCGTGGCGCTCACCACCGTGCCCGTGTCGGTGTGGTCGATGCGCGTCATCGCCAAGCGGGCACGGCCGCAGTTCATGTCGCAGTGGAAGAACACCGGTCTGCTCAACGCCCAGATCGAAGAGACGTTCACCGGCCATGCCGTCGTGAAGGCATTCGGCCGCCAGCGCGAGGTCGAACAGCGTTTCCGCGAGACCAACGACGAGCTGTACGAGGCGTCGTTCGGCGCCCAATTCATGTCCAGCCTCATGCAGCCGGCCACGATGTTCCTCGGCAACATCCAGTACGTGATCGTGGCGGTCGTAGGCGGGCTGCGGGTGGCCTCCGGCGCCATCACGGTCGGCGACATCCAGGCCTTCATCCAGTACTCGCGGACGTTCTCGATGCCGCTGACGCAGCTCGCATCGATGATGAACGTCTTCCAGTCGGGCATCGCCTCCCTGGAACGAGTGCTCGAGCTCCTCGACGCCGAGGAGCAGTCGCCGGATCCGCCGGCGACAGACGAACCGCCCGCGACCAGAGGCCGCGTCGCCTTCGAGGACGTGACGTTCTCGTACGACCCGAGCAAGCCACTCATCGAGGACCTGTCGCTCGTCGCCGAGCCCGGTCAGACGATCGCCATCGTCGGCCCCACCGGCGCGGGCAAGACCACACTCGTCAACCTCATCATGCGGTTCTACGAGCTCGACGGTGGCTGCATCACCCTCGACGGCCGGGACATCGCCTCGATGCCCCGCGATGAGCTCCGGACCAAGATCGGGATGGTCCTTCAGGACACATGGCTCTTCGGCGGCACGATCCGCGACAACATCGCGTACGGCAACCCCCGCGCCTCCAACGAGGAGATCCTCGAAGCGGCGCGGGCCACCTACGTCGACCGGTTCGTCCACTCGTTGCCCGACGGCTACGACACCGTCATCAACGAGGAAGGCGACAACATCAGCGCGGGCGAGAAGCAGCTGCTCACCATCGCCCGGGCCTTCCTTGCGGATCCCGCCATCCTCATCCTCGACGAAGCCACCAGCTCGGTCGACACCCGCACCGAGGTGCTCATCCAGGAAGCGATGAACCGGCTTCGGGCGAACCGGACGAGCTTCGTGATCGCCCACCGCCTGTCGACGATCCGAGGTGCTGACAACATCCTCGTGATGGAGCACGGCCGCATCGTCGAGCAGGGCACGCATTCGGAGCTGCTCAATCGCGAGGGGCCGTACTACGACCTGTACATGTCCCAGTTCGTCGCGCCGGCCGTCGAAGTGGACGATCCGGGCGTCGATCCCGATACGCCAGCCGCGCCGCCGCCAGTCGCAACTCGCTCTTAGGCGCCTTCCAGTTCAGCCAGCATGGCCGCGAGCCGGGACTCGCAGCGGCCGTACTTCTTTCGGTAGCCACCGTGGCGGTAGCTCTCGGGGAACAGCTCGTCGATGCCACAGCCCGACACGGCGAACTTCACCTCGGCGTCATACAGCTCGTCCACGAGGGCGCAGAACAAGAGGGCGCTCCCTTGGTTGTCGATCGAGTGCATACCCCGCACGACAACCGCGTCGAGGCCGTCGAGCAAGGCGCCGAACCGGATCGGGTGGACGCGGCGTAGGTGAAGGAGGAGGGCGTCGAAATCGTCCACCGCCATCGGCCCCGGCATCTCGGCCACCAACTGTTCGAGCGTCGCGTCGTCCAGCGCGTCGGCCACGACCCGCGCCCTGCGCCGGTAGTCGGGCCCGTCGATCGTCACGACCTCGAAATGGGCGGCGATGGCCGCGATCTCGCGCTTGAAGTCATCAGCACTGAACCGACCTTCACCCAACCGGTCGGGTAGCGCGTTCGACGTCGTCACGACCTTGACGCCGGGGATGATCGAACGTAGGAACGTCACCGTCATCAAGGTGTTCGCGACGTCGTCGAGCTCGAACTCATCGATGCACAACAGCCGTTCGCCGCGCAACGCACCGACCGCCGCGTCCATGCCGACGAAGCCGATCAGCGCCGTGAGCTCGGCGAACGTGAGATACGCCTTCGGCGGTGGCGCCGCGTGCCACAGCGCCGCGAGCAGATGGGTCTTGCCCACCCCGTAGCCGCCGTCGAGGTAACGGGCCGGGGCGCCGTCGGATTCGGCGTCGCCCCGCCGCCACGCGAACCGTCGACCCGTCGGCCGCTCGCGCTCGATGAGGTCCGCCGCGAACCGCTCCATCGCCGCGAGCGCTCCGGCCTGCGACGGGTGCTCCGGGCTGGGCACGTAGGTCTCGAAACGCACGCCGGCGAAGCGTCGAGGGGGAACGAGGCGCGTCACCAGCTCGTCCACGTCGATGTCCGGCATGCGATCGACGAGGCGCAACATACGCCGGCGAACCTATTGAAGTCCGGGCGTGGCTACCTTCGGAGCGTGCGTTCAGGCGATGGGTTCGTGATCGCCGGGGACGGGCAGCCCCGTTGGGGCCGCTTCGGCGCCGCCGGTGTGCTCGTCCGCCATGTCGATGGCGACGACCATTGGTTCTTCCTCGCCCTGCGCTCACAGCACACCCACCGAGGTGGGACCTGGGCCATCCCCGGTGGCGCGCTCGATGAAGGCGAGTCACCGATCGAGGGGGCGCTGCGCGAGTTCGCCGAGGAGATCGGCAGCGAACTGCCGGAGCACACCGTCGTGCATGTACATGAGAGCGACCACGGCGGCTGGTCGTACTGGACCCTCGTCGTCGACGTCGCCGAGCGGTTCCCGGTGCCGACGACGTTCCACTGGGAAACGGCTGACGCCCGGTGGGTCCGCGGCGACGAGCTCACCCAGCTCGAGCTGTTCGACGCCTTCGCGGCGACCCTCGCCGAGTTGGGTTTGACCCACTGACGGGCAGAACGCGCATTCGCAGGTAACCAGAATCGCCCCGTCGAACTACTGAGGAGGGTCCCCCGGAGGGAAGGTCAGTTATGCGTCGGATCGCGGTCGTGGTGGCCATCGTCGTGCTGTCGGCAGGGGTGTCGACGAGCGCCTTCGCGGCGACTGCCCCGAACCCGGCGCGGGTGTGCGCCCAGCCCCGGCTGCTGATCCTGTCGGCCTTCCCGGCCGAGATGGGCGAGATCATGAAGTCGACCAAGCTCGCCAGCACCGAGCCCATCCGGTCGCCCGCTCCGAAGAGCAAGGAGTTCTGGAGCGGCACTTTGAAGGGTAAGCCGGTGATCGAGGGCCTCACCGGGATCGGCCCTGTCAACGCGACCGACACGACCAACGCCGCCTTCTCTCTGTTCCCCTGCATCACGAGTGTCCTGTTCTCCGGCGTCGCGGGTGCCGGGAGCGACCACCTCGGGGCGAACGGCGCGGCACGCCACTCTCGGATCGGCGACGTGACCGTGCCCGACCGCTGGACGACCGACGGCGGCAAGACCTGGTCGACCGCCGACACGTCGATGATGTCGCTGGCGACCCAGGTGGCACCGAGCGTCAACCTGCAGAGCTCCACCCCACTCGAGGACTACGCCTGCTCGTGCGTCGACTGGGGCAACATCCCCGGCGACACCTTCCCCTACAAGCCTGTTGTGCTGTTCCACGGCGACGGGTCGACGACCGATCCCTTCGGCGGCCACGCGGCCCCGTGTCTGCAGCACGGCGGCGATCTGGCGGGCTGCGAGCCCTGTCCGGCAGCCCTCGGCACCTCGCCCGATCCGACGCGGTTCATCTATGGCGTCGAGGGCATCGCCGACCCGGGCTTCATCACCGGCCTGTTCGCGTTGGCCGGCGGCTCTGGTTCGCACGAGTTCATCGAGGGCGACGAGGAGACGGGTGCGGTGGCCGCGGTCGTCAACACGCACCACGTGCCGTTCCTCGGCTTGCGGGGCATCTCCGACGGCACGGCCGACCCGCTGATGCTCCCCGGCTTCCCCTCGCAGTTCCTCGTCTACACCCAGATCGCGGCCAACAACTCGGCCAAGCTCGCGCTGGCGTTCGTCAACGCCTTCCAGGTCCCGACCAAGCCGTAGGCCATCGAAGCTGACGCCGGCGTCAGCCTCGCCGCTAGCCTTCTGACCAATGGACGAGCTGCCGAAGATCATCAGCGTCGACGACCACGTCGTCGAGCCGTCGCACGTGTGGCAGACCTGGCTGCCCGAGAAGTACCGCGCGAAGGGTCCCCACGTCGAGCGCAAGCGGTGGGGCGACTTCAAGCACATGGCCGGCGCCAAGTACAAGATGCACGAGGACCCCGAAGGCGCGTGGGGCGACGCCTGGTACTACGAGGACCGCCTCATCTACGTGCACAAGAAGTTCGTGGCCATCCCCCAAGAGGCCATCACGCCCGGGGCCGACGGTGACCTCCCCGACTTCGACCGCTCCAAGATGGAGATGGTCGCCGTCACCTACGACGACATGATCCCGGGCTGCTACGACCGCGACGCCCGCATCAAGGACTTCGAGATGAACTGGATGGACGGCTCGCTGCCGTTCCCCACGTTCCCCCGCTTCTGCGGCCAGACCTTCTACGAAGGCGAGGACAAGGAGCTCGGGCTCGCGTGTGTCCAGGCCTACAACGACTGGATGGTCGAGGAGTGGTGCGGTCCGTCGGGCGGCGTCAACATCCCGCTCTGCCTGATTCCCCTGTGGGACGTCGAACTCGCGGCCAAGGAGACGCAGCGCAACGCCGACCGCGGCGTGCGCGCCATCTGCTTCAGTGAGCTCCCCCACCACCTCAAGCTGCCGACCATCCACAGCGGTGAATGGGATCCGCTGTTCCAGGTCTGCAACGACAACGGCGTCACCCTCTGCATGCACATCGGGTCGTCGTCGACCAACCCCGCCGCGTCACCCGACGCGCCCGGCGGTGTCGGCGGCACCCTCGCCTTCAACAACTCGATGGCGTCGCTGGCCGACTGGCTGTTCTCGGGCAAGCTCATCCAGTTCCCCAAGCTGAAGCTGGCGTACTCGGAAGGCCAGATCGGCTGGATCCCGTACGCGCTGGAACGGGCCGACACGGTGTGGGAGCAGCACGACAGCTGGCAGCACTCCAAGGAGCGCATTCCCGAGCCCCCGTCGAGCTACTACCACGGTCGCATCTTCGGCTGCTTCACCGCCGACCACCACGGCCTGCACAACCTCGACGCCGTCGGTCGCGACAACATCTGCTTCGAGGTCGACTACCCGCACACCGACACCACGTGGCCGTACTCGAAGGCGTACGTCGAGAAGATCACCGCCCACCTCGACGACCAGATGACCTACAAGGTGCTGCGGGGCAACGCCATCAAGATGCTGGAGCTCGACCGGGTCTAAGGCCAGGCCGCCGGCGATGACCAAGGCCTTCAACCCCTTCGACGCCGAGCAGGCCCATAACTCGTGGCCGCTGCTCGCTGATCTCCGCGCCGAATCGGCCGTCGTCGACATCGGCGACGGGATGGCCTATGTGACGCGCCATTCGGCGTGCCGCCAGCTCCTGCGCGATACAGACGGCTTCTCCAGCGCACAGGGCTTCAAGGCGCCGGGCGTGGTCGTCCCGCTCGAGGACCGCACACTCGGCGAGCTCGACCCGCCCAACCACGTGCTCGTCCGTCGGGTGATGGTCTCCGCGCTCACGCCCAAGTCGGTCCGGGCGGCCGAGCCCTACATGGAGGCCAAGGCGAAGGCCCTGCTCGACGCGCTGCCGGACGGTGGCACCGTCGACCTCGTCAGCGCCTTCACGGTGCCGTTGCCCAACGCCTCGACCGTCCATCTCCTGGGCTTTGCCGAAGAGGACGCACCCAAGACGATGGCGTGGGCCAAGGACTTGATCGAGAGCGGCTTTCCGGCGACCCATCGCAACCGCGAGGGCGTCGAGGGCTTCGCCGACGGGTTCCCCGACTTCGCCAAGTACATCGACGACCGCATCAACGAGCGGCGCACCGATCCCAGGGACGACGTCACCACCCGACTCCTCGAACTCGAGGTCGACGGCGAGCGGCTGACGCCTCGACAGCTCCGCGCCATGGTGCGGAACCTGATCACGGGCGGGCTGACCACGACCAGCCAGCTCCTCGGCAACCTGCTCTACGAGCTGTTCACTGTGCCCGGCCTGGAAGAACGCCTACGCGCCGATCCCGAGGCCCTGCACCGAGCGATCGAGGAGAGCCTTCGTCTGGCGCCGCCGATCATGTTCATCCCGCGCGGCTGCGTTCGGGACACCGACGTCGACGGCACGACGCTCCACGCCGGCCAGCGGGTCGTGATGGGCACGGCGTGCGCCAACCGCGACGAGGATGTGTTCCCCAACGGCGATGACTTCGACGTCGACCGCGACAACTTCGCCGACCACCTGACCTTCGGCCACGGACCGCACTTCTGCCCTGGCGCCCAGATGGCCCGTGCCGTGGCCCGCATCGGCATCACCGCGTTCCTCGAGCACTTCCCGGAGGGGACGGTCCGGCTGACCGACGGGTTCGAGTACGAGAACGTGCCCGCCTTCTTCGAAACCGGGCCGGCGCGGCTCACGGTCGAGACCGCCCGATAGCGACTGCCGTGCCGCACCCTCGCCTCGTCGAGCAGATGGAGGCCCAGGGCGTCGACGTCGTCGTGCTCTGCGGCGAGAACAACGTCTGCTACGCCACCGGACACGTCGCTCCTTCGCAGGAGCCGGCGCGCGCCGGCGCCACGAGGACGGTCGCCATCGTCACGACAGCGGGCCACCGTCTCGTTGACGGCTCGCGCCTCGACTTCGACGAGGGCGCACGGGCGCTGGCCGCCGCCATTGCCGACCACCCCGGCTCGCTGGCCATCGACGAGTACCCGTCGATGGCGGTGCGCCGGGCATTGGACCCACGAACGCCGGCCGACGCCCGTCCCGTTCTCACCGCGGCCAAGTTCGTCAAGACGCCGGCGGAGATCGAGACGATCCGCAGCGCCCAGCGCATCAACGAGCAGGCGATGGACGTCGTGCTGCCGATGGTGAAGCCCGGCCTCAAGGACACCGACCTCACCGCCGCGTTCTTTCGTCGCATCTTCGAACTGGGCGCTACCGGAAACACCGTCGATCCCATCTGGAACGTCGTCCCCGACTCGCTCGCCGACGGCCCGTTCACGTTCACGGGCCACCTCCCCTTTCCGACACCGGCCGTCGGACGGGTACTGAAGAAGGGCGACGTGATATTCAACGACGCCGGCATCGACTTCAACGGTTGGGCGTCGGACTTCGGGCGCACGTGGTGCGTCGGCGTCGAGCCCGACGCGAGCCAGCGCTCGCAATTCCGTCGCTACCTCGAGATCCTCGACGCCTGTCTCTCGGTGATCAAGCCCGGGGCGACGGCATGGGACGTCGCTGCCGCCGCTCGCGACGCGAACGGTGGCGAGCCGCCGTGGTTCCCCCACCTCTACGTGGCCCACGGCATCGGCACCGAGAGCGCGGAGCTGCCGTTCTGCGGCACCGACCTGGGCGAGGAGGTGGAGGCGCGAGCGGTGCTCGCCGCCGGGACCGTGCTCGTGCTCGAGCCCGTCGTATGGGAGGACGGCCACGGCGGCTACCGCGCCGAAGAAGTTGTTGTCGTGACCGACGACGGATGCGAGCGGCTGACCAACTACCCCTACACGCCATATGAGTGATGGGTAAAGAGCGCGTCCTCGACGAGATGGCCCGGCAGGAGGTGGACGTGCTGCTGCTCGGACGCGAAGGAAACGCTCGGTACGTGTCGGGTGCCAACCGGCTGTTCCTCGCCGGCGAGCGCGCCTTCGCGCCCGGGTGCGTCGTCGTCGCCGAGACCTCGGCCGTGCACGTGCTTTCGGTCACCGACTTCGGCATCCCACCCGCGATCGCCCACGCCGACCTCTATCCGCCGTCGTGGAACCCGGCCACGACAGTGGGCCGGATCGCGGCCTTACCCGGCGTCGACGCCGCCAGACGCATCGGTGTCGACGGGCTCACCCCGCTATTCGAGGCCCTGGTCACAACGTCGCGCCCGGGCACGGAGTTGGTCGACGGCGAAGCCGTCATGCGCGCCGCGCGGCGGATCAAATCCGCCGAAGAGGTCACGCATATACGCGCCGCCGCGAACGTTGCCGGGACGATGATGGCGGCCGCCCTCGATGCCGTCGCATCGGGCGCGAGGGACGCCACCGTCAAGGCCATCGCCATGGAGACCATGTCTCGGGCGGGCGCGAGCACGTTCGCCTTCGAGCCCCGCATTGAACACGTCGGCTACCGCACCACCGTCGCCGTCGGCACCCTGGTCGACGGCTGGGAAGCCGACCTGACCAGAACCGTGCCCGGACCAGAGCGGCCCGACGCGCTTACCGCCGCACTCGGACGGTGCCGGACCGGCAGGATCGCCGGTGACATCGGCGCCGATGTTCACGGCGTCGGCCTTGGCTACGAGGTCCTTTCGCGAGCGGACCGGCTGGAGCCCGGCATGGTTCTGTCGGTCGGCGTCGACGGCGCGCGCGACACCGTCCTCGTCACCGACGGCGCCCCCGAGCTTCTGACTGGTTAGGGCTTCGGCCAGCGGGCCGCGAGCTCGGCTCTCGATGCCACTCCGAGCTTGGTCAACAGCGACGAGACGTGGCTCTCCACGGTGCGTACGGAGAGGTAGAGCTTCTCGGCTATCTCCGCGTTCGACATCCCGTCGGCCACCAACGCCAGCACCTCGACCTCGCGGGCAGTCACGCCGTCGGCCATGAGATGGGGCGGGATGGTGTCCTTCCTGCGGCGTCGAGGCACGGTCGCACCCGCCTCGCGCAGCAGGCCCCGGACGCGGTCGACGGCGAGGTTGCCGTCGTGGGCTTCGTAGAGATCGAGCGCTTCCCGCAGCCAGCGCGCACGGTTCGGGCCGCCGAGCGTCTCCGCGGCGACCACGCGCACGATCGCCAGGTCGTAGGGCATGCGCATCGTCACCCCGTCAAGCGCGGCGTCAAGGGCGTCGGCATCGCCAGCCAACAGGGCTTCGACGGCTGCGATGACCACCGCGCTCGGATGCCAGCGCTGGGTCGACGGAAGGTGGCGCGCCAGCGCCAGCGCCTCCTGGGCATCGCGTGTGCGACCGGCCGCGAGCAGAGCGAGAGCGAGATACGCGGGTGCGTCACTCGGCAGGGTGCCCGGCTCCGCCTGCAGTGCCTCGACGACCCGCTGCATCTCGGCGATGGCATCGTCGTATTCGCCCAAGTGGAGGTGGTGGTCGCCGGCGATGCCGCTGGTGTGGATGATGGCGTCGGTCGACTCTCCGCCATGACGTCGAGCCTCGTCGAGCATGTCGTAGAAGGCGAGGTCGCCACTGATGTGGGCCGCGCCCAGTCTGGCCATCAGGACGAACGGCAGCAGATCGAGCGGATGCCGGCGACAGCGCTCGGCCGCGTCTTCGGCCAGCTGGGCGCCGGCGGCCGGGTCACCTTGCACTGACAACGCGATCGAGAGATTGAGCTCCGCCCACACCTGCTCGACGAGAGCGCCCGCCTCACGCGCCACCTCAACTGCTTCGAACATGCGCTGCGGCTGCTCGCCGCTCATCAGCTCCAGCTCGGCGAGCGACACGAGACCACGGATGCGTTCGGCGGTCAGACCCGCCTTTGCTGCCACTTCCTGCTGCTGTTCCCACGCGGCCGCGGCCTCCTCGCGGCGGCCGAGCAGGTCGAGCGAGCGCGCTTGGAGGTCGAGCGCGGCACATGCGCTGCCCGCGTCGTCGCCCGCCCCATCGAGCGCGCGCGCCGCACACGCGAGCGCCGACTCCGTGTCGCCGACGGCCAGCGCCAGGCGTCCGATTGTCACGTCGACGAACGGCGACCGGGGCAGGTCCCCAGCCTCGTCCGCCAACGCTCGCACGACGTCGAGCTGACGGTCGTCGAGCGCGCAGCTCGCCATGCGCATCCAGCGCTCCGCCGTCCGGCCGCGACGCGACGTCGTTGCCTCGTCGATGGCGAGCGCCTCCTTCCATCGGCCCTGGGCCGCGAGCGCCGCGGCGATGGCGTCATCGGCCCCGTCGACGACCTCGGGCGCAGCGGCAAGTACACGAGCGCGGCCAGCGAGGGCCTCGGCGCGAAGCAGGGCGTGGGCCCGCCGGCTCAGGTCGGCGGCCTCGATCAGCGCTCGGGCCGCGCCGTCCCTGTCGCCGGTCGCGGCCTGATGGGCAGCAACACGCTCGAGGAGGGAATCATTGCCCGTCGCTCGCGGCGCCAAGGCGGCCGCCGCTCGGCGGTGCATGTCGGTGAGAACGCCAGGCCCCGCGTGCGCCGCCACTGCGTCACCGACGACGGCGTGGCGGAACTCAACATTGCCGGCGACGCTCTCCAGCAGGCCGCCGTCGATCGCCGCAGCCAACGCCGTTCGCACCGCGTCCCCAGGCTGGCCTGCCACCTCGGCCAAGAGATCGAAGTCGGCGGCGCCGACGACCGCGACCGCTGTTATGACGTCGCGCGCGTCATCGGACAAGCGGTCGACGCGTGTCGCAACCGCGCCCGCCACGGTGGGCGGCACCACCGCACCACCACCGCGCCACACGGCGCCGTGGTCGTCGACCAGCAGACTGCCGGAACGCACGTGGGCGTCGAGGATCTCTTCGACGAACAAGGGGATGCCGTCGGCTCGCTCCCGCACCTGGGCCAGAAGCTCCTCGGGCGGCCGGACGCCGAGAAGGGCGGACGCCAGATCGTTCACCTCGGCGTCGGCAAGCGGCTCGACCGGCCAGATCTCAGCCAGCCCCTGGTGGGCGAGCGTGTCCATGAGCTGGTCGGCCAGTGATCCCTCGCCTCGGCGAGACGAGGCGACAACGAGCACGTCGTCGAGCCCGGCACTCACGACATACCGGAGCGCCTCCAGGCTTTCAGCATCCGCCGCGTGCACGTCGTCGACGAAGATCGCGAGGCGGCGGTCGGACGCGAGCTCGCGCAGCAGGGCAACGAGACCTTCGAGCGCGAGCAGGCGCACCTGGGCGTCGGTGAGGCCCCCCGGTGCGTCCTCGGCCGACCACTCAGGAAGGATCAGCTGCAGGCCCCGGTCGTAGACCGAGGGCGGCCTGGGCCGGTCCGCTTCGGTCCGCAGCCACGAGCGCAACGCTTCAGCGACGACACCGAAGCTCACCGGGCCGCCGACGCTCGCCCGGCCGACGAGGACGGCGAGGCCCCTACGCCGGGCGTCGAGCACCGCTTCGTGCAGAAGTCGAGTCTTTCCGATCCCGCCTTCGCCCGAAAGGAACACGCACGCCGGTGACCCGGGTGCGCCCCCCACCACCTCCCGCAGGCGATCGAGGTCCGCCTGGCGTCCTACGACCACCGAAGACCGACGGACTCCCCCCTGCATCTCCACAGTCTGTCTCGCCAGAATTTCCGTGGTCGGCACGGATGTCGCCGGCGCTCCTCGGCCGGATGATCACGGTCAGACGAAAGGAGCTCACCATGACGGTCACCGAGACGGACTTCGATCCCCAGGCGATGGAGGCTGCCGCCGGCAAGGTCATGTCGATCTACGCCGGCGCCATGCTCAACTACATGATCGACATCGGCCACCGCACGGGCCTGCTGGCCACCGCAGCCCAGGGACCAGGCACATGCGAGGAACTGGCCGCCCGCGCCGGGCTCACGGAGCGCTACGTGCGCGAGTGGCTGGCGGCGATGGTCACCGGCGGCGTGTTCGAATACGACCCCGCGACCAAGACCTACAGCCTTCCTGCCGCCGAGGCGGCCGTGCTGACCGGCGGTCCGCTCCCCTTGGCCACGATCGCCGGGCTGCAGACCCACCTCGGCAAGCACGTGCACGAGGTGGCGCGCGCCTTCCGCGAAGGCGGCGGGGTCCCCTACTCGGCCTACCGGCCCGAGTTCACCGACCTCATGGACGCCATTGGACGCACGCTCTACGACACGGCATTGGTCGACGCCTACCTCCCGATGGTCGACGGGCTGACCGAGAAGCTCGAGGCGGGCGCCACGGTGGCCGACGTCGCGTGCGGTACCGGTCACGCGCTCGTCGTGCTCGCCCGCCAATTCCCGAAGTCGACGTTTGTCGGGATCGATCTCGACGACGGGGCAATCGCTCGAGCACGGGCCGAGGCATCGGGCGCCGGGCTCACCAACGTGCGCTTCGACGTGGCCGACGCGGCGAGGCTCGACATCACCGATGGATTCGACGCGGTGCTCGTATTTGACGCCATCCACGACCAGGTCGACCCCGCCGCCGTGCTGCACGGCATCAACGCCGCCCTGAGACCCGGAGGCGTGTTCCTCATGAAGGAGCCCCGCGCCGCGGACGCTCTCGAGGACAACATCGGCAACCCCTTCGCTCCGATCGGGTACTCGATCAGCACCCTCCACTGCATGACGGTGTCGCTCGCCCACGACGGCGCCGGCATAGGCACAATGTTCGGCGTGGAGCTTGCGTCCCGACTGCTGACAGAAGCGGGGTTCGCGGACATCACCGTGCACGACGCCCCGGGCGATCCCACCGACGCCGTGTACATCTCGCGCAAGGCCGGTGGGGCACGATGACCACGCTCCAGAACAAGGAGACGCCCGTGTCGATGCAAGAAGTGATGAACGCCGTCGTCCGCCTGCAGTCCGCGGCCGACGCACTGGCCGCCGTCGGAGCCCGCGCCGGCGACACCGAGGGGATCATGCCTCCGGCCGTCGCGGCGGCAGTCGACGACGTCCTGGCCGCCGCTGGCGTGCCCGATCTGAGCGAGCTTCCGCCGCCGCAGCGGGCGATGGTGGCCGCCTTTGTGCGGTCCGCGTTCGGGCAGGCCACCGACGTGCTCACTGCTCCCACCAAGCTGTCGTGGTCGTACACCGATGCCGCCGTCCTCGAAGGCCAGGGCCGTGCATCGATGATGATGCCGACGTTCCTGAACCAGACGGGCGAGATCGGCGATGTGTCGTCGCTCCTCGACGTCGGCACCGGTGTCGGCTGGCTGGCCGTGGGGGCCACCCAGGTGTGGCCGGACTGCACGGTGGTCGGGATCGACACCTGGGAACCGTCACTCGAGCGGGCACGGAACAACGTCGTGGCGGCGGGCGCCGCCGACCGCATCGAGCTGCGGAACCAAAGCGTCGTCGACCTCGAGGACGTCGATCGCTTCGACCTGACATGGGTGCCGAGCTTCTTCCTGCCAGCCGATGTCCTGTCGGCCGCCGCCGAAAGGATCCTCGCCGCCACCCGTGCGGGCGGCCAGGTCGTGATCGCTCGCTACGAGCCACCGCCGGACCCTCTGGCGAGCGCATCACTGCGCCTACGCACGACGCGCGACGGAGGCTCGTGGGCCCCGACCGACGAGATCATCGGCATCCTGAAGGACGCCGGCTGGTCCGACGTCCGCGTGCTGCCCACTCCCCCGGGCTTCACGTTGACGTTCATCGCCGGCCGAAAGGCTTAGGGGCCGGCCGACCGGAACTACTAGGGCCGACCGCCGTAGGGCAACAGGTCGGCCCAGTAGATCGAGTCGTACTCGACGTTGGCGCCGGTGTGGGGGGCGTCAATCATCTGGCCGCCGCCGACGTACATGCCGACGTGGTAGGGCGGGCTGCCGAAGAACACGAGGTCGCCCGGCTGCAGGTCGGCGATCGGCACGTGCGCGGTCTCGTCGTACTGCGTGGCCGCCGAGTGAGCGAGAGACACGCCCGCCGCGTCCCAGGCGTACATGGTGAGCCCTGAGCAGTCGAAGCTGTTGGGGCCGGCGCCGCCCCACTGATACGGCTTGCCGAGTTGCGCCTCAGCCGTGGCGACGGCTTTCGAGGCGCCGGCGGCCGCCGGGGGCGGGGGACCCACCGGCGGCGCGCCGGACGTTCCGAGGCGGGGGGACGAGTTCCCGCGAGTCGTTGTCGGCGACTCGAGCGCTGCGGTCCGCGCCGCCAAGTCAGCTTTGGCCTTGGCCGCCTGGGCAGCGGCCTGCTCGGCCTGCTGCTGGGCGACGAGTTGGGCCAGCTGGCCCTGCACCTGCGCCAACGTGGCCTGCTGGGTGTTGACCATTGCCGCGGTGGCGTTGCGCGCCGACCCAACCTGGTTCACGGCGTCGTGCGCCGACGACTGCGCCGCTTGCAGCGTGGCCTCGCGCGCCCGTAGATCGCCGACCGCGGCGTGCAGGCCGTCGACGGCCTGCTGCTCGTCGCCGGTCGCGGTCTCGGCGTAGGCCTTGCGCAACGGCATGTCCTGGCCGTTCGAGCCGACCAGCTGATCGATGATCGCCGTGGTGCCGCCGTGGACGTACGCGTCAACCGCGTTCGTCGCCAGCCGCTGACGCGCGTCGGCCAGGTTGGATTCGGCCACCTGAAGCTGTGCCTGGGCCGTCGTCAGCGCCGACTGCGTATCGGTCTGGTGAAGGACGGCCTGGTTGTACTGCTCGTCCAGGATCTCGATCTGACGGTTCTGCGCGTCCAGCTGTTGGGCCAGACGAGCGGCTTCGGCGCGCTTGTCGTCGATCGGATTGGCAAAAGCTGGGGCGCTGAGGCTGGCCACCAGCAGGGCCATGAGCCCCACCAGCAGACCGACCCGCCGCCGGCTCGGTGGGGCCAATGGTCCTCCGTGTGCCTTCGGTCTGTCGGCTGGTCCTACGTGGTCGGTGGAACCCTACAGAGCGCCGCAGCGCGAACGGGCGCGCCCGTACGGACCTCCGGCGGCCTCTTAACCAATCCTTGGAGGACTCTTAACGCCGCGTGTCAGAGAGTGCGTCAATGCGCCATGCTGAGGTGATGCAGCACGTGCTGGTCGTCGAGGACGACGACGCCATCGCCGAGCCTCTGGCCCAGGGCCTCGAGCGAGAGGGATACGCCGTAACGCGCGTGGCGACGGGAACGGCCGCGCTCGAACAGAGCGACGTCGACCTCGTGCTCCTCGACCTTGGCCTCCCCGATCTCGATGGCTACGAGGTCTGCCGGCGCATTCGGGCCCGGGCGTCGACGCCGATCATCGTGATCACGGCCCGCGGTGACGAAGTCGACCGCGTGGTGGGTTTGGAGCTCGGCGCCGACGACTACGTCGTCAAACCGTTCGGTCACCGCGAGCTCGTGGCGCGCATCCGCGCTGTCACCAGGCGAACGACGCTGGTCGAGTCCGTTGCCGTGCAACACGTCGGCAACATCGCCATCGACCGTCGGACGCGCAAGGTGTGGAACGGTGACGAAGAGGTTGCGCTCGCACCCAAGGAGTTCGACCTGCTCGCCCTTCTCGCCGAAGACGCGGGTGCCGTCGTCAGCAGGCAGCAGATCCTCGAGCAGGTGTGGGACCCGCACTGGTACGGCCCGACCAAGACGCTCGACGTGCACGTGGCCGCCCTCCGCAAGAAGCTGGGGCGGCCGCAGCTCATCGAAACCGTTCGGGGCGTCGGGTTCCGCCTCGCCATGGAACCGTGAGGCGGCGCTTTCTCCTCAGCTTCTTTCTCTTCACGGTGGTCGTGCTCGTCGGGCTAGAGGTTCCGCTGGGCACCGTGTTCCGCCAGCGGGAACGTCAGACGACCATCGACGGCCTCGAGCGCGACGCCACCGCCGTCTCCGCCATCGCCGTCGACGACCTCGAGCACGGCGACATCGCCAACCTGCAAACCGTGAGTGACCGCTTCGGCCGCCAAGAAGGCGAGGGCGTCACGATCTTCGACACGCAGGGACACGTCCTTGTCGCCGTGGGACGTACACCGCCAGGCACCATTCGCTCGGAGCTGACCCAAGAGCTGGACCGAGCGCTCGCGGGCGAAAAGCCGTCGGGCATCGTGCACCTACCCGGACCCGACCTTCTCTACGTCGCCACTCCCATCGGTGCCGGGCGCTCGGCCCTGGGCGTCGCCGTGATCGCGGCGCCGACGACCGACCTGGCCGAGCGCGTGCGCCGTAACTGGATCGAGCTCGGCGTCGTGGGAGTCGTCGTACTCGCGATCAGCGGCGGGCTCGGCCTCTTGCTGGCGCGGTCGTTGACCCGGCCGCTGGCCGAGCTCGACGACGCGGTGGCGGGCTTGCAGCGCGGCGACCTCAGCACTCGCGCCGCGACGGGCGCGGGACCACCAGAGCTGGCCGAGATCGTGCGGCGCTTCAACGCCATGGCCGATCACTTACAGGAGCTCGTCGAAGCGCAGCAGGCATTCGCGGCCGACGCGTCCCACCAGCTGCGGACACCGCTCACCGCGCTGCGTCTGCGTTTGGAAAGTCTCGACGCGGCGGAGGACGGACCCGACCACGCCGACCTCGAGGCCGCCATCACCGAAACCCATCGCCTGTCGCGTCTGGTCGACGGGCTGCTGGCTCTGGCCAAGGTCGAGGCGAGCAAGCCGGCGCGCGCGGTGATCGACGTCGACACCGTCGTCGCTGACCGTGTCGACGCGTGGGCACCGCTGGCCGAGGAACGCAACGTCACCGTGCGCAACGGTGCGACGATCGCGACCCGGGCCTTCGCGGTTCCCGGTTTCCTCGAGCAGGTGCTCGACAACTTGATCGACAACGCCCTCGACGTCAGTCCCAACGACAGCACCGTCGAGGTCACCGTCGAGCGCGAGGACCCGTGGGTCGAGATCCACGTGGTCGACGAGGGTCCCGGCCTGGGCGCCGTCGAACGCCGGAGGGCGTTCGACCGTTTCTGGCGCCAGGACGGATCGGGACGGGGCCAGGGAACCGGCCTGGGCCTGGCAATCGTGCGCCAGCTGGTGCGCCTCAGCGGCGGCGAGGTGGAGCTGCGGGGCCGACCCGGCAAGGGGCTGGACGCCGTCGTTCGCCTCGAGGCGTGGCGCGGTCGCGCTACGGCACCGGTCGAACGTGTTACAGCGCCGAATAACCACGACCTTCCAGTCCCTTAACCTTCCGCTTCCTCCCGACGTCGTACGTTCACTGGATCGCCGCTTTCGACGCTGAGCCGTCCCTGCGCCCCGACACCCCGTCGCCCGTCACCAACCGCGACGCCGAGTTCCTGCAGTTCCCCAGCGGCGACACGGTCCGCATCCTCGTGGATGGCCACAAGTCCGAGCGCGCGTTCACCGTCCTCGACTGCACGCACGTGCCGGGCCCGACCGAGCGTCACATCCACACCGACGCCCACAAGTCGGTGTTCGTGCTCTCCGGTCGCTACCGCTTCGCGGTCGGCGACGACGTGTCGGAGGTCGGTCCCGGCGACGAGGTGTTCATCGGTCGCGGGGTGCCCCATGACTTCATCGTTGGCATCGAAGGCGGGCGCGCCCTGTTCGTGTTCTCCCCCGCCGGCATCGAGGAATACTTCCGCTCGTTGGCGGTCATGGCCGGCGGCGACACCTCCTCGAGCCTCGTCGAGGAGCTACGGCGGCGCCACTACATCCTGCCCGCCGAACCGGTTCCCGCCATCGAGACATAGGCGGCGACCTTTCCGATCGAGCAACGAGACCGGGTCGTCGTCCTCGGTGTGGGCGTCACCTACGGCTGCATCGAGGTCCTGTTCGGACTGCTGCTCGTGCTCGCCGCCGTCGGCCGCGGCCGCATCCCGTCGCCCTGGCTCGACGTTCTCAAAGCGGTGAGTCATGCCGACGTCGGAGCGTTCACCGCTCGGTGGCTTCTGGCGACGACGCGCGGGCTCGAGAAGGGCGCCAAGTTCCTGATCGGACTCGGGCTCGTCGTTGACGGTGGTCTACGCGCCGGACTGTGCGTCGGAGTGTTGCGGCGATCGCGCGTCGCGGCTGCATTGGCGATCATCTTCTTCGGCGCCACGGCCATCGGCGCGCTGGCCGTCGCCGGCGTCAACCCACCGCTGATCCGGCTGACAACCTTGACCGCCAACGCCGTGCTGGCCTTCGTCGTCGGCCTCGAGGCCTACCGCCTCAGGCCCAAGCGCTTGCGGCTGTACAGCTCCTAGTGGTGCGAGTGGGAGCCGCCCTTGCCGTGGTGGCTGCTGCCGTGTGCGCTCGTTGAGGCCGGCACGGACGCGATCTGCTGGGGCGTCGGTCCCTCGTGTGCCAGCAGGGCGGCGACGCCGGCTTGGATCGCCTTGGGATCGACAGTCGTCGTCGTCGACAGGGGCACTGTTGTCGTCGCGACGGGTGGTGCGACCTGGTCCGCATCCGTCGGGGTCGACCCGCCGTGAAGGGCAAGGCCCACAGCGGCCAACGCGACGAATCCAGCGGACGCCAAGATCAGGCGCCGCTTCTTGGGGTCGTCCGGCGGGCGCGGGAGGGCAAAACGACGAGGACTCATGGGTACGGGGACGGTACCGGCGGCCGCTGAGCCCTCCGTCGCAGCCTGTCGATTCTTAATTCATCCTTGACTGGGCCTTGGACTCCGCACAGTTCGCGAGACTCGGGGGGTGACCGAGGACGCCGCGGCGGGCGGCGGGGATCCTCACGCTGCCGAGCAGCAGTACATCGACGGCCTGTACCGGCGGTTGGCGGAGCTGCGCGGCCAGACGGCGGCTCGCCTCGCCGAGGTGCGCCTGCACCAGACCCGGCACCAGCAGGCGCTGCTCGAGCGCGACGCCGAGATCCGTCTGCTCGAAGGGGCCCTGGCCCGCTACGACGTCGGTGGCGGGGCGCTGTGCTTCGGCCGCATCGACCTGAACGACGGCGCCCGGTACTACATCGGGCGACTCGGCCTTTCCGACGAGTCCCTCGACCCCCTCCTCGTCGACTGGCGGGCGCCCGCGGCCGAGCCCTTCTACCGGGCGACGCCCGGCGAGCCCGAAGGCGTGGTGCTGCGCCGACACCTCCTGTGTGAGGGACCGCGGCTGGTCGCCATTGACGACGAGGTCTTCGACGAAGCCGCCCTCGCCGACGATCAGCGTCAGACTCTGCGCGGCGAAGCCGCTCTCATGTCCGCGCTGCAGCGCAGGCGCACCGGGCGCATGGCCGACATCGTCGCCACGATCCAGGCCGAGCAGGACGAGGTCATCCGCTCTGGGTTGGAGGGCGTCCTGCTCGTGCAGGGCGGTCCCGGCACCGGCAAGACCGCGGTGGCTCTCCACCGCGCCGCCTATCTGCTGTACACACACCGCGAACGCCTCTCGGCGCGTGGCGTCCTGATCGTCGGGCCCAGCGCCGTCTTCCTGCGGTACATCGAGCAGGTGCTGCCCGCGCTGGGCGAGACAGGGGCCGTGCTGGCGCGCGTCGGCGACCTGTTTCCCGGTGTCGTCGGCCGTCGCCCCGAGAGCGCGGCCGCCGTCGAGGTCAAAGGGCGGGCGTCGATGGTCGACGTGCTCAAGCGGGCCGTGCGCACCCGCCAACGGATCCTCCGCGAGGACACGATCGTGGCGTTCGGCGCCATGCAGCTGCGGATGACGACGCAGGCGTCGAGCGCGGCCCGCCGTCGGGCGAGGGCGACCGGACAGCCGCACAACAAGGCCAAGGCCGTGTTCGACAACGCCCTGCTCGACGGCCTCGTCGAGCAGGCGCTGGTGAAGGACGCGCAGCTCGGTCGGTCGAACGGCCACGGCCGTCGCCGCGAGCTGCGGGCGTCGTTGCGCCGGACGCGCGAGTTCCGCGCTCTCGCCTACCGGCTGTGGCCGCAGCTCACGCCGATGGAGCTGCTCGGCGACATGCTCAGTTCGCGCGTCCTGATCCGTGCCGCCGGCCGGGGGCGCCTGTCCGAAGAAGACGTCAACGCCATCTACCGGCCGCCCGACGAGGACGGTGAGAGCTCAGGTGCCCCGGTCTGGTCCGCCGCCGACGTCCCGCTACTCGACGAGGCCGCCGAGCTGCTCGGTGAGATCCAACGTCCGGCGCGCCGCCGGAGGCGCCGGTCTCGCGAGGAGGGTGACGACGCCAGCGTCGACACGCGCACGGTCGAGGAGATGGCACGCGCCGACCGCACGTGGTCTTACGGCCACGTCATCGTCGACGAGGCCCAGGAGGTCTCGCCGATGGCGTGGCGCATGCTCGTGCGCCGCTGCCCGCACCGCTCGATGACCGTCGTCGGCGACTGGGCCCAGCGCAGCGTCGACTGGGGCGCACGTGGCTGGGAGGGCGCATTGGGGGCGGCGGCGACCGAACGGCTGCGGATCTCCGAGCTCACCGTCAACTACCGCACGCCCGAGGAGGCGATGGCGCTGGCCGGGCGCGTGCTGGCCGAGGTCGACCCGGACCTGGTGGCGCCGAGCGCCATCCGCAGCAGCGGCTTCGCGCCATGGTCGCTGCGCGCCGACCCCGAAGCGTTGGGCGACGTCGCCGCCGGTATCGTCGCCGCCGAGCTGCGCGCCGTGGGCGACGGACGCATCGCCGTCGTGGTCCCGGCCGCGTTGAAGGACATCGTCAGCGAAGCACTACGCCTCGGGCTCGGTGACCGGGTGTCGGCCGACACGATCGCGGCCCTCGAGCGGCCGGTCGGAGTCTTCGGCGTGGCCGACGTCAAAGGCCTCGAATTCGACTCGGTGATGGTCGTCGAGCCGGCGGCGATCATCGAAGCATCACCCCGGGGAGCGAACGACCTCTACGTCGCCTTGACCCGCACCACCAACCGCCTCGGCCTGCTGCACACCCGACCGCTGCCTGACGCCCTGTCGTCAGCGCGTCAGGTCACCGCGATCGCTGATGTCGGATAGCGACGCCGTCCTCTTCTTCTTCTGACGCGAACGCATCGACCAACCCCGGACCCTTTGCGGCCGTCTTCGGAGCGGCGGCCGTGGGGGTGCCGCCACCCTCGACATCGAGGTGGGGCAGGATGCGGTCGAGCTTTCGCGGTAGCCACCAGTTGGCGGCGCCGAGCAGCGTCATCGTTGCCGGGACGAGCACCATCCGGACGACGGTGGCGTCGACGAACACGGCCACGGCAAGCCCCAACCCAATCATCTTCACCGTCGGGTCGTCCACCAACAAGAAGCTGGCGAACACGCTGACCATGATGATGGCGGCCGACGTGATCACCCTCGCGGTATTAGCCAGGCCGTCGACCACGCTGTGGTGGCTGTCGCCAGTCGCCATCCAGTTCTCACGGATTCGCGACAGCAGGAAGACCTCGTAGTCCATCGAGAGCCCGAAGAGGATGGCGAACATCATCATCGGGACAAAGCTGACGATGGGCACCGTCTCTTGCAGCCCGACGAGCTGCTTGCCCCACCCCCACTGGAAGACGGCGACGACGACGCCGTAGGCGGCGCAGATCGACAGCACGTTCATCACCGCGGCCTTGAGGGGAACCAGGATCGAGCGGAACACGATCATCAGCAGGATGAAGCTCAGGGCGATCACGACGCCGATGAACAGGGGTAGCCGGGTGGCGATGCGATCCGACAGGTCGATGAAGGCGGCAGTGGAACCCGTGACCAACGCCGTTGCGCCCGATCCCTTCGTGGCTGCGGGAAGCACCGAATCGCGGAGACGGTGCACGAGCGCGGACGTCGCCGCGTCCTGGGGCGACGACTTGGGTATGACGTTGATGACCGCCGTGTGGCCGGACGGGCTCAACGTGGGCGGGGCGACAGCGGCGACGTCGGGGTCGGCAGCCACAGCTGCCGCAATGGGCTGATCGACCTGGGCGGCGCTGGCATGGGGCGGGAGCTCGACAACCACTGTCAGCGGACCGTTGATGCCGGGCCCAAAGGCCTGGGCCAGCAAGTCGTAGGCCTTCCGTTGGGTCGACGATTTGGGTTTCGTACCCGCGTCGGCCTGACCAAGCCGGATGGACAGCAGCGGCGCGGCCAGGACGAGCAGCACCAGCAGGCTCACGATCAGGTACGGCCATGGGCGCCGCCCGACGCGGTCCGCCCAGCGCGCCCAGAACGTCGGCGGGGCGTCACCGGCGCGCACCTCAGCCTGGCGCCGCTTGGTCCACGGCAGTTCGAGGCTGTTGATGTGGACCCCCACGAGGCCGAACAGCGCCGGCATCAGGGTGAGGGCAGCAGCGACCGCCACCGCGACAACCACGGCTGTTGCGAAGCCAAGGCTCTCCACGAAGGGGATGCCGGACAGCGCCAGCCCACAGATGGCGATGACCACTGTCGTGCCCGCGATCAGCACGGACTGGCCCGCAGTGGCGCTGGTGCGTCCGACCGAGGGGATGACGTCGAGCCCACCAGCCAGGTTCTCGCGATGGCGGGTGATGAGGAACAGCGCGTAGTCGATGCCGACCCCGAGGCCGATCATCGTGCCGAGGATGGGGGTCACCGACGGCACGTTGAAGAAGGCGGCCAGCAACATCACGAGCGAGAGTCCGACGACCAGCCCCACGATGGCCGTGGCAATCGGCAGGCCGGCGGCCACCGCCGACCCGAAGGCGATCAGCAGCACCACGAGAGCGACGGCCAACCCGATCTTGTCGGAGTTCCCCACCCCGGGCGCCTGGGCGAGCGACACCAGGTCGCCACCGAACTCGACTTCGAGCCCACCGGCCCGGGCTGGGTCCATGGCCGCTGAGAGCTGGTCGAACTCGCTGTCCTTCAGGTCGACGGCCGCCACGTCGAAGGCGACGGTCGCGAGACCGGTCGTGCCGTCGGCCGAAATGGTGCTCCCTGGCGTCGGCGGCACCACGCCGACGACGTGCGGCAGCTTCTGCACGGCCGCGAGCGACTGGCTGATCGCGGCCTGGTTCTGCGGCGACGTCAGGGTGCCGCTCCGGGCGTGAAAGACGATCTGGTTGTTGGTCGACCCCGCCGCAGTCGGGAAGTCGGCCTGCAGGCGGTCGATCGCCAGCTGCGATTGGGTGCCGGGGATCTTGTAGTTGTCGTTGTACTCGCCGCCCGCGGCGCGGCCGACAGCCACGAAGGCAATTGCGATCAGCAGCCACGCGGTGAGCACCCGCCACGGATGCTGGGCCGCGGCCCGTCCCAGTCGATCGAGACGCGCTGTCATCTCAAATGCTCTGTCATCGGGCGACCATGGTGCCCGAATTCGTCAGCTTGCGAGCGGGATGGTCTCCCACGCCTCGGGTTCGCAGGCGTGATCGGCGACGAAACGCACGGCGTCGTCCTCGTCGGCAAAGGCCACGTACTCCTCGTCGCCGAAGAGCACGCCGGTGTCGCGGTGGCGCAGGGCGACCCGCGTGCGGCGGGGGCCGAGCACGGGGGAAGCCAGGTTGCGCACGGCGTCCAGCAGGAACGTGGTCATGGCGCCGACCGTACTCGGCAGGCGTGAACGTGCGGTGTCTTTCGCGTTGATGTTGTTTTCACGGTGAACGACGTCACAGATGCGGAACGAAACTGGGTCCTCGCGCCATCTCTGGGGTAGACCTGGCTCCACGAAAGGGAGGTGGTTGACATGTCCCTTCCCTCCGCCGAGGCCCGCTCAGCAACGACGCGGGTCACGCGTACCTTCGCTTTCATCGACCTCTGCGGTTTCACCGACTTCTGCGACAGCCATGGCGACGACGCGGCCGTGGGCGAGCTGGTGAAGCTGCGCGCCAGCGTGCGCGCCGCCGCGCCGCTCTTCGGTGTCCGCGTCGACAAGTGGCTCGGTGACGGCGTCATGCTCGTCGGCGTCGACGTCGAGCCGATCGTCGCGTCGGTGGTCGCCGTCTGCAATCAGATGACCGAGGTCGGTGAGCTCCCCATGCGGGCCGGCGTCGCTACCGGCCCCGTCATCATCCTCGAGGGCGACGACTACGTGGGCAAGGCGGTCAACACCGCCGCCCGCCTGTGCGACCGGGCCGACGCGGGCATGATCCTCGCCGCCACCGAATCACTCGTGCTGCCCGACTGGGTCGAAGCGGAGGCCTGTGCCCCGCTGAACGTGCGGGGCCTCGCCGATCCGGTCGAGGTGGTGTCGCTGTCAGCGGCGGAGGGAGCCGGCCCCCACGCGACTTCGCTTGCTCCCGCCACTGCCATCATGACCGTCGTCGACGGGCTCGTCCGCCCCCTGCGCGCTCTCAAACGCGCCTAGCTCCTCGAGCTCGAGCGCCAGCTCCTCGTCGTCTTCGGGGATCTCGTCGATCGACTCGTAGTCGTACGACAGGTGCATCGGCATGATGCGCCAAATGAGGAACGACGCCGCGAGGGCAACAGCCGCGGCCAGCAAGAACGCCGTGCTCTGGCCGGTGACAAAGGCTTGCTTGGCCGTGTGCTCGAACGCCGCGCCCGCCGGGCCGCCGATCGTCTGTGCCACCTGGATGGCGCCACCGACAGACGAGCGCGCCGCTTCGCTCGCGGCCGCCGGCAGGTGCTGCAGCGAACCGAGAGCCGACGTGTACCGGGTGGCGAAGATGCTTCCCATCACGGCAACGCCCAACGCTCCGCCCAGTTCGCGGGTCGTGTCGTTGACCGCTGAACCCACGCCCTGCTTGCCCATCGGCAACGACGACAGGATCGACGCCGTCGACGACGGCATCGTCATCGCGAAGCCAAGGGCCATCACCACGAAGGCGATCGCGACCAGGCCGTAGCCGGAGTGGACCTGCAGACGGGAGGCGATGACCAACCCGGCGCTGGCAATGGCGAGGCCGATGGCGACCGTGGTCTTGGTGCCGATGCGCTCGGCGACGCGGGCACTGACGGGTGCGACGGCGCCCATGACGATGGCGAACGGCAGCAGGCGCACCCCGGCGCCGAGCGGCGACCACCCGTGAACGAACTGCAGGTACTGGGTGATGAGGAAGAACATGCCGAACAAGCCGAAGAAAACGAGGGTGATCGCGGTGGCACCGCCCGTGAACCGCTTCCGCTTGAAGAAGTTCAGATCGAGCATCGGGTGGGGGTTGCGCCACTCCCAGATGGCGAACTGGAAGAGCACGACGACCGACAACGCGAATGCGGCGAGCGTGCGGGCATCCGACCAGCCGCGGAGGGGCGCCTCGATGATTCCGTAGAGGAGCGACGCCAACCCGACGATCGTCAGCACCGACCCGACGGGATCCAGCGGGATGCGGTTGGGATCGCGCGACGTCGGCACGAGCAGCTTTCCGCCGATCAGGGCCACGGCCACGACGGGGAGGTTGATGAAGAACACCGAGCCCCACGAGAAGTGGGCGAGGAGGTAGCCGCTGGTGATCGGGCCGATAGCGCCGCCGGCACCGGCCACACCCGCCCAGATGGCGATGGCCCGGGCCCGCTCGTGCACCGGGAAGACGTTCGTGAGGATCGACAGCGTGGCCGGCATCACGAAGGCGCCGCCCATGCCCATGACCGCCCGGCAGACGATCAGCTGGTTCGGCGTGTTGCTGATGCCCGCGAGGAACGACCCCGTGCCGAAGATGCAGAGCCCGATGGTCAGGGCGCCTTTGCGGCCAAACCGGTCGCCGAGCGCCCCACACGTGAGCAGCAGCCCGGCGAATACCAGGCTGTAGGCGTCGACGATCCACTGTAGTTGGGTGTCGCTGGCGTGGATGTCGCGCACGAGCGTGGGGATGGCCACGTTCAGGGCGGTGTTGCCCACCACGACCATCAGCAGGCTCAGGCAGAGGACCGAGAGGATCCACCACCGCTTGGGGTTGGGCGGCGCCGCCCCGGAAACACCTGTTGCGGTCGCGGTCTCCACGTCGTCGACCAACGCCCCACTGTCGCCCGCCATTCCGCCTGTCTACCCATAGTCGAGGCCGTCCCCAATTTCTCCTCAAGTTGTCCACCGAAAATGCCGATATGGCCAGGGCGAGTGGGAGATTGGGGATCTTTGGCTGGGACCGCTGAGACGGCCACGATGCGCCTCGTATTCGAGCACGCCCTCGACGTCTCCCTCGGCGAGTGCGAGCACGCTGAGGCCGTCGCCGAGCTGACCGCGCTCGCTCGCCACGACCGCAGTGCCATCGAGGCCGCACGCGTCCGGGCAATGGGCCTGGTCATGACCAGGCCAAACGACGAGGTGGGCCGCACCGCCCTCGGGCTGCTCGACGAGGTCCTGCGCCGCGGTGACGAACGTCACGGCTGGCGCCACCAACGCCGCTTCGACCCCTGGGACGTCGTCGCCAACACCCGCTGCGGTTGAGGACAGCAGAGCGCATGACGAACTAGTCCCAGTTGAGGGCTACAGAAATCCGTCCTTCCTGCCGAAACTGGAGGAGAAGGGCGTCAATGTTCCAGCTCCCCACACTCCAGCCCTGCGAAGGCTTCCCGGTCTGGCTCATGGCCGACGACGACCTGACCGAGGCGCTCGTCCTCTGGTGGCCCTCGGGCACCGCGTGGGTCGTGCACGGCCCCACGCCCAACCAGGACGTCGACGCCGCTTAGTCGCCGGACCTGAGGAAGACTCGGGTCATGGCCGATGAGCACTGGGTCGCGACCGAACCGTCACCCCGGCACGTCCGCGTCGTCTTCAACGGCACGACCATCGCCGACAGCAAACGGGTGCTGCTCCTGCGCGAGCGCGGTCACGTCGGCGTCTACTACTTCCCGATGGACGACGTCCGTATGGATCTGCTGAGCCGGACCGACCATCAGTCGCACTGCCCCTACAAAGGCGACGCCTCCTACTGGTCGGTCGACGTCGACGGCCGCGGTGCCGAGAACGCGGTGTGGGGGTACGAGGATCCGCTGCCCGACCGCGCCGACATCAAGGGCCACGTGGCGTTCTACTGGGACAAGGTCGACCATTGGTTCGAGGAGGAAGAAGAGGTCTTCGTTCACCCTCGCGACCCACACCACCGCGTCGACGCCTGCCGCAGCTCGCGCCACGTGCGCGTCGTCATCGGCGGCGAGACCGTCGCCGAGACCGACCGTCCGGTATTGGTGTTCGAGACCGGCCTCCCCGTTCGCTACTACATCCCCAAACGAGACGTGCGCCTCGACCTCCTCGCCGCGACCGACACCGTCACGCGCTGTCCCTACAAGGGCCAGGCTCGTTACTGGACAGTGGCCGCCGGCGACAGCACCGTGGAGGATGCGGCGTGGAGCTACACCTATCCCCTACCTGCACTGTCGCCGGTCGCGGCCCACGTCTGCTTCTTTCAGGAGCGGGTCGACGAGCTCTGGGTCGACGGCGAACAGGTGGAGCGCCCGCAGACACCCTGGTCTCGCTAGCGCCCCCTCGGGGGGCCGATGATCTCGACGAGGACGCCGTCGGGATCACGCACCGTCACCATCGGCACCGGGCCTTGGGGCGACTCGACCTCGATACGCCGCAGCTCAGTGGCGGTGTCGCCCAGCTTGGCCAGGGCCTCGTCGACGTCGCCGACAAACAGCGACAGCAGCTCGAAGCCGGGCGGGACGTCGGCGCCGAGAAACTGCACGAACTCGACGATGCCCGACCCGGATCGGCTGGGGTCGCCCACCATCACCGAACGGACCTTGGTGGCGTCGATGCCGAACAACGTCTTCCAGTCGCCCTCGAACGTCTCGTCCATCAGCAGCTGGAACCCGAGACCGTCCCGCCAGAAGCGAACGCTGGCGTCGATGTCGGCGGAGATGATCGCCGCGTGGTGGATGCGGTGGGTGCGCTCGCTCATTGTCTCGACTCGCTCATTGTTCCAACGCCTCCATGGGGTCGATGGGGCTGTAGAGGGAGAGGCCGCCGTCGGCGACGAGCACCTGGCCCGTCACCCAGTCGAGCGTGAGCAGCGAGACGATGGCGGCCGCGATGTCGATCGGCCGGCCGAGCCGCCCCAGGGGCGTGCGCGCTATGGCCCGCTCCTCATAGCCGGGGAGCTCGCGGCTCTGCGCGTAGAGAGGCGTCTCTGTCGTCCCCGGTGCCACGGCGTTGACCGTGATGCGCGGCGCCAGCTCGCGTGCCGCGACGCGCACCAGCTGAGCCAAGGCGGCCTTCGACGTCGAGTAGGCGGCCATGCCGCGCTCCGGCGTGAAGCCCGAGATGGACGTCACGGCGACGATGGCGCCGCCGTCGCTCATGGCCTCTGCGCACTCGCGCAGGCCGATGAGGGCACCCCGGACGTTGATGCGGTGCACCCGCTCCCATTCGTCAACCGACATCGAACGGATGGGGCTGAAGCTCCCGACGCCCGCGTTCAAGACCGCCAGCTTGAGCAGGCCGAGCTCCTCCTGGACGCGGTCGACGGCATCTGACATCTGGGCCTCGTCGGCCACGTCGGTGCCGATCGAGAGGTCGGCCTCGGCCGACGGCTGCAGATCGAGGCTGGCCACCTTCGCCCCCATGGCCCGCAGCAGCGACACCGTGGCGGCGCCGATCCCGCTCGCCCCGCCCGTCACGATCGCCACCCGGTCCCTGAGGTCCACGGGTGCGAACCCTACGTGGCCTCGTAGCGCCAGCCCTCGGGGAGCATGTAAAGGCGATGGCGGGGGCCGTCCGCGTGGAGGTCTCCGCTGTCGTACGCGACGTCGTCGTGCCAGACGGCGATGGGGACACCGTCGGGGAAGTAGATGTGGGTCTCGAAGCGTTGGGGCTCGCTCTCGCGGGCAAGGCGCACGGCGTGCTCGACCGTGTCGACGCCGGAGAGCCGCCACAGCGTCACCCACGTGGGCGGCGCCAGTTCGATCTCGCCGGCGTCACGACGGGCGATGGCTTCCGCGGGTCGCAGCCACTCGTGGTCGTGGATCTCCATGTTGTCGACCGCCACTTCAACCGCGTCGGGGGCGCGGGCGAGGAAAAACCACGTCGAAAAACGCTTCGGCGCCACCGGCGGTGGTAGCCAGTGCGAGAAGGTGACCAGCGCGTCTTCGTCGACGACGACGTCGGCCTCCTCTTTGGCTTCGCGTACGGCGGCTCGGCGCGCGGTCCCCAGCTCGTCGCCCGGCGCCGACGGGTCCAGGTCCTCGTTCTCGACCCGGCCGCCCGGGAACACCCACATGCCGCCGAACGCGCCCTTGGAGCTGCGGCGCAGCATCAGGACTTCGATGCCTTGCGCGCTGTCCCGGGCCACGACGACTGTGGCCGCCGGAATCGGCTCGATGCTCTCCTCGGTCACGGGTGCTCGGCTCTGCGGATCGGCATCATCGTGGCGGGCGCCGATGTCTCGGCGAGAAACGCCAGCACAAGCTCGTTGAACAGCACGGGCTTCTCGAGCGTTACGACGTGCGACGTTCCCGGGACGACACACAGCTGACTGCCGGCGATGCCCTCATACAGGGCGGTCGTGTGGTCGAAGTAGATGGCATCGTCATCGCCGACAAGTACGAGTGTCGGTGCGTGCACCGCCTTGAGGTCGTCGACGGTCAGCGTTGGTTCTTCCCGCCACATCCGAGTGGTCTTCGCGAAGAACACCGGCCAGTTGGCGAGGTCGCCGGCCACCGCCTCGTACAGCGCCTTGAACATGCCGACGTCATCCGCGTTGGGGTCATCGCCGAGGTCGAAGTCGGGAAGGAGTCCGTCGTGGTGGAAGTTGGTGCCGACCAGGACCTGGCGATGAACGAGATCAGTTCGGCGCATCGACACAAGCAGCGCCACGATGCCGCCGTCGCTCCACCCGACGAGACGGGCGGCACCGCCGACGACCTGTTCGAGAAAGAGGATCGTGTCGTCGGCCATGTCGTCGTAGGTCAGAGGCCCGTCGACGTCGGGGGTCTTGCCGTGGCCACGTCTATCGGGGATGAACGTTCGGTAGCGCTCGGCCATGGCGGGGGCGTTGGCGCCCCACGCGGTCCCGTCGCTCATGCCGCCGTGCAGCAGCACGAGCGCGTCGGCGTCAGTCGGGCCGTCGACCTCGTACCAGGTCTTGACGTCGCCGAGCTGGACGTACTCCCCCATCAGGCGGCGCTGCCGCTCTTCGACAGAAGCTTCAGGCCGAGTTCCTCGAGCTGGGCCTCGAACAGGTCGGGGTCGTCGAACATCCAGTCGTGGTCGACCCGGCCGTACTCGGGCGACGAATCGGCGACGGTGAACGTGGCGTGAAGGTCGCGCGCGAAGTCCTCGCCGTCGGCGCGCAGCAGGATGCTGTCGCGAGACGCCCACATGACATGGCACGGGATGTCGGCGGCGACGATCGTCTTGATGTCCTCGCTGCGGTCGCTGGTGAACCCCCACCACGCGGCCCGCACGAGCTGCAGCGGATGGGTGACGAAGGATTTGAAGAACGCTTCGGCGGCGGGGACGCTCGCCATGCGGAGCAGTCTGGGCGGATTGCGGAGTGCCTCCTCCGCCAGCCGGAACTCGCGGCGGTCAGCCAGCGTGTCGCTGAACACGCACTCCACGATCCGGTCGGGGTGCCGGGCCGCGAACGCCAGCTCGAGGCCACCGCCGAAGGAGTGCCCGAGCAGGCTCATGCGGTCGAGACCCTGGTCGTCGACGGTCAGCTCCAGACACTCGATGGCGTGGTCGAAGCTCCACCGCTCGGGGAGGGCGAAGATCGCCGGGATCACCACCCGGGCCCGATCGGCGAGCAACCGGGCCAGCGGCAGGTAGGTCTCGGGCTGCATGGCGAAGCCGTGCAGGAGGAGGAGCGGAGGGCCCTCGCCGACGGTGACGCAGCGCAGAGGACGGGCCTTCGTGGTGGCGGTGGGCATCCCTCATCATGACAAACGGAAACTGTGTGACGCGGCGCCGTATCGGCCGATACAGAAGGTGAACACAGCAGTTGGAATGAAGAAGCTCTCTCCCCCCGGAGGACACTCGTGATCGACAAGCTCATGCGGGCCCGCACCGTCGTTGGCGTGGCCGTTGCCCTGCTCCTCGCATCCGGCGTTGCGGTCGCCGCAACCGACGGCGGCTCCCGGCCGGCCGTCTCCCAAGACGAGGTGTCGACGTCCTCGACGTCGGTCGACCCCGGGAGCACCACGAGCACGTCGGTTGACGACAGCAGCACGTCGACAACGGTGACGACCGAGGCACCGACCTCGACCACGGTGGCTCCCAACGATGGCTCCACCAGCACGACCGAGCCCGAGGCCGACGGCGACCACCACGACAACCACGGCGCCTGCGTGTCCCAGGCCGCGCATGAGAACGAGCCCGGCGAAGACCACGGCAAGACCGTCAGCAGCGTCGCCCAGTCCGACTGCGGCAAGACCTCGACCACGGCGACGACCCAGCCGGGTGAAAACGAGAACGAGAACGAGGCACCCGAGCAGGAGAACGAGCACCACGGCGACAACTCCGGGCCCGGGAACTCCAACAGCGACCACGGTGGCGGCAACAGCAACAGCCACGGCGGTTCCGGCCGGGACTAGTCGCCGCGCCTAGACGTTCAGCAGGCTCGCCAGTTCGAAGTGCATGGGGTCGGGGGTGTCCTTCCAATCCCCGCCCCAGCGGAAGCCCCACTTCTTGAAGATGGCGACCACGCCCGGGTCCATGTCACCGTGGGTGAGGCGCTGGTTGGTCAGCGTGTTGATGTCGAAGGCCAGGCCCCACGCGTGCATCGACAGGTGATCGGTGTCCTCGATGAGCTTCGGGTAGTAGCAACCCTCGTACTGGTCAGGGTGAATCTTGTCGGCCAGACCCGCGGCCTGGATCTCGGTGAGGGCCTTGATCAGCTGCGGGAACATGGCCTTGTGACAGGTCATCCGACCGATGATCGGCACCGTCTGGGTGACGATGTTGGCTGCGACCCACTTGGGGTCGACGACCACAGAGCCGTCCGGCATCAGCTGGTAGGTGAGGCTGCCGAGCCTGCGGCGGGCATCACCGACGTTGAAGAACGACATCTGTTCTGCGGGGGCACGCAGCAGGTCGACACGAGCGTCCTTGGCGACGGTCTTTCGGACGTCGATCACCAGCGGCGTCGGATCGTCCTTGCCGCCTGAGAGCACGAGGCCGTTGGGCGCGGGCAACCCGAGCTTGGAGGCGAGGTCGTTGGAAACGACGGCGTCGATGCCGGGCAACCCTGTGTCGGCGAGAGCGCCCACGTCGACGGACTTCCCGGCGAGCGTGACCTTGCCGCCGAGAGGAACACCGAAGCGCTTGGCCGCGTCGTAGGACAGCGCCGCGTAGCCCTTGGCCACGTTGTCCCACACGCCCGTCACTTCCGCCGTGTTCTGGGGCGTGAAGCGGCGGAAGGCCGCGGGGTCGACACCGGCGACCGAGACGTCACCACTGCCCGACCGGCCCGCCAGGTTGACCGAGCCCGTGCGCAGCAGTACCGAGCGCCCGGCGGGAACGAGGCTCTCCAGCTTGGTCGCCTGAGTCGACTGCAAGGGCGCAGGCATACGCACGAGCACGTCGGGGACGAGGTGCTGGTCGAGGGGCCCGAGCGTCGACTGCGACGCGCTGCCGTCGGCGGCGATGTCCTGTTGCGACGTACCCGACGAGTCGACACCGTTGGCGCGAGTCAGCGGCAGACGGCTCGAGGCCGACGAGCACGCCGTCGCCACGAGCGCGACTGCGAGAACTGCGAGGGCACCGGTAAGACGCGGCGCCTTGGTGCGGGCCATCAAGACTTCAGAACTGGTTGTAATACGGCTTCTTGGGGTGCTTCTTCTCCATCAGGATAAAGACGTTGCGCCAGGGGTCCTCGAACCAGGTGGTGCGCAGACCGACGATGTCGGCCAGGCCTTCGGTGAGGAACCGCACGCCCTTGGCCTCGAGATCGGCGCGGGCGGCCTCGAGATCGTCGCACACGAGCCCGACGTGGCTCCAGCCGTGATCGGTCAGCGCCGTGTCCGCGGCCTTCGCCCTTCCCGGCGCGTTGGGGTACTGGATGACCTCGAGGACGCGGTCGAAGCTGGTGTCGGCGTCGCCCACGCCGAGGATGGCAGCCTTCACGGCCACCGGTGCGGGGATGAGCTCGCCCATGTCCTTTTCGATGTCGTCGTTCTCCATCAGGATCGGCGACCAGATCACGGTGAGGCCGAGGACCGACTCGTACCAGCGCACCGCCTCTTCGACGTCGGGGACACAGACGGCGGTGTGGGCCAGGCCCGTCAGCATGCGCGCATCATGTCGTAGGCGGCGACGTGATGTTGGGCACGGTGGTGACGACCGGGAACGTCGGCGGCGTGGTCGGCGCCTCGGTCGTCGGCGCCTCGGTGGGCGGGACGGTGACGCGGTGCTCGGTCGTCGCCGTCGTGTGCCGCGTGGTCGTGGGCACCGTGGTCGTCGTCGCGGCCGTCGTCGGGACCGTGGTCGTCTTGTTGCTGTTGTTACTGCTCCTGTTGCTGGCGAGCAGGGCGATGACGATGGCAAGCACGACGAGGGCAAGGATGAGGCCGATCAGCCACGCCTCGGCCCTGCGTCTCGGCTTGCGCGGCGGGGCCGCCGGTGCCGTCAACGTCGTCATGGCGCGTGTCGCATCGGTCTCTGCGGCCAAGGCGACGGTCTCGTCGACGAGGGCGGCGGGCGTGCCGCCTTCGGCAGCTTCGAGGAGGTCGGCCCGCAGGTCGGCGGCGCTCTGATAACGGGCGTCGGGATCGCGTGCGAGCGCCTTGGAGAGAATTCCTTCGAACGACGGGGGGACGTTCGGGTTGATCGTGCTGGGCCGGGTCGGACGACTGTGCAGCACGTTGCCCACGACCTCAGCCGGCGTGTCGCCAACGAATGGCTTCCGCCCGGTGACCATCTCGTAGAGCACGGCGCCCAGCCCGTACACGTCGCTACGGGCGTCGGCCGGCCGGCCGGTGAGCTGTTCGGGCGAGAGATAGGCGGGCGTGCCGAGCACGACGCCGGTCATCGTGTCGACTGTCGACTGCTCCGGCGCCTTCGCAATTCCGAAGTCGGTGACCTTGGCGTGGCCCGTCGGCGCGATCAGCACGTTCGACGGCTTCACGTCGCGGTTGGTGACGCCGTTGTCGTGGGCGTACTGGAGGCCCGCGGCGATGCCGGCGCCGATGCGGCAGGCCCGGTCGATCGCGAGCGGCGAATCGGCTCGGATGACCTGGGCGAGCGTCGGCCCGTCGACCCACTCCATCACCATGTAGGCGTCGCCCTGGTCGCTGCCGGTGTCGTACACGGCGACGATGTTGGGATGGCTGAGCCGGGCCGCGGTCCGGGCCTCGTCCCGGAAGCGGTCGACGTATTCGTCGTCGGCCGACAGCTCGGGCCGCAGGATCTTGATCGCGACCTCTCTGCTCAGCCGGCGGTCCCAGCCGTGGTACACGTCGGCCATGCCGCCGCGCGCCGCGTGCTGCCGCAGCTCATATCGGTCGTTGAGGACCCGATCCACGGCGCCAGAGCCTACGGGTACCGACGCGCGGCACCCCTAGCCGGCGTACCGTTACGTGCATGAGTGATGAGCAGAGCCCTCGGATCTCCTGGGAGAACTTCCGTACCTACGACGCGCCGCTCGCCACCAGGCTGCGAATGGTCGTGTCCAACAACCTCAAGAAAGCCCGTACCCGTTCGAGTTGTTGCGGGAACCACGGCCAGCCCGGCTGTTGACGCCGCGCTGACGGGCCCCGTGAGGGCTCGGACGACCATCATCATCACGACCACTAGGCGCCGCTAGCACACCGCCTTCAGGGGGACGCGGCGCTTCTCGAGCGCGGCCTTGACACGCGAGTCATGCTGACGCCGTGCCCGAGGCGGACGATCCCGAACTGCGCCGGCTTCTGCAACGGCTCAGCGACCTCGGCGCCAGTGACAGCGAGCTCGAGGAAGCACTGCGGACGGGGCAGCTGAGCGACCTGGCCCTCGACGTCACCACCCGTCCGCCGGGCGAGACCGTGGACCTCGAGCAGTTCGTCGAGTCATCGGGCCTGGACCCCGAGCTCGTACGGCAGCTGTGGTCCGCATTGGGTTTGCCGGCGTCGGGACCGGTGCGGGCGTCGCCCGACATCGCAGACGCCATCCATTTCCTCGCCGCCATGGCCGGACTGTTCAAGCCGGAGACGGCGCTGGCCGTGGCACGCGTCATGGGCTCGTCGTCCTCCCGAATCGCCGAGGCGCTCATCAGCGCCTTCCGCATCGACGTCGAGCTTCCGAGCAGGACGCCCGGCTTCAACCGCTGGAAGCAGATCGAGGAGACCATCACCGCCGGTCAGGAGCTCCTGCCGCTGTTCATCGACGCGCTGAACGCGGTGTTCCGCCGCCACATGGTGCTGGCCTCGTATCAGATGTGGGTACCCGATGCGGACCGCGCCGCGGTGACGCACGAGAGAACCGTCGGGTTCGCCGACCTCGTCAGCTCGACCGAGACCGTGCGGGCAGCGTCGCCCGCCGAACTGGCGGTGCTTGTGCGCGAGTTCGAAGCCCAGGTTTGGGAGTTGGTGACCGACGCGGGCGGGCGCGTCGTGAAGCTGATCGGCGACGAAGCCATGTTCGTCATCGAGGATCCGGGCGCGGCATGCGCGGTCGCGCTTGAGCTCGTCGAGGCCTCGCCGTCGCCGGTGCGCGTCGGCTTGGCGTTCGGCACAGTGGTCGCCCTGTCCGGCGACTACTACGGCGAGACCGTCAACCTCGCGTCCCGCCTCGTCGGGGCGGCCGATCGGTCGACGGTCGTCGTCTCCGAGTCGATCATGCAGAGGGCCAAAGGCGGCTTCACCTTCGAGGCCGTGTCGGGCCGAGAGCTCAAAGGCTTCGGCGAGGTGGTCTTCTATCGGGCGGGGCGCCGCTGATTCGGGCCCGTGGCACGCGATGGTGGAAGCGCCATGTCCCGCCGCCGTCGCGTCAGCACGCGACTTCAACTCGTCGCCGCCGTCCTGGTCATCGCCCTCGTCGGCGGCGGGCTTCTCATCTGGGCGGCGACCCGCGGCGGGGGCGGTCCGCCGAAGGCGGCCGGCAAGCCCTGCCGCGTGCGGGACTACGGCCTCGATCTCGAACAGGCCCGGAACGCCACGACGATCGCCGCCGTCGGCAAGCGGCTGGGGATGCCCGACCACGCGGTGAGCATCGCCTTGGCCACCGCGTACCTCGAGTCCGGGTTGCACAACATCGACTACGGCGACCGCGACTCGCTCGGTCTCTTTCAGCAGCGCCCGTCGCAGGGTTGGGGCACGCCAGCGCAGATCATGACGCCACACTTCGCGGCGGCCAACTTCTTTCGTCACCTCGCGAAGGTGCCGGGCTGGGAGGTCATCCCCGTCACCGACGCCGCCCAGCGGGTGCAGCGGAGCGCCCTGCCCAACGGCTACGCCCAGTTCGAACCCGCGGCCCGGGCCATCGCCGAAGCGCTGACCGGCGAGGTCCCAGCCGGGTTCACCTGTCGCGTGAGCTTCCCGGCCGGGCCGCCCGCCGTCGGCCTGCAGCAGGCGATGACGACGGAGTTGGGGATCGCATCGCTCTCAGCGCCGCTGCCCCCGGCGCTGGGATGGACGGTCAGTTCCTGGCTGATCGGCCACGCCACCCAGTTCAAGATCGCCACCGTCGCCTTCGGCGGTCAGCGGTGGGCTGCGTCTCCCGGCACGTGGACACCCGATGCGACCGCGGGCGACGTCGTCGGCCTCAGCGTGTCGGCGACAGGTGTGAAGAGTTGAGGGTTACGCCGTGAACTCGTCGACGTGGCGCACGCGGCCCTCCCCGCGCGTGAACAGCACGTCGTTGTAGCCCTGGCCCGGACCCACCATGTCGAACGTCAGCGGGTTGACGTAGGTGACGTAGACGGCGCGGCGGCCGGCAGCTTTGCGATCCCCCGGCGGGGGCGCAGCGTGCAGCGTGTGGCCGAAGTGGGCCGTGACGTCGCCGGGCTCGGTGACGATGGCGACCGTCGGCAGACCCTGTACCTGGTCGTCGGTCGGCAGCTGCGATGTGCCGAGGTGGGAACCGGCGATCATGTGGAGTTGTCCGGCCGCGGCGGTGGCCGCGTCGAGCTGGATGCCGACGTTCAGCAACGGGCACTTCACCGGATGGCCGCCCATGCCGCAGTCGCGGTGCCACGGCAGATCGGCCAGCCCGGTCTCCGCGCCCGGCACCTTGATGACGACGTTGTGGCCGTCGAGGCGGTCGGCCGTGTCGCGCAGGTCGGGACCACCGAGGGCGCCGATGCGCTTGAGCCGCTCGTCGTCACTCAGCCCGGCGATGACCGCGGAGTGCTCGTTGAGATAGTTGACGCGGTTGCAGACCTCTTCACCGTCGACAGTCGTCCACCACGAGTGCCGGTCGTCGGGGTTCGCATTGGCGACGGCCTTCTCGACTTCGGCGCGCATGGCGTCGATCTCGTTCGTGCTGAACACGCCGCGGAGATGGACGAAGCCGGCGCGGCGCAGGAAGTCGACAATGTCGTCGTCGGAGTCGTCGAGCGTGAATGACGTGGTGAGATCGAGTGGCTTTCCGTCCCGGTCGACGACCGCCGGCGGGTCGTTGTAGTCGTAGACGGGTTGGGCGTCGAAAGCGGCCCGCAAAGCGGGCTCCCAGCGCTGCAGCTGGCCGAACCCGCCGACGGGAATCTTGATGCGCTCCGCGTAGAGCAGGGCAAAGCACGTCTTCAGCTCCCACACGAAATCGCACCAGTCCGCCTCGCTCAGCTCGACGACCGTCTGGGCGTCGGCGTCGCCCGGCGACACGTCGAACCCGTTCGCCGTCGGCGTGTACGTGTACGCCCGTCCGTCATCGAGCCGGAAGGCAATGGGGCGGCAGCGCCCGAGATGGGCGGCCGCCAGCTCCCCGTTGCCCGCCGCCAGCCGCTCCGGCAGCTCCTCCAAGTGGAACCGGTCGAAGTCAATAGGCCCGAACCGCGTGCTCACCGCCACAAACGTAGTGATGTGAAAGATGTCGCTGCCCGTTCGGGGGCAGTTTGGGCACACTCAACCGTTGAAATGAGCATGATCCGACGACTCTTCGCACTCGTAGCACTCCTGTTCTATGGGTCGCTCGACCGTGTCACCGCGCTGATGGGCGAGGACTCCGACTACCCCGACGACGACGCCCTCGCGTCGCCGCCGCGGTTGGCCGCCTGACCGACTAAGAAGCGACCGTGCCCGACGTTGTGGTCGGTGAGGACGGGGTGGCGCGCTGCTGGTGGGGCGCCGGCGACCCGCTGTACCGGACCTACCACGACACCGAGTGGGGCCGACCGGTGGCGGACGACAACCGTCTGTTCGAGAAGCTCTGCCTCGAGGGCTTCCAGTCCGGGCTGAGCTGGCTGACGATCCTGCGCAAGCGGGAGAACTTCAGGCGTGCCTTCAAGGAGTTCGACATCGCCGCCGTGGCGCGGTTCAACGAGCGCAGCGTCGAGCGCCTCATGAACGACGCCGGCATCGTCCGCAACCGGGCCAAGATCGAGGCGACGGTCAACAACGCCCGCCGGTGCCGCGAGCTGGACGTGTCGCTCGCCACGTACGCGTGGGCGTACGAGCCCGCGGCGGCCGGCGTGCCTCCTGCTGATGCGGCCAGAGCCATGAGCAAAGACCTCAAGCGCCGCGGCTGGGCATTCGTCGGGCCCACGACCGTGTACTCGTTCATGCAGGCCATGGGTCTGGTGAACGACCACCTCGTCGGTTGCGACGCTCACTCCGAGGTCGAACGCCTGCGGGCCATGTTTGATCGTCCGGAATAGTTCGATACCCGAACTATGTTGTTGGGGGTCATGGGGGACCCCTACGTTCGCACGCTTACTCGTCTCGCCCGCATGCTCGAGCGCGCCTCGGATGACCTCACGCTCCCTCAGTTCCGGGTGCTGGCGCTCGTCGACGAAGGCGGCGAGCGGGCGTCGCAGCTCGCCGACCGCCTGGCTGTCGCCAAGCCCACGATCACGGCCGTCGTCGACGGCCTCGTCGAGCGCGGCTACCTGAAGCGCACGGCCGACAGCGACGACCGCCGGGCGACCAAGATCACCCTCACTGCCGCCGGCCGGAAGGTGCTCTACGACGCCGAGCACGCCATGCACGCGCGGCTGAACGACGTCCTCGCCCACGCCGACGACACCCCCGCCATCGAGAAGGCCCTCGAGGATCTCGGCAACGCCATCGACCGCGCCCGCAAACAGAGGGCGTTCTCGTGACGAAAATCGACGCTGAGCGTCGAAACTCATCCCCAGAACGCGTGGAGGAGCCCAAAGAGAAGGGCTGGATCCGGCAGTTGTGGCCGTGGCTGGCGCGGCACAAGAAGGACGTGTACCTGGCGTTCGGTGTGGCGATCGTCGGCATGGTCATCGCCGCCCTGACGCCCGTCGTCGAGAAGGTGCTGCTCGACAACATCACGCTGCACCCTGACGCCGCCATCTGGCCGTGGCTCTTGCTGCTGGTGCTGGCCGGCGTCATCCGCTTCGGCGCCGCTTACGTTCGCCGCTTCTTCGGCGGACGCGTCGCCCTCAGCGTGCAGCATGACCTGCGCACCGCGATCTACGACACCCTGCAGCGCCTCGACTTCGCTCGCCACGACGAACTGCAGACAGGCCAGCTGGTCTCGCGCGCCAGCTCCGACGTCGCCCTCCTGCAGGGGCTGCTCGCCTTCCTGCCGATCATCAGCGGCAACCTGATCATGCTCGTCATCTCGCTGGTGATCATGGTGATCCTCTCGCCGCTGCTGACACTGGTGGCCGTCGCCGTCGTCCCCATGCTCTTCGTGCTGGCCCTGCGCATGCGGTCGGGCGTGTTCCCCGCCAGCTGGGACGCGCAGCAGGAGGCGGCCATGGTCGCCGGCGTCGTCGACGAATCGGTCACCGGCGTCCGCGTGGTCAAGGGCTTCGGTCAGGAGAACCGCGAGCTCGAGCGCCTCACCAAGCGCTCCAACACGCTGTTCCGCTCGCGGATGCGGCTCGTGCGCATCCAGGCCGTCTACGTCCCCGCGCTGCAGGCGCTGCCCGCGTTCGGCCAGGTCGCGGTGCTCGCCCTCGGCGGCTGGCTGGCGCTGCACGGGCACATCACCCTCGGCACCTTCCTCGCCTTCTCCTCTTATCTCGTGCAGCTGGCGTCACCCGCCCGCATGTTCGCCGGCCTGGTCGCCGTCGGACAGCAGGCCCGGGCCGGCGCCGAGCGCATCTTCGAGCTCCTCGAGTCCAACCCGCTCGTGACCGAGTCCCCCGACGCCAAGCCGCTCCCGCCCGTGCGCGGCCAGCTCGACTTCGACGACGTGCGCTTCGGCTACATGCGCTCCGAGCCCGTGCTCGACGGCTTCACCCTGCACGTCCACCCCGGCGAGGTCGTCGCCCTCGTGGGCGCGTCGGGATCGGGCAAGTCGACGGTCTCGCTCCTCCTCCCGCGCTTCTACGACGTGCAGGACGGCGCCGTGCGCATCGACGGCACCGACGTCCGCGACGTCACCCTCGAATCTCTGCGCCACCAGATCGGTGTGGTGTTCGAGGAGAGCTTCCTGTTCTCCGACAGCGTGCGGAACAACATCGCCTTCGGCGTTCCCGACGCGACCTTCGACGACGTGATCGCCGCGGCCAAGGCCGCCGAGGCGCACGAGTTCATCAGCGCTCTGCCCGGCGGCTACGACACCGTCGTCGGCGAGCGCGGGCTCACCCTGTCGGGCGGCCAGCGTCAGCGCGTGGCGCTGGCGCGGGCGCTGCTGACCGATCCCCAGATCCTTCTCCTCGACGACGCCACGTCCTCGGTCGACGCCCGCGTCGAGGAAGAGATCCACGCCACCCTCCGCCGCCTCCTGCAGAACCGCACGACGCTGCTGATCGCTCACCGGCGATCGACACTGCGCCTCGCCGACCGCATCGCCGTCGTCGACGGCGGCCGTGTCATCGACACCGGCACCCACGAAGAGCTGATGCAGCGCTGCGACCTCTACCGCCGTCTGCTCGCGGGGCCGGGTGACGACTGCGAGACCGAGGACATCGACGAGATCGAAGACGAGGCGCCCGTCGCCAGCCTCACCGCCTCGGCGTGGGAGCCGGTCGGCGGCGATGGCAATGGAAACGGCAATGGGAACGCTGCGCTCGCCAACCGGCCCCTCAACGTCAACGCCCAAGCGCGCATCGGCGGGGGTGGTGGCGGTGGTGGCGGCTGGGGCGGAGGCGGCGGCATGGTCGGCAACTTCCTGGCGCCCACGCCCGAGCTCATGGAGAAGGTGGCGAACCTCCCCCCGGCGACCGACGAACCCGAGGTCGACGTCGACCGCGAGGGCGACTACGACCCCTCGTTCACGCTGCGCCGCTTCACGCGCCCGTTCCGGCGCCCGTTGACGATCGGCCTCGCCCTCGTCGTCCTCGACACGCTCTTCACACTCGCCGGACCGACGCTCATCAAGATCGGCGTCGACCGAGGCGTGACCCACCACAGCGAGCAAGCGCTGTGGGTCGTGGCCGCCATCTTCTTCGCGGTCACGTTGCTCGACTGGATCGACACCTGGGCCTACACGAGGTACACGGGCCGTACCGCCGAACGCCTGCTGTTCGCATTGCGGGTGCGGATCTTCGCCCACCTCCAGCGCCTCGACCTCGGCTACTACGACGCCGAGATGGCGGGCCGCATCATGACCCGCATGACCACCGACGTCGAGGCCCTGTCGACGCTGCTGCAGACCGGCCTCATCAACGCCGTCGTCAACATCCTCACCTTCGGCGGCGTCGCCGTCATCCTCGTCCTGCTGAACTTCCGCCTGTCCTTGGCGGCCATGGTCATCGTGCCACCGCTGATCGCGGCGACGATCTGGTTCCGCAACGGGTCGCACCGCGCCTACGAGCGGGCCCGTGACCGCATCGCCGCCGTGAACGCCAACTTGCAGGAATCGCTGTCGGGCGTGCGCGTCAGCCAGGCCTTCGTGCGCGAAGAGCGAAACCAAGAAGGCTTCCGTCAGGTCGCCACCGAGTATCTCGACGCCCGTCTGGACGCGCAACGCCTGGTTGCCACCTACTTCCCGTTCGTCGAGTTCCTGTCCGAGGTCGCGTCCGCCGCGGTGCTCGGCTTCGGCGCCTACCTCGTCGCCCACCACGGCGTCACCGCCGGCGCGGTGATCGCCTTCCTGCTCTACCTCGACCTGTTCTTCTCGCCCATCCAGCAGCTGTCACAGGTGTTCGACACCTACCAGCAGGCGCGGGCGTCGATGGAGAAGATCGACGAGCTCATGCGCACGCCGACGGGCACACCCCCGGCCGCGGCGCCGATCACTCCCGGACGCCTCACGGGTCGTATCACCTTCGACAACGTGCACTTCGCCTATCCCACCGGTGTGGGCGAGGCGCTCGTGGGTGTCGACCTGGAGATACCTCCAGGCGAGACCATCGCCCTCGTTGGCGAGACCGGCGCCGGCAAGTCGACGATCGTCAAGCTCGTCGCCCGCTTCTACGACGCCACGTCAGGCGCCGTGCGCATCGACGGCACCGACATCCGCGACCTCGACCTCACCGCATACCGCCAGCAGTTGGGCTACGTGCCCCAAGAGACCTTCCTCTTCTCCGGCACGATCCGCGACAACATCGCCTACGGCCGCCCCGACGCCACCAATGAAGAGGTGGAGGAAGCGGCGCGCGCCGTCGGCGCCCACGAGTTCATCGCCGGTTTGCCCGGCGGCTACTACTACGAGGTCAGCGAGCGAGGCCGTGCGCTGTCGAGTGGCCAGCGCCAGCTGATCGCCCTCGCCCGCGCCCGACTCGTCGACCCGCGCATCCTTCTGCTCGACGAGGCCACGTCCAACCTCGACCTGGCCACCGAGGCCAAGGTGCAGCGGGCCATGGGCATCGTCGCCAGCGGCCGCACCACGCTGCTCATCGCCCACCGCCTGCAGACGGCGCGCACCGCCGACCGCATCCTCGTCGTCGACGACGGCAAGGTCATCGCCCAGGGCAGCCACGACCAGCTGCTGGCCGACCCCGACTCCGAGTATTCCCGCATGTGGGAAGCCTTCGCCGTCGAGGCGCCGACGCACTGACGCCGGTCAGCCGCCCGGCTTCGAAGCCGGACCCGGGGGCGGGTTGACGGGCAGCGTCGCCGGCGGGCGCGGGGCCTGGTTGAAATCGAAGTCACTGAGGAGCGTTCCGAGCTGCGCCGCGTTCTCGCGGACGTCGGGACGCCCGTCAGGGCGGCCGTCGCTGGCCGGGTCGATGCGGGCGCCGCCGAGGAAGAGGTCTTCGACGAGCTTGACGTACGCGTCGTGGCTCAGGACCTGGTGGTCGATGAAGCCCGCCTTGGCGTACGGGCTGATCACCAGTCCCGGCACGCGAAGGCCGTAACCGTTCACATCGACGGTCGGCGGCACGACGTGGTCGTAGAAGCCACCCCAGTCGTCCCAGGACAGGAACACCGCGGTCGACTGCCACTCCGGCCCCAACATCGCGGCGTCGATCAAGCTTGTCACCCACGCCTGGCCGTTGCTGACCTTGGCCGGCGGGTGCTCGGAGTTCTCGTTGCTCGGCGTGATCCACGCCACCGCGGGCAGCGTGCCCGTGCGGGCGTCGCGGAAGTAGTTGGACGCGTCGGTGACGTTGGCCAGCTGACCGTCCTGCTTCACGGTGTCGAAGTAGGGCAGCGGGTTCCAGATCCCCGGCGTCTTCGCGCTCTGCTTGACAGGGGCGCAGCTGGCGGCGTCGTCCTCGCAGTCGGGCTCAGTCCCGCCCTGGACGTAGTAGCGCCAGCTGACGTTGTCCTTGTGCAGGAGATAGGTGAGGTCGGTCCACGCGTAGTCGGGGATCGCGCCCGGGCCTGCGGAGCCCGTTGTCCCCTTGTAGTCAGGCGGCGGCACCGGCGCTTGGACAGCGTTCTTGCAACTCATGGGGTCGGAGCTGGGGCAGCGCGCCGACCACTCGGAGACCATGAAGAGGTGCCCGGGCAGCGACCATGAGGTGATCGCCTCGTAAAGGTTGTCCTGGAGGACGAAGTCGTGGGCCCACGTCCAGTAGTTCGGGATTTCGCGGGCGTCGTGGTACCCCATCACGTCGGTCTGCCCGTTGCCGCCGCACGCGGGGTTGTTGGTCGCGTTGCAGTTTTGCTGCGACTTCTCCTCCTGGTCGATGAAGCCGTCCATCTTCCCGTTGTCGATGTCGGCCAGCGCGTTGGCGTGCCCGTGCGGCCCTCCGCCGTTCACGTCAGCGGCGTCGTGGAACGGATAGACGCAGCTGCCGTTGCGGGGATCAGGCGTGCAGACGGTGAAGTTGCCGTTGGCGGCCGGGAACCCGTTGGCGCCCGGGTAGGTCCCGAAGTAGGTGTCGAAGGACCGGTTCTCCTGCATGATCACGATGACGTGCTGGATCTTGGACGCCGCGAGCTCGGCGCCGGGTGCCGGCTTTCCGGCCTGCCGGGCGCCTGGCTTCGCGCCGGAGCTGTGCGCACCACCGGTAGCCGCGGCCCCCGCGATGGTCGTCGTTCCACCGGTATCGCTGGTGCTCGAGCCCGGACCCGCCTGCGCCGCGCCCGACCCACTCCGTGCGAGCGGCAACCGGTGGCCGGAGCCGCACGCCGCGACGACGGCGGCGAGAGCGATCGCGATCAGCACGAGTCGGCGGCTGCCGGGCACGCACCTATTGTTCTTTCGACGAGATGAGGTTTGTGTTCGGCACGCGTAAAGATTTCGCCAAGCACAGCGCGCTGACGGTCGTTGGCCTCCTCGTTGCCCTTTCGCTGGTCGCGTGTTCCTCAGGCACGAGCGCCAAGCCCACCGTCGAACGCTTCCTCGCCGCCTGGTCGAGGGGGGACGCGGCAGGAGCCGCGGCGCTGACCGACAACCCGGCGGCGGCACAGGCTGCTCTTCAGCACTGGCGATCGGCACTCGACGTTGGACATGTCGCGATGAGCGTGACGTCGGCGAGCGGCACCAAAGCGGCGTACGCAGCCGACGTCGACCTCAACGGGCTCGGACGCTGGCGCTACAAGGGCGCCCTCGCCATCCGGAAGAACAACGGCAAGTTCACGGTCGTGTGGTCGCCGTCGGTGCTGTACCCGGGACTGGCGGCCGGCCAGGACATCACCCGCACTCGCACGCTGCCCCAACGGGCGCCACTCCTGGACCGAACTGGCACACCGCTGCTCACGCCCACACCCGTCGTCACCGTCGGCGTCGAAGCGGGCCGCGTCGTTCCCGCCACCGCCGTCCCCATTCTCCAGCGCACCACCGGAATCGACCCGACGCGCGTCACCGCTGCCATCACCGCGGCCAAGCCGGGGACGTTCGTCCCCGTCATCACCCTGCGTCGACCGGCATTCGATCCCGTGAAGGCAACGCTCAATGCCGTGCCCGGCGTCGTCTTCCAAACGGCGACTGTGGACCTGGCGCCGACCCCGACCTTTGCACTGCCGGTGCTCGGCAAGGTCGGGCCTGCCACGGCAGACGCGCTGAAGGCCGCGGGCCCGGGGTTCGAGGCGACGGACAACGTCGGCCTCAACGGCTTGGAGGGCGTGTACCAACAACGCGTGGCCGGCACGCCGTCGGGATCCGTCCAGATCGTCGACGCCAACGGAAGCACGCTGCGCCAGCTGTTCAGTGTGCAAGGGCACGACGGCGATCCCGTGCACACCACGCTTGACGTGGCAACGCAGACGGCCGCCGAGGCCGCGCTCACCGGCGTCGCCAAGCCGGCGGCGCTCGTCGCCGTTCAGGCGTCGACCGGGAACGTTCTCGCCGTCGCCAACGCGCCGGCCGACTCGACCTATGACCGCGCGTTGGTGGGGAGGTATCCGCCCGGCTCGTCGTCGAAGGTCGTCACCGCCGCCGCTCTTCTCGCGCGGGGCCTCAACGTCAACGACGTCGTGCCCTGTCCGCCGCGTGCCGTCGTCGGCGGCAAGCCCTTCACCAACTTCGAGGGCGAGGCGCCTGGGCCCGTGCCGTTCATCCCCGACTTCGCCAAGTCGTGCAACACGGCTTTCGTCACTGTGTCCGGCCGCCTGACACCCCAAAGCCTCGCCGACGAAGCCCACAACTTCGGGTTCGGGGCCAAGTGGACGCTGCCGCTCGCCGCCGACTCCGGCCAGTTCCCCGTACCGGCCGACGCGGCCGAACTCGCGGCTGCGTCGATCGGCCAAGGTCGAGTCCTCGCCAGTCCCTTGACGATGGCGCTCGTGGCCGCGGCCGCCGGTAGTGGTACGTGGCACCCGCCGACGCTCGTCACCGATCCGCCGCAAGCGGCCGCAGCCGCCCCCGTCGGCGTCGACCCCGGCATCGATGCGTCCCTCCACCAGCTGATGCGGGCCGTGGTGACGTCAGGCACGGGCACCGCAGCCAACGTCGGTAGCGCCGTGTTCGGAAAGACGGGAACGGCCGAATTCGGTCCTGGCAATCCGCCTGCCACCCACGCGTGGTTCATCGGCTTCCGCGGCGACGTTGCCTTCGCCGTCCTCGTCGAGGGCGGCGGGGTCGGAGGGCAGGTCGCAGCGCCCATTGCTGCGAAGTTCCTCCACGGGCTGGCTGGCTGACGCCCGGGCTCTGACGAAACATTCAGGTTCGGTGGTCATACTCTGACGAGAGATGCCTGCTTCCCGCCGCGCCCGAAGGTTGCGCTGGCTGGCGCCGGTCGCGGTTTTCGCCGCCATCGGTTTGATCGCCTTGCTCCCGACGCTTTCATCGGCGGCCACGCCCAACCTGCCGTCGATCACGCCCGAACAGTTGGTCGCGAAGGTCAAGCAGTCGAACGTGCAGGCTTTCTCCGGCACGTTCCAGCTCACGACCGACCTCGGCATCCCCAACCTGACCGCTCTGCAGGGCGCGACCGGTCAGGACTCCGGCGGCTTCAATCCCACCGACCTCCTCAGCGGCACCCACACGGCGACCATCGCCGTCGACGGCCCCGAACACCAACGGCTGTCGATGCCCGGTTCCCTCAACGAGGTCGACGCGTTCCACGACGGCCAGAACGCGTGGCTGTGGGAGAGCGACGGTCACAAGGTGACGCACTACATCCTCCCGGCCGACAAGCCTGATGCTGACGCTGGCGCCGGCAGCGAGGCGCCGGTGCCGACGCCGACGCCCGACGACCTGGCCAAGAAGCTGCTCGACCAGATCACGCCGTCGACCGACGTGTCGGTGACAACGCCGGACTACGTCGCCGGCCAACCGGTGTACGAGCTCGTGCTCGCACCGCACGCGGCCGACTCGACGATCGACCACGTCGGTATCGCCGTCGACGCCCACAACGGCATGCCCCTCGAAGTCACTGTCGTACCGAAGGGTCAGAGCAAGCCCGCGGTCGACCTGGGCTTCACCAAGATCGACTACGGCAAGCCCGGCGGCTCGTTCTCGTTCACGCCACCGCCGGGGGCCACCGTCACCACCAACGACCTGACCAAGCCGCATGAGGACAACACTGCGGCGCCGGCAACCGAGCCGCCCCATCCGCGGCCGGGACATCACCGTCGCGTCTACACGTACGACAACGCGCCGGGCATCACGACGGTGCCGATGCAGCCGGCCGGACCGCGTGAAACCAAAGTCGTCGGTCAGGACTGGACCCAGGTCGTCATCGCCAGCGGCGTCGACCTTCCGATCCGCGGCTGGGGCATCAACGAGGCGACCACACCCGTCAGCGGCTCGTGGGGCAGCGGCCGCCTGCTGCACACGGTGTTGGGCAACGTGCTGTTCCTTCCCGACGGCCGGGTCGCCGCTGGATTCGTCAACGCCAGCGCCCTCGAGGCTGCCGTCGCCCACGGATAGCGGCCGGCGGTGACCACGCCCGGCCTGGCCATCGAGACCCATGGCCTGACCAAGCGCTTCGGCGAGATGGCCGCCGTCGACGGCATCGATCTCGCCGTCCCCGAAGGCAGCGTGTTCGGCTTTCTCGGACCCAACGGCTCGGGCAAGACGACAACGATCCGCGTGCTGCTGGGACTGATCAACGCCAGCGATGGTGAGTGGCAAGTCCTCGGTCGGTCGATGCCCGACATGGCGAAGGACGTGCTCCCCGACGTCGGCGCGTTGATCGAAGGCCCGGCGTTCTATCCATGGCTCACCGGCCGCCAGAATCTGGCGCGCTTCGACGCTGCGGGTCCCGATCCGCGGCGCTCCACCCGCAAAGGCCGCATCGACGACGCGCTGGCGCGCGTCGGCCTCACCGCCGTCGCCAACAAGAAGGTGAAGACGTACTCGTTCGGCATGCGCCAGCGCTTGGGGTTGGCGAACGCATTGTTGCGCCCACGGCAACTGCTGATCCTCGACGAGCCGACCAACGGTATGGATCCCCAGGGCACGCGTGAGATCCGCAACCTGACCAAGGAGCTGGCGTCCGAGGGAGCGACGGTCTTCCTCTCCAGCCACCTGCTATCCGAAGTCGAGCAGGTGTGCTCGCACGTGGCCGTCATGTCCCTCGGCAAGCTGCTCGCCCAGGGCACGATCGCCGAGCTGCAAGCGGCGGGTGGCACCAAGCTGCGCGTCGAGACCGAGGACGCGGCGCTGGCTGCACAGGTGCTGGGCCGGTTGGGGCTCGCCGAACTCAGCGTCGACGGGACCACTGTGCTGGCCCGGCTCGACGGTCACCGCGCCGAGGACTGCAACCGCGAGCTGGTGATGGCCGGCGTCGGCGTCCGCAGCCTCACCGCTATCGGGCCGACGCTCGAGGACACGTTCGTGGCGCTGACGGGCGAGGGCTTCGATGTTGCTCGCTGAACTGGCCACGCTGTTCCGCCGCACGCGCGTGAAGGCGTTGTTGGTAGTACTGGCGGCGATCCCCGCGGCACTGGCCGTCGCCGTGCGCTTGTCGGGCGGCCCGTCGGCAGGCCGAGGGCCGACATTCCTCGATCAGGTGTCGCGCAACGGCATGTTCGCCGCCCTCGCGGGACTCACCGTCGCCATCCCCTTCTTCCTGCCGTTGGTTGTCGCCGTGGTTTCGGGCGACGCCATCGCCGGCGAGGCCAACCTCGGCACCCTTCGCTATCTGCTGACGCGACCGTCGGGGCGCACGCGGCTGCTGGCCACCAAGGCCGTCACCGTCGCCGTGTTCTGCGTGGCCGCCACCGTCGCAGTTGCGTTGGGCGGGCTGATCGCCGGCGTCGTCCTCTTCCCCGTCGGCGACGTCGTCACGCTCTCAGGGACGACGATCTCGCTGCTCGAGGGGATCCTGCGCACGTTCGCGGCGGCGGGCATCGTGGCCGCGTCACTGTTGGGACTGGCGTCAATCGGACTGTTCGTCTCGACGCTCACCGACGCGCCGGTCGGCGCCATGGCGGCCACCGCGGGCTTCGCCGTCCTCAGCGCCGTGCTCGACAGCGTCCCCCAGACGAGGGCGATCCACCCGTGGCTGTTCACGCACCAGTGGCTCTCCTTCGGCGACCTATTGCGCTCACCGGTCCAGTGGCACGGCATCGTCGCCGACCTCCGCCTCCAAGTCGGCTACATCGCCGTGTTCGCCACCGCCGCCTGGGCCCGGTTCTCCACAAAGGACGTCCTGGCCTAGGCGTCGAATCCGTCCACGGTGCAAATTCCGCGAATGCCCCGTCGGCTGCTCGCCGCGTCCGTCGTCGTGGCGGCGCTGGCCGCGGGGCTGGCAGCCCGGGACCCGGCTCACGGCGCTGGGGCGTCGTCGGCCTGTCCCTGGCTGACGTCGACAGCATCGGCCGCCACCAAGGCCGACATGGTCCTCGCCCAGATGACGGTGGGCGAGAAGCTGCACATGGTCCACGGCATCACGCAGCCGGCGCAGTCGATCGGGCTGGCGTCCGGTGCGCCGCCGTACGTCGGCGAGGTGCCCGCGCTGCGCCGGCTGTGCATACCCGCCATCAAGCTGGAAGACGGCCCTGCGGGTGTCGGTGATGGGATGAAGGGCGTGACCCAGCTGCCGGCGCCAGTCGCGGCGGCGGCGTCCTGGGACACCGGGCTCATGCAGCAGTACGGCAGCGTGCTCGGCGCCGAGCAGTGGGGCAAGGGCGCCAACGTTGTGCTCGCCCCCACCGTCAACATCGTGCGCGACCCGCGGTGGGGTCGGGCCTTCGAGGCGTTCAGCGAGGATCCGCACCTGAGCGCGTCGATGGGTGTCGCCGAGATCAACGGCATCCAGAGCCAGGGCGCGATGGCGCAGGTGAAGCATCTGGCCGCCTACAACGAGGAGACCTTCCGCGACACCGTTCTCAACGACGCCATCGTCGATCCGCGCGTCCTGCACGAGGTTTATCTGCGCTCGTTCCAGGCCGCAGTGGACGACGCCCACGTGGCGTCGGTGATGTGCGCCTACAACGAGGTCAACCACGTGCGGGACTGCGAGGACCCGTACCTCATGGATCAGGTGCTCAAGGGCGAGTTCGGGTTCGGCGGTTTCGTCACGTCGGACTGGTTCGCCATCACGTCGAGCGCACCGTCGGTCAACGCGGGCCTCGACATGCAGATGCCCGACGACTGCCTGCTGGGGACTCGCCTCGCGTCCGACCTGCAGGATGGGTCGGTGGCACGCAGCCGCCTCGACGACATGGTCCGTCGCATCCTGGGTGAGCTGTTCGCCTTCAACCTGTTCAACAAGCAGCAGACGGGAACGCCTTGGTCGGTGGCCACCAACGCCGACCACGCCGCCTTCGCCCGTACCGCGGCCGAAGAGGGCACGGTGCTGTTGAAGAACGCCGGCAGGGTGCTGCCCTTCGACCCCGCGCACGACCATTCGATCGCCGTCATTGGCGGCGATGCAGGAGCGGAGACGCTGTCAGCGGGTGGCGGTAGCGCCAAGGTCGTCGCCCCGTACGTGGTGACGCCCCTCAAGGGCATCAAGGCACGTGCGGGCAAGAGCGCCAACGTCACGTACGACGACGGCAGCAATCCGGCGTCGGCGGCGGCCGCGGCGCAGAAGGCCGACGTCGCCGTCGTCTTCGTCAACCTCTTCACGCAAGAGGACCGCGACCTGCCGACGATCAACCTGCCCGCCAACGAGAACGCGTTGGTCGCGGCCGTCGCCGCTGCCAATCCCAACACGGTGGTCGTGCTCCACACCGGCAGTGCCGTCGTTATGCCGTGGCTCGACCAGGTCAAGGGCGTCGTGGAAGCGTGGTATCCCGGCCAGGAGAGCGGCAACGCCATCGCCTCGGTGCTCTTCGGCGACGTCAACCCGTCGGGCAAGCTGCCGGTGACGTTCCCCGCGTCCCAGGCCCTGATGCCGACGTCGACACCGGACCGCTGGCCCGGCATCGCCGGTCAGGTGCTGTACTCCGAAGGCCTCGACGTCGGCTACCGCTGGTACGACGACCACGGCGTCGCTCCGATGTTCCCGTTCGGATTCGGGCTGTCGTACACGAGCTTCGCCTTCCGCAATCTTGCGATCCGTCCCGCGGCCGCGTCGTCGCCGAGCGGCGCCGTCGCCACGGTCGACGTCGACGTCGCCAACACCGGAAGCCGGGCCGGCGCCGACGTGGTGCAGCTCTACGTCACCCAGCCCGCCGCCGCCAACGAGCCGCCCCGCCAGCTCGAAGGATTCCAGAAGGTCTCGTTGAACCCCGGCCAGACCAAGCACGTCTCGCTCACGCTCGACCGCAACGCGGTGTCGTCCTGGGATCCCCACCTGCGACAGTGGAAGGCGGTGGCCGGCACGTACAGCGTCGCCGTCGGCGACTCGTCCCGGCATCTGCCACTGACCGGCCAATTCACAGTCCCCCAACAACTCGTATGGGGCACGCCGACTCCGCCGCCGCCGAAGACGCCGCCGGTGCCGCCGACAGTCAGGGCCACCGACGCCGCCGTCTGCTGGCAGGACCAGCTCGGCACCCTCATCAACGGCGGTCTCTCGCTGACCGGCGGTTCCGTCCCGGCCAGCCCCTCGCAATTCCCCGTCGGCTGATCCCAATCCCGAGTGCAGGGTGCAGGGGTACGGCGTAGGGTTCGCCGGCGTGAAGGCCGCCGTGTACTACGAGACCGGTCCGCCCGATGTCTTCCGTTACGAGGACGTGCCGGATCCAGAGGTCGGGCCCGGCATGGTCGTCGTCGACGTCGAGGCCATCAGCATCGAAGGGGGCGACACCCTCAACCGCGCCGGCGGCGAGATGGCGTCGGTGCCCCACGTCGTGGGCTACCAGTGCGCGGGGACAATCACCGAGGTGGGTGACGGCGTCGCCGACCGCCACGTCGGCCAGCGGGTCGTGGCGACGATGCTGTGGGGGTCACACGCCGAGAGGGTCGCCGTTCCCTCGATCATCACGTGGCCCATCCCCGACGGCGCCGACGTCGTGGCCTGTGCGTGCGTACCCGTCGCCTTCGGCACCGCCGATGATTGCCTCTTCGAGTTCGGGCGCCTGAAAGAAGGTGAGACCGTCCTTATCCAGGCCGGCGCCGGCGGGGTCGGTGTGGCCGCCATCCAGCTGGCCAAGCGCGCCGGCGCGCGGGTGCTGGCGACAGCGTCGAGCCTCGAACGCCTCGAGCCCTTGAAGGACCTCGGCCTCGACGTCGCCATCGACTACTCCGAGGGCGGTTGGGTCGACCAGGTGAGAGCCGCCACCGATGGCCGGGGCGTCGACCTCGTCGTCGATTCGGTCGGCGGCAAGGTGCTGGTCGGCAGCGTCCAGTCTCTCGCCTACCGAGGCCGCTGCAGCCTCGTCGGCCAAGCCGGCCGCGATCCTCAGCCGTTCGACGCCTCGATGCTGATGATGGGCAACCAGTCGCTGACCGGCGTCTTCCTCGGCGCCGAGATCGCCAACGACCGCACGCGCGAGATGATCCAGCGCCACGTCGACGACGTCGCGGCCGGCCGCCTGAAGGTCCTCGTAGACCGCACCTTCCCGCTCGCGGACGCAGCCGCCGCCCACGCCTTCATCGAAAGCCGCCAAGCCATCGGCCGCGTAGTGCTGATCCCCTAGTACTTCATTCTGGCGGTCGTGGGTGGCCCTATAGGACGGCCACGACCGCCAGAAACGGTGGACGAGGGAGACGCTGACTGCCCAATTTCGGCGATACCCGGCATAATTGCGGACTTCGGCGGAAGCGTGCAGGGGGGACCAGGGGTGGGGAAAGGGCGTGCGGCGGCGGGCGTGCTCGTCGGAGTTGCGGTGATGGCGTTGCTCGCCATTCCGGCATCGATCGCGAGTAACGGCAGGCAAGGCGGGCCGGGCCTGCAACGGGCGACGGGCGCGACCAACGGCGCCGCAACGAACTTGCCCGTGGGCATGCCGGCGCTGCCGGCGCTGCCGGCGCTGCCCGCGACGGCGGCGAGTGCACAGCCTGCGTGCCAGGCCGCGTCACAGCTGCACGTGACGCCGCTCGGGTTCAAGGTGGCATTGGGAACAGTCGTCGGCACGTACGGCGTCGAGACCGACGGGTGCGCGTTGGCGGTCGACCATCCCGACCTGCTGGCTGTCATCGACGGCGGCGTGCCGGCGCTGGATGCGGTCCTGCGCCAGCCGGGCGTCGTCGACATCACCTTCCGGAATCCCAACATCCAGACGCCGGCGCCGCTGCCGCCGGTCCCCAGTCTGCCGCCGCTGTCGGTGCCCCAGGTGACTGTGCCACCGGTGACGGTTCCCAATGTCCCCGCGCTGCAGCCCGTCGAGTCCGCGGTCAACAGCGTGCGCAACCAGGTAAACAGCGCCGTCTCATCAATCGAGCACCTGCTGTCGCCGACGACGACGGCACCCCCTCCGCCGCCGCCTCCCCCGCCGCCGGTCGACACCGGACCAGGCCAGTACCCGGCAGGCAGCACCGGCTTCGACATCTCCTGGCCGCAGTGCGGCGGCGCCTATCCGCCGGCGGCCGGCGTGGCCGTGGTCGGCGTCAACGACGGCCGCCCCTTCACCACCAACCCGTGCCTGCAGAGTGAGGCGCAGTGGGCGGGAGGCGCACGCGAGCTCTACATGAACCTGAACTCGGCCGCGGCGGTCGACGGCACCGACAGCGACGGGCCGTGGGGCCATTGCGCGGCGAACGACGTCCACTGCCTGGCCTACACCTACGGTTGGAACGCGGCCGACGCGAGCTACAACGCGGCGGCCAGCCAGGGTGTGCACGCCAAGACGTGGTGGCTCGACGTCGAGGTCGTCGGCAAGTGCGCGCCGCAGTTCCCGACCGGCGGCAACGGCTACTGGTCGTGCGACAAGGGCATCAACATGGCGACGATCCAGGGCGCCCTCGACCTGTTGCGGCAGCGCAACCTCATCGCCGGCATCTACTCGACGAGCTACCAGTACGACCAGATCGCGGGCGGCACGACCCCCTCGGGGTGGGGACCGCCGATCTGGCTGGCCGGCGCATCGCCGTCGAACCCTGCCGGGTGGTGCAACGGCAGCCACGGCTTCGCCGGCGGTCCGTCGTGGCTGCTGCAGTTCTCGCCGAATCCGTGGGACCGGGACCAGGGCTGCTGACCGGCAGAACCGACTAGAACCGCGGGCATGGCCCTGCCCGCCGACGTCGGCATCGTCGACACCATGATCGGGTTCCCGTCGCCCGACATGAAAGAGACATACCGGTTCATCACCCAGCAGACGAAGGACAAGGAGTCGAAGGAAGACTTCGAGTTCCCCGTCGAGTACATGTTCAAGGACGTCCCCGACAAGGAGCTGACGCGCAGCGACGACCCGGTTGCCATCACGCTCGCGGAGATGGACCACTGGGGCGTGGAAAAGGGAATGATCGGTGTCGGCGGTGGCCCGCTGCGCGAGATCACCGAGCGGGCGCTCGGACAGCACCCCGACCGCTTCATCGGCTCGGTCAACGTCGACCCCAACCGCGGCATGAAAGACGTGCGCTTCATCCAGCGCGCCTACGAGGAATGGGGCGTGCGGGCGGCGACGATGTTCCCGGCGGGCACGTTCCCGCAGATCCCCATCAACGGCAAGCAGATGTATCCCATCTACGCCAAGTGCTGTGAGCTCGGCATCGCCGTGTTTTGCTGCGCGGGTGTGCCGGGGCCACGCGTCAAGTTCGCCTGCCAGCACGTCGAGCTGATCGACGAGGTGATGTTCGACTTCCCCGAGCTCGTCTTCGTCACCCGCCACGGCTGCGAGCCGTGGACCGACCTGGCCGTGAAGCTGATGTTGAAGTGGCCGAACCTCTACTACTCGACGTCGGCGTTCGCACCGAAGTACTACCCGAAGGACATCGTCGACTACGCCAATACCCGCGGCGCCGACAGGATCATCTACGCCGGGTACTTCCCGATGGGGCTCTCGCTCGAGCGCATCATGACCGAGCTGCCCAACGTCCCGTTCAAGGACGACGTGTGGCCGAAGTTCCTGCGGGAGAACGCGCTACGCGTCCTCGGCCTCACAGCCGCGTAATCCACAGGTTTCGATGGCATCAGGGTGGGTATCGCGTGTCCTCGCGCCACGTTCTCCTTCAGACCCAGGGAGGTGCCGAGTGCCGTTCGCTTACCGGGCCGCCAAGGCCGTGCTCAATCGCCCACTGCAGGCCGCGTACAAGATCGACGTCGACGGCGTCGACAACGTGCCCGCCGGCGAGGGCGTCATCCTCGCTGCCAACCACCGCTCGTTCATGGACTCGATCTTCCTGGCGCTGGCGAGCCCCAAGCCGGTCGCCTTCGTCGCCAAGGCCGAGTACTTCGACAACCGGCTGACGCGCTGGCTGTTCACGGCGACGGGCCAGATCCCCCTGCGCCGTGGCAGCCCGGCCGGCGCCCGCCAGGCGCTCGCGGCGGCGTCCGAGGTGCTGAACGAAGGTGGGACGCTCGGCATCTATCCCGAGGGCACGCGTTCGCGCGACGGGAAACTCCACCGCGGCAAGCTCGGACCGGCGCGCCTGGCGGCCGCGACGGGAGCGGCGATCGTCCCCGTCGGCCTCGTTGGCACCGAGCAAGTGCAGCTGCCCGACGAGCGACTCCCCCATCTCTTCCGGCCTGTCGCCATCAAGTTCGGCGAGCCCCGCCGTTTGCCGTCGGCCGAGGGCAAGCCGTCGGCCAGACGATTGCGGGAGACGACCGACGAGCTCATGCACGACATCGCCGACCTGAGCGGCGCCGACTACGTCGACTCGTTCGCCTGACGCACCGACCAGTCCGGCCCGACCGTTGCGCACGCCGGATGACCCTTGGTGTCGGTCATGCCGACGCGGGCTACGAGCGTGCGCCCCGGCGCTGACGCCTTCTTGATCAACGCGGGATCGATCTTCTCGAGCTTGAACTTGGCGCCGCGGAATAGATCGAACCTCGTCCCGTCGTCGGACAGCTCGCCCCACGCCAGGAAGATGTGACGGTCGCCCTTCGCGCCGCGCACGAACGGTCCGCCGAAGTCGGGCTTGTCGACGTCGCCCTTGACGACAACGTCCATCGCCCAGCGCGCCGCGTCGGCGTCGCCGCGGAACAGCTCGGTCACCTTCCACGGCCGGCCGTCGACGGCAAGCCCGGGTGCGTTGACGCCCCGTACGGCCAGCCCTACGTGGATGTTCTCGTAGAAGCGGCCTTCCGGCCCGGGATCGCAGCGGATGCCGGGCAGGTCGAAGCCCTCGATCACGACGCGCATGTGCTGAGTCTGCCAAGCGAGTCTTGGGAAAGTCTTAACCGCGCACGCGCCGGTCCCTGACATGACCGCTCTTAGCCTCGTTCGCACCGTGAGCTCGTCCCCGTTGCTTTTGCGCGACCCCGAAGTGGCTCGGCCACCGAGGGCGCTTCCCGGAGACTGGCCGCCGCGCACGGTCGACGTCACCGTGATCATCCCGGCCTACAACGAGGCGGCGACGATCGCCGAGACCGTCGACTCGATCCAGCGCCAGACCGTTCGCCCGCGCCACGTGATCGTCGTCGACGACTGCTCGTCCGACGACACTGGCGCCAGAGCGCGTGCGATGGGAGTGACCGTCCTCCGGCCCGATGCCAACACGGGGTCGAAGGCGGGCGCCCAGAACGCGGCGCTCGCGCGCGTCGACACTGAGTTCACCCTCGCTGTCGACGCCGACACGGTCCTCGAGGAGGACGCCATCGAGCGACTTCTCGCCGCCGTGGACAGCCCCAACGTGGCATCCGCGTGCGGCTTCGTCGTCCCTCGCCGCATCCGCTCGACGTGGGAGCGCGGGCGCTACGTCGAGTATCTGTTCGGCTTCGGGTTCTACAAGCGGACGCAGGACTTCTACCGCCGGCCGCTGATCTCGTCGGGCTGCTTCTCGCTCTACCGGACCCGCGATCTCTTGAGTGCGGGCGGGTGGCAAACGAGAACGCTGACCGAGGACGTCGACCTCACGTGGACGTTCTACGAGGCCGGCCGCGACGTGCGCTTCGTGTCCGACGCCGTCTGCTATCCGATCGAGCCGTCGAGCTACCGGCTGATGTGCACACAGCTGCGGCGCTGGGCCCACGGCTTCGTGCAGAACGTGCGCCTCCACTGGCGCGGTACACGGTCGACGCCGATGCTGCGCCTGATGGTCGCCATTTGGTTCCTCGAGGCGGCGACGGCGTCGATCGCCTACCTGTTCGTCGTGCCTGTGCTCGCGTTGGTCTTCCGCGAGCCGGCGATGCTGCTGCTCTACGTTCTCGACGCGCCGCTCATCCTGGTGCCGGTCATCGCCGAGGCATGGCCTCGCGGTGAGGTGCACAAGGCGCTCGCCAGCTTTCCCGCGTTCTGGGTCACTCGCCTGTTGGGTTCGGTGTTCACCCTGCGGGCCCTGTGGGGCGAGCTGGTCCGCAACCGGTCCTTTCACGTGTACGAGAAGGGTCACTGATGCCGGGAATCCCCGTCGGGCCGGGCACGGTCTTCTATCTGCTCGCGGCGCTGATGATGCCCGTCGTGGGTGTCGGTCGTCGGCTCGCGGGACGGGGGACGACGGGGTCCCTGCGTCCCACGGGTCGGCAAGCGGCGGTGGCGCTCGGCATGGTTCTCTCCGGCGCGTTCGCGGTGTGGCTGTTCGACGTCGTCGGCAACCACATCGACGGCCACCGCCCCGGGTCGGCGATGCTGTTGCTGAGCAGTCCGCTGCTCGTCGCCCTGGTCGTGCTTCTGTGCATGGTCGGCGTGAGCCGCGTGGTGAGCCGCCTCAGCCGTTGAGCGCGGGCCGGGCGGCGCGAACTCCCCGACCCATGCGTTCGAAGTAGCCGAACGTGCCGCCGTCCTTCATCTCGGTGGCGGCTTCGACCACCGCGCCGAGAGCGGTCCAGAGGAAGGCACTGCCGATCGAAACGCGTTTGACGCCGATCTCGGCGAGCTCGGCGACGGATGGCACGCCCGGGAGTGCGAGGACGCTGACCGGGCGGTCGACCTCGCCGACCAGCGTCCGCAGTTCGTCGGCGGTGTGGGCGCCGGGCGCGAACAACACGTCAGCGCCCGCCTCTTGGTACCGCTGCAGGCGGGCGATGGTGTCAGTCAGATCCTTGCGGTCGTGGAGGAAGTTTTCGGCGCGGGCGGTCAGCACGAGGTGGACGTCACCGGCGTGGGCGATCGACGCAGCCGCGGCCACCCGCTCGGCGGCGAGGTCGACGTCGTAGATCTCGGCACCGCTCCAGTCCTCCACCGAACACCCGGCCACGCCACCGGCCAGCCCCAGGGCGACGGTCTCGGCCACGCCGTCGGGAGTGTCGGCGAAGCAGTTCTCGAAGTCGGCCGACACGGGCACGTCGACGGCTGCGGCCATCTGTGAGGCGTGGGTGACGGCTTCGTCGCGGGTGACCGAGCCGTCGACCCGGCCGAGCGTGGCTGCGAACCCGCCGCTGGTCGTGGCGAGCGCCTCGAATCCGAGCGCGGCGAGCAGCTTCGCCGATCCCAGGTCCCACGGATTGGGCATGAGCAGCGGCGTCGCTTGCTGATGGAGGGCGAGGAAGCGCGTCGCCTTGTCGGCTTGGGTTGCCATGCGCGGGACGCTAGCCACGCCCCGCGACACGGCGCCCTCGGCTTGGCGTTCTATCCCTGCTGGTCCATGAACGACTCGACCCGCTTCTGCATCTCCTCGGGCGAGACGTCTTCTTTGTGGGTCATGACGTCCCAGCGGTGGCCCCAGGGGTCTTCGAACTGGCCGGCCCGGTCGCCGTAGAACTTGTCCTCCACGGCCTGAGTTTCCTTGGCCCCTGCCTTGAGGGCGGCCTTGAACGTCTTGTCGACGTCCTCGACGTAGACCACGAGGTTCACGGTGGTGTTGCCCAGCTTCTTGGGGTCGATGAAGTTCATCTCCGGGCTGGTGTCAGCCATCATGATCACCGAGTCGCCGATGGCGATCTCCGCGTGGCCGACCCGGCCGTCGGGCCCGGGCATGCGGAAGCGTTCCTCGGCGCCGAGGATCTTCTTGTAGAACTCGATGGCATCGGCTGCGCCGTCGACAGCCAGGTACGCCGTGACGCGGGGGTAGTTGTCGGGGATGGGCTTCACTGCCGCCATGGAAGTCTCCTTTTGTCACTTGTCGATACCGGCATACTCCACGAGAAAAGCGGCCACGTACTGACCGGTTAGATGAGAACTCTCAGCCAGCGGGATCTGTTACTTGCGTTGTTGGACCGCCAGCTGCTGCTGCGGCGGTCCCGGCTTCCGATCCCTGCGGTTCTCGAGCGGATGGGCGGCCTCCAGGCCCAGTACGCCCCGTCGATGTACGTCGGGTTGTGGACGCGGATGGAGCGCTTCGCGCGCGGCGATCTGGATGCGGCGTTGGCGGAGCGGACCGTCGTGCAAGGCACGCTGCTGCGGTCGACCATCCACCTCGTCTCGGTCGACGACTACTGGCGTTTTGCCGCCGCCATCCGGGAGTCGCGCAAGCAGTGGTGGCTTCGCTCTCGGAAGGACACCGACCCGGCGCAGATGGACGCCGCCGTCGAGGGGCTGCGTCGGTATCTGCGCACGCCCACGCGAGCCAAGGAGATCGAGCAGGCGTTGGGGACGCCGGTCATGGCGTTCAACCAGTGGGTCGAGCTCCTGCGGGTACCACCGTCGGGCACGTGGGCGCGCCGCCGCGCAGATCTCTATGCACTCGCCGAGGACTGGATCCCGCCTGTGCGGGTCTCCCTCGCTGCCGCCACCGAGCATCTCGTCCGCCGCTACCTCGGCGCCTTCGGCCCGGCGACGGCGGCCGACATCGCCAGCTGGGCGGGCCTGTCACCGAAGCAGATCACCACCGCCCTCGAGCGCATGGACGCCGACCTTCGCCACTACGCCAGCGAGTCCGGCGACGACCTCGTCGACCTCCGCACCGCCAAGCTCCCCAACCCCGACACGCCAGTACCGGTGCGCTTCCTTCCCGTGTGGGACGCCACCATGCTCGTCCACGTCCGCCGCACAGCCATCCTGCCGGAGGAATACCGGACGATCCTCTTCAACTCGAAGAACCCCCAGTCCTTCAACACCTTCCTCGTCGACGGCCAAGTAGCCGGTACCTGGAAGCACACCAGCAACGCCGTCGAGCTCTCCCCCTTCAAGAACCTGTCCAAGCGGACGACAGCTGCCCTCGAAACCGAGGCCGCGGGCTTGACCGCGCTGTACGAGTAGGGCGCCTCGGTGCGTACATTGGGATCGAGATGTACGAGGAGATCGCTTCGAACAAGCGGCGGGCGGTGCTGTACTCGTTCGTCTTCTTCTTCATGTGGGCGGGTATTGGGGCGATCCTGGGGTGGATCACCGTCGCCGTGTCCCGTCAGCCTGGCGCCAAGCCGAATTGGGCGGGTGCCATCGCCTTCGGGGTCGCCCTCGCCTCGATCCTCGCCGCCCTCGGCATCGTCTATGCGGTGACGTCCGGCGCCCGGCTCGTCCTCTCGGTCTCGGGCGCACGGCCGGCAGATCCCATCCAGTACCGACAGCTCCACAATCTGGTCGAGGAACTGGCGATCGGTGACGGCATCCCGAAGCCCGACGTCTACGTCATCGACGACCCCTCACCTAACGCCTTCGCCACTGGCATGAGCCCGAACAAGGCCGCCATCACGGCGACGTCCGGCCTGCTCGACATCATGAACCGTGAAGAGCTCGAGGGCGTCCTCGGCCACGAGATGTCCCACATCAAGAACTACGACGTCCGGCTCCTGCTGATCGTGAGCACGCTCATCGGCATGGCCGGCCTGCTGGCCAGCATCGTGTGGCGCAGCGCGATCTTCATGCGCCCGAGAGGCAAAGACTCCGGTCAGATCATGATCGTCGTCTTCGCCGCCGGCGCCCTGCTCGCTCTCGTCGCCATCGTCTTCGGCCCGCTCATCCGTCTGGCGCTCTCCCGCCGCCGCGAGGAGCTGGCCGACGTCAGCAGCGTCGGACTGACCCGCAACCCCGAGGGCCTCATCAGCGCGCTGAAGAAGCTGCAGCAGAACGACAAGCCCTTCAAGAAGTTCAACCACGCCACGGCCGCCATGTGCATCGACGATCCGCTGCAGCACCACGAGGGCTGGACCCACCGCCTCTTCGACACCCACCCCCCGCTCGAAGAGCGCATCGCCATCCTCGAGCGCATCGCCCACAGCACGCCCTCGCCGACCGACACAACACCGACAGACACAACACCGACGGCGTAGCTCCCCCAGCACCCTCTCCAAGTCGCGCTTCGCGCGGGACGAACGGGAAGGAACGGAGCGAACTCAACGACTTGGAGAGGTCAGTGTCGTTCTGGCGGTCGTGGCCGTCCTATAGCCCCACCTACGACCGCCAGAATGAAAAAAAAGGTCGAGCGGTCCACGTTCCAGCCGCCTGAAGGCTTTGTAGGGGTATGGACGAACGCCAGCCCGCTGAAGACATCGCCGCCATGGGGGCGCCCGCCAGCCCGGATGCCCTGAAGGAGATCGTGGCCCGCCACCAGCGGGGTCGGACTCGCACCCTCGGCATCGCCTTGGCCATCGCCTTGGTCGCCGGGCCGGCCGCCGGGTGGGCCATCGGGCAGTCCGGCGGCGGCGGCCAGCAGGTGGCGACAGGCACCCAACCCGACGCATCCCCCGCGGCGGCGCCGCAGGCAAACGCTCAGGCCGGTGCGGTCAGCGGCGGTTCGGCGGAAGCGTTCGCGGTCGCCGGACCGAACGCCCTCAAGCTCACGCCCCTGTTCAACAGGACGACGGCGGACGGCATCTCCATCCGCGCCTACGAGGAAGTGCCAGCGACCCCGACGACCGGCACGACCGTGCAGCCGCCGAAGGGCGAGTGCACGATGGCGAAGTCAGCGCCGGGAACGGCCACCGCACAGGCCAATTCAGGCGCAGTGGCATCAGCGAACGCATCGTCGGGCTCCACCGGCTCGGCCGAAGGCGGCCAAACCGTCGCACCGACGCCGGCCCAAGGCGCCGACAGCACGGCTGGGCCGGGCACCGTGATCTCAGGCACGGCATCGCCGCCGTGCCCCGGGGTCCCGCCCGTCTGCAGGACGACGCCTTCTGTCCTCAGCGAGTTCTCCAACCAGGCGGCCGTCGGTCAGAACTTCGCCGCCATCGACAAGACGCCGCCCAGTGACGCGCTCTCCCACCTCGCGGTCAGCGAGTTCGGCGTGCGCGAGCTCGCACCGGCAGTCACCGTCACCGTGCAGACGGGCCCGGGCGTCGCCACCGTTCGTCTGCGAGTCCCCTCGGGCAGCACCGACGAAATGGCGCCGTTCGGCAACGTCGCTGTGCTGGCCGCCTCCTCCCCGGCGCCTCCGCCCGACGGCACCGTCGTCGAAGCTCTCGACAGCAGCGGCAAGGTCCTGGCTTCGATGCCATTGAGCGGAACCGGCAACAAGATGGGCGTCCTCTGTGGAGTCGCAGGCAACATTGCGGTCGCTCCGGCGCCCGCGGCGCCTCCGACCACGCGGTGACGGTCTCGATCTGGGAACCTGAACCCACGACCGAACGCCTGCCAGAAGCGAGGTCCGACGACTTCGTCGACCTCTTCACCAGCCAGTACGCCAAGCTCGTCGGCGTGCTGCGGGTAAGCGGCGCCGTCGACCGCGCTGCCGCCGAGGACCTCGCCCAGGAGGCGTTCGCCCGCACGTTGAAGCACTGGAAACGAGTGCGCCAGGGCATGAACCCCGCGGGCTACGTCTACCGGGTCGCCTTCCGTCTCCTCCGTAAACGCGGCGGCCTGCCGACCACGCCACTCGAGGATGTCGACGCGCCGTCAGCGACCGCGAACACCGAGGACGCCGCGGTCGACAAGGTGACGGCGGCCCGCAGTCTCGACGCCATGCCGCCGCGTCGACGCGCGTGCGCGGCGCTGTGCTGGTACCTCGGCTTCACCAGCGAGGAAGCAGGCGACATCTTGGGCATCGACGCCGCGACGGTCCGCACCCACCTCGAGCGGGCGCGCCGAGCAGCGGCGTCGGCGCCGGTGATCTAGAGAGCTACGGCAGCTGGACGCAGCCGGCCGGGCCGTTGGGGGCCAGGCCGACCTGGAGATGGGCGCCGTTCGGCCCGTTCACCACCACGCACGCGGCGGGCAGCGTTGCCGCTTTGGCCGGGGTGTGGAACGCGAAGGGGACGAGGAGCATGAGGGCGCCGACGAGCGCCGAGACGATTGCGACCCGCTTCTTCATCATTGCCCGAAACTCTACCAAGCCGACAATGGGGCAGGATCTCGGCGTCGCAGCGCCAAAAGGGCACGGCGGCGTGGCCTCTGAACCCGTTCTCGTGACGAGAATCGACCGAGAGCGTCGATTTCCATCCCCAGAACGAGTCAGTGAGAGGATCGGCCCGTGAAGATCGGACTGTTCTTCGAGCATCAGCTGCCGCGGCCGTGGGCCGACGACTCCGAGGCGACGGTGCTGGCCAATGCCGTCGAGCAGTGCGAGCTGGCCGACCGCATCGGCATCCACAACACCTGGGTCGTCGAGCACCACTTCCTCGAGGAGTACAGCCACTCGAGCGCACCGGAGGTCTTCCTGGCCGCCGTCTCCCAGCGAACCAAGCGGCTCCGCCTCGGCCACGGCATCGTCCAAACGCCGCCGCCCTTCAACCACCCGGCCCGCGTCGCCGAGCGCGTCGCCACCCTCGACCTTCTTTCCCGCGGCCGTGTCGACTTCGGTACCGGCGAGTCGTCCTCGGAAGCTGAACTCGGCGGCTTCGGCATCGACCCGGCGGCCAAGCGGGCGATGTGGGACGAGGGGACGCGGGTCGCCCTCCGCTGCATGACCGAGACGCCGTTCACCGGCCACGCCGGCGAGTACGTCACCATGCCGCCCCGCAACGTCGTCCCCAAGCCGTTCCAGAAGCCGCACCCGCCGGTGTGGGTGGCGTGCACCCGGCGGGAGACGATCCACCTCGCCGCCCAGCGCGGCATCGGCGCCCTGTCGTTCGCCTTCTTCGACCCCGAGGAAGCGCGCCACTGGGTCGACGACTACTACTCGACACTCGCCAGTGAAGCCGTCCCCATCGGCGACGCCGTCAACGCCAACCTGGCGTGCGTCACGACGTTCATGTGCCACCCCGACGAAGCCGAGGCCATCAAGCGGGGCGCCGAGGGCACCAACTTCTTCGGCTACTCCCTCGCCCACTACTACGTCTTCGGCCGCCACCGCCCCGGCGTCACCGACGTCTGGGCCGAGTACCAGCAGAAGCGCGCCGAGGCCGGCTACGACCCCGCAGCGCTGGGCAAGACCGACTCGCTGACGGCCAAAGGCGACGGCGGCGCCGGCCTGCGGGGCGCCGTCGGCACCCCTGACCAGATCCGCGACTACCTCCGTCGCTACGAGGAGTACGGCGTCGATCAGGTGATCCTCGCCAGCCAGACCGGCAACAACCGCCACGACGACGTGATGGAGAGCCTCGAGTTGTTCGGCCGCGAGGTGCTGCCCGAGTTCTTGGAACGGGACGAAGCCGCGTCAGACGAGAAGGCCCGCCGCCTCGAGCCGGTCATCGAGAAGGCGCTCGCTCGCAAGCCCCCGGAGGACCATCCGCCGTTGCCCGATCCCGACTACGACTTTCCGGCCATCCCCCGCTCGATGGCCGACCGTGAAGGCGCCGACGGCTTCCACGCCTGGCTCGACGACTACGCCCGCAAGGCGGCCGCCGGCGAGGACGTCAGCAAGCGCCTCTCGACACCCAAGCGCGCCGACATGCCGTAGTCAGCCCAAGCCGTGGGCCTGACCGACGCGTCCCGCTTCGACGCGGTTGGCGACGTCGAGCTTGCGCAGGAGGTTCGACACGTGGACGCTCGCCGTCTTCTTGCTGATGAACAAGGCGTCGGCAATCTCCTTGTCGGTCCGTCCCGTGGCCAGTTGCGCGAGGACCTCGACCTCGCGGCGCGTCAGTCCAAGGTCGCTCGCCAGTGTCGAACGCGGCGCCGGATCGCCGGCTTCGGCGTCGCCCAACTCGATCCGGGATCGCCGGGCCAGGTCCTCGACGCGGGCCTGCAACGGCCGGGCGTCGAGTCGGTCGGCAGCCCGCCACGCCTCCGACAGACAGTCCGCGGCGCGTCCGCGTTCGGTGCGTCCGGTGAGGAGCGTCTCCGCCTCGCGCCACTTGCAGTACGCCCTCGGGTAGGGCTCGCCCGCGGCCTCCCACTGCATTGCTGCGGCGCGCCAGCGGTCGGCATCAGGCTCCCGCAACCGTGACTCCTCGGCGGCGGACTGCAGCGCAAGCGCCTTCGCCCGAACGGATACCTGGCCCCCGCGCGCGAGCGGGGCCGCGGCCAGACGCTCTGCATCCTCCACGAGACCGCTGGCCAGAAGCCGGAACTTGTCGACGTCGACCCGTCGGCCGTGGGTCTGCGCGTCCTCGAACCGGTCGGAAAGGGCGCGCACGCCAAGGGCGGACATCTCCGGCCCGAACGCCTCGTCGTCGGTTCCAGCGGCCAGCGCCAGCGCCCGCTCGACCTCTTCATAGGCGTCGTCGGGTCGGCCCTCCTCGAGAGCCAGCTCGGCCGCGAACATGTGGAACTCGCCCCGCGTCTGCACGTCGGTAAGCCTGGCTGTGCGCTCGTCGGCCTCGGTGAGCAGCGTTGCCGCTTCCTCGAAGCGGCCACGGCGAACCCGCAGCGGCACCGACGGCAGCTGCGGCGCGGTGGCACAGATGCCGACACCGCGGTCGCCCATCTCCGCGATGAGGGCGTCGGCCTCGTCCCAGCGGCCGAGACGGATCAGCGCATGCACGGCGTTCCCGGCGGTGCCGTTGAGCCGGAGGACCGCGGAGCGCGCCGCGGGTCCAAGCGCCTCCGACGACACGGCGGCGGCCTCCTCCAGGCGTCCGGTCTCGAGCAACACGCAGCTGAGGTTCGTGTAAGCGCGGTCGACATCATCAGCGACACCCAGTTCGAGCGCGATGGCCAACGCCTGGTGGAGGAGCTCGAGCGCTTCGTCGACATAACCGAGAAGTCCGCGAGAGACCCCCAATGTGTTGAGGGCGTTGCCCTCCTCGGCGCGGGCACCCACTGTCCTCGCCGCGGCGATGGCGTCGTGGCAGCGGGCCTCGGCCTCGGCGTAGCGCGACATCAGCATGAGGCCGCGCGCCTGCTCGGCGAGCACGCGGGCCAGTTCGGCGGACGGCGGATCGGTCGGGATGAGTTCGAGGGCCCGGCGGTAGGCGGCGAAGGTCACGTCGGTGTCGCCGAGGGCCCAGGTGTTTCGACCGAGGACGGCGTAGCGCCGACCGGCGGCGGCCGCGTCGACGTTGGCGTCGGTCAGGTCGATCGCCGTTTGGACGAGCTCGACGGCGCGCATGCCGGCGCCTGCCAGATAGGCGACGTCAGTGGCTTGGTCGAGCAGACGCAGCCGCTCATCGAGCGTTGGCTGCACGTCCGCCGGCAGGCGCTCGAGTGCGGCCAACGCCCGCTCGAGGTGGACCAACGCTTCGGACATCGCCCACAGAGACGCAGCCTCGTCGGCGGCTTGGCGCGACGTCGTGTACGTCTCGGCCCACTCGCCGGCGCCCCACCAGTGCAGTGCGAGCGCTCCTGCACTCTGGCGCAGCGACGGGTCAGCGCTGAGCGCGTCGGCCAGGCGCCGGTGCAAGCGGGCCCGCTCCCCCGGCAGCAGCGAGCCTTCAACGGCCTCGCGCACGAGGGCGTGGCGAAAGCGGTAGCCCGTGCCTGTTTCGTCGACCTCCAGAAGCAAGTGGTTGACGGACTCGGCCACAGCGGCGTCGAGCGCCTCAGCGTCGAAGCCTTCGGCGGTCGCCGCGAGGAGTCGGTGCTCGGTCGCCATGCCCGCCAAGGCCAGTATCCGCAGCACCTGCTGTGCGCGTTTCGACAGACCCTCGACGCGCGTCAAGATCACGCGGGCGAGCTCGGGCGGCAGCGAGGGCGAGGGCCCCGCCGCGGTCAGCTCCTCGGCGAAGAACGGGTTGCCCTGCGACCGGGCCCAGACGGCTTCGACCAGGGTCCAGTCGGGACGGTGACCGACGATGCCGGCGACCAGCGTCGTCAGCTCCTCCTTGCCGAGCCCATCGAGGTGGACTTCGGTCACACGCGGGTGGCGGCTGAGCTCGGCCAGCCATGAGCGCAGCTCGTGCTCCGGCCCGACCTCGTCGCTCCGATAGGCGCCGACGAGCAGCACCGGTGTGTCGAGCAGGTTGCGCACCATGAAGCCGAGGAGCTCGGCGCTCGACGAGTCGGCCCACTGCAGGTCGTCGACCACCAGGATGACCGGCGACCGGGCGCCGAGACGGTTGACCGCAGCGAGAACGGACTCGAACAGGTGGGTCTTGGTGTGCTCGCCGGTCAGGCCTTGGGCAAGCGGTCCGAGCACGTCGGCCGCCACCTCGTCGCCCAACTCACGGACGATGTCGCGCAGGAGGCCGGCGACCGGTCCGAGCGGAAGCCCGCCACCGTCGACCGGGACACAGAGGCCGGTGGCGATGAGCACGTCATCAATCTCGGCCTGCACGCGGCGAACGAACTCAGCGACGAGGCGCGTCTTGCCCACGCCGGCGTCGCCACCGACGAAAACGGTCCGCGGCTGGCCGGCGACAGCAGACGCGAAGGCCGCGGTGAGGAGGTCGAGCTCCTCACCGCGGCCGACGAAGTCCGGACTGGACACGCGGTAGCCCCCCACAGCTCCAGTGTCCCACCCGGACACTGGTCAGGCACCCTCCTGCACGGGTGTGATGTGATCGGCGACCAGCCCGTGCGCCTCGCGGTGCACCGCTTCGGCCGCTGCAGCATCGGGAGCGTCGACCAGGCAGAAGACCTTGCCCGAGTCCTCGTCGAACCAGTACTGCCGGTAGTCGACGCCGTACTTCTCCTGCACCTCGAGGTCTCGCTCGTGCGCACCGGCGACCGCCTCGGCCGTCAGTCCGTCGACCTTGTCGTGGACATCCATGAACAACGGCATTGCTCTCTCCTTACTTAGGGCCGGCGTCAGCAGGCGTGGAAGCGCGGGCAGGAATCGGGAGCGGCTCCGCCGACGCTGGTGTGGGCGGCGGGCACGATGCTCGTGCTGCCGCTGGTCGTCGACGCCGTGACCCGGCCCACGACGAATGCGACGGCCAGCACCGCGACCAGCGCCAGGGCGGCCAGCACCAGGCGAAGCGTGTTGCTCGCCGACGGCGCCCGGCCGACGGGAGCGGTAACCGTGGTGATGCTCATTGTGGCTCTCCTCTCGTCTTCGGGTGCCTCCGTGGCGTGCCCGTATCGAGAGGATGCGCCTGAGGAAGCCCCGTTCGCATCGGGAGACCTCCTCAGATTTTCGACGGGGAGTACCTAGTTCTATGTAGGCGCCTAGGTGGGCGCCTCGACGGGGAGACGTGGGTCACGCGCCGGCGGCAGGTTGTCCATGAGGTCGGCGACCAGGTCGCTCTTCATGGCGGCCGCGCCAGGGTCGTCCCAGAGGTTGTGCCACTGGTTGGGGTCCTCGGCCAGGTTGTAGAGCTCGCCCTCGGTGCCGTCGTAGCGGACGGTCTTGTCGGCAACGGCCGCGCCCAGCTGCGTCACCACCTCGCTCATCTCCCGTGAGCCCGGGTGGTCGCCGTTGGTAGGCAGGTAGACGGTGACCAGCCAGTCGTCCCGCCACATCGTGCGCAGGTGGATGCCGATGTGGCCGAACTGGGAGTCCCACTCGGTGATGACGCGCTCGCGCTTGGCGGAGCCGTTGCCGCTGCCGTTGGCGATCGGATCGGTCGGCAGGGCCGAGCCCTGCACCCATTCGGGAATGGGGAGGCCGGCGATGTCGCACAGCGTCGGGGCGATGTCGACCTGGCCGACGGGCGCATGGATCTCGGCGGGGGCCACGTCGGCGTCGGCGGCCGGACGCCAGATCAGCGGGATGTGCATGAGCGCCTCGCAGTGGTACGCGCCCTTGAACATCAACCCGAAGTCGCCCTGCAGCTCGCCGTGGTCGGTGGTGAACAGGACGTCGGTGCGGTGCGACCAGCCCTTGGACGCGATGTGGGTGAGGACGCGCTCGCAGGCCTCGTCGACGAGCTCGTTCTCGATGTGGGTCATGGCGTTGATCTCGCGCACCTGGTCGTGGCTCATCTCCGCGGGGACAAAGCGCGGCGGGCCGCCCTCGAGGTTCGAGAAGGTGCCCTCGTAGTAGCCGAGCCAGTGGGCGGGCTTCTCGGCCAGGATCTTGCGGCAGGCCTCGTCGCTGCCGGGGTGCGCGGGCGGCAGATCGAGCTGGCGCCACGGCACTCTGCCGAGCTCTGACGCGGGCGGGTCCCATGGGTGGTGGGGGTCGGGGAAGCTCATCCACACGAACCACGGCTCGTTGCTGTCGAGTGTGTCGAGGAAGGCCATCGTGCGATCGGCGACCCAGTCGGTGTGGTAGTGCTCGCGCTGCACCGGGTTGATGGCGACCTCGGGCGCGCCGGTATCACCGCCGCCCTCCTGGTTCATGCCACCGCGGCCGAACAGGCGCACGAAGCCGTCGACTTCCTCGGGATGGTTGCGCTTCAACCAGTCCTCGTAGTGCCACCACGACGGCTCGGCCGTGTGCATCGCCAGCTCCATGCGCTCGAAGCCGCGGTAGGGGCCGGTGGTGTCGTTGTCGACCATGGTGTTCTCGAACCAGCGCCGCTGCAGATCGAAGGCGGGCTCGAAGTGGGCCTTGCCGAGCAGGGCCGTGCGGTAGCCGTGCTCGTTGAGATAGGTGGCGATGCTCGGCGCGTCGGCGGGCAGCGGCACGCCGTTGGCGATGACACCGTGGGTCGACGGGTACTGGCCGGTCAGGATCGACGACCGCGCCGGCATGCACACCACGTTCTGGTTGTTGGCCCGCCGGTAGTTGATGCCCGACGCGGCCAGACCGTCGAGGCAGGGCGTGCGGGCGATCGTGCCGCCGTTGCACCCGAGAGCGTCGTAGCGCTGCTGGTCGGTGGTGATGAGGAGGATGTTGCGCCGGTGCGGCTTCAGCGTGGTCGTGCTCATGCGCGTGTCCTACACGCGAGGAGCACCGTGCGCTCGAGCCCGGCCTCCCGGTGCTTGTGAGCGTCTTGATACGACGGACTCGATGTCATCTCGAGGAAGTCCTTCTTGCTCGGGTACTCGACAAGGGCGACCGCGTCCCAGTCGCCCTGGGCGGCGTCGCCGATCAACAGGTGCTCGGCCCGCCCCATCCAGATGACGTGGCCGCCGCGCTCCTCGACCATGCGCACGGCCGAGTCGCCGTAGCGGCCGTACTCGTCGCTCCCGCCGCCGGCCTTGAACTTCAACAGGTTCAACATGACGACCGGTCCGTCGTCGGGCAGGTCGAGAAAACCCTGCAGCTGCTCATGGGTGGGCACGATGCTCATGACCCGCATGATTGCAGCGTCAAGCGGCCCGCGCCCGCCGCGTTGGCCGGGGACGCCGAAAGCGGCGAACATAAGGCCCATGGGGCAGACGGTGGTGGGGACGGTTTCGGAGCTGCGGCGGTATCCGGTGAAGTCGATGCTGGGCGAGGAGCTGCAGCGGGCACCGGTCACCGCGGGAGGGATCCCGGGCGACCGGCAGTACGCACTCGTCGACGACGAGACCGGCAAAGTCATCAGCGTCAAGCGTCCAAAGCGATGGGGGCGGATGTTCGAGCTCACGGCGTCAACGACGGGTGACGTCGTGCGCGTCTCGTTCCCTGACGGCACCGCGTTCGCCATCGACGACCCGGCGTTGCCGCCGCGGCTGAGTGAGTTCTTCGGGCGCTCGGTCTCGGTCGTGTCAGAGCCGCCGGGCACCGGGTTCGAGGAGGTGTGGGCCGGCGACCTCAAGGACGACGCCCGGCCCTACCTCGGCATGGCGAGTGAGGTTGTCGACGAGGATGAGGTGATCGACGGCGGTGCCTTCATGGTCGCCAACGGCAACTTCTTCGACTTCGGCGCCCTCCATTTGGTGAGCACGGCGTCGACCAAGCAGCTCTCGCAGTATGCGCCCGAGTCCCGCTTCGACCCGCGCCGCTTCCGACCCAACATCGTGGTGGACACCGCCGACGAGGGCTTCGTCGAGACCGAGTGGCAGGGGCGCACGCTCAGGGTCGGCGACGTCCCGCTGGCCGTCAGCATCACTGTGCCCAGGTGCGTGATGACGACGCTGCCCCAGGGCGACCTGCCCGGCGACCGTGACGTCCTGCGCACGATCTCCAAGCACAACAAGGTCGACATCCTCGGCGCGGGCACGCCATATCCGTGCGTGGGTGTGTACGCCGACGCCGTTGCCGCAGGCGAGATCGCCGTCGGCGATCCGGTCACGATCGAGTGATCGAGTAGCTCGTGGGCGAGGGGCCGCCGGCCTGGCTGCCGGCATCGATCGCGGGGGCTGCCCGCCGGGGTACGGCGTCCGACGACGACCTGCTCACCGGTGAGGCCTGGTCCCACGTCCTCGACCACCTCGAGAGCGCGGCGTCGGCGCTGACGTCGGCGAAGGCGCCGTCGACGCCACTGGAGCAGGCCGCCGGCTACCGCCATCTCCTCGTGCTGCTCGCCCTCGGCATAGACGAGGCGTTGCGCCCGGTCGACCCGTACGCGCCGCGCATCCGGCCCGGCAACGTCGACGCCGTCCTCAAGTGGGGCATGGACTGCCCCGACGCCCTGTACTGCGGCAGCCCCGTGCGGGCCGACGCCGTCTACCGCCTGCGCGGCCGGCGCGGTACGGCGCGCTACGTCGGACTGCAGGTGATGGCGGGGATGGAGACGACAGCCAACGTCGTCGTCGAGGACGACCCGTTCGAGATCTTCCTCAGCGCCGAGCGCCGCGCCGGGTGGACGTCGTGGATGCCCCTCGCCGAGAAGGCGTCGTCGCTCGTCGTGCGCCAGTTCTTCTACGACTGGTCGACCGAGACACCGGCGTCGTTCGAGATCGAGTGCCTCGAGGGTCCGCCGCCGGCCGACGCCGGCGCGCCGGCGAGCGCGGCTGTGGTCGCCCGCCAGCTCGAAGCGCTCGGCGAGTTCGTCGACGCCAGCGTGCGCTTCTGGCTCGACATCGAGGAGATGGGTCGGACCCAGGGCCTCAACTGCTTCCGGCCACCCGCGAACCGCACCGACATGGGTGGCGCCGAGGAGAACGTCACCACGTGGGGCTCGTGGGAGCTGGCGCCGGACGAAGCGCTGCTCATCGAGGTCACGCCGCCCGACGCTCTCTACTGGAGCGTCGCTCTCGGCAACTTCTGGTGGGAGACGCTGGACTACGCCAACCGCCAGACCAGCCTGAACGGGCACCAAGCGGTGATCGATGACGACGGCGTGTTCCGCGCTGTCGTCGCCCACACCGATCCCGGCGTCGCCAACTGGCTCGACACCACCGGCTTCTCGTGTGGCCCGATGATCTTCCGGTGGCTGCTGGCGTCATCGGCGCCCGTGCCGTCGACGCGTCTGGTGCCCTTCAACGAGTTGGACGAGACGCTTCCCGCGTCGACGGCGCGGGTGTCCGTCGAGGAACGTCAGCGCGTGCTCGGGGCGCGGCGAGCGGGCGTCAACCGGCGCTTCCCCCGATAGAGAGAAAGGACAGGGATGGATCTCGGTCTGGCAGGGGCGACGGCCGTGGTCACGGGCGGCTCCAAAGGCATGGGCCGGTCGACGGCCGAGCTGCTGGCGGCCGAGGGGGCGAAGGTGTGCGTGCTGGCGCGCGGCCAGGAGGCCATCCACGAGACGGTTTCGTCGTGCCAGGCGGCCGGCAGCCCCGACGCCTTCGGCATCCCGACCAACGCTCGCAAGCCGGCCGACATCGAGTCGGCGTTCGCGCACGTGCGCGAGCGCTGGGGCGGCGAGCTCAACATTTTGATCAACACCCTCGGCCCCGGCGCCGGGACCTTCGAGGAGCTCGACGACGCCGGCTGGGACGACACCCTCAACATCGGCCTCATGGCGATGGTGCGCTGCACGCGCGCGGCGCTGCCCATGATGAAGCAGGCGGCGTGGGGGCGCATCGTGAACTTCGCCGCGCATTCCATCCAGCGCCAGAACCCGATGCTCGTTGCCTACACGGCGTCGAAGTCGGCGCTCACGAGCGTGTCCAAGAACCTGGCCAAGAGTCTGGCCGCCGACGGGATCCTGGTGAACACCGTGAGCCCCGGCACGATCGTCACCGCTGCGTTCACTGAGTTGTTGAAGCCCATCCTCGACGAGCAGGGGCTCGACTCGTCCAACCCCCACGACGTCATGCGCTGGATCGAGGACGTCTACCACCAGCCCGCCGACATCGGCCGGGCAGGCCTGCCCGAAGAAGTCGCCGCGGTCGCGGTGTTCCTCGCGTCTCCCCGCAACGGCTACGTGACCGGCGCCAACATCAACGTCGACGGCGGCTCCGACTTCATCTGAGTCTGATGCTGGACGCCGACGCGCTGGTCGAGGGTGCTGTCGCCGAGACGGGGTTTTCCGACTTCGGCGGCTCCAGTTGGCGCGACGGCCTCGACGTGTTGGTCGACGCGCTGAACACGGAGGGTTCGCTTCACGAGGCCGGCGAGATGATGCTCGGCGTCCGCCTCAGCCGGGCGTTGGCCAGCCGGCTGCGCATAGAGGACTGGTACGCGCAGCATCCGTCGGTTGAAGACGAGCAGATCGAGGGACCCCTGTTCATCGTCGGCCTCCCTCGCACGGGGACGACGGCTTTGAGTCAGCTCCTCGCGGCCGATCCCCAGATTCGTTCGCTGCGACTGTGGGAGTCGGGTTCGCCGGTCCCGCCGCCCGAAGCTGCCACCCAGCACACCGACCCGCGCATCGATGTCGCTAAGTCGGAGCTGGATTTCATGTACTCGGCGTTCCCGCGCATGAAGATGCTCTACTTCCAGACCGCGGAGACGGCGACCGAGTGCCAGGACCTCCTCGGCATGGAGTTCCGCACCACCCACTTCGACGGCATGGCGCATGTGCCGAGCTATACGGCGTGGGCCATGGACTGCGACATGGTCCCCGCCTACCGATACCACCGGCGCACACTGCAGCTGCTGCAGTCACAGTGCCCGCCGCGGCTGTGGCACTTGAAGACGCCGGTGCACCTGCTGTCGCTCGACGCGTTGGTCGACGTGTATCCCGACGCCAAGTTCCTGTGGACCCACCGCGATCCCGCCGAGGTCATGGGCTCGGTGTGCGACCTCATCTCCTACACCCGCAGCTGGGTCAGCGACCGCGACGACACCGACGAGATCGGGGAGCAGCAGCTCGGCATCTGGACCGAAGCGCTGCGCCGCGGCATCGACTTCCGCGACCGAGCCGGCGAAGACCGGTTCACCGACATCTCATTCCGTGCTCTGAACGCCGATCCCATAGGCACCGTTGAGCAGGCGTACGACAAGCTCGGCCTGTCCCTGAGTGAGCCCGGCCGAACGTCGCTCACCGAGTGGGCCTCCCAACACACCAAAGACGACCGCGGCGTCCACGAGTACTCGGTGGATGCGTTCGGCCTCTCCAGCGAAGCAGTTAGGGACGCATTCGCCTTCTATCTAGAGCGCTTCCCAGACCAGTAGCACTCGTTCTGGCGGTCGTGGGCATGGCTCTAGCCCGGCCACGACCGCCAGAATGCGCAGGTGGGGCCGTCGCGACCCGCGGCGTGTACCATAGGGAGAATGGCATTCTCCCAAGAGGCCATCCGCAGTGGCTCACGCTGGCGGACCAGGGCGCTCGACCGCACGCTGGAGCCGGCGGCGGCGCGGTCGATGGAGCGGCTCGAGCGCATCCTGAGCGCCACCCGTGAGCTCAGCGATGAAAATGAGGACGCCTCGTTCACCGTCGCCGAAGTCGCCGAGCGGGCAAGCGTCAGCCTCAAGAGCTTCTACCGATCGTTCACGGGCAAGGACGACCTGCTGCTCGCCATGCTGGAAGAGGACAGCCGGGCGGGCGCGGCGATGCTGCGCGACGCCCTCGATCGCACCGACGACCCGAGCGCGCGCGTCGAGCGCTACGTGCGCACGCTGTTCAAGCTGGCCCGCGAGGCGCCCGGCTACTCGCGGGTCCTCGTGCAGGAGCACCGCCGGCTGAGCGTCGAGCGTCCCGCCGACCTCGGTGCCGCCCTGGCGCCGCTCGTCAACTTGCTGCAGGAGGAGATCGCGGCCGGGACTTCCGTCGCCGATCCCGACCGCAGCGCAGAGATCGTGTTCGCCGTCCTCCTGGACGGCCTGGCCGACGTCACCCTCGTCGGCAAAGACAGCAAGGACGTGGCTTCAACAGTGTGGCAATTCGTTGCCGGAGGCCTACGGCTCGACAACAAGGAGCATGCGTGACAGCAACAGACGAGTCCATCGACCCGGCGCAGCTGCTCTTCCTCGGCGACGTGAGCGCGCCGCAGGAGAACTACAACACGCTCCGGCAAAGGTGTCCCGTGGCCAAGTCGGAGATGTTCGACACGACCACCGTCTACCTCAGCCGCTACGAGGACGTGTGCTGGGCCATGCGTCACCCCGAGTACTTCACGTCCGATGTCGACGGCATGGAACTCGGCGAGCAGCCGCTGCTTCCGTTGCAGGTCGACCCGCCGCTGCACACGCAATACCGGCGGTTGTTGAACCCCAGGTTCGTCCCCCGGGAGATCGAGAAGCTCGAGCCCGACGTCCGCACGCTCGTAACCGAGCTGATCGACGGCTTCGTCGACAAGGGACGGTGCGACTTCCACGAGGACTTCGCCACGCCTCTCCCGTCGGGCATCTTCCTGGCGTTGATGGGCCTGCCGATGGACGACCTGCCGCAGTTCCTCCAGTGGCGGGACAACACCATCCGCCCCGACGTCGACCCCGGTGACATCAACGGCGCAGCCGCCATCCGCAAGCAGACCGCGCGCGAGGTCACCGAGTACTTCAAGGGCGCGATCAATGAGCGCCGAGCGAACCCCGACGGCAAGCTGTTTTCCCAGATCATCCACGGGACGATCGACGGGCGGCAGCTCGACGAGCGGGAGCTGTTGGGCATCGCCCACCTCCTGCTGCTCGGCGGGCTCGACACCGTGACGGCCACCCTCGACTGCATGATCACCTACCTGGCCAACCACACCGACCGCCGTCAGATGCTCATCGACGAGCCCAAACGCATCATCCCCGCCGTCGAGGAACTGCTGCGCCACGAGACGCCGGTGATGATCGTTCCCCGCCAGGTGAAGCAGGACATCGAGGTCGGCGGAGTTTCATTGAAGGCCGGCGAAGGCGTCACGTTGGTGTTGGGCGCGGCCAACTTGGACGAAGACGAGTTCGGCGACACGTCGGTCAACTTCAACCGCCTCCCCAACAAGCACGTGGCGTTCGGCGGCGGTCACCACCTCTGCCTCGGTGCCCACCTCGCCCGCCTCGAGTTGTGGGTCGCGCTCGAGGAGTTCCACGCCCGCATCCCCAACTACCGGATCGCCGAGGGCGCCGAGCTGCACTTCTCCCCCGGCATCCGCCAGGCCGACTCGCTGCCTCTCGAGTGGGACGTCTGACCGCCTGATGGCGTACAAGATCGTCTCCGTCGACGATCACCTGATCGAGCCGCCCGATCTGTTCGAAGGACGGTTGCCCTCCGCGCTGCAGGACCGGGCGCCCCGAGTCGTCGACATGGGCAACGGCAAGCAGGCGTGGGAGTACGAGGGCAACCTCTACCCCAACGTCGGCCTCAACGCCGTCGTCGGCCGCCCCAAAGACGAGTGGTCGATGGATCCGGCCAACTTCGACGAGATGCGCAAGGGCTGCTGGGACATCGACGCCCGCATCGCCGACATGGACCAGGCCGGCATCGCCGCCTCACTCTGCTTCCCGTCGTTGATCGCCGGCTTTGCCGGCGGCGTGTTCTCGCGGTCTGAGGATCCCGAACTCGGCCTCGCATGCGTGAAGGCGTGGAACGACTGGCATTCGGAGGTCTGGGCCGGCACCCACCCCGGCCGGATCATCCCGCTGCAGATCACGTGGCTGCAGGATCCGAACGTCGCGGCGTCCCTCGTCCGTGACAGCGCCGCCCGCGGCTTCCGGGCGTTGAGCTTCCCCGAGTTCCCAGCCCAGATGAAGTTGCCGTCCCCGCACTCGCGTGACTGGGACCCGCTGTGGCAGGCCTGCGAGGAGACGGACACGGTTGTGTGTCTGCACACGGGCTCCGCGTCGTGGGCGCCGGTGCCGTCGGTTGACACGACGTTCGAGTTCTATCCGACGATCTTCCCGGGCAACGCCTTCCTCGCCTGCGCCGACTGGCTGTGGTCCGGCATCGCCACGCGCTTCCCGTCGCTCAACATCGCCTTGTCCGAAGGCGGCGTCGGTTGGGTCAACATGCTCGCCGACCGCGTCGACTACGTCCTCGACCATTCCGCGTCCGGCACCGAGAGCGGGGGCTGGAAGGACACGCTCAAGCCAAGTGAGGTCCTGGCCCGCAACTTCTGGTTCTGCACCATCGACGACCCGTCGACGCTCGACGGTGTGATCGCCAAGTTCGGCCCCGACCACATCATGGTCGAGGTCGACTATCCCCACGCCGACTCCACCTGGCCCGACACCCAGGAGCTGATGCACGAGCACCTCGGCCACCTGCCCGACGACGTCGTCGCCAAGCTCACACACGAGAACGCGGAGAGACTGTTCCGATGGCAGACCTCCTGATCCGCGGCGGCCTCGTCGTCGACGGCTCGGGCGCGCCGGGCCGGGTCGCCGACGTGGCCGTCACCGACGGCAAGGTCCGCGGCATCGGCGATTCCGCGGAATCGGCAACCGACGTCATCGACGCCACCGGGCTCGTCGTCGCCCCGGGCTTCGTCGACATCCACACCCACTACGACGCCCAGCTGTTCTGGGACCCCACCGCGTCGCCGTCGCCGCTCCACGGCGTGACCACGGTGATCGGCGGCAACTGTGGCTTCACCTTGGCGCCTGCGGGCGAGAAGCACGCCGACTACTTGATGCGGATGATGGCCAGGGTTGAGGGCATGCCCCTCGAAGCTCTCGAAGCCGGCCTGCCGTGGGACTGGAGCAGCTACGCCGACTGGCGCAGCCGGCTCGACAACAAGATCGCCATCAACGCCGGCTTCCTCATCGGGCACTCGTCCGTGCGCAGGGCGGTCATGGGCGAGGCCTGCCACGAAGAAGCGAACGCCGATCAGATCTCCGAGATGGCGCGGCTCGTGCGAGAAGCGTGTGAGGCCGGAGCGCTCGGGATTTCGACGTCAAGAGCGCCCACCCACAACGACGGCGACGGCGAACCCGTCCCGTCGAGAGCGGCGACCGACGAGGAGTTGCTGGCGCTCGCAACAGCAGCGGGCGAAGTCGAAGGCACGACCGTCGAGCTCATCCTGGCCGGCTGCATCAACGGGTTCACCGACGACGAGATGGACCTGATGGCCCGCATGTCGCTGGCCGCCGACCGACCGGTGAACTGGAACGTCCTCGCCGTCACCGCCGCTCACCCCGACGCCTACCAGCACCAACTGAAGGCGTCGGATGTTGCCGCCGACCGCGGTGCCAAGGTCGTCGCCCTGACGCTGCCGCACTCCACGAAGATCCGCATGAACTTCCTGTGGGGCTTCATCTTCGACGGCCTGCCGGGCTGGCGACCCGTCATCGCCCTGCCGCCGCAAGAGCGCATGAAGGCGCTTGCTGACCCCGAGGTCCGAAAGCGCCTGGCCGAAGGCGCGTCCTCAGAAGAGGCCGGCATCCTGCGCGGCCTGGCCAACTGGGGACGCCTGCGCCTCGTCGAGACCTTCGCACCGGAGAACGCCGCCTACGAGGGCAAGCTCGTCGGCGAGGTCGTCGAAGAACGCAAACGCAACGAGGACCCCTTCGACGTCCTCCTCGACATCGTCATCGCCGACGAGCTGCGCACCGGTCTCACCCCCGGCGGTATGGGCGAAGCGACCGCGGACGACTGGAAGCTCAGGGCCGAAGTGTGGCGTGACCCAAGAACGGTCGTCGGCGGCAGCGATGCCGGCGCCCACCTCGACATGATGTGCGGCGCCATCTACTCGACGGCCCTGCTCCAACACGGCGTCCGCGAGCACCAGGTGATCACCCTCGAAGAGGCAATCCACCAGCTCACCGACGTCCCCGCCCGCCTCTACGGCCTGCGCAACCGCGGCCGCATCGCCGAGGGTTGGGCCGCCGACCTCGTCCTCTTCGACCCCGACACCGTCGGCTACAGCAAAGAACGCACGAGGGCCGACCTCCCCGGCGGTGCCAGCCGCATCTACGCCGAGGCCGAAGGCATCGAAGCCGTCCTCGTCAACGGCACTCGAGTCAACGGCACCACATCCGGCGCCCTGCTGAAAAGCGGCCGCGACACCGAAACCGTCCCCGCCGCGCGCCGCTAAACGCACGTTTGCGCGATCCGTCGTTAGGACGGCATCAACTCCAGGGCATCGAGGTCGAGGATCGCCGAGACCGAGCGGTCGAGCATGGTGGAGAACAGCGCCACTGCGTGTTCGTTGACGAGGTCGACGGCGCCCGCGTTGAGCGGATACACCGACACGAACAAGGTCGCCAGCCGGTAGTCCTCCCAGCAGTCGTCGAAGGAGTAACCCTCCACCCCGTGGTCGAGCAGCGCACGGTGGTACGTCGACACCAGCTCGTGCTCGACACCCTTGCGCTCTTCGGGCACCAGGCTCTGCGAGAGGAAGTAGGCGACGTCGTACATGCCGCGGCCGGCGCCGGTGATCTGCCAATCGAGCATGGCGATGCCCTCGGCGCCTTCGTCGTCGGAGAAGAAGAGGTTGTCGAGCCGGTGATCGCCGTGGAGAAGGGTGAGCGGAGGTTCGGAGAGCCGCTCCATGAGGGAGACGACGGCGTCGGACATCCGCCGAGCGGCCTCGAGCATCGGCCCTCGCAGGAGGTGGACGAACTCGGACTCGATGATCGGCCACGACTGGCGCAGCGCCGGTACGAGCGACTGGGGGTTCGGCGGGTCGCACACACGCACGACCCACGACAACGACGTCAGGTCGGGTGCGTTCCACCAGGCGGCGTGGTGCTCGGCGAGGGCGACGAGGTCTCGCGCCGCTTCCTCGGGCGGACATCCCTCGGTCTGGTCGTAGCACCGGCGGCCGCCCATGTCTTCCATGAGCAGCAGGAAGTCGCCCGACGACGGATCGAACGAGGACGCGTACCGAGCGGGCGTCCGCAGGGGGCTGCGCGCCGCGCCCTCCTCGTAGAAGCCGACCTCGCGCTCGTAGAACCGAAAGGCGTCAGCGATCTGGCGAGACTGCGCGCCGGTATGGGGAAGCTTCAGCACGGCGGTCGCGGGGCCGCTGCCCGCGCCACCGTCATACGTCAACGTGATCCGCCACAGCAAGGCGAGGATGCCGACACCCACACCGATGGGCTCGGCTTCGAACGCCGTCACCTCGACGTCGTCGCCGATGGTCCCCGTCGAACGAAGCGCCGTCGTGAGCCAGGCGGCATCCAGCTCGCCCGGATCGGTTGGATAGCTCGATGTTGCGGTCATCAGTTGCCTCCCAGCTCGTAGTACCGCACCCAAGCGCGGTCGAGATCGTCGATGGCGAACCGCTCCATGCGGGTGACCCGCCCTGCCTGGTCGTGCGCGGTCACGACGAAGTTCCTGAGCTCGTAGCCCCCGACACCGTCTTCGGTGTCATCGCTGCTGTTCACGAGCTCGCACAACACAACACCCCCGCCGATCGCGAGCTGGCGGCGGATGACCTGTCGGTACGTCGGCGCCAGCTCCACCATCTCCCGGTGATATGCCACGACGGCGTCCACACCGTGATGCTCGCCGGCACCAGTGGGGCGCTGATCGACGAAGACGATGTCGTCGGCGTAGACGGCGCGCAACGCATCCCAGTCGCGATGGGAGTGGGCCGGGCGGAGGGACCGCAGAGACAGCCCGAGCCACGATGCGTTCGGTGCACCTTCACCCGCGAGGAATCGTTCCTCGAGCTCGGCGAGAGCGTCGTCGAGGCCGCTCTCGTCGAATAGGGCACACCACAGGCCGCGATCGCTGTCGTCGGTCTCGAGGAGCAGCAGCGTCGTGACCGAGAAATCTTTGGCGAGCAGCGTCGAGCGGATCAGCACAAGGCGCTCGCCCCGCATCGCAATTGGCTCGACGATGACGTCTTCGACGGTCGGCATCGCCGTAAACCACGCGAGCCCAGCCTCTCGGCCCTCTGCGCGGGCGGCGAACAGCGGCCGGCGGTCGTCCACGACGAAGTCGGGATGCAGCAGATCCTTGACCGTGTCCCAGTCCTGGCGAACCAGGGCGGCGTACCAGCGCCGGTTCGATGCCATGGCGCGGTTGTCGTCTACACCACCGCCTACCGCTCGCGCTTCGAGTGCAGCAAGCGCATCGTCGACGCGGTCGACGTCGAACACGTCAACGCGTCGGGCGCGTCCGGCGTCGCCGACCTCGATAAGGAAGAGCATCTCGAGCTCGTACTGCTTGGCCATCAGCCACGTTGCCTTAACGACGGCGAAGCGATCGCCGTGTGTCGCGATCACGTCGAGGGGAATACTGCGCACGCCGTCGGCAACGGCCAGGCGGAGCACGTTGATCATCGTTTCTCGGTCGTTGTCACCGAGCTGGTTGCCGCTCCGGTGGTCATTGCCCACGGCGTCGGACGCGTACAGATCATCGATCGCCGCAAGGTTCCCGGCGACGAGGGCGTCGCTGACCAGTCGCGCATTCCTCACCGCCGCGTTTTCGGCCGTTGCGGTCAGCGCCTGGTACCGGGTCCACGCCTCGTCGGCTTGTTCGATATCGAAGTACTCCAGCCGTTCGAGCGGGCCCTTCGGAGTACGCAGGGTGGCGACGAGAAGGCGCGGCGTCTCGTAACGGGAACCGGCCTCGCTCGTCGCCACAGCGCCGAACTCCACGAGGACGCGTCGCTCGGCAATGGCGAGGTAGCGCCGCGTGATCAGCAGATAGTCGGAGGCCAGTTCGACCATGGCCCGGTTGCGCTCGACCAACCGATCGGCGCCGACGACCGTGCCCCACCCTGCGGGACGATGGTCTTCGAGAACCACGTCGGGTGCATGCAGATTGGCAAAGGCGTCCCAGTCCCGCTCGGCGTGCGCCGTGACGTACGCCGCGCCCACCCGCACGACGTCCGCATACTCGGCCGCTTCGCCTTTGGCGTACCGCTCGTCGAGCTCGTGCAGGGCCGTGGGCAGGTCGGCCGGGTCGTAGTGAATGCCGATTGTGAAATGGCCAGCTGCGTCCGCCTGCATGACACTGACGACCGAGACGTCGAATTCGGTGTGGAGCGTCGTTGCCACCAGCGCCAAGTCCTGACCTCGGACCGCGAGCGTTTCGACATCGATCGCCGTGACCCCGAGTGCGACAATCACCCGCAGGTGCTCCATCAACGCGGCCGCGCCTTCAAAGCGACCCCCGAGTCCAGGTCGACGGTCATCGAACACGGCATCGGAGTTCAGCAGGAGGACAACGTCATCGAACCGTCCGAGCACCATCAGGCGATAGATCTCCTCGGTGACTCTGGTCGCTGCGTTGGTCATTGGGTCTGACTCTGAGGACAGCTCGCGGTAGCGGGCCCACGCTTGCTCGGTTTGCTCGGGATCGAAGTTCTCGTAGCGGTCGATGCGGGCATCGGACCCGATGCGCAACAGCACGACGCGGGGCCGCTCGTACTGCCCGCCCGCCGGACCGGTCATCGTAGGTGCCGACTCGGCGAGCACGCATCGGTCGTCGACGGCCAGGATCCTTCGGGGGACATTGCGGAAGTCAGGCGCGACATCGACGGTCGCCTTCGCCGCTTCGAGGACCGGGGCGAGGCCGCGCAACTCCCCGTACCCGCCCGACCGGTGATCGACGAAGAGAACGTCCTCTGTGAGGTGGGCCGAGAAGGCGTCCCAGTTCCGTCTGCTCTGGGCTGAGGCGGCGCCAGCCACCGCGGTCATGGCGCGGGCTCGACCAGGATCGAGTTGCTCGATGTACAGCCGGTCGAGCTCCTCGAAAGCCGTCGTCAGATCCGTCGGGTCGTAATGGACGCCCACGGCAAGTCGTCCGGACGCGTCGGTGTACTGGACACTGAGCAGCGACACGTCGTAGTCGGCGTGGAACGTAACCGCATCGAGCGCCAGGTTCTCCCCCCTTATCGCGAGCGTCTCGACGTCGATGGCCGCCACATTGAGGTCCTCGATTACACGCATCTGTTCGCGGATGGTGTCGACGCCGACGAAGCGAGAAGCGACCCCGGGGCGGCGGTCATCAAAGACGGAGTCGGGGGTGAAGAGTGCGGTGGCGTCCTCGAACCGACCGAGCCCCCAAAGTCGGCAGATCTCTGCGGCCACCCTTGACGCGGTGTTCGACAACGAATCCGACGTCGACTCCGAAGACAGCTCGCTGTAGCGGGCCCACGCGGCGTCGATCTGCTCGAGATCGAACGTGTCGTATCGGTCGATTCGGCCATCGGACCCGAGACGAGTAACGGCGAGACGGGACAGTTCGTACTGGCCGCCGGCAGGTCCAGCGACGATGGGCGCTGACTGGGCCAGCACACACCGGTCGTCGACGGCAAGCACGCGGCTCACAAAGTGACGAAAGTCAGGTGTCTCGTCGACCGTCACGCGGCTGTATTCGATCAATGCTTCAAGTCCGCGGAGCTCGCCGTACCCCGCGAGCCGACGGTCCACGACGACGATGTCGTCGCTGAAATACGAGCCGAAGTCATCCCAGTCGCGCGCCCCGTGAACGGCAGCTGCGCCCATCGTCGTCCTGAACGCGCGGGCGCAACCGGGATCGAGCTCCTCCACGTACCGGCGATCCAGCTCGTCCATCGCGGCATCCAGGTCGCTCGGATCGAAGAAGATGCACAGGTCGATCAGAGATGCGTCGTCGATGCGGAACAGTCCGATGCTTTGGACTTCGTAAGCGCCGCGCCAGCTGGAGTTGACGACGACAAGCCGGTCACCCCTGACAGCCAGCACGTCTATGTCGAGCGCCGATGCATTTACCCCCAGCAGGCTCGCAACAAAGCGTCGAATGTCCTCTCCACCCGAGGCGCGCATCTGCATGAGAGACCGCCGGTCCTCGTAGGCCCCGCGGTCTGACCAGACGGTGAGGGCATCGTCGAGGTCCCCGGCGACGATGAGCCGCGCGGCCTCGGAGGCCACGTCCGACGCCGCGTTTCGCAGGTCGACCGACGCATCCGTTGTCGTAGATGACGAGACCTCGCGATAGCGGTTCCACGCCAGGTCGAGCTGCTCGGGTGAGAAGAACTCCAATCGACGAACCCGTCCCTCGGAGGTGATCTCTCCGAGGATGAGACGCGGCTCCTCATACGAGAACCCGTCATCCCCGCGCGCGATCGAAACCGTCTCGCCCAAGCCCACCCGGTCACCCACGGCGAGGATGGAGCGGATGAGGATCGAGTGCTCCGGTGCGACGTCGACCATGGCACGGCCGTAGTCGATGAAGGCGTCGGGTCCGACGAGCTCTCCGGAGGCCACAGGCCGATGATCGACGACAACCATGTCGTCGGCCAACATTGAACGCAGCGTCGCCCAATCTCGCCGATTGCTCGCCGCGATGGACGCGAGGTGCATCCCGACAACCTGAGCCTGTCCCGCGCCCAACTCCGTCAGGTACAACTCGTCGACTTGCTGCATGGCGCCGTCGAGATCGGACGGGTCGAAGTCAACGACAAGTTGGGCCTTGCCGGCATCGTCGATTTGCGCCAGCGCCAGGAACGAAACCTCGAAGTCTCCGCGCCATCGCGACTCCACGACAGCGAGCCGCTCGCCGCGAACGGCCACGGTTCGGATCTCGACGTCGGTGATGCCGAGCCGTGCGACCGTTTCGAAGTTCGCCAGGTTGGCCGCGAGTCCCACTTGCCGCGAGGCCATGCCGGCACGGCGGTCTTCGCGAACGGCGTCGGACCTCATCACCGTCGTCAATTCGTCCAGTCGGCCGGCGGCGATAGCGCGTACGTTGCGCTCATAGACGCGGCTGGCCTCGTTGCTGATGGCCGTCACCGCCCCTTGGGCCGAGGGCGCGGAGGTTGAAGGCGGCACGTCCTGCGGCAGTCCTGCCAACCCGGCGGCGAGCGCCGACGCGCCCTTCTGCTCGTAGCGACCCCGCGCTTGCTCTGCCATGCGTTGCGCGGCCGCGTGGTCACCCGCGGCGGCACGGACGGCGGCGAGGGCCGACAGTGCGTCGGCGTGATCGATGAGCGCGTCGGTGGGCGCCGCCAACGCGACGGCGGTCTCCGCCAGTTCGATGGCTGTGGCGATGTCGCCGCGCGCGGCCAGCACTTCGGCCTTCACCGCTCGCCAGGCGATCGACGTCTTCAGGTCGTCGCCACCGAGCTGCTCGCTGGTTGCGACGTACGCCATGGCATCGTCCACCCGGCCGAGGGCCAGCGCCGCGCGGGCGCGAAGCGCTGCCGCTTGGGCGGCATCGACCGTGATCCCCATGGCCGTGAACCCGTCCTGAGCGCGGCCGAGATGGTCGGCCGCCCTCGCCATGTCCCCGCCACACAGCTCGACGATGCCGGCGAACTGCTCGACCTCGAGCAGGCCGTGGCGCAGGCCGAGGTCTTCGGCGATCGAACGGGCCGTGGCGATCAGGCTGCGCGCCGCATCCACGCGACCGCGGAAGGCCTCGAGCACCGCCTGGCACCGGATCGACGTGGCCTCGACCGCCGGTGCACCAGTGGTGATGCGCACCAGGCGGATGACGTCCAGGCAGCGGCCGCCCGCGCGGGGCACCGGACTCGGACCCCAGAGCGCCGCCAGGGGCGCGGCACCGAGGACGCTCGTCGTCTGGCGGCGGTCGCCCGCCGCTCGCGCCGCCCCGAGCGCCTTGTCGAGCGCGGCCTCGCAGTCGCCGACGCGCCCAAGCCGGGCCAGCAGCGATGCGTGCACGCGGTGCGCCTTCGCCGCGCCCGCCGCGTCACCGGCACCGTCGAGGATGGCGGCGGCGTCGACCAACCGGGCTTCGGCGTCGACGAGCGAACGGGGATCGGTGAGCGCCGCGTGCTGGATGGCGAAGCAGGCGGCCCACGCTTCGATGCGACGGCTGCCGGGCCCGAGGTGTTGGAGTTCCTCGATCGCGGGTGCCGCGGCGGCCACGTCGCCTGCGCCGAGGAGCGCCTCGCAGCGCGTGAGCAGGATGTCCGCTCGCGCCCGGTCGTCGGGATCGAGGCAGGCGGCGGCCCGCTCGGCCAGGGCGGCGGCGGCGAGCAGGTCATCGCGGTCGAGTGCGCGCCGAGCGGCGGCACCGAGCCGCGCCGCGGCATCGGTCGCCAGCGCGTGGCCCTGCGCGTCGAGGGTTCCGAGGCTGCGCAGGTTGGCCTGCGCTTGTTCGAGGTGAAAGCCGATGGTCTCGTCGTGCTCGGGACCGCCGCCGCTCTTGGCAACCAGCCAGCCGGCCACCCGCTCGTGCAGACGGGCCCGGGACTCCTTGAGCAACCGGCGGTAGGCGGCCTCCCGGATGAGGGCGTGGTGGAAGCGCAGCACCCGCTCGTCGATCCAGTAGGTGCCGGCGGGTTCGAGCAGCTCCTTGCGGCGCAATGACTCCAGCACGACGTCGAGCTCGCTGCGCACCTCAGGTGGCACGAGCTCGGCGAGCGCACCCTGGTACACCTCGGCGCCGATCACGGCCGCCCGCTCGAGCACGATGCGCTCGTGGGGGCGCAAGCGGTCGAGGCGCGAGGCGAGCAGCGACTGGATGGTGGGCGGCACCTCCAGGTCGGCGGCGTCGACCGCGAGCGTCCATCCGGCCTCGCCGCCATCCCCGCTGGTGCGACGGACCACGCCGTCGTCGACGAGCATGCGCACCAGCTCGCGCACGAACAGGGGGTTGCCGTCGCTCGACGCCGTCAGGCGGTCAATCAGTGCAGGCGGCACGTGCTCGGTGCCGAGGTGCTCACGCACGAGCTGTTCGGTGGCGGCGCGCTCGAGGCCTTCGAGGGCAACGAGCGTTCCGGCCCGGCCCTTCAGCTCGGTCAGAGCGGGGCGCAGCTCCCGCAGCTCCGGCCGCGCCACGGCGACGAGGAGTACGGGCTGGTTCAGCCACTCCGCGAGGTGCTCGATGAGGTCGAACAGGAGAGGCTCGGCCCAGTGCACGTCGTCCAGCACGGCGACAACCGGTCGGCGCGCGGCGGCCGTCTCCAGCACGCGGCGCACGGCCCAGAACGTCTCTTCGGGTGTGGTGCCTGCGGCCGTCCCCGTCATCCCGTCGACGGCTTGGACGACACGCGCCCGTTCGGCGTCGTCGGCGGTGATGTCGTTGAGATCGCCGAGACCTTCGAGGAGTTGGGCGACCGGAGCAAAGGCGGCGCCCGCATGCTCGTCGCAGCGTCCGCGAACGGTGAGGGCACGGTCGCTGAGCTCGTCCCGCAGCTCCTGCACGAGCCGCGACTTGCCGACGCCCGGTGAACCGATCACCGTCGCCAAGCGCGGACGGCGCTGTTCGACGACGTCGTCAAACAGTGCGCGCAGGGTCGCCAGCTCCTCGCCGCGACCGACGAACGGGGCACCGGCGTCCGAGGCGCCGACGTCGACGTCGACATTGAGGCCGATCAGCCGGTGCGCGGTGACCGCCGCGGCTCGGCCCTTGAGTGTGAGCGCGGGGACGGCGTCGAAGGCGGCGGTGTGGCGCGTGAGACGCCACGTCTCCTCGCCGACCAGAACCTCGCCGGGCGAAGCGGCCGACTCCAGTCTGGCGGCCACGTTGACGGCGTCGCCGACGACGTCCGCGTCGTCCGCGTCGACCACGACCTCGCCGGTGTTAACGCCCACGCGCAGCGCCAACCCGTACTCGTCGGCGAACGGGGCGAACGCCTCTTGCATGGCGACCGCGCTGCGCAGACCGCGGAGGGCGTCGTCCTCGGCGACCTCGGGCACGCCGAAGACCGACATCACGCCGTCGCCCACGAACTTCACGACCTTGCCGCCGTGGGTCTCGACTGCGGCCCGCATCGCCGCGTAGTACCGGCCCATGAGGGCGCGCACCGACTCGGGGTCCATGCGCTCCTGCATCGCCGTCGACCCCTGCAGGTCGGCGAAGACGATCGTCAGGGTCTTGCGGGTCTGGTCCCCGGCGCCGCCGGTGCCGGTGGCATCCAGGACCGGCGCCCCGCAGCCGTCACAGAACCGGGCGCCTGCCGCCAGCTCGCGGTCACAGGTGGCGCACCGGGCGAGGATGCGCACCCCGCACGAGGCGCAGAACCGCGCGTCGTCCCGGTTGTCCTCCCCACACGCCAGGCACCGCATCCCCACAGCGCCATAAGTCTCGCACGCCGCGAGCTAGGACGAAACGCGCGCCAGCCGGTCCCCCCCAAACCTCTCCAAGTCGCTGAACTTGCCCCATTTCGTGCCCGTTTGCGCCGCGCAAATCGAGACTTGGAGAGGTTTTGGTGGCTGGCGACGCCGACCTACGCGGGGACGGGCAGCCCCATCATTTCGGCGAAGTTGCCGCTGTAGAAGCGTTCTCGGGCGGGCGCGGGCGTCGACGTCAGTGTGGCCTCGAACTTGCCGAGGGGATCACGGCCGCCCTCGGGGTGGGGGTAGTCCGACGAGAAGAGGAAGAGGTCGTCGCCGCACTGGTCGATCATCCAGCCGACGTCCTCAGTGGGGAACGGCGTGAACCACAGCTGGCGGTGCACATAGTCCGACGCCTTGAGCGGCAGCGACGACAGCGTCGGCTCGGTCTTGGCGAACGTCGACTGGGCGATGTCGAGACGGCGGAGCCAGGGGACGACCCACATGGCGCCCTGCTCGATGCAGCCGCCGCGCAGGCCAGGGAACTTGTCGAGGACGCCGTCGAGCACCATCACCGACAGGAACTGCTCGGGCGTCTGGTGGATGGCCATGTAGTCCTTGGCCCGGATGTTCTCGCCGCCACCGAGGAAGTCGCTGACCGGACGGCCGTTGTCGTGGAACGCCCGCTTCAGCGAGCGCCCGCCGCCGCCGACGTGCAGCATGAACGGGATCCCCCGCTCCTCGAGCGTCGCCCACACCGGCTCGTAGTCGGGATGGGTCGGCGAGACGCCCCGGCCCGGGTGCGACGGCACGTGCACGGCGCCGCAGCCCATGTCGATGGCCTCGTTCACCGCTTGCAACGTGCGCTCGGGGTCGGCCCACGGCGCGCTGGCAACCGGGATCAGGCGCAAGTCGCCTTCGCAGAACGCCGCGACGGCGCGGTTGTGCGCGGATGTGCCGCCGTACAACAAGTCGACGTCGTCGCCGAGGTACTGCGTGGCTGCGAACGTCGAGAACACCAGCTGGCGGTCGAACCCGAGCAAGTCCAACGCCCGGCTGCGCTCCTCCGGGTCGAACGCGCCCAGCGCATTCCACCCCTTGGCCTTCATCAGCGCACCTTCCAATGAAGCGGCGGCCTCGGCGTTCCCGCGCCGCTCAGCGGCGGCGTCGACCGCCTCCTTGGCCAGCGCCCCGGCGCCGCCCAGGTTCAGCGAACGCAGCCGCTCGCGCGTCGACGAGTCGGCAAACTGCTCGAGCCAGTCGGGTAGCTCCATGAGGTGGCTGTCGGCGTCGTAGTAGACGCGGCCCTCGGCGTACGGCACGTCGCGACCTCCTTGCTCCAAAAGCTTGTTGACGGTACCGTCAACACGTGGCGCCGTCAACCGCCCGCGCTGGCAAGCGTCTATCGAGAGAAGAGCGGCGCGAGCACTTCCTCGACGTGGCCGCCCAGCTCATCGTCGACGAAGGCATCGACTCGGTGACGATGGAGTCGGTGGCCGCCGCGGCCGGCGTCAGCAAAGGCCTGGGCTACGCCTACTTCGACGACCGCAGCGACCTGCTGATGGCCGTGCTCAACCGGGAGACCCACGCCATGGAGCGCCGCATCGCCCTGGCCGTGGCCGACGCCGGCACGTTCGAGGACAAGATCCGGGCCGGCACCAAGGCCTGGTTCGACACCGTCTCGGAGCGGGGCACGCTGTTCAGCACCCTGATGAGCACCAAGATCCGGGGCACGCGCGAGCGGGACCGCAAGGCCAGCGTCCGCCGCTGGGAGAGCTTCTACGCCGACCTGGCCGAGCACGAGCTCGGCGTCCCCCGCCGCCAGGCGGACATCGCCTCGGCCATCCTCATCGCCGGCCTCAACGGCATCGTCAGACGCTGGGTCGACCACCGCGACTCCCGCCGCGTCCTCGAAGACACCTACGTCGACTTCGCCATCGGCGGCCTCCGCGCCCTCGTCGACAGCTGACCCTTCCCACCACCGTTCTCGGCGCAGGAATGTGCGACAACCGCACATTTCTGCGCCAAGAACGCTGGAGGGGCCGGACGTCAGGTGGCGGAAGTGGCGACGTGGTTGAGGAAGTCGACGATCGCGGCCCGGAACTCGGGTTGGGCGACGGCGGTGAGGTGGTCGCCGGGGACCGTGACCAGGCGAGCGCCGGGGATCAGCGACGCCAACTCTGGCGCCGACCCGACCAAAGTGTCGTCGGCGCCGATCAAGACCAAGGCCGGCACGGCGATAGCCGCCGGGTCGCCGTCGGACTGACGGGCCCGCACGACCGCCGCCAAGGCCTGGAGGTCGGCGCCCGTCGACTCGGCGAAGGCCCGGAAAGCGCGGCCGGTCTCGTTGCCGACCGACGAGGGGTCATCCGCGGTGAGGCCGTCGAGGACGGGATTGCGGCCGTTGGCATCACGGGCCCGAACAGCCCGAGGCCCGCCCGCACCGGCGCCGCCGAGGATCACCGAACGCACCCGCTTGTCGAGCACGGCCACACGGATGCTGATGGCGCTGCCCATCGAGTACCCGACGAGGTCGAACGACCCGATGCCGAGGTGGTCCACCAGCGCAGAGACGTCCGAAGCCATCGCCCCGTCCGCATACGCAGTGGGATCGTGGGGCTTGTCCGAGGACCCGTGGCCCCGGCAGTCCATCCAGATGGCCCGGCGACCAGCACCGACGACGGCGTCGACGACGCCCGGCGCCACCCAGTTGATCTGGCCGCTCGCCGCGAAACCGTGGACCAGCACGACCGGCGGACCCGAGCCCGCCGAGTCGTAAGCGATCGCCGTCCCGTCGAACGAAGAGAAGGTCTGCACGACGCCAGTTGACGCTACCGTCAACAAGACTTATCGTCAACGCCTTCCCAATTGCACCGTTTAGAGGGATTCGTCCCGGCCGAGTCGAACTACGGGAATCAATCGACAGCAGCGTCGAACCAGGGGGTCTGACGTGGCGCTGAACCCGGCGCAGGTTGGGCGGCGGTACTCGCCGCTAATTCTGCTCGTGGCCGCCCAGTTGGTGCTGGCCGCCGTGGCCCCGTCCATCCCCGGCGGCAACAACGGCACCAACGTGGCCGCCAACGGCGGCACCGTCGGCCAGTCCGGCGACCAAGGCCAAGGCGTCGACAACGGCACCGGTGGGAACGGCGCGGCATCGACCGCAGCAAGTGCGACCGGCGGCGGCGCGGGCGGCGGCGGCGCAGCGGGAGGCGGCGCCAACGGAGCGGCAGCCACCGCAGCCAGCGCCGGCGCGGGTGCGCCCGGCGGCGACCGCAGCAAGTGCGACAAGAACGGCAAGCAGATCGGGATCAGCGTCTACATGCCGCCCTGCTCGCCGGTGTGGCACGGCGGCGACAACGGCGGCGCCACTATGACCGGCGTCAACGGCAACACCGTCAACTACATCTTCTACCGGGCCCAGGGCAACGCCCAGGTCAACGCCATCCTCGCCGAAGAGAACCTGGCCGCCACCGACAGCCAGTTCTGCCAGGCCGTGTCCGCCTTCCACGACGAGGTCAACAAGCGCTGGGAGTTCTACGGCCGCAAGCTGGTCTCCCTCGACGGCCCGTCGTCGGGCAAGCACAACGGATCCTCCCTGGGAGGCTGCAACTTCCCTTACTTCCAGGGCCAGTGCAGCCTCACGCCGCCCGACCCGCCCTGCGAGCGGGCCGAGGCCGACCTCATCGCCTCCATGAAACCGGCGATCGTCATCGCCCCCGTCGCCGACCCCGCCTTGTACAACGAGCTGGCCAAGGACCACATCATCGTCTCGGGTGGCGAGACCGAGCCCGACTCCTTCCACTCGAGCGTGGCCCCGTACTACTGGGACTCGTTCATGAACGGCGACCGGGCCATGCGCATGCTGGCCGAGTACTACTGCAAGAAGTTGGTCGGCAAGCCCGTGAAGTACGCCGGTGCCGACGTCGAGGGAGTGGGGACGCCGCCCAAGCGCAAGCTCGCCATCACCTACCCGGCGACCAACGGCGACCCGACCTACGACGTCACGGCCAAGGAGTTCATCAAGCTCGTCACCGGCGGCCAGTGCGGCGCGCCGAGCGACGGCGTGAAGGCCTACCCGTACCAGTCCGACATCACGACGGCGCAGACCCAGGCCACCAACACGATCACCCAGATGAAGGCCGACCACGTGACGACGATCGTGTTCTTCGGTGATCCCATCGCACCGGTCTTCCTGACCAATACGGCGGCGACCCAGGGCTACCACCCCGAGTGGCTCATCAGCGGCACCGGCCTGGTCGACTACGACGTGCTCGGCCAGCTCTACAACTCGAGCGAGTGGGTGCACGCCTTCGGGCCGTCGACGCTCGGCGACCCGATCCCGTTCGCGAACACCGAGGCCGTCGCCGCCTACCACGACGCCGGCCGCTCGGGAGAGCCCGACGGCACCGAGAACCTCAACTGGGCGTACTACGTCTTCCTCGGCGACGCCATGCAGCTGGCCGGCCCGCGGCCCACGCCGGCGGCCATCCGCGACGCCCTGTTCAACGCGCCCCCCAACGGCGGCGACCACATCAACGTGCTCCAGATGTACGGCCATCCCGACGCCGCGTCACCCCAGGGCGACTACACGGGACTCCACGACGAGCGCGAGGTGTTCTGGTGCGCCAACCAGGCCTCGCCCATCAACGGCCAGCACGGCCACTACGTCTCGGTCAACGGTGGCAGCCGGCTGCAGCTCGGCCAGTGGGGCACGGGCGACCCGGCCATCTTCCCGAACGGAACGTGCTGACGCCGTGACGTCGATGTCGACGCCACGCCAGGTGCGCCAGGCCCGTCAATCCGTCAACCGCGTCCTCGACTCACCATTCGGCCCGGCGGTGAAGACAGTCGTCGGCGCGCTCCTGTTGTTCGGCGCCCTGCGGCTGTTCCTGCACAACAACCCGCCGCCGCTGGGCACGATGGCCTTCGGGGCGATCGTCGGCCTGCTCTACGCCATGGTGGCCTTCGGCCTCATCCTCATCTACCGAGCGAACCGCATCATCAACTTCGCCCAGGCCGAGATGGGCGCCGTGTCCGCCGTGCTGGCCGTGCTGCTGATGAAGGTGCACCACGTCCCCTACGTCGTGGCCTTCATCGTCGCCATCGTCTCGGCGGTCGTGGCCGGCTGGCTGGTCGAGGTGGTCGTCGTCCGCCGCTTCGCGAAAGCACCGCGCCTCGTGCTCTCGGTCGCCACCATCGGCGTGGCCCTGCTGTTCGCGGTGCTGCAGTTCTATTTGCCGCAGTGGGTCGGCGGGAAGCGCATCATCGACCCCGCGCCGCCCAAGACGCCGCTGTCGAACCTGCACTTCACGATCCGCCCGGTGATCTTCGACGGCAACGCCCTGTTCATCGTCGTGGTGGCCGCGGTCGTGGTGGTCGGGCTCACGGCGTTCTTCCGGTTCACCGACATCGGCATCGCCATCCGGGCGTCGGCCGAGAACTCGGAGCGGGCGACGCTGCTCGGCATCTCGGTCAACCGGCTGTCGTCGGTGGTGTGGATCCTGGCCGCCGTGCTCTCGGCCCTCGGCGTGTTCCTGCGCATCCCGGTCATCGGCATCCCCGTCGGCGCCGACATCGGCCCGTTCGTGCTCCTCTACGCGTTAGCGGCCGCCGTCATCGCCCGCATGGAGAGCTTCTCGGTGGCGCTGGCCGCGGGTGTGGCCATCGGCGTCGTCGAGCAGAGCGTCTACTACTTCTCGCGCGACCCCTCGGTGGCGAGCGCGCTGATGCTGCCGGTGCTCCTCGTCGCCATGCTGGCCCAGCGCCGCCGACTCTCGCGGGCGCTCGACACCGGCATGGCCACGTGGCGCCAGGCCGCCGAGTTCCGTCCCATCCCGCCCGAGCTGCGCGACGTGCCCGAGGTGGCGTGGGGGCGCGTCGCACTGGGCGCCCTCGTGATCGGCGCCGTGATCGCCCTGCCCTATGTCGTCGGCCTCGAGCGCCAGATCCTCGGCTCGGTCGTCGTCATCTACGGGATCGTCGCCGTCTCGCTGGTGATCCTCACCGGCTGGGCCGGCCAGATCAGCCTGGGCCAGTGGGGCCTGGCCGGCGTCGGGGCGCTGGTGGCCGGGGGCATGGCGTCCCACCTGCAGTCGGACTTCTTCCTCACGCTGTTGATTGCGGGCATCGCCGGGGCGGTGGTGTCGCTGCTCATCGGGCTGCCCGCCCTGCGCATCCAGGGCCTGTTCCTGGCGGTGACGACGCTCGCCTTTGCCATTGCCGTGCAGACGTGGCTGCTGTCGCCGACGTACCACGCGTCCTGGCTGCCCAACAATCTGCAGACGATCGAACGGCCGCTGCTGTACGGGCACTTCAACATCGCCGGACCCCGCGCCTACTACTACGTGTGCCTCCTCTTCCTCGTGCTGGCACTGGCGTCGGCGCGCGCACTGAGACGCAGCCGCGCCGGACGAGTGATCATCGCCGCGCGCGACAACCAGCGCGGCGCCCAGAGCTACGGCATCAGCGTGGCCCGGGCCCGGCTGTGGGCGTTCGCCATCTCCGGGTTCTGGGCCGCCATCGGCGGCGCCCTGTTCGCCTATCACCAGAAGGTGGTGGAAACCCAGGCCTTCGACCCGTCGATCAGCATCCTCATGCTGCTGATCGTCGTCATCGGCGGCGTCACCTCGCTGCCCGGCGCCATGCTCGGCGCCGCGTGGATCGGCGTGCTGCGCTACGGCGGCCTCGGCCCCCAGGCCCAAGCCCTGGCCAGCGGCGTCGGCGTGCTGTTGCTGTTGTGGGTCCTCCCCGGCGGCCTGGCCCAGGCCTTCTACGGCATCCGTGACGCGCTGCTGCGCTGGATCGCGGATCGCCGCGGCATCGTCGTACCCAGCCTGGTCGCCGACGTGCAGACCGAGACCGACGTGTCCGAGCTGCTCGCCGAGGCACCCGCCGACAAGCCCGTGCTGCCGGGACCGATGCCGGCGCCGAGCATGGCCGAGGCCGTGCGCTGCCCGGTGTGCGGTGAGGCCGTGCCCGTCGTCGACGTCGCCAGCCACGAGCACTTCGAGCCGGTGCCCTCGTAGCGGTGATCCCCCGCCTGCGCTCCCGTATTGATCCTCTTGTCGGCGGCGCCGCGCTGTTTCCGCTCGCCGTCCTCTTCTTCCTCTTTTTCTTCGACGAGTTCGACACCGCCGCCTTCGGTGTGCTCGCCCCCGACATCGAGAAGAGCTTCCATCTGACCGACGCCCGCTTCGGGCTCATCGTCATCCTCAACGTGTCGATCGTGCTGCTGCTGGCCGTGCCCGTCGGCTGGCTGGGCGACCGCACCAAGCGCACGCGCCTCGTCATCGCCGGCGGCGTGCTGGCCGGCGTGTTCTCGTTCCTCACCGGCATCGTCGGCACCGTTGCACTGCTGTTCGTCGTGCGCATCGGCAACGGCCTGGGCCGGCTGATCAACGAGCCCGTGCACTCGTCGCTGCTCGCCGACTACTACCCGCCTGAGTCGCGCGGCGTCATCTACGCCATCCACCGCACCGCGCCGCAGTGGGCCATCGTCGTCGGCGCCGCCATCACCGGTGCCGTCGCCGCCCTGTGGGGATGGCAGGTGGCGTTCGTCATCCTCATCGTCCCCATCCTCATCACTGTCTTCTTTGCGCTGCGCCTGCGGGAGCCGAGAAGGGGTGGCACCGACGACCCCGACGCCGCCCTCGAAGCCGAGGCCGAGGAGCCCGTGCCGTTCCGTCAGGGAGCCCGCACGCTGTGGGCCGTTCCCACCCTGCGCCGGGAGTACTGGTCGTACGCCTTCATCGGCGCCGGCGTGATCCCCCTCGCCTACCTCGTACCTCTCTATTACAAGCGGGCGTTCGGCCTCGGCCCCTTCCCCCGCGGCCTGATCTTCGCCGCGTCTGGCCTGGCCAGCCTGGCCGGGCTCTACCTCGCCGGACGGCTGACCAGCCAGTGGTTCGCCAAGTCGCCGGGCGAGCCGCTGCGCCGGGCTGGCGGGGTGATCTGCCTCGTCGGCCTCGGTCTCGTGCTCACCGCGGTGTCGCCCACGCTGTGGATCGCCCTGCCCGTGACGTTTGCGACCTACTTCGTCGGCGGCTTCTACTTCCCGCCGTTCCTCGCCACCCAGGCCCTCGTCTCGCCGGCGCGCGTGCGCACGCTGTCGTTCGGCCTTGGCTCGGTGTTCCTCGTCTTCGGTGTGTGGGCCCTGTTCTTCATCCCCGGCATCGCCGCCGTGTCCGACGACCACGGCATCCGCTGGGGCATCGGCGTCCTCGCGCCCTACTGGGTCATCGGCGGCCTCGTGCTGGCGTCCGCGTCCCGGCATGTGGCCAAGGACTCGGCGTCGGCGTTGAAGTCGCTGGCCGCCACGGTCGCCATGCGCCGCCAGCGGTTGTCGGCGGGTGAGCGGTCGCTCCTCGTGTGCGCCGGCGTCGACGTGGCCTACGAATCCGTGCAGGTGCTGTTCGGCGTCGACCTCGACATCCAGGACGGCGAGCTCGTCGCCCTCCTCGGGACCAACGGCGCCGGCAAGTCCACTCTTTTGAAGGCCATCTCCGGCCTCGTCGAGCCCGCGGGCGGCGCCATCCTCTTCGACGGCGTCGACATCACCCACGCCGACGCCCGCACGCGCCTCGACCTCGGCATCGTGCAGATGCCCGGCGGGCGCAGCGTGTTCCCGACCCTCACCGTCGACGAGTGCCTCCGCATCGCGGGCTGGGCCCACCGCGACGACCAAGCCCACATCAAGGCGGCCACCGCGCGCGCCCTGGAGCAGTTCCCGGTGCTGTCCGAACGCCGCTTCACGATGGCCGGCGCCCTGTCCGGCGGCGAGCAGCAAATGCTCGGGCTGGCCATGGCCCTCATCTCCAAGCCGCGCCTGCTCATGATCGACGAGCTCAGCCTCGGGCTGGCGCCGACGATCGTGTCCCGGTTGGTCGAGATCGTGCGCGAGATCCACGAGCAGGGCACGACGGTGATCGTCGTCGAGCAATCGGTGAACGTGGCCCTCACCCTCGCCGAGCGAGCCGTGTTCATGGAGAAGGGCGAGGTGCGCTTCAGCGGCCCCGCCGCCGACCTGCTCGACCGACCCGACGTGCTGCGCTCGGTGTTCCTCGAAGGGGCGGCCACAGCGTTGGGCGTCGCCGCAACCAACGGCAACAGCAACGGCAAGTCGTCCTCGGGTCGCCGCCGGAAGAAGACGACCGAGCCCGTTGTCGACGAGCGGCCGCAACTCCTGGGGCTGTCATCGGTGAGCGTGCGCTTCGGCGGCGTCACCGCCGTCAACCAGGTCGACCTCACCGTCGCCGAGGGCGAGATCGTCGGCTTCATCGGCCCCAACGGGGCGGGCAAGACAACGCTCTTCGACATCATCTCCGGCTTCCTGCGCCCCGACAGCGGGCGGCTTTCCTTCGGCGGCGAGGACGTCACCACCTGGTCCGCCGACCACCGGGCCCGCGCCGGCATGGGTCGGTCCTTCCAGGACGCCCGCATCTTCCCGTCGATGACCGTGGCCGAGAACATCGCCGTCGCCCTCGAGCGGCATCTCGAGGTGCGGGACCCCATCTCGGCGGCGCTCGCCCTGCCCGCGTCGGTCGAGAGCGAGACCGAGGCGGCGTGGGAAGTGCACGAGCTCATCGAGCTGGTTGGTCTGGAGGCCTTCCGCAACAAGTTCGCCGGCGAGCTGTCGACGGGCACCCGCCGCATCGTCGACCTGGCCATGGCCATCGCCCACCGCCCCCGGTTGCTGCTCCTCGACGAGCCCAGCTCGGGCATCGCCCAGCGCGAGGCCGAGGCCCTCGGGCCTCTCATTCTGCGCATCCAACGTGAGCTCAACTGCGGGGTGCTGCTCATCGAGCACGACATGCCGCTGGTGACTTCCGTGGCACCGCGGCTCGTGGCCCTGGAGCTCGGCGCCATCATCGCTGACGGCCCGCCCGCCGAGGTCGTCAACCATCCCCAGGTCGTCGCCTCCTACCTCGGCACCAACGAGGCAGTCATCGAACGGTCCGGCGCCAAGACCAAGGCCAAGTCCAAACGCCGATGATCCGAAGGCTTGCGATCCTGGCCACGGCGCTGGTGGTCGCCGGTGCGTGGTTCGTCGTCACCGCGCCCGACGGCGGTGCCGTGAGCAAGCTGGACACCGCATGGTGGTGGCAAGCCGAGCCCACGACCGGTGCGGTGCCCGCGCCCCCGACCGTGCCCGACGGCGGCCTGTGGGTGTCGTCGAATGCCGCGGGTCCACAATCGATCTCGGCCATCCGAATCACCCTGGATCCCGGCGACGCCACGCCGACTCTGTCCCTCGACGTCCACCAATCGGTCCCGCCGAACGACGCCGAGCTGCTCGCCTATCCCACGTCGACGGCGTTCGCAGCCGGCCCCGCCCAGTCCTGGTCGACCAAGCCCACCTACGACGCCACCGGCCCCCGCGCCATCGCCAGCCTGAGCAGCGACGGCAAGAAGATGACGTTCGACCTTTCCGGCCTCGTCACCGGCGACACCCTCAGCGTGGTCATCGTCCCTAACGCCGCGGCGGCCGCTCCGCCCCCACCGTTGCCCGCACCTCCCGCAAGTCCTGCGCCGACGTTTGATGTCACCTTCGAAAAGCCAGGCCCGGCGAACGTGCAGGTGACGTCCGGAGCAGCGGCCCAGCCCGACGACACCGCGCCCGTCGCATCGGCGGCACCCGCACCGACCGAAGACGCGACTCCCCTGCCGTCCGACTCCTTCAGCGCGGCCGTACCGACCGGCCTCAGCGCACCGCTTCCGCTGGTCGCAAGCACGCCGACCCCGGCGCGCTCATCACCGCGGGTCGCTTTCAACAGCGTGCCGCGCTCATTCGTCCCGACCAGCGCCAAGCGCTCCTTCGGCGACAGCGCCGCCATCGCCGTCATGCTCGGCATCGTCCTCCTATGGGTGGCACGGGACACAGCGACCAGCGGCGGTCCACGTCGCGCGCGCCTGTCCCTCTACGACGCGCCCAAGCCCGCGGCGGCGCTCGCCGCCAACCGGACGGGGAGCCCGCCGGCGCTGCACTGAGGACACAGAGGCGCGCAAATCCCCACAAACACGCATTACTCTCGCGTGGGGGAAACGTTGGTCACGGACACACATACCGCCACAATCATGGTGACCGATCTGGTCGGCTCGACGCCGCTCCGGGTACGGCTGGGCGAGGAGGACGCCGACCTGCTGCGGCGGACCCACGACAACCTCGTGCGCACCGCGGTCGAGCGCCACAGCGGCACAGTCGTAAAGGGACTCGGCGACGGGGTACTGGCGATGTTCGAGGGCGCCGCCGATGCCGTGTCCGCGGCGGTATCGATCCAGCAGAGCGCGTACGCCCACAATCACGAGGCACCCGACCAATCGCTCGACGTTCGCATCGGTCTCTCGGCTGGCGACGTCTCGGTCGAGGCGGGCGACTGCTTCGGGACACCAGTCGTCGAGGCATCGAGGCTGTGCGCGTCGGCCGCGGGTGGCCAGATCCTCGCCGCCGACATCGTGCGCGCGTTGGCGCGCGGTCGCGGCGGCCACGTCTTCCGCGCCTCGGGCGAGCGGGAGCTCAAGGGTCTGCCCGACCCCGTGCCCGTATCGGTCGTCGGCTGGGACCCGCCCGAGCTCGTGCACACGGTCGTGCCCTTCCCGCCACGCCTGGCGCCGCAGGCGCCGCTCCCGTTCTCGGGTCGGGGACCGCAGTTCGAGCTGCTCGTCGACGCGTGGAAGCACGCGGCATCAGGCGAGCGCCGCATGGTCCTCGTCTCGGGCGAGCCTGGCATCGGCAAGACGCGGTTGGCTTCGGAGGTCGCCCGGCACGCCCATGACATGGGCGCCGTCGTCTTGTTCGGTCGCTGCGACGAAGACATGGGCGTGCCGTTCCAGCCCTTCGTCGACGCCCTCGAGTTCGCGGTGCAGTCAGGCGTCAGCGCCGAACGACTCGGCCGTCACGCCGGCGAGTTGGTGCGCCTCGTCCCCGACATCGCCCAACGCACCTCAGGTCTCAACCCGCCACTGTCCGCCGACCCCGAGACCGAGCGCTACCGGCTGTTCGACGCCGTCGCCGCTTGGCTCGGCGCGCTGTCAGAGCCGGGCGGCGTGCTGTTGGTGCTCGACGACCTCCACTGGGCGGAGAAGCCCACGCTCCTGCTGCTGCGTCACCTCATCCGTTCCGCCGAACCCATGCGGCTGTTCGTCATCGGGACGTACCGCGACACCGACCTCGACCGCGCCCGGCCCCTCGCCAACCTGTTGGCCGACTTCCACCGCGAGGGCGGTGTCGAACGCCTCGATCTCAGTGGGCTCGACGTCGAGGGCATCAACGAGCTGTTGTTGAAGGCGGCCGACGAGCGCACCGACATGCGTGCCGCCCAGCTGGCCCAGATGCTCTGGAACGAGACCGAGGGCAATCCCTTCTTCATCCAGGAGATCATCCGCAGCCTTGTCGAGTCGGGCCGCCTCGTGCAGCGCGATGGCGTGTGGACCACCGACGTCGAACTGATCGACCTCGGCATTCCCCAGGGCGTGCGTGAGGTGGTCGGACGTCGTCTCACTCGGCTGAGCGAGTCCGCCAACAACGTGCTCGCGTTCGCGTCGGTGATCGGGCCCACCGTCGACGTCGACCTGCTCGTCGCCGTGTGCGGGCTCGACGTCGAGACGGTTCTCGACGCGCTCGACGAGGCCACGGCCGCCGCCCTTCTCCGCGAAACAGGTTCGGGCGCATACGAGTTCACCCACGCCCTCGTGCGCTCGACGTTGTACGACGAGCTGTCGGCTACCCGGCGGGCGCGCCGCCACACCCGGGTGGCCGAAGCGCTCGAGGCCCGCCCGCAGAAGGACGTGGCTGCCCTCGCCTATCACTTCGCCCGCGCCGGCACGGTCGACGAACGCGCCGTTGAGTACGCACGCGCCGCGGGCGAGAACGCCATCGTGCAGCTGGCCTTCGACGAGGCCGTCGCCTTCTTCCAACGTGGACTCGAAGCGGCCGACGACGCCGATGCCGACGACCGGGTGCGCTGCTCGCTGATGATCCAACTCGGCACCGCCCAGCGCCTCGCCGGCACGCCCGCGTACCGCGAGACGCTCCTCGACGCCGCCCACCGGGCACAACAACTCGGCGACGCGGATTTGCTGGCCGACGCCGCGTTGGCCAACAACCGCGGGATTTGGAGCGCGACCGGCAGCCTCGACAGCGACCGGCTGGCGGTGCTGGAAGACGCACTCGACGCGGTCGGTCCCGACGACTCCGTGACCCGTGCGCGTCTGCTGGCGTTGCTCGCCCTCGAGCTCACGTACGGCGACCCCGAGCGCCGCCGGTTCGCGCTGAGCGACCAGGCGCTGGCCATGGCGCGCCGGGTCGGCGACGAGTCTGCCCTCTTGCAGGTCTGGACGGCACGCCACCTTTCCGGATCGGTTCCCGATCACGTCGAAGAGCTGGTCGCCGATCTGCCCGACGTCCTGGAGCTTGCCGAGCGCGTGGGCGACCCGCACTCGTTGGTGCTGGCTGCGTCGCAGGGGTTCCTGCACTGCATCCAGCTCGCCGACCTCGACCAGGCCGACGCGCTGCTCGACCGTGTCACCGAGGTCGCGGGCGACCTCAACAATCCGTTGTTCCACTGGCTCGTGGCCGTGTACCGCTGCACGAGGGCGATGGTCGGCGCCGTCGGGGGCGACGAGCTCGACGCGCTGGCTACCGCCGGCCTCGACACCGGACAGGAGGCAGGCCAGCACGACGCCTTCATCTGGTACTCGTCGCAGTTGTTCGGCGCCCGCGCCGCGCAAGGACGGCTCGAGGAGATCCTTGACCTCGTGCGGCGCCAGGTCGAGGTGCAACCAGGTCTGCCGATCTGGCGAGGAGCCTTGGCAGCCGCTCTCATCCGCACGGGCCATGGCGACGACGCGCGGACACTGGTCGACTCCCTGCTCGCCGACGCCGCCGATCCGTTCCCCTACGACCGCGTGTGGATCGTTGCCGAGTCCTTCCTTGCCGAAGCAGTCTCGGCTGTGGGTACGCCCGAGCAGGCGGCGCGCCAGTACGAGGTGATCAAGGCACTCGCCGGTCGCCTGCCGTGCATCTCCACCTATGTGCGCCACTCGTTCCTGCTCGACCTCGCCACCCTTGCCGTCCGTGCCGACTGGCCCGAGGTTGCCGAGCAGCACTTCGCCGAAGCCGACGCCGAACACGTGCGCCTCAACGCACCACTCTCACTCGCCCGGACCCGCCTCGAATGGGGCCGGTTCCTGGTCGATCAGGACTCCCGCGCACGCGCGATCGAGCTGCTGAGCAGCGCGACGGAGCTCGCTGAAGCCCTGGGCGCCGCCGACATCGCCGCCGCCGCCACCGAGATGCTCGTCGCGGTCGGCGGCTCCTAACCGGAGCGTCTCGACCAGCTCGGATAACGAGGGTTGGGGTTCAGAGCGCCTGGAGGTCAATCCCGGGGTCGAGATGGCGAAGGTCCTCGGGATCGGTGGTGATCACTGGCGCGGCATGCAAGCGGGCCGAAACCACGACGCTTGCGTCGACCACGTCAGCCACTCCGGCGCGCCCGCACAGCACGCCGGCGGCCCTTGCGCCCGCTTCGTCGAGGGGCTCCACCACTGTCGTCGCGGCGGCGAGCAACGCAGCGACGCGAGCCTGGCGCCGACCGTCGCGCCACGCCTGGGCCAGGGCCGGAGCTGGAACGATGAGGTGCCCACCGCCATCAGCAGCTAAGCGCGCAAGCGCCCGCATGCGCGGGTCGGCCCGCTCAAGGGCGATGAGCGCGCCCGCGTCGAGGACTACAGACCCAGCACCTGGCGCGCCCATGCCTCGGCTTCCCTCCCGGGCAGACCCAGCTCGCGATCCATCTCGTCCAGGACCGCTACCAGCCGGTCGTTCCGGGCTTTCTGGGTAAGCGCGTCACTGACGTAGGAACTGACCGAGGACGCCCGCCCTCCTTCAACCGCCGCTTCGGCTTCAGCGACGAGTTCCTCAGGCACTGAGACGGCGATCTTGCGCTTCATACTTTTATCCTACCGCCGCGCCAATCCGCCGCATGAGCTCGACTAGCGCGTCGTGATCGCGCTGCCGGTGCGTGCGCACCTCGGCACCGCGGCCTAGGCCGTCGGCGTCGGCAAGGAGGAACTCGGCCTCGATGCGCATGAGAGCCCGCATGAATGGGTCGCCGAGCTCAGGTGGCAACTTCACAGAGAAGTGCATGAGCCCGTCCCGCTCGCCGTCGAACCGAAACCTCATGAGCGCCTGCCTGAGGACCTCAACAGGTTCCCCCTCGACGGTGACCGGCATCGGATTCGCTGTCATGCCGTCGAACGTACAGACGGCCTATGACAGGAACGTCGAGTCCCGAAAGCCCAGACGATCCGAACCTGACCCACCGTGCCGCAAACACATCTAAAGAGGTTTCTTCGTCAGCAGGGTGCCGCCCTTGACGTCAGGCAGCGACGGGACCGCGTGCCACGACCTCGCGGAGCTTGAGCGCGATCGCGTCCCGGTCAGCCTTCGAGAGCGAGCCTTCCCTCAACTTTTGTCGCCACAGCTTCGCTTGGCGGCCGGACACGACGGTCACGCCGTTCGGCGATTTCCAACCCGCGCCAAAGTCAGGGACGTCTGGTCCCCAAAGAACGAGGACGGGCTTTACAGGAGTACGGGTATCGCCTTCGGAAAGCAGCTGCTCGATGTCCTTTGCCCCACGCTCGGCCTGCCACAGCGCACGGTCCAATGTCCATTTCGCGTTGCGTTCCGTCAGCCTGGAACCACTCGTGTACTTCGTTTCCACGGCGAGCACCCCACGTGGCCCGACGGCGATGAGATCGACGTCAAATTCCTTGTCTCCTCGCGTGAACTCAATAGGTCCGAACGTGCGCCATCCCTCGTCGCCGAGCTTCTCGAACTCCTCGCGCGTCCATCCCTGCGCCTCGCTACCAACGCGCTGCGACGCTGCCCCATCACCCGTCCAGAGGAACCAATGGACGAGCCACGCAAACCCAACAACGAGACCGCCAACGGCATATGGCGTGAACCAGGTCGATGAGATGAGCAGTGTCGCTCCCACAGCCGCCCATAACCCACCGACGACCGCCAGTCGCCACCACGTCTTCCGGACGAAGCGCCGCCGGCGCGCATTAGCAAGCCTGCGCGAGTAGTCGGGCGGTCGCCTTGCCACCTTTCTTTATTCGTCTCGCCCATCCTGATCCTTGAGACACGGACGGTGCGTAGAGTCCCTGCGTGGCTGAGCTGGCGCCTGGGGTCTACGAGCAGCTCGTCACGGCTCGGCTCTCGGAAGCGCTCGGGGCATTCGACCCGGATCTCATTTCGCGGGAGGACCTCGATCCCGCCGACGCCCATATCGTGCTCGCTCGGCACATCGGCGAGCTAGCGCGGCGCGCACTCCAGTCGGTCGGCGGTGGCGACCGGGAACGGCTCGTCCGCCAGGTCGAGTTGGCCAACGGCATAGCCAATGCCATTGCTGCGGCCGCACCCGACGCCGACCTCGCAGACCAGCTCGTGGCCGAATCCCAAGACGTTCTCCGCGCCGTCGTCGAACGCGCCGGCGTCCCGGGGCCGGTCACATTCCCCCCACGACCGGAGACACCGCTGAATGCCAGCGCCCTTCTCGTCAACGGCCGGGACCAACCCCGCATCGGCAGCGAGGTTCAACGGGAGCTGGCATCAGCCGACCGGGTCGATCTTCTCTGCGCCTTCATCAAATGGCACGGCCTGCGCGTCCTCGAAGGACCGCTACAAGAACTCCTCAGACGAGGCGGCCAGCTCCGCGTCATCACCACCACCTACATCGGGGCCACCGAGCGGCGGGCCGTCGACCGCCTGGTGGAGATGGGCGCCGAGGTCCGCGTGTCCTACGAGACCCGCACGACCCGCCTCCACGCCAAGGCCTGGCTATTCCACCGCCGCACAGGGTTCTCCACGGCCTATGTGGGCTCGTCCAACCTGTCGAAGACGGCGCTGCTCGACGGGCTCGAGTGGAACGTGCGCATCTCCGCCGTCGAGCAGCCCCACCTGCTCGACACTTTCGCCGCCACCTTCGAGCAGTACTGGGCCGACCCGTCCTTCGAGGCCTACGACCCGACCAGCGAGCGGGACCGCGGCCGTCTCGACCGGGCCCTGGCCGCCGAGTCCGGCAGCCGCCCGCAGGACCTGCCCCTCGAGATCACAACCCTCGACGTTCAGCCCTGGAGCTACCAGCGGGAGATCCTCGACACCCTCGCCGCCGAGCGGGAGGTCCACGGCCGGTGGCGCAACCTCGTCGTCATGGCCACCGGCACCGGCAAGACAGTGGTCGCCGCCCTCGACTACCGGCGCCTGCACACCCACCACGGCCTGGACTCCGTCCTCTTCGTCGCCCACCGAGAGGAGCTGCTCGACCAGAGTCGCACGACGTTCCGCCACGCCATGCGCGACGGCACCTTCGGCGAGCGCTTCGTCGGCGGCGAGCGTCCGACGGCGTGGCGCCACGTCTTCGCGTCGGTGCAGTCGCTGGCCCGCGTCGACCTCGACGCCGACCTCGACCCCGAGCGCTTCGACATGGTCGTCGTCGACGAGTTCCACCACGCCATGGCCCCGACCTACGACCGTCTCCTCCAACACTTGCGGCCTCGAGTCCTGCTCGGCCTCACCGCCACGCCCGAGCGCGCAGACACCAAAGACGTCCGCGACTGGTTCAACGGCCACACCGCCGTCGACCTACGTCTGTGGGAGGCCATCGAGCAGGGCACCCTCTGTCCATTCCAGTACTTCGGCGTGCACGACGACGTCGACCTCAGCCGCCTGCGCTTCAAGCGGGGCGAGGGCTACGACACCGCCCAGCTGACCAACCTCTACACGGCCCAGGACGCCCGCAACCGCCTGATCCTCCAGCAGCTGCGGGACAAGATCGCCGACCTCGGCCGCATGCGGGCGCTGGGCTTCTGCGTCAGCATCGATCACGCCGAGTTCATGGCCCGCCGCTTCACCGAGACCGGCATCCCGTCCCTTGACCTCCCGCTCACGCAGCGACGCCGACACCCGCAAGCGGGCCCTGCGCTCGCTGCGTGAGCGGGAGGTCAACGTCCTCTTCACCGTCGACCTCTTCAACGAGGGCGTCGACGTCCCCGAGATCGACACCGTGCTCTTCCTCCGCCCCACCGAGAGCGCCACCGTCTTTCTGCAGCAGCTCGGCCGGGGCCTGCGCCTGGCCGACGACAAGCCGTGCCTGACCGTGCTCGACTTCATCGGCAACCAACACGCTCAGTTCCGCTTCGACCTGCGCTACCGGGCCCTCACCGGTGCAACCCGGCGGGGCTTGGCCCGGGAAATCGACCGAGGCTTCCCGGTCCTGCCCGCGGGCTGCCACATCGAGCTCGACAGGGTGGTGGCCGACCTCGTCCTCGCCAACGTCCGCCGGGCCCTCAACCTCCCCTGGACCGGCCTAGTCTCCGAGCTGAGAGACATCGGCGACCGCGACCTCGACACCTTCCTCGCCGAGACCGGCCTCGAGCTCGAGGACCTCTACCGACGCCGCAAGGGCGGCTGGACCGGCCTCCGCCGTCTCGCCGGCTTCGACGACCGCCCGCCCGGCCCCGACGACGACCGCCTCAGCGGCGCCATCGGCCGCATGCTGCACATCGACGACCTCGAGCGCCTGCGCTTCGTCGAGGAGCTCCTGTCGGCCGACGGTCCACCTTCTTCCGTGGCACCCGAGCTGTCCGCCGACGACGACGGCCGTGCTCGCCGTCTGCTGGCCATGCTCCACTTCGCCCTGTGGGGCGCCAACTCGCCGTTGACTGAGGTCGACGACGGCCTCGCTCGTCTTTGGGCCAACCCGAGCCGGCTCGAGGAGCTGTTGGCGCTCGTCCCTGTCCTTCGTTCACGCATCGCCCGAGTGACGACCGCCGTCGACCCCACCGGGCGCGTGCCCCTGCACGTCCACGCCCGCTACAGCCGCGACGAGGCCCTCGCTGCCTTCGGCGTCGACAACCCCGGCTCGGTGCGCCAGGGCGTGAAGTGGGTGGAGGACGAGCGAGCCGACCTCTTCTTCGTCACCCTGCGCAAGACCGAGCGCCACTACTCGCCCACCACTATGTACAACGACCGGGCCATCACCCCGTCGCTGTTCCAGTGGGAGTCCCAGAGCACGACGTCGGAGTCGTCACCCACCGGCCAGCGCTACATCCACCACCGCGAACGCGGCTCGACCGTGCACCTCTTCGTGCGTGAGACCAAAGAGCAAGACGGCGCACTCGGCGCCCCGCCCTACCTCTACGCCGGCCCCATGACCTACGTCGACCACACCAGCGACCGCCCGATGCGCATCACGTGGCGGCTGGACCATGAGCTGCCGGCCGACGTGTTCCACGGCGCCCGCGTCGCATCCGGCTGACGTCAGTCAGGCGGCAAGATCACTCCAGCGGACAACTACGGGTGCGCCCCGCCCCGCCGCTGGCGCGCGTCGTTCCCTGACCGCAACCACACCTTCGGCGGTGATGGTCAACGATACCGAGATGAGCGCCTCCAACTGCAGGCAGCAGTACAGCTCTCCCGTCGGCGAGGGATAACCGCGATCGACCATCGCACCTGCGTTCAAGAGCAGCGGCTCGCCGCCAAGCGACCACAGCAGGGGGAGGGCATCTGAATCGCCATAAAGGAGGAGAAGCTCAGCACTGAGCGCTGAAGGATCCTTCGCGATCGATCCTGTGCGGTCGTCAGCTCTCAAGTTGTAGAGACGGTTGCGGACGATCCAATCGAGGTGATGGCTGTCCCTGACATAGCCAAGGAGGACCTGAGTGTCCGCCGGAGGCCGACGCAGGAACTCGACCGCCGAAGCGTCGGTCGGTTGCGTCTCTTCGTATGCCCGATCAGTCCAATACCGGACTCGCTCCCGAGCTGTCGTTTGCAGAGCAAGGTGGCTCAGGACATCCTGCAGGAAGAGCGAAAGCGCCAGTCGTCCCTCAGCCTCCGCGTCTCCGTCCGAGGCGGGACGCAATGCGAAGGCTCCGACCCCGGGGAGGATCTCGCGGTATCGACGGAAACGAACCGAATCGTCGTCTGAACCGGGATATAGAACGAACGCGCCTACCGACCGATGTATCGCGTCGCGGTACGCGTGCATCTTCAGCAGGTCATCGCGGCGCGCTGTACCCCGAGGGGTCACCTGGTCAGGGCCATCATCGTCGTCGTATCCCGCAAACAGCTGGTCGAGCTGCTCGACCCGATACTTCGCGTCGAAGTGCAGCCACACGTCGGGACGGAAACCCGGATAGCCGGGCTCGATTGACACGCGGAGCGAACAGTCAGGCTTCATCGTGCGCGTCCATGACTGGCGTTCGAATGAACGGTTGAACCAAAGCTCGAGCTCAAGCGTTCGCCCCAAGCGGGAAGAGCGCCCTCGCAGCACGCGGCTCCGTCCGCGGCGCAAATCCAGAACAAGCCGGTCTCGATCTAGGACGAAGAGAGGCAGCTCGTCCAAGCCGTCGTCACAGAAGGACGCAAGGATCCGTCGCAGCTGGAGGTACACCCAGAACTCGTAGAGCGCCGCGACGTCTCGTTGACCGGCCGCGAAGACGTCCTCGCTTCCTTCCCATACGACGGCGGCCGCCGCCTCGCCGTTTACGAAGGCGCGCGCGATCTCTCGATAGCCCTCGCGCTTCTGAATGACTTGGTTCGCAGCGGGGAACTGCGCCATCTGCGAGACACTGCGGAATAGTTCCTCGCCGAGAAGCGCATCCAGGTCATCGATGAGTGCGCCGACCTCCAACAGGCCGCGGCGGACAGGGGCACTGTCCTCTCCCGAATCACCCAGCGCCCGACGCACGGCATCGGCGGTGCGCCGCCAATGCTCGAGCGCGAATCTGACGAACCGGTTTGCGTCGGTGTCCGTTGTCGGGCGGTGTCGGTCGATCACCAATTGCTCTGGCAGTGGTATCGCCGTGTCCGTCACGAACACTTGGCCGGATCGAGGGCCCCGTTTCGCTATCTGGCGAACGATGCTCGAGCTCGCCGGAACCCCCATTTGGGGCCGACGGTTCTCAAGCTCTGTTTCATACAGGTGGTGCGGCCGAGCTATGACTTGCTGGATGGCAGCGCCGAACTCCTCGGTGCGCAGGACGGACTGTAGGAACGCAAACCGCTGATAGAGGGTTCGTGTGTCCTGCTCTTCGTCGGGATTGAAGGCGTTGAGCTTGGTCGGCCCGAAGCGTTGCATGAGGATCTCAGCGGCTTCGGACGCGAGCCCGTTAAGCATCCACCGGTAATCGTCGAGGTAGTCAAGCTTCGACGACCGCACCTCGAGGTCTGCATGCGCAACGGACACGCCTGCTTCAAGGACCGAGACTTCGAGCGCCCCAGTGTGCAGACGCGGCCGAAGCCGGCCTCTTCGATTCGTGGCGTCGTCCGGGTCGAACAACTCGCGGGGCCAGACGTCCACGAGGGCGACGTCCGCCCGGTCCAATGTCAGCTCATAGAGGTACTCGGCTCCCTCGAGCAGCTGCACGGGCGCCACGTCCGCTGGACGCTCGTCGGTTTCGCGCAGGTCGATCAGCGGCGGGATGCGTGTGTAAATGCTCCTCGGAGGACAACGAAGGTCTAGGGATCCGACACGGTGACCGTCCGCGTCTAGGAGATCGACGCTGACGTCTTGGACGCCGCTACTCGGAGAAGCTGGCGAACTGATTCGCACGAAGGCTCCGGGTCATCCGCCGCACCTTGTCAAAGGACTGCGGGAGCACGGGCTCACCGTCAGACGGAGCCTCAGGGTCGAAGCGCTCAGGTCCCTGCCCCTCGCCAGGCGTCGGTACGGAGAGGTCGAAACAGAATCGCCCAACGAGACGAAGTGGCTCGTTCAGACGTCGGATCGATCCATGGAGACGCGGCAGGATCTTCTGCTTTACCTGTAGGTCCAGCGCCTCCCACTGGTCTGTCGCGCCAGCCGCCTCCAGGAGAGCGGCAAACCGAATGGCCTCAAAGAAGACGCGGTGGCCGAACTCGAATCCATACGGCGCGAGCGCCCCGTGCAGGTCACGCATCTTCTCTGCGAGGGCATCCCTATTGGATGCGGGACGGTCGTTTTGGAATGACTCATCCTCAGCGACCGCCAGGAACGAACGCGTGAAGTTCCGGGCGGCAGAAGCGACTGTGGACGGTCGCAGGGCGTCCACCGCAAGGTCACTGGCTGCGACTCTGAATTCGATCGTGTTGGCACGGTCCAGGACCTTCGGAGAAAACATGTACGTCGTCTCGTCAACGTTCACTGTTCCAGCAACGAACAAGTTGCTCGGGAATGCGAGCGGATCACCAACGACCCTCCAGACGCCATCCACATCTCGCTCAACGTTTGGAAGAACGCCTTCGTCGGATTCCATACCCGACAGCACGTCGGCGAAGTACCGCTCGACATGAGCGAGGTTCATCTCGTCCAGCACCAGGAGATAGGGCGATCGCTGATCGCGAGCGGCCCGAAGCATGAAGGCGAGCACCTCCGGAACGTGCCACGCCGGCGTCCCGTCGGCAGCACGCTGGAGGGCATCTTCGTACCCGAGAAGGACGTCGGGCCCGGTCCAGTCGGGTCGCACCGGAACAAGCAGGCGATTCGCGGGGCCGAACCACTGACCCAGCGCAAGCGCAATCCTTGTCTTTCCCGAGCCTGACAGTCCGGTCAGTAGGACGAGACGCTTTGTCGCTAGCGAGGCGACAAACGTACGGACGAACGCAGCATGCTCGGACCCGAAGTCGAGGTTCGCGTCCAGGAGATCGGTAGCGAATTGCTGACAGATCTGATCGAGACCGACTGTGTCCTCTTCGGGCAGGCTCTCGAAGGCAGCTCCCTTGGCGGGAACGAGATGACCGATGCCCCTCACGCACGCCGACTTCCGAAGCGCTTCGACCACGTCAGCGCCGAGCGGTGAATCAGAACCGAGCGATACGTCGCGAAGCTCCTTGACGGTCTCAAACTGGAGTCGGTACGGGTACGACGCGTCGCCGCTCTGTTCATCGGGCCACAGCGGCGTGGGGTCCTCGTAAACAGAGGTCGTGACACGCCCGAGCAAGACGCGGCCGAGCCGATGCCGCCGCCAGTCCTCCTCGCTCACGCGAACGCTTCCTCCAGTGTACCCCGAGCCCATGACGAGCCAGTCGCTGGGCTTGACCTCGGCGTAGTCGTCGCGGTCCTCCTTCCATCCCCACGTTCGAGCCTCGAGACCGACGCGGAAGTTCCCTGAAGCGCGTTCGCCGACGTAGACGGCGATTGCTTGCGACGCTGGGGACACGTCGACGTTTGGCCGGACATCGTTCATGCGCGGATGGAGCTCATCGATGAGTCGGGCCTTCAGTTTTCCGGCGTTATCTGCTTCTCGCCATGCGAAGTCGCAATTCTGCAGAAACGACTTCACTTCATGGTCTTTAGCCTCCCGACTGAGCCTCTCACTAAGAAGCCGAGCGACCTTCTCAAAAAGGATCGAACTCGTTCGGTTGCGAAGGTGTTGGCGCAGGCGCTCACGTTGGGAGTTGCTCTCACCTACATACAGGAGCTCGCCGTCGCTGTCCCATACGACGTGCACGCCGCTTGTATCGGGCACCTCTGCAACATTGTGCCCCACCAGAGGTAGGGGATCTGAAAACCTCTCAAGCGGCCCCCCGGCCTCGTACCCTCGCCGCTTCCGAAGCTCGAACGCCTCGCTCGCGTAGAGATCCAAGAGCGAGTTGAGCATCTGGTCCAGGTCTGCGCTGAGCTCGTCGTCGTTCGGAATTGCATCGACCGGATAGCGCTTCGCTACGACGTTGCCCGCCTCGTACCCGGACGCGAGCGCCCCAGAATCACGAAGATCGATGGACGATACGGTGCGCGATGACACCGGCATACGTCCCGCCAGTGCCTCGAGCGCCCACCGGACGCGCTGTTGCAGAAACTCAGTCGGCCGATTCCGATATCCCGCCTCAGCGATCGTTGTGCCTTGGTTCAGTGACAGATAGACAGCGCTTCCGTCGGCGGCAAAGAGGTAAACGAGATACCAGCCGCGCGTAGCAGAGGGCGATCGGCTCCTCGAAAACACGCGGATCCATGGGACCCGGGCCTTTAGCCCGGTGCCATCACTGGCTTCCACATCCATGTCTTTGTAGGGGCCGACCGGCGCGTTCTGCAGCATCTCGGCGACGGCCTTGCGGCCGACATCTCGGACGAGTGTGCCGCGCTCTTGCATCGCCGGCGTGTTTTCGCGATCCCACTTCGCCTGGAGCTCAAGAACCTGCGCGAGGACGTTCCCAGGCGAGCCATCAGGTTGCTGCCGAAGCGCCAACTCGTCCTCCTATCGCCACGTAAGCGTGACACACCTCGGCAGGGATGGCTCAACAAGCCAGCGTGGCCAACCGGCGGCTACGCGACACCGTGACAGTCGCCGCTCGTCTGAGCCAACCCGCTGCGTTGCGCGAACTCCCGCGACACGCCGGAAACAATCGTCATCGCCGTTAGTCGAGAGAGCAATCGCGCCGCATCGATATAGCCCTATCTGCCAATCAGCCCGAAGGCTCGGAGCACGGACTTTGCTACCGACACGAACCAATCGTCGTCATGGTCGCCAAAATCGTGCTGGAGCTGCGACGCAAACGGGCCGGCGTCGGCGATTGCGCGTGAGAATTCAGTTGCCGACCAGTTGCTACGACGGGCCTCCGTCACTAGGTAGCGTCGAAGCCGTTGGGCGGGGTCCGGGGACTCCGGCAAAAGCGGATCCAAGCTTCGCCAAGCATCGCGGGGGAGTCGATCTGAGGTCATCGCGTTGTGTAGACGACCAAAGACCACGGGCAGGACACGCTGCGGTTCTGTCGAAGGTGACACCAACGCTGCCACGGCTGCTCGGAGCCAAATCTCGTCGGGCTCTGACCTGTAGGTCTCCAGCGCGGTAAGTACCGTTGGTGGGAGCGGGCGCTGACCAGCCGTCGCAGCTGCTAGTAGTGCCACTCGTTCGTCCGTCTCAGCGGCGGCGAGGATATCCGTCCATGAAACGTCTGCGGCAATAGCACGGGCGGCACCGAAGTCGCCGGCGTTAGCGACCGCCCTTAAGGTCGCCGGCACGCCGAGCTCAGCCAAAACCGCAGGGACGTGTCCGCCGGATGCGGCCGCCGAGATCGTTTCATCTGATGCCGTGCCCAATGCGCGTAGGACCTCCGACGCAGCGCGCTCAGGCATCTTGCGCCACGCTTCCGGGGACTCAAGTAGTTCGGGAGCGTCGGTCACGACCTCGAGCACGAGATCGAGGTGTGACTGTGACAAGACCGCTACATCTGAGGGCTCATGGCGCTGTGCGATAGCCAAGCGGGCCGCCCGGCGGACTCCCTCGCCGGCTGCCGGCGCTAGGACATTCGCAAACGTCTCGATGCCTGTCGTAGCGATCAAGGCTGCGATCTGCTCTGGGAGATGCAGCTGGAACTCATCCCACCCGTCGACACCGCTCCCAAGGAGGGCAACGAGCATCGCGCGGCTGCGATCGACATCCGAAACTTCGCTCCCGAAGAGCGCTCGCTTCAGAAGCTGGCCCTGCTCGCGACTCGGATACGCATTCGCTACCGCGTCGCGAATCTCTTCGGCGGAACCGTTACGGATGGCCACATACACATTCGCCAACCGGCCTACTGAGGCCGGCTCGGGTGCGTCGAACGCGCCAAATTCGCGGATGAATTCGAGAAGTGGCGCCTCGTCATCGTCTCCCCGGAGTTCGCTCGCCATCTCCGATACCCACAACGGCCGGACCGGCGACGCGCTCTGGCGTGATGGGCCTCGCAATCGGCGGGCTACGGTCACATCCGCTCGCTTCGAGTCGCGCACTACGTCGCGAGTGCGAAACGAGAAGTGTGTCCGCAGCATCGGCCATTGCATTCGCCACGTGGCGGCAAGCGCGAGCTCCGCTTGCTCCAGGTCCGACTGCACGACGACCGAGTCATTGGACGCCACGTAAGCGGCGGCGAGCACATCCTCGAGAAGCCCCACGGGCGGAGATAACTCGGGATGTCTGGGAGAGAACGCGGATTCATCGAGGTCGCTGGTGTAACTCTTGAGTGATGACGGGTCCGGGCGACGGGCCAAACCAGCGATCGCGAATGGATCGCCCGCGCTCGCGATCACCTCGAATGGTGCGAGCAGTACGTGCGACCAGACTGCTCCAGGCCGAGACACCTCAGGCGCTTTCCATGTGAAGCAAAGCGCATATAGCCGCTCGGACCGAAGCGGCATCGCAGTGACGAGCCGGCCTGGGCCGGAGCCAGGGCCCGCATCCGTCGCCCCCAAGAGGATCGCCAAAGTCTTTGGGCTCAGATCGACGGAGCCACTGAGCAACCGATGGCCTTCGTCGTATCCGAAGACAAGTTGGCTCAACACTTAGATGCCCATTGTCCAGCGGAGGGGTTGAGCGAGTGCGACAGGGTCCCCTGACCGATCTCGCGCAAAGACTCGGTCGATGACGTCCCCCTTCGCGAGCAACTCGTCCTTCTGTTGCGGAAGGCGTCCGCCTTGCGCAGAGATCCCGAAGACATCGGCGATCATGCGGTCCGAATTAACTTCGATGAAGCTCGTCAACGCTGGAAGACGCTCCTGGACCCACTGTGCAGGCGTAAGAGACGGGTCGACAGAGTCCCACGCGGATACGACTATGCCGACACGCAGCGGTCGGGAGTCAGCCCGAAGCGCGAGGACATTCTCAAGGGCATCGACGATGCGAGCGGAAGTACACGCGTATCGAGCCTCAAACTCAACTTCGGTTGGTCGGGTAGCGGCCTCCGGGTCGGCAGCTTCTTCGGCAGCGGGCGCGACACGCGACGGCGCAGCTCCTTGGGCTTGCTGTTCGTCGTCCACGAGCAGCGAAGCGCCGACTGAACCGTTCTGCGGCTGAAAGCCGGGACCACTGCCCTCCTCGTCCTCGTCGAAACCCGCGTCCTGCGCCAGAAACTCAGCGAGCACTTCGTCCGTGAATGACGATCGAATCGGGAGTTTGAGCGGCCGCGGGCTCACAAAGAGAATCAAGGCGTCGGCATCTTGTACGGCATCTGAGAGCTGCGGATGCCAGACGCGATCCTCGACAAGCAAACGGACACCCTCTCCTGAGAGGTCGGGGATGTTCAGTGCTGCGGTGGCCCCGTCACTGAACTCCAGCGTGACAGCGAACCCGTCGTCGGACTCAACCTTCGTCCGAAGTAGTCGCTCGGCACGCGCGACTTGTTCTCCGATGGACTGGAGATGCGATCGATCGCCTCGGACCTCGACCTCGGTCATCGTGGTGTCGCGCGGGTCCTGGATAATCATCCAGAGCGCACCGAGGTACGTAGTCTTTCCCGTCCCGTGAAACCCGACGAATGCGACAGTTGTTTCGGCCGTCACGTTCGGAACCTGGCGAACGCGCGAGATGCATTCGGCGTTGCAGGCGACAGGCTGGTGGGTGTGTCTGGCTCCCTGCACATCCAACTGAGCAGCTCGTCGAGGCCGTACGGCGCCGTCCCACGCGCCGGCCTCGCGGCAACGTACAAGGCCCCCGCGTCGGGATCGACCTGTCGTGCGATGTTAAGGAGGCGCGCAACGGCGGATCGCAGTCCCTCGCGGTCCTCGTCGCCGACGGCATCATCTTTGGCCACCACCAGTTTGATCTGGCTGGATGGGTGCACCGTTGACGATGTCTGCAGCGCGTAGAGCAGCCGCTGTGTTCGCGTCACCGCTACCTCACGCTCGCCGGGCGTCACGGCCGCCTTGGCGTCCAGAACGGCCACGAATCGATCTACTCGGGGGGTCCACTCCAGCTCCTCCGTAACCGGGGTCCCTTCGCGAATGCGAACGAAGTGCTCCCCCGCGAAGTCTGAAAGCAGAAGTTCCACGACGCTCCCGTCCTTGCGGCCGACGCGGAGGTGGAGGAAGCCGTCATCCTCTTCATATGTCTTGATGGTGTAGGCAGACATAACACCTGACTCCATCCGCGATTGGAACGCTCTTTGCTCGAATGGCAGTGAAGTGGCCGATCCCCCAAATCGAACGTCGCCGAGCGAGCCGTGAATTAGCAAGTCTGTCCAGATTTCTGCGAGCAAGGTCGTCTTTCCCACACCGCTTTCACCGAGCAACATCACCAATATCGCTCCGTTACGGCTTGTTAAGCGACGAGCCTCGCGGAGGTCGACCTCGGCGTCGCTTGACCAAACAGCGAGGTGGCCCGCTTCGGCTTGATTGTCCTCGTCGGGCGCCTCCGTCTCTTGCTCAGGCTCGTCCTCTGGCTGTTGCTCGAGGTCATCCTGAGGCACGTCAGCCGAGGTGCCGGAGTCCGGTGAGCTCGCCACGGCTAACCGAGATTCTTTGTCAACGTCAACTCTCGTAGCGTCTGCGTCGCGAGCTCGAGCTGCGAGACTTCGGCGTCGGCCACTACGCCCCAACGCGCCACGCTGTCTGTCCAGGTCGCTTTTCCGTCAAAGTCCTTGCACTCGCCGATACTCGACAGGATCGGCAGGAGGCGATGGCCATCGTGACGCGGGAATACGACGCTCGACGAGCACAGATCGTTCACCGCGGTCGCCACTTGAATCCGGTCATCTGCTTGAGCACCGAGGAGCCGCGAGAGAATCGCGGTCATGGAGGGCGGCTCCACCGGGAACCGAAGTAGCCGGGAAAACTCAAGAGCCATGATCATCGGCCGGCGATGTGCCGCTGTCTCAGCCCATCGGCATCCTTCAATTTCGGAGTAGTCGGAGAATGCCCACCACAACACGTCCAGTTCCTCATCAGCGGCTACGAAGCGATTGTTAATGCGCGTAGCCGCTTGCTCGATCGCCCGCTTCACGGTCTCTGCCGTTTTCGTTAGCGCTACAGACAAGGGGATGATCTCGTTATGGGTGACGCCTCCTCCATCGTCCGGATACTCGGGGATCGCCCGCAGCGCTCCACTGAAGTCTGTCGTGATCGCGAAGCGCGTGCGGCTCCTGTGCGCTTCTGAACGCCGGAACAAAGCATCACTGGCAGCCGTTGGCAGGTCGTCAATAGCAGGCGTCATCCCTGACCACTGAGCGCTCAGAATCGCTTCACCGGTTAAGGTGGCTATCTCGGACTCTTCATCGAGGATTGCCGCCGCAAATACACCCGCGATGATGCGCGTTTCGAGATCATCGATTGCGCATCCGAATGTCGAGTCTCGCTCTACGAGCGACTCACGAATCAGGTCATACGCATCTCGTTCATCGACCGAATGGGCCAGCATTACCAGGCTCATGCACTGGGTCGGGACGACCTCCGAGCGGGTGGCTTGCGCAGCCTCGATTATCGCCGTCTGCCGCTCTGTCCCAACCTCGAGTTCTACGCGTCGCAACCATCTTGGAACCTGCTCCTCAAACATCATCCGATCCTTGCACAAGTCGTCCCGCAAGCTCGGCGAGCAGCTGGCGCTCGAAGGCCAATCGCAGAATCGCCCGGTCAGCCTCAAGCCCTGTGAGATCAGCACCGACCTCTAGTCCAAGTTCGCGCGCGACTCGCTCTCGGTCGTCGGGGGCGGCCTGCATGATCGTGTGGACTTGACTGTGCCGCGCGGAGGTCATGGGCTCGGGCGGGAGCGGTGGGACCAGCTCCTGGCTAGGGATCGGTGCTGGGCGAGGCGTCCCAGGATCCCGCCCAAGGGTGATGGGGATTATGACCGGGTCATCGTGATCTGAGCTTGGGCCGAACTCGGCGTGCCCGTGATCGCCCTGCCAGGTCCGCACGTAGATCGAAGCAACCAGCTTCCCGGGCTCCTCGTCGACGACTTCCAACTCGATCACGTTGTACGCCGGGATCCATCCACTGTGCGTCCGTTCTGGGTTGACTGCGCCTGATGCGACATAAAGGGTCCGCCCGTCGGGCGACAGCGAGATCCCGGTTTCATGTTCGTGCCCGGTCAGCACAACGGACGCTTGTGCGATCCATGGATGCAGGAGCTCAGCGTCGCGTAACCAGCGTGGCGGATGATGGCACAGCGTGACGGAAATGTGATTTGGGTCAGAGCCAACCGGAACAGCCTGGAAGACACCACACACGAGTTGGCTGGCGGGATCGATTGAGTCTTCGTGATCGGCGATCCAAGGCGACGTGAGCCCATGGATCTGGACGGTTCGCTCCGCGAGCTGGAACGTCTTTGGCGGCCACATGGGCCGACTGGGACCGATATCACAGTTGAAAGCCAAAGCGAATTGGTTGTAAGCGGCCAACGGATGGAACATCACTGCTGCAGACAACTCATCGCGTAGGAGCCGCAATAGGTCATCGTTTACGTGCTCGACGGGCATCGAACGAAGCGCTGCCCTGATATGGCGATGTGCGGGGACCTGGAGGCTGCGATCTATGTCATGGTTCCCCGGAACGCATATCACTTGATCGCTGGCACACCCGATGATTTCTGTGGTGCTGCGAAGAAAATGCGTGGCGTTGGCATACTCCGGTTCTTTGCCGCGCGCCGCGATGTCGCCAACAACGAGTACGCCGTCGAACTGACCACATCGTTCACGCATGTGGCCGAAATCGACGAGCATCCGATCACGGACTTCAGCGTCGACATCGACGTCCCGGGCATCATCGAAGGTCGTAGCGAAGTGGATATCGGAAATGTGCAGAAACCGCAGCACGGCGCCACGGTACCGCTGCCCTTATCGCCCACGACACGCTGTGTAAGGGAGTCCGATGCCCCGTTAGCGGGCGGAGCGACTGGATGACGCGACGGTGGTCGTCTCGCTCGCGTGGAGCGAAGCCAGAACGGTGCTCTTGCACCGCGGCCGTTCAGCGACACGTGACGCGCGTTTCGACGACCACCGGTACGTACTGCCTGTGACGCCCCCCACGTGCCTTCACATGATCACACCGAGGGGGCCGTCGGCTTCGACGAAGTCCTTGCCGAGAACCCAGAGCGGGGTGCCCGCAGCGATGTGCTCGTAGGTGCTCTTGACGAGGGAGATGCTCCGCTTCGGATCCGAGGGCCACCGGGTGGTCTGAGCGATCTCCGCGAGCGTTGCCTGTCCGTTCGTTAGCCGACCGAGCCAGCGGTCGAGATGGCGCCGGCTGCACAGGTGGTCGCTCTTGTCGCCGTTGCAGTGGTCGGCAAGCACCAGGTTCTCGACGGCGTCGTTGGGCCATCGCGACCAGGCCAGGAAGTGGTCGACCTGAGCGCCCTTGGCCAAGGTCGAGCCGCAGTAGAAGCACTGCCCTCCCTGCAGCTCACGAAGGCCTTCGCGCAGGGGCTGCGGGAAGGCGACACGGTCGGTGCCGAAGAGGTGCGCACGCAGCTTGTCCTCCTCGGTGCTGACACCGGTCCACCTGGCAACGTCCCTCGTCCAGTGCAACTCGATCAGAGGACGGATCATCGGACCGAGGACGACGAGGCGGTCGGCCACGCCGTCGAGGAGACGCATCCGATCGCGGCCCTCACGGCGAAGCACGGAGACCGAGGTGCCCTCGGGCCAGTCGACCGCATACAGGAACGGCAGCACGCGCTGGCCGATGACCTGGAGCAACGGGATCGGATAGCGGACAAACGTGTCCTCGACCCGGTCGAGGGCCCGGATGTACTCGTCTGCCACTCGCGTCCGCAGCTCACCCACGGTCCGGCAGCCGGCCGCCTCGCCGTGCGCACGGAGCCGCAGCATCGCCTGCAGCGGCGCGGAGGTCTTCATCGAGATCTGGCGTAGCTCGCGTGCGATCCCGTCGTTGGCCACGTAGACCCTGGTCTGCGGGTAGTAGATTTCGACGACCCGCGCCGCCAGGTCCCGCGTCGGGATGTCCGACTCCCCAGGCACGAGCGCCACGGCGTCGATCAGCGCCAGCAGGAGGGCGAGCTTGTACGTCGCCGTCCGCTGCCCCTCGTCGACCACGCGGAGCAGGCGCTCGGTCAGCAGATCGTCGTCCGCCACCGGTTCAGCATGGCAGCCCGCCAATTGACCCATTTCGCTGTCACGCCCCGTCGATTGGGTTCGCCGCCATGGACGCCATCGCCCGAGCACAAGCAATCCTGCGCACCGACGGCCCGCAGTCCGAGGCCGACTTGGTCGAGCGACTGCGCGCCGAGGGGTTCGCCATCGACGACCCGGGCGACGTCATCGAGTCACGACTCGTCGAGGTACCCCGATGCGAGTAGCTCTCGAAACTCGGGGGCGCCCGTCCAGTCGGCTCCCGCGGCGAGCCGCTCGACTTCTTGATGAAGCAGCTCGTTGCTCACTTCGCCGCCCATGACAAGAAGCCAGAACCGCGCTACATGGAGAAGGTTTTCCCAACGGCAGGCTTCGTCATCGAGAGCAAGCTCCCTCAATGTGGCGCGTGTGTTTAGCGGACACCTATACCGAGCACGGAAGACATCGAGAAGAGGCTCGGTATGTTCGGTCGCCCTCGACGCGCCGTCCGCGGAACCACCGATCCTGTTCCAAGGGGGCAAGGTCCCGTACCGGTTGAGGTACGCCTGTATCAGCTGACCCTCCGCCAAGACGAGCTCATCGTGACCGGGGTCCGCGAGTTCCTCAAGCATGGCGCGCGCCTCGACATCATCGCGGAAGGGGCGACGGGCTCGTTCGCTGTCAGGCTGGTCGATCGGTGACTGTGGATAGATCGTGTACCCGAGCAGGTGTGACTCGTCGAAATGTCTCCTAACTTGGGCGATCTTGCATCCGCCTGTCCGGCATGGAGCGAGGCCGTTGTGCTGACGGAAACGGATGCCAAGGTCGCGGGCAAGCCCGATGTATAGAAGCTCTCGGCTTGCGGGGTCCCAGAAGCCGTAGAGGCCAGAGGATGCGAATGGGCCCCAAGTGCTTGGTGGGCACAGCCAGTCGATCGCGTCGGCCATTTCGGCTGCGCGGTCAGCCGAGTAGGCGTCAACGATGACTGTGCCCATCACGTGCCCGATTATCTCGTATAGGCGTGCTTGCGACGTCGGGCCGCGCACCGGCGGGAACCTCACCACGCAGAAACGAGATAGCGAAGCCCGCGGATGGGTACGAGCTGGCCAGCTCGGTCGGGCTAGCACCACCGACGCACAGAGCAGCGCTCGGCGAGCGGCAAAGGCACGCTCCCCATCGATGCAGCTGAGAGAGAAGTCTTACGAGGACCTATCCCTTGACGTCACGACCGGTCGAGGCGCTGGGATCTTCGAGCAGGTGGCGCATCGTGCGTCGAGCACGCTCGATGTATGAAGCGACTGCCCCGCGCGACACGCCCAACATTGCAGCGATCTCGTCGACGGGTTTGCCCTCGACGTAGCGAAGGACGATCACAGCGCGTTCCCGTTCTGGAAGGTGCGCTACGGCATCGAACAAGCTGTCGAACAGGTCCCTAGTTCGTCGTGCGGAAGTCACAGTTGGACTAACCCCAGTTTCCTCAAACCGACGCCTGTGCCGCAGGTAGTCACGTGTCGCAAGCTGCACCGCCACGTTGAGATATCGGTCGTGATTCCCGATCCGATCCCAGTGTCGAAAAGTCCGTAAAAACGCCTCCGAGACGACGTCGTCAGCATCTACAGAATGTTCACCGATCAGCGCCGCGGCGTGACGATGCGCTGACGCGTAGTTCCGTTCTACGAAATCGCTGAACGGATCGTTGTCGTAACTGGCATCGATCGTCGCCTCCGACGACTCACTCATAACCGCCGTTTGCAGAATCGCCCCTCTTCGTTTCCTGCCTGCGAGATCACTCGGTGCTTCGGACGCCTGGCTCCCTTCGACGGTCGTTTCCACGAGCACGGTCGCAGTCTCGTGGCCTTCGTCCGCAATCATTGGAGCCCCCAAGGACACCAGCACCTCGGCCGGAATCTCAATGACTGCCCACTCCGTCGCGTCGGTGTCCACGCGGGCTCGAAGATCGTCTAGTACCTGAGGACGAATGGCCGCCTCCCGCTCACCCGAAATGCGGACGCGCCACGAGAAGTCATTCCCGTACCCTGCACCGGCGACTTCGATCCCCAATGCACGGAGTAGTCCCATCGCGGCGTATTGCTGCGCCCATGCCTCCTCGCGAAGGACCCGAGTCAACTCTCGCACCAACTCAGCCTGAGGCTTTGTGCGCGCCCATGCGATGAGTGCGTCGTGTGATGGAAAGCCAGGGACGGGGACATCCAGTTCATCGGCTGGATGCAGGAGTTCCCATAGCTGTTCGGCCAGGGAGTGGCTCTCTGTTGAGTTCACGGCTTCCTTCCTCGCACAGGGTATCCGCCTGATCGAATAGTGACATCGCGGAAGCCCGACCGATGGAAGGCCAATGCGAGCGCCTTCGTATCGCAACTTGCGCAACCGAAATCGAGCTCTGCACCCGGCTTCGCGACCCGGAACATCTCCACGGCGATCTCATCGATGGAGGCTCCGTCATATGCCCGATTCGCACTGATCGGAAAGCGCCGCGCGACGATGCGATCTGCGTAGGAGTCGGGAAGGCCCGTGGCGTGCGCATGCGCCGGCCAGACTTGTTCCTGCGGCAGCGCTTCGTGAAAGCGCGGACGGATCATGGCGATCTCGTAGAACGCATTGACGTTGACAACCAGCGCTCCTGACGAGTCGTCGATGGGCTCCCCTTCGCCGCCGATGTTGAGAATCACAAATCGTCCCTGCGGATCTGGGACTGATCGCTGCACCGTCCCAGCTTTCCTCAGTTCACGCGCTCAGGTTTTGCCTGCGCCCCCACTGTGCGCAGCTCTTCGGTGCGGCGAGGATTGACGATGACCGAGGTGGCGCCTGGCACCGGGCGCCGCCGTCGACAAAAGCGCGAGTGCATGCTTGCGCGGAGTCTTAGGAAGACTGCGCCCGGCGTGAGTCGAGATGAGGAGACGCTCGGCGCGTGATTAGCGAGCGCCGTCGCTAGCGCACGAAGCTGACGGGAAGACTCGTGTACCCGCAGGACCGCGCTGTGGAACGATGAGGCCGTGGGCTTTTGGGACGGGCTGGCGCGGTTCAACCGGGTGGCGACGAACCCCGTCCAGCGACGCTGGGCGGGACGGCTGCCGCCCTTTGCCATCGTCGAACACACCGGCCGCAAGACGGGCCGCCCGTACCGGACGCCGGTGACCGCCTTCGTCAAGGGCGACGTCGTCACGATCAGACTCCCGTACGGCACGGAGCGGGACTGGGTCCGGAATCTGGTCGCCGCCGGCGGCGGGGTGATCGAGCGCCGCGGCCGGCGCGTGCGGGTGACGGACCCGGAGGTGTCGAAGGACGGCCGCATCGGCGTCCTGCACCTGAAGGTCACGGGGCCGGTCGGGGACGAACCGGCGAGTACCTGAGGATCGGCACCCTCAGGACGCACGCAACATTCACGCCCGCAAAGATTTGCGTTCACGCAGACAAATAACCCATAGTCGGCGATTATGGGCGTTACCACCCAAAAGCCCCGCCGGCGTCGGCTCACGCAGCCTGAGCGGTCGGCCGCTACCCGCCAGGCCCTCCTCGACGCCACGATCGACTGCCTGATCGAGCTCGGCTACGACCAGTCGACGACCGCGGAGATCTCCGAACGTGCAGGCCTCTCGCGCGGCGCCCACCTCCACCATTTCCAGACACGCGGCGCGCTGATCGTCGCCGCCGCGCAGGAACTGGCACGGCGCATGGGCGCGGACCTGGAGCGCCGGATCGAGCAGCTGCCGGGCGGCGGCGAGCGCGTCCCCGCGGCGCTCGACATGGTGTGGGAGGTGTTCAGCGGCCCGTTGTTCCGGGCGGTACTCGAGCTGGCTGTCCACGCCCGCACCGAGACGGAGCTGCGAGCCAACTTCAAGCCCGTGGAGATGGTCGTGAGGCACGGGTCTGGGCGGCTGCTGCGGCGGGCATTCGGTCGCGGGCCGGCCGACCACGCCGTCGACGACGCCATCGCGCTCGTGCTGTCCACGGTTCGGGGTCTCGCGATCCTGCCGATCCTGGATCCGACCTACGACCCCACGAAGCGGTGGGAGTTCTGCCGCGCGTCGCTCCTCGGCATGATCCGCGAGACCTCCGAGGCCGAAACGGCATGACCGCACCTCGGCCGACGCGAGCACGTGCCGTCCTTACCGCGGTCCTCGCGATGGTCGTGGCATCGGCCATGGTCACGGTCGTCCGACCAGCCAAGGCGGCGACGCAAACGAGCGTCACCAAGCACGGGTATCTCACGGCACCCGACGGTGCATCGCTGAACTACACGGTGGTGCTGCCCAGTTCGCAGGGGCGGTTCCCGGTGGCGATGGCGTATGACGGCTACTCGGCGGGCTACGCCCCGATGACCGACAACGGCGACGCACCGATCACCGACCAGCTGTTGGCGCGCGGCTTTGCGGTGATGGGGGTCAACGTTCCGGGAACAGGATGCTCGAGCGGCTCGGTCTACCCCCCGTTCAGCCAGGCCTGGGCCAAGGACGGTGCCGCGGCGGTGACCTGGGCCGCGTCGCAGCCGTGGTCAACCGGCAAGGTCGGCATGTTCGGTGCTTCGTTCCCTGGATTCATGGCGTTGTACGTCGCCGCGGAGCGACCGGCGGGTCTTGTCGCCATCGCACCGACCGCTTGGGCAGGCAACTTCTACGACGCGGTCTACCCGGGCGGGATCTACAACGACGTCTTTCCGAATCTCTTCGACGCAGACCAGCTCAACGGAAGCCTGGCGAACGAGGAGGACGCCGCTCTAGCCGGAGACGCCCAGTGCGAGCAGAACTTCGCGCGACACGAGGCGAGTCAGCCTGTGGGCCAGAACGGCGGCCCGCCCCTGGAGTACGTCGCCGTGCAGTCACCGCAGCACCCCTACACCGACGACCTCTGGACCAAGTCGCTGTGGGAGCTCAAGGACGCAATCCCCAACATCCAGGTGCCGGTCCTGACCATGAACAGCTACCAGGACGAAATCGCGTCCGGCGGCGGCTCGAACTACTACTCGCTGCTGAATCCGGCCACGTCGTGGTTCATTCTCACCAACGGTTGGCACGCGATCGGGAACAACTCAAACGCGTGGGCCGATGACACCGTCGCGTTCCTCGACCACTTCGTCGCCGGTGCCAACAACGGCTGGGAGCGGACGCCGAAGACTCAGATCTGGCACGAGACAACCGGCACCAGCAGCGGCGATGCCGTGCCACTGTGGACCACCAGCGGAGGAAGCTGGCCGCTGCCCACGGCAACGCGTGGGCTGCAGCTCGGCGCCGGCAACGAGCTCAGCGAGCGCCCTCCGGCGCGATCCGAGGCGCCCGACTCCTACCGCTACCCCATGCCCGCCGGGTCGACGGCCAACGCACAGGCGAATGTCGAAGGGCCGTCCGGCCCTAGCTCCGACGCGTGGGAACTACCGGTTCCACCCGGAGGCAACGCCGCTTACACCTCACCGCCTTTGTCCAATGACCTCGACGTTGTCGGGCCGTCCAGCCTGAATCTGTGGCTCTCGTCGACGGCGAGTGACACCGACGTCCAGGTGACCGTCAGCGAAGTCAGACCCGACGGTCAAGAGCAGTACGTCCAACGTGGCTGGCTGCGCCTCTCCGAACGCAAGCTCGGCCCGGGCTCAACAGCCACCTGGCCGCGCCCGACCTACCTCAAAGGCGACGTTCAGCCTCTCGTGCCCGGTGTACCGACCTACGCGCGAATCCCGATCTACCCGTTCGAGCACGTCTTCCGTCGCCGATCGAGCATCCGCATCTCGGTCGAGGCGCCGACCGGCATAACGGCGACATTCGCTGGCTTCCTGTTCAACCCGACGCCGGCAACGAACACGGTCTGGCACGACCACGACCACGCCAGCGAGTGGGTCTTCAACACGGTGCCCATCACGACTCAGGTCCCGCCCCTTCCGGCTTGTGGCAGCGTCCTCGAAGAGCCGTGCCGCACGAATACTGCGCCTGTCCCGGCGATAACACCCGACGGAGCGGTTAGCTGAATGGTGCTGCGGAAGCCCGTTTCCCTGCCCAAAGCGACATGCTCGCTGCTTGTCGCCTTGGCCGTGGTCTCGGCCGTGCTCGCGGCCCCGGGCGTTGCTCGGGCAGGTGGCAACCAGTTCGTGACGATCACGATCCCTGATCCGCAGGGATACATCCCGTCGAAATGGCTGCCCTACAGCGGGCCACCGCGCGCGGCGGTGCTGCTGCCCAATAACTACGACAAGGACAAGCGCTATCCCCTGGCCATCTTCCTCGGCGGTCTTGGAAATAGCTACGCGCAGACGGCAGCGGCGATGCCGCCTATCGACCTCGACGCGATCGTCGTCATACCCGAACCGGGCAACGGTTGGTTCACTGACTGGTGGAACGACGGTCAGCGCGGTGATCCGGCATGGGAGAGCTACTACCTCGACGACGTGATCCCCTACGTTCTGGCCAACTACAAGATCCGCCCGGAGCGCCGCTATCACGCGATCGTGGGTGTGTCTATGGGTGGGTTGGGCGCCACCTACCTGGGCGGTCGTCTTCCCGGATTCTTCGGCTCGGTGGCCACGCTGTCCGGCTTCGTCGATCTGGGATGGGGCGCCCCGATCGTCGCTCCTGGCATGGGCCTCGCGTCCAACGCCAACGCGCCGAATGCCAAGAACTACACACTCAACGCCGTCGACGGTCCGTGGGACGGGTTCTACTACGCGGGGCACGACCCGACGCGTCTGACGAACAATCTCCGGAGCACGCGCGTGTTCGAGACGACGGGCAACGGCGTTCCCAGCCGATCCGGCCTGACCGCGCCGACTGCGGTTCCGGAGGGTTCGGCGCTCGAGGCCACGGCCATCTACCCGATGAACCAGTTCTACAGCCAGGCACTGATTGCCAGCGGAGTGGACGTCACCTACCAGGTCCACTCTGGAGGTCACGACATTCCGGACTTCGTCGACGAGATCAGAGCGACGCTCGCTTGGGGGCTTTTCAAGCCGGTCGCCACAGATCCGGGCTCCTGGGTGAACGACACCGTGGCGACACATGGACAACTGTGGGACATCGGCTACCGCTTCGCTGCGCCACCGGATGCAGTTGTGCAGTTCCGGCGGTCCGGGAATTCGCTCTCGATCAGCGCCGCGGGGTCAGCCGTCACCATCACCACCAGCGGTGGCTGTGCGGTCACCACCTCCACTCCCACCACCATCGCTCTCCCCAATCGCACCTGCACCTAAAGGATCACCCGACGACGCTCCCTCCGGTGCGTGCGAAGCGAGTCTTAGCGGTGAGTCTCCCGTGGCGATTGAAGGCGGCGACCGTTTCCGGCTGTCCGCTGCAGGCGGTGCGGTTCAGCCGCCCCGAGACCGCGCCTCCGCCCAGCGAGAAGTGACGTCCCATTCAGCGGCCCAGTGGGCGATGTACTCCTCATCCAACTTGTGGCCGGCATCCAGGATCGACGCGACGTCGTCACGATCGCGAGGCCGCCACGCGATCAGCTTTTGGACGATCACGTCTTCGACGGTGAGGACACGGTCCACGGCGCGAGCCAGTGCACCGTCCAGATACTCGAAGGTGGCAAAGAGGAGGTCGATGCGATCACCGTGCCCGCGGACAATGAGCATGTCGGGCTGGCCCTCGTCGTCGCCCGCCGGTCGCACGTCGTAGCCCTGGCGCTCGAATGCCGGCGCAACGCGCGGCGACACTTCAACAAGGAAGTCGGCATCGGTTGTCAGGCGGGGCGATCGCCGGTAGCGGGAGGCCGCGAGGGCGCCCATCAAAGCCCAACGGACGCCCAGCCCGTCGAGAATCTCAGCCGCGGTGGCCGCTGAGTCCGATGGCTCGCGCACGCCTGTAGAGCTCTAGCTCCGCGGGCTCGTCCTCGTCTTCCTCGCGCAGCTCGGGTATGCCGTGGGCGACCCGCCACCGGTTGGCAGCCTCAATGCGGAGCCGGCGGATGTCGGCGTCAGGCTCCTCGTCGGTCTCTGCGTCGCGGAAGTGCACTGCCAGCCTGCGCATGCGCTCCCTATCGGCGGCACTCACAGTCACAGCACCAGTATGGCGCTACACCACACACCCGTCGCGGCGTCTGAAACTCGAGCTGGCCGACGTCGGGTTCTTCGGGCCGCAAGCCGTCGGAAGGGCCCAGGAAGCTGGGGACCCTGGACAAGGCGTCGGCGGGGCGACGTTCCGCTCGCGCTCGTCACCTTGGACGGCGCGCTCTGCCCTTCACGCGTCGACGGCGAGGAGCTGCCACTCGGTGTCGATGCCTTTCAGCGCGTGCAGGCCACGGTCGTCGAAGGCAACGTCTGAGCCGGCAACGAGGTCGGCGACCGTGCGCGACACCAGCACCTCTCCTGGCTGCGCGTGACCCATGATCCGGGCGGCGAGGTGCACGGCGATCCCCGACACATCGTCTCCTCGCTGCTCGATCTCACCCGTGTGCAGCCCGGCCCGCACTTCGATGCCGAACGCCCGCACCGAGTTTCGAACCGCGCATGCGCACTTGATCGCTCTCCCGGGCCCATCGAAGGTGGCGACGATGCCATCGCCCGTCGTGTTGACGCGGCGACCGCCGAAGCGGGCGACATGGTCGGCGAGCATGCGGTGGTGAGCGTCGAGCACGCTCTTCCACCGCTGATCTCCTTGGGCGGTGAGCTGCTCGGTCGACGAGACGATGTCGGTGAAGAGCACCGTCGCCAGCACGCGGTCGGCGCTGTTGACGCCGCGCACGCCGGTGACGAACTCCTCGATCTCGCCGAGCACAGCCTCGATGTCGCCGGCGTTGGGGAGGTGGTCCTCGCCCTCCAGCTCGACCAACCGGGCGCCGGGGATGTTGGCCGCCAGGTAACGGCCCTGGTCGACGGACACGACTCGGTCGTCACGGCGGTGGAGCACGAGCGTCGGCACCGCGATGCTGGACAAGAGCGGGCGGACGTCGAGCTGGCGGTTCATCGCCATGAGGTCACGGAACGCGCCGGGCGTGGTCGCCAGGCGCTCCCATCGGGCCGACATCTCGGCGAGGACATCGAGACCGGCGAGGCTCGGCAGAAACCAGTTGAACAGCCGCCCCTCCCCCCAGTGATCGATGATGTCGGTGACGATGCGGTCGAACTCGGCACGCGTGATCGCCCCGGGCAGCTCCTCGTCGACCCACTTGGCGAAGGCGCCGTAGAGCACGAGGGCCGCCGTGCGCTCGGGGTAGGTCGCCGCGAACAGCATCGCCATCGGGCCGCCCTCGGACTCGCCGACGATCACTGCCCGCTCCGAGCCCGCCGCGTCCATGACCGCGCGCACGTCATCCATGCGCTCCTCGAGCGTGGGCTGCGCCCCGACCCGGTCAGACATGCCGGTGCCCCGCTTGTCGAAGGTGATCAGCCGGGAGAACGACGCCAGCCGCTCGTAGAACCACGGCCCCGTCGGCGTCTCCCAAAACAGCTCGATGTGCGACAGGGTGCCCCACACCCACACGACATCGGGCGGCCCCTCGCCCAGCACTTGGTAGGCGATGTGGACGTCGCCACTGCGGGTGTATCGGATCGGGGGAACGCCAGCCACGCTCGTGCCCTCAGACGCCACCAACGGTGACCAAGATGAACGCGTCCGTGGTCGTCACCGGTCGGAATCGAGCGCCAGAACGACCACCGGATTCATCGTAGGAGCCACGCGTGCGCGATTGGCGGCGGCGAACCTTGTGCCGCCGCGACTCACGACGCCGCGTCACTCCAGCAGCAACCTGATCCAGCTGTCACCCAGCCAGCGCTCGTACTCGTCGGCTGTCCACCGGCGGCCGTCGGTCAGCAAGAGGAAGACGTCGGTGCTGTTGAGGACCCAGACGATGTCGGCGGCGCGGTCGACGGACAGGTCGTCACGCAGCGGCGCCGCGTCCTTGACGTCGCGCACGAAGGTGCGCATGTTCGCGGCACGGCGTTCGGTGATCTCGTTCCACAGCGCGGCGACGTCGGGCTCGCTCGGCGCCGCTTCGTTGACGACTCGCACGATCGGCGCCAGGCGCTCCTGGGTGTGTCGCACCGCGCCCGCATAGAGGCGCAGCTTGGCGGCGGCGTCGGGCTCGGCCCGGATCGCGGCGACGAAGTCACGCTCCTCGGCGGGCACGGCACGCGTCTCACCTGAGATCGCCTGCTCGAGGATCTCGCGCAACAACAGCGGCTTGCGGCCGACGAGCTGGTACACGGTGTCGACGTGCACGCCCGCGGCCGCGGCGATGTCGCCAACCGAGGTGCGTCGGTACCCGCGCTCGAGCATGAGGCCGCGGGCGGCGTCGACGATCCGCTGGCGCGTCTCCTTCGACGCCGCGTGGCGCCGCGTCGTGTCGTAGGACCGGCTCTTGACGGGCTTGGCGATACGCGCCATATTACTCCGAAAGCTGTTCGGATCAATTCAACCAAGAGCCCAGGAGGAAGCAGCGATGTATGCGTTCACACAGGACGTCCCGATCGACGAGACGATGTATCGCCGGATCGTCGACGGGCTCGGCGACGAGCCGCCCAAGGGCCTCATCAGTCACCTCGCCGTCGCCCTTCCTGAGGGCGGGCTGCGCTACATCGACGTGTGGGAGTCCGAAGCGGACTGGGACCGCTTCGCCGATGAGCGGCTGCACCCGGTGGTCCATCCCCTGCTGGCCGACATCTTCGGCGACGAGCTACCGCCGGAGCCGCCCCGCGCCGCCCTCACCGCCATCGATGCCTGGGGCCCGACCGGCCGTCCGGCCTGAACAGAACACGTCGACCGTCCGTGCGGGCGCGCCGACCGGTTCCCGCTTCTCCGGATCTTCCCTGAGGACGGACTCGGGGTCATACCCGATACCGCCGACGCCGACCGCGGCGCATGCTCACAGCCATGGCGGTCATCGAGATCAACGGACTCTGCAAGGAGTACCGGCGAAGGCGTGGGGGGCGCATGCGGGCCGTCGACGGCATGGAGCTGTCGGTCCCCGCCGGCGGCGTGTACGGGTTCCTCGGCCCCAACGGCTCAGGGAAGACGACGACCATCCGCTGCCTGCTCGGGTTGGCCCGACCCACCCGCGGCGAGTGCCGGCTGCTGGGTGCCTCCGGCGCGGGCGGACTTCCCCACGTCATCGACCGCGTCGGCGCCCTCGTCGAGATGCCGGGGCTCAACCCCGGAGTGTCAGGCCGGCAGACGCTCGAGATCCTCGCCTGCGCGGCCCGCCTTCCCCGACGCCGCGTCGATGACGCGCTCGAGCAGGTCGGGCTGGCCGGCAGGGCCGACGACCTGGTGAAGGCGTACTCGCTCGGCATGCGCCAGCGTCTCGGCCTGGCCGTCGCCCTCCTCAAGGATCCCGAGGTGCTGGTGCTCGACGAGCCCGCCAACGGTCTCGACCCGGCGGGCATGCGTGAGATCCGAGAGCTCATCCGGCGACTCGGCACCGAGGGCCGAACGATCTTCCTCTCGAGCCACCTCTTGGCCGAGGTCGAGCAGGTCTGCGACCGGGTGGCGATCGTGGCTCGTGGCCGGACCGTGAAGAGCGGTCCCATCGCCGACGTCCTCGCCGCCGCCCGACCGACGGCCGTGTCGGTGAAGGTCCGCAACCTGCGGGGCGGCGCGCAGACGTTGCAAGCGGCCGGGTTCCGTGTCGCCCTTGCCGACCACCACCTCGAGGTGGCCGTCCACCCGGCACGGGCCGACCGTGTCACCCGGGCTCTCGTCGCCCAGGGCCACTACCCCTCGGAGCTGCGCCCGGTCGAGACGAGTCTCGAGGACGCCTTCTTCGCCCTGACCGGCGACGCTGCGGGGGACGCCTCGTGACCGCCCTGATTGCCGCCGAGTTCAAGCGCATCGCGGCGCGCCGCGCCGTTCGCCTTTGCGTTCTCGTGGCAGCCGTCGGGATCGTCGCCGCCGGTGTGATCGCCTTCGCCACATCCTCGTCGGTGTCCGACGCCACGTACCGCCAGGAGGTGCGCGCCGCGAACGCTCGAGTGGACGCGCAGCGCGCCGCCGCCGAGCAATGCATCCAGGCCCATGGCGGCGTCGCCGGACGCGACGTGAGCCCCGCCGTGCGCGACAAGTGCATCCCCGTCCGCTTCGCGTCGGTCCACGACCCGCGCTTCCACCGCCAGCGCCTGGGCGGCATCCTCAAGGGCACGAGCGGGGTGTTCGCCATCCTCGGGCTCGCCCTCGGGGCCACGTTGCTCGGCGCCGAGTTCGCGTCACGAGGAATGACGACCCTGCTCACCTACGAGCCACGACGGCTCCGCGTGTTCGCGGCCAAGGTCGCGACCGGGATGGGGGCCATGGCGGCGTTCGCGTTCGTCAGCCTGGTCGCCGTTGCACTCGCCCTTCTGCCCGCGCTTCTGCTGCACGGCGCGCCCGTCCATAACGGCGACCCGACGTGGGCCGGTGTCGCCGGCACCATCGGCCGGGGAACCGCGCTCGTCGCCCTCACCACCGGCATCGGCATGGCCATCGCCACCCTCGGCCGGACAACGGCCGCCGCGCTCGGCACCGCGTTCGCCTACATCGTCGTCCTCGAGTACATCCTCGGTGCCTTTCTCAAGAGCTCGAGGGCGTGGCTGTTGCTCGGCAACGTCATCGTGTTCGTCTCGGGTCAGAGCAGCGGCGGCGGCGTCAGCGGCCGAAGCGTCCTCGGCGCCGGCATCTTCCTGGCGCTCGTTGCAACCGGACTCATCGCCGTCGCCGCCATCTCCTTCAGAGAGCGAGACATCGCCTGACTCAGCAGTTAGGTCCCGCCCTCAGGCGACGGCCGCGGCCAGGCGCCAGCCTTCGCCGTCGGACGCCAGGTCGATCGACCGCACCACGTTTCCGTCACACTGCAGCCAGTCGACGACGAGCACGCCGAGCTCGTTGAAGCGGAGGCGCGCCCGGCGCAGCACGTCGACGTCGGCCGCGCGCGGCTCGTGGGCGACGCTGTCGGCCACAGCGGACAGCAGCACCATCCGGCGCACGGTGCCGTCGCTCGCCGCGAAGCAGCCGGCCCACCCGAGCGCCGTCTCGACCGAGTTCTCGGGACGGCTGAAGACCGTGAGGTCGAGAACCTGCCCGAAGCTGTCGAGCAGGGCCGCCGTGTGGCCGTGGGTGAACTGGCGGCGCACGCCGAAGGCGGTGGCGATGGCGTCGGTGAACGACCTGATCTCGAGGTCGGAGTACATGAGGGCTTCCTCCCGAACGTGACGGAGACACGCGGGGGAAGCGATACCGAACGACTGAACCCTACAGACGCCCTATGACAGTGAACGCAGGAACTCCACGATGGCGTCGTTGAACAGGTCGTTGCGGTCCCCCGCCACCATGTGGCCGGCGCCGCCGACCTCGACGAAGCCGGCGTGGGGCACCATCTCGAGGAACTGGCGGCTGCCGTCGTCGGTCAACAGATCACTCATGCGGCCCCGCACCAACAGCACAGGCATGGTCAGCGTCTTGGCCGCCGCCTCGAGGCGCTCGGGCTGGATCACCGACGTGCGCGTCTCGTCCGGCGAGCCAAAGCGGCCGACCATGAACGCCGGGTCCCAGTGCCAGTACCAGCGGCCGTCGTCGCGCTGGCGCACGTTCTTCTTCAGTCCCTCGAGATTGCTCGGCCGGGGGCGGTGGGGGTTGTAGCCGGCGACCGCGTCGGCCACCTCGTCGAGCGAGTCGAACCCGTTGATGTTCTGCATCATGAAGGCGCCGATGCGATCGGCACCGCCGCGGTCGATGCGGGGGGCAACGTCGACGAGCACGAGCGCCCGCGCGATCGGCGCCGGTGCCTCACCGATGGCCGCCAGCGACGCGATGCCACCCAACGAGGCGCCGACCAGAACCGGCAGCTGCCCGTCGCCGAGTGACGTCGCCACCGCGTGGACATCACCCGAGAACCCATCCAACGTGTAGTCGCCGTCGGGCACCCATTCACTGTCGCCGTGGCCGCGGAGGTCGACCGTGTACGCCCGCCAGCCCTCGCCGGCGAGCACCTCGAGCGTCGTCCCCCACGCGTGGCGCGTCTGCCCGCCGCCGTGGAAGAAGACGACGGGTGGCGCGTCAGCCGAGCCGGCGACGTCGGCGGCCAGGCGATTGCCGTCCCGGCCCTTGAACTCGACAGGCGTTCTCATGCGCCGATCACTCAAGCAGGGTTGCGAACCGAACCCCGAACCCGTCCGGGTCGGTGATCGTGAAGTCCCGCAGGCCGTAGTAGCGGTCGTCGACGGGGATCAGGACCGGGGCGCCGAGCTCGTTGGCCAGCGCCCACAGGCGGTCGACGTCGGGGACCATGACCCGCACGTTCGCCGCGGGGAACGCGCGCGTCGACGACACCGGTGCCAGCGCGGCCTCGGGGAACGCGGACAGCTCGGCGAGAAAGAGGCAGTGGTCGTCCCAGGTGAGCTCCACGAAGTCGCCTCCGTCGCGGAGCAACTCGAACCCGAGGCTTCGGTAGAACGCGGTGGAGCGCTTGATGTCGCGTACGAGGATCTCGGTGACGAGCTGCAAGGTGGAGTCGACATAGCGGGCCATGGCGAAAGCCTGTCACGATGAACCGTGGATCGTTTCGAGCCGCCCCTGACCGACAGGACCGTGCTCGTCACCGGCGGCAACGGCGGGATTGGTCTCGGCATGGCCGAAGGGTGCGCCAAGGCGGGCGCCCAGATCGTGATCTGGGGGCGCAAGAAGGAGAAGAACGACGCCGCCGTCGAGCAGCTGCAACAGCTCGGCGCGACGGTGCACGCCTTCGTCTGCGACATCGACGACCCCGAGGCGATCCGCGACACGTTCGACGCGTCGGTCGAGGCCGCCGGCGGGCGCATCGACACCGTGTTCGCCAATGCGGGCACGACCGGCACCGGGTCGTCGTTCCTCGACCTCGACTACGACGAGTGGCGACGAGTCATGCGCACCAATCTCGACGGCGTCATGCTCACGCTGCAGGCCGCGGCGCGCCACATGGTCGCCCGCGGTGGAGGCGGCTCGCTCGTTGCCGTGTCGAGCACGTCGGCCGTCCACGGCGCCGCCAACAACGAGGCCTACGGCGCGTCGAAGACCGCCCTGCTCGGCCTCGTGCGCGCCCTCGCCGTCGGCCTGGCCCGTCACGAGATCCGCGTGAACGCGATCCTGCCGGGCTGGACGCTCACCGAGCTCAGCGCCCCCGGCTACGCGTGGGACAAGTTCCGCGACGCCACCACCGGGCGCACGCCGATGCGGCGGTGGGCCGACCCCAAGGAGATGGGGCCGGCGGCCGTCTTCCTCGCCGACCCGGCAAACACGTTCCATACCGGCGACGCCGTGGTCGTCGACGGTGGCTACACCGTCTTCTGATCGAGATTCAGCAGCGGGCGCTCGTTCAGCGCCATGATGCGCGTCCGCGCGCAGCCCTGCGTGGCGAAGCGGTTCAGGTGCCCGTAGTCGCTGAGAAACCACGTGATCGGGAAACGCTCGGCGCCGACCACGCCCGCGACCCACGCGCTGATGACGCCGCCGTGCGTGAACACGGCGACGGTCTGGCCGCGGTGGCGCTGCACGATGCCGTCCAACCCTGAACACACGCGGCCGACGAACTCTTCGGGCGACTCGCTGCTGATCCCACTCCAGTCACCTTTGAAGTAGGCCTCGGCCAGCTCGCTGTGGGCGTCGAGCTGATCGTCGGGCGCGTACATGCCCAGTGCGTTGTCGAGCTCGAGCAGGCATTCGTCGACGGTGACCTCCATCTCGCACGCGGTGGCCGTCGGCTCAGCGGTCTCGCGCGCCCGACGCAGCGGGCTGGCGTAGAGCGCGTCGACGCCGATCCAACCGAGGGCGGCCGCCACCCGGGCCGCCTGCTCGTGTCCTTCGTCGGACAACGAAGGGTCGGCCCGGCCGGCGTCGACGGCTGTCACCTCTACGGGCCGGGCGTGACGGACGAGGATGAGGTGCACCGCGCGACCGCCGTCAGATGAGATCGAGCAGGTCGTACACGCCGAGGTCGTCGGCGGCGGTGAGATACCGCGGGGTGATCGTGTCGAGCAGCAGCCGGCCCCGTGCGTTGCCGGGCTCGAGGTCGCCGAGCGGGCACGTCGACCAAGCCTGCTGGGCGACTGCGTAGCGGTACTCCCGCCAGCACGAGTCCCAGTCGTAGTCGGTGACCCCGGCGGCGAGCAGCCCGTCGTGGTAGCGGTGCACGAGTTCGTTCTCCCACTGGCGGCGGTTCTCGGTGGTCACCGATCCGGCGAGGAAGTTGGCGACGTCCCACACGCCGACGCCGCGCACGCTGAGCTGCCAGTCGAGAAGGGTGACGCCGTCACCTCCCGACCCGCCGAACAGCATGTTGTCGGCGCGGTAGTCCATGTGGGCGAACGTCGGGTGCCCCTGCGCGACCCACCAGTCCAACAGCGCTGGGTACCGCGCGTTGACGTCGCCGATGAAGCCGATGATCCCGTCGGGCACCTTGCCCTTCCAGTACGCCTCGTAAGCGGGCAGCTTCTGCTGGGCGAAGTCACCGGCGGCCAGGAACAGTGGGGCGTTGATCGGGGGCAGCCATTCGAGGGCGTAGAGGTCCTCATTGTCCCAGAACCTGGAATGGAGAGTGACGGCCATGTCGATGACGGTCTCGACATCGGGACGCGACGCACCGACGATCTGGTCGATCGTGCGGGCGCCGGTGACCTCCTCGAGGAGGATCACGAAGGGGGCGCCGTCCGCGGCGATGTCGGCGTGATAGCAGCGCGGGGTGCGGACGTCGATGGTGCCCGCCAGCGAGCGGTAGAAATTCACTTCCCGGTCGTAGAAGCCCATCGCTTGGGCCACGAACGAGCTCTCGGGCGACGGCGACTGGGTCTTGGCGATCAGAGTCGCTGGGCCGAGTCCGTCGCCGTTGGAACCGCCCCCATAAGAGAGGTGTAACCGCGTGACCTCGCCGAGCAGGCCGAGGCCGGCGCCCAGGTTCTCGGCCTTGACCTCCGACACGGTGCCCACGTCGAGCACCTCGGTGAGCCACTCGGCGGTGATGTCGCCTGCCGACGCCGGGATCGCCGCAGCCGCAGCCGTCATTTCGCGGCCTGCACCCGGAGGCGGTGGCGCTCGGCGAGGGTGTCGGGGGACCAGACGTCGTGGTCCTCGCCGTACCCGGCCCGAAGCCCGATCGTCCACGAGGCGATGCTCATGTAGGCGAACATGCCGGGCGTCGACTGGCTGGCGAGCGACGACGTCACTCGTCCGCGCGCCTCGAGGCTGCGGCCGAGGGCGTCGGTGGCGGTGACCTCGATCTCGTCGGGATGGCCGCGGCGCCGGGAAGGCACGCGGCGCACACCCTCCTTGAGGTCGGACTTCTCGCCGTCGCGCACGAGGTAGCCGCCGAAAACCGCGGCCAGGTCGCCGGCGTTGTCGGCCGGCCGCGTGTAGGCGAGGAAGTGCTCGTCTCCGTCGACCGCGCCGTACGTGTACGCCGAGCGCATCGAGCGGAAGTCGTCGCGCACGTACCAGGAGCGGTCACGCACGGCGTGGCAGTCGACGGCAACGGTCTCACCGTCGACCTGCAACGAACCGGTGACGTGGCACAGCTGGTCGAAGTGGCCCAGCTCCCGCTCGGCCGCGACCACGTGCGGTTCCATGGCCGCCTCGTACTGCAGGTCGAACGCACACGAGGCGCCGTCCTCGTACGTCAGTTGGTACTTCCGCAGCGGCTCGACGGCGCGCAGGTGCAGGAAGCCGAGCTGCACGTCGTCGATGTCGCTGCCGGGCATCGGCAGGTGCCACAGGCTGCGGGCGTACGGCGACGCCCACGGCGCCACGTGCTCGTCGCTCCACACCTGGGTCACGAGCGTTGCGACACCGAGGTTGGGCCGGAACAGCGTGTAGATCATCCCGCCCAGGTTTCGATCCGGGACCATGAATCCCCACCACGTCGTCTCCGTCCACATGGGATCGTCGACGGGGACGGGGTGCAAGCGGTCGTCGCGCTCGCCGAGCGGGCTGTTCACAGGGCCTTCCCTAGGTCATCGAGATCGGACGGGTCGCCAAGCACGCCGGCGATCAGCGACGGCTCCCACTCGCGCCGCACCGGGCGGTCGAGCTCGTCCACGAACGGCTCGTTGCAGCCGGCGCGCCGCAAGGCCTCGAGAATCGCGGGCGCGAGGAAGGGTCGCAGGGCGGCCTGGACGCGCGTGTCGGCTGTCGTCTCGCCGCCCGTCCAGTTGAGGGCGGCGTCACAGCTGATCGCCATGCGCACCAGCACCAATGCCCGGTAGTACTCGAGGCGGTCGAGGGCGAGACCAGACCCCGACGCCTCCCGCCAGCCCGCGTACACCGCGTCCAGCGGCAGCGGGCGCCCCAGCAGTTGGTTGCGCACGGCCACCCACGCCAGGTCGTCGTGCGGGTCGCCGACATGTGCGAACTCCCAGTCGAGCAGCGCGGTGACAGCGCCGCCCTCATGAAGGAAGTTGCCGGGACCGGCGTCGCCGTGACACAGCGACGGCGGGCTGCCGCCGTCGGGCGCGTTGTCGGCCAGCCACTCCAACGCCGGCGCCGACACCGGCGTCTGATTCGGACCGCACCGAGCGTCGCGGATCGAGTCCCACAGGGCGATGTCAGCCGCGGTGGCCCAGTCGCCGTCGGAGATGGCGAGCGAACCGAGGTCGAGGTCGTCGAGGCTGAGCGCGTGCAGCCGGCCGAGGCAGCGTCCGTAGTCGCACGCGACCGCCCGTCGTTCGTCATCATCGGTCGACCCCACGTCGTCGGTCCCCGGCACGCGGTCGAACAGCAGGGCCCGGCGGTCCGGGCTCACCGCCAGCAACCGCGGCATCGGTACCGCCGACGCGGCCAGGGCGCGGTAGACGTCGGCCTCGCGCCCGAGGGTCAACGGCGTGCCCGCCACCGGTCCTGTTCCCGGGTCCTCGCGCACGACGACCGAACGACCGTCGTCAAGGTCGACCGACCACGTTCGCCGGGACGCGCCCTTGCCGAGACGCGCCGAGCTGACGACGCTCACGCCCGTCTCGAATGCGACCCAGCCCCGCAGCCGGTCGGCGAGCGCGGTCATGCTTCCCCGGCCTCCGGCTCCGGCGCGGGCGCCGGCTCGGGTGGTGTCGACCCGGCGCCCAGCCACAGCACGGCGGCCAGCCCCAGGAGGGCGGCGATCAGATACGGGACGTACGACGTGGACGAGGAATGCGTCGCCGTCGCCGGCTGGGCAACGGGCAAGGCGCTGGCCGGACCCGTCCCGCCGGCGCTCGCCGACGGGGCCACGTCCGCGACCGAAGGAGACGACAGCGATGCACTCGGCAGCGAGCCCGCGCCCGTCGACAGTGATGGCGACCCGATCCCTGCACTCGAATCGCCACCGACATCCGGCGCCGCGCCAGTGTCGGCCGCGCCGGCATCGCTCGTCGCCGCAGACGCGCCGACGGGCAAGGCGTCGTCGCCCGGCGGAGCGAACACCACGCGGTCGGTGGGCGTGCTCGGCAGGATGGCGACGGCCAGGTTGTCGCCCCGCTGCAGGCCGGCCAGGTCGAACACGTAGGCCCCCGACGAGTCGACGGTCGCGGTCACCGCACTCGAGCAGCTGAAGGGCGGCGCGTCGGCGATGGCGCCGCCACTCGCGGGCGCGAACGACGGATCGTTCAGCGGGCAGGCGATGAGCTTCGAGCCCGGGACCGTGACCCCGCTCGGCGCGGGCACGAGGTGGAGCGGCCCTGCAACAGAGGACGAGCCGAGGTCGAAGCTCAGGGCTGCGTACGCGGTCGGCTTGTCGACCGAGGAGCCGCCCTGCACAAGCAGACCTCCTTCGGGGACGTCGACGGCCTGCGGGTCGCGAAGGCTCCCGAGACCACCGACGCCGACATCGGCGATCGGCAAGAGGGTGGTCCACCACCCCTTCAGCGACGGCGCCGCCGCGCCCGCGCGCGTACGCCCACCGCCGACCCCCACGGCGACCGCGGCCACGACGACGGCCACAGCCGCAAAACCTCTCCAAGTTTGAGATTCGCGCCGCGCAAAAGCCCCAGAACGGGGCAATCTCGCGAACTTGGAGAGGTTGGGGAGGCGGTAATCGGCGCGCCTCATCGGCGGTCGACCACCAGCTCGAAGCTTTCGACGCCCTTGACGAACACGTTGGCCTCGTAGCGCGGCGGGCTACCGGGGCGCAGGTTGGTGAAGCGCTGGGTCAGCTCCTCAAGGGCGACGCGCAGCACCAGGCGGGCGACGTGAGCACCGAGACAGAAGTGGGTGCCGAAGCCGAAGGCGACGTGGTGGTTGGGGTCACGAGCCAGGTCGACGTCGTCGGGGTTGGCGAAGACGGCCTCGTCCCGGTTGGCCGACGGATACACCAACGCGATCCGGTCCCCCGGCGAGAAGGTGACGCCGTCGAGCTCGGTCTCCTCGGTCACGGTCCGGAACATGTTGTTGAGGGGCGTGATCCAGCGCAGCAGCTCTTCAACGGCGACGGGGATCGTCTCCGGCGCGGCGGCCAGCTGCTCCCACAGGTCGTTGCGCTCGCTGAACAGGATCAGCGCGCGGGCCAGCGTCGTGCGCGTCGTCTCGGCGCCGCCGGGGATGAACAGGCCGAGCTCGGAGTTGATCTCCTCGACGCTCATCGGACAGCCGTCGATGGTGGCGTCGGCCCAGACGCTCATGAGGTCGTCGGCCGGACAGGCCTTGCGCGCCGCGAGGAGCGGGTCGACGGCGCCGGCGATCTCGAACACGGCGCGGATGCCGTCGGAGGCGTGCAGAGGGTCGCGGGGCATGGTGTCGACGCGCATCAGCCGCTCCGACCACGACCGCACGTCACGCCACCGTTCGTCGGGCCAGCCCACGAGGCGGGCGGTCAGCATCGACGGCACCCTGGCCGCGAGAGTGTCGACCACCTCGAAGCGGTCGCTGATGATGAACGTGCCGAGCGCCTCGGTGACGATCGCCCGCACCTCGTCCTCGAGCGCGTTCACGGCGCGGGGCGTGAAGCGGTCGGCGATCAGTTTGCGCTGGGCGCTGTGGGCCGGGTCGTCCTTGCTGATCATCGACGTCTCGGTCGGGATCCACACCGAGCGGTAGCCGCGGTTGCTGCTGAACACCTCGGTGTGGCGTTCGACGTGGCGCAGGTGCTCCATGCGCGTCATCGCCCAGAGTCGGTTGCCCTCGTCGCGGTAGATCGGCTCGTGCTGACGCATCCAGCGGTAGGCGGGGTGCGGGTCCCCAACGTGGAACGAGGGGTCGAGCAGGTCGACGTCCGGACGCGTCATCACGCTCACACGGGCGACAGGCCGGTGAACTGCGCCCGCACCGTCATGCGCGTGGTGACCGCGTGCAGCTCGGCGATGCCACCGTCCCGGTAGACCGACGCGATCCCCGCCACGTGCAGCGTGGCGTCGGACCCGATGGCGTCCTCGGGCACGTCGTCAATGCCGCCTCGATACGGACCCCGGGCGGCGACGTGGAAGGCGACGCGGTTCCCGGCGGAGAACAGGTCGTCGACGGTGAGCTCGTCGAAGTCGATCACGGGCCCGTCGGTGAGGCTGTCGTCGACGCGGTGCCAGTTGGCGTCGGTGAGGTCGCCCTTGGCCAGCCACACCCGCACCGCTTCCTCGGCGTCGGGGTTGGGCGCCACCGCCTGGGTCGACACCCATGGGTCGAGGTGTATCGGGTCGAGCTCGTGGGGCATCGCACCCGCCAGCTGACGGTGGGCGCTGAGGTAGTCCTGCTCGACGTAGTTCTCGGTGAGGCGCCGGCCGTTCCACTTGTAGAGACCGATGCCCCGCCAGCACGCCAGTGCCCGACCTTCGTCGGTCGGCATCGACCCGTGCTCGCTGAACCGCATGCACAGGCGGTCGCCGTTCAGCACGAACTCGTGCACCACCAGGCCGAGCCCAGGCGCGCGCTGGAAGATGTCGACGACGGCCTGGCGGTAGAGGGGCTCGCGGGGCAGGTCGAAGCCGCTGATGTGCACGACGTAGTCGGGCTCCATGATCTCGTCGTAGAGCGACTGGTCATGCGAGTTCGTGTAGTCGATGCAGTACTTGCGCATGAGCGCCACGAACGGGTGCATCGCGGCGAGCGGCTGTTGCTCCGTGGAGCTCATGACTCGATGTGGTCCCCGAGCACGGCGGGGACGCGCAGGTGCTCGGGCACGCGCTCGACGCCGATGACGCGGTCGATCGTCTCGTGCAGGTAGTAGATGCGGCGTTCCTGGTACCCGAGGCGCATCACCTCGAGGGCGCCGGCGTCGACCGAGCGCTGCATGCCGGGCAGCACCGACAGGTCCTCGAGCAGGACCGAACGATTGATCTCGGCGAACTGCTTGTTGAGCTGGGTCGTCTCCTCGTTGTCCGACGCCAGCGACGAGCAGAAGTGCACGTGGTACGACGACGTCCCCGGGCCCGTCGGCCAGTTGGTGATGAAGAACATGAACCCGAGGCCCGAGAACACGATGCTCAGGTTCGGGAACACGTGATACGAGAACGTGCCCGCGTTGGGCAGGTCGCCGACGCCGTCGAACAGCGACGGGAAGGGCAGCAGCTCCCCCATCGACTGTCCGTCCTTCATCGTGATCAACATCCGGGAGTGGCCGTTCCCGAGGAGCTGGATCCCGGTGGCGGCTTGGTCGAGGACCTTGGCCGCGCTGTCGCGGTGCACGGTGTTGACGTGGTACGTCTCGATGTTGGCGTCGACGGGCAGCTTCCAGTTCACGTCGACGTCGAAGGCCGTGCGGTCGACGAGGTGCAGCCGGCCGGCGAGGGTGCCGAGCTCGCTCAGGTCGTCGGACACCTGGGCCAGGTACTCGGTCAACGGAGGCGCGCCGTCGTCCAGATTCACGAACACGAGCGGGCCCCACGTCTCGCAGCGCACCGGCGTGAGCGCCAGGCAGTCCTTGTCGAGCGGGGGGAAGTTCTGGGTGTCCGGGTAGCCGAGCAGGGCACCGTCGAGCCCGTACACCCAGCTGTGATACGGACACGTGAGGCGGCGGCCGGCGTGCCCCGATGGTTCGGTGACGAGCGCCGCGCCTCTGTGCTGGCACGTGTTGAGGAAGGCGTTGACGTTGCCGTCCTCGGTGCGCAGCAACACGATCGGCTTGGCCAGCTGGTCGACCAGCCGGAAGTCGCCCGGCTGCGGCATCTCGTCGACATGGGCGACCATGAGCCACGAGCGCCCGAACACTTCGTCGCGCTCGAGTGCGTAGAACTCGGAGTCGCCGTAGCGCGCCGCGGGCACCGGCGGGAGCTCGGGGAAGTCGACGGGGTGGGCGGTGCGCTCGCGCTCGGCGTGCGCCCGCTGTTTGACGATGTCGATCAACGACGAGGTCATGACCATCAGCCGGCCTCCTGAGGAGCGAGCGCGGCGAGCGCGGCGTCGTCGGCGTGGAACGGATGATCGGGGGTCAGGGGCTGGATGCAGACATGGTCGGCGCCGGCCTCGATGTGCTCGTCGAGCCGGGCCCGGATGGCGTCGGCGCCGCCCCAGGCCACGAGCCCGTCGATGAACGAGTCGGACTGGGTGTCGATGTCCTCCTCGGAGAACCCGAGCCGCAGCCAGTTGTTGCGGTAGTTGGGCAGGCCCGCGTACACACCGAGTGCGCCACGCGCCGTCCGGCGCGCGACCTCGGCGTCTTCGGTGAGCACCACCTTCTGCTCGACGCAGAGCAGCTTGTGGGCGCCGAGGATCTCGCGGGCCGTCGCCGTGTGCGCGGGCGTGGTCCAGTACGGATGGGCGCCGTCCGCGTTCTTGCCCGACAGCTCGAGCATCTTCGGACCGAGGGCAGCCAGCAGCCGAGGCGGGGCGTCTTCCGGCGCCGGCGCCATGTAGGGCGCGGCATCCATGGCCTCGAGGTAGTTGCGCATGGTCGTCAGCGGCTTCGAGTAATCGAGGCCCCGCACACCCTCGACGAACGGGGCGTGGCTGACGCCGAGGCCGAGTACGAAACGCCCGCCGGTCTGTTCGGCGATCGTGTTGGCGACCTGGTGCATGGCGCCCGGGTGGCGGTGATGGATGCTGGCGATGCCGGTGGCGAACACCAGTGAGCTCGTCCGCTCCGCGAGCAGCGAGATGTGCGCGAACGGGTCGCGGCCCATGGTGTCGGGCAGCCAGACGGCCGAGTAGCCGAGTGACTCGATGCCGCGTACGAGGTCGGTCGCGTCGGCCACCGGCAGTCCGTCGGTCGGCGTCCACACGCCAAGGGGGCCCAAGCGTTCACGCCAGCTCTCCACCGAGTTCACGCCACCCACCCTTCACTGACCAGAAATGAACGCACGTACATATACTTCGCACGCTCACGGTCGGCAAGTTGTGGGAGGGGCGGATGACACTCGAGGGCAAGGCGGCCTTGGTCACCGGCGGCGGCTCGGGGATCGGCCTGGCGTGCGCCCAGCGGCTGGTCGACGACGGCGCCGTGGTGACGATCTGCGGGCGGACCGAGCAGCGACTGGCCGACGCCGCCGCGTCGATCGGCGACCGCTGCACGTACGTCGTCGCCGACATCACCGACGAAGAGGCCGTGGCCGCGGCCGCGGCACATGCCGCGGCGGCGACCGGCCGGCTCGACATCGTCGTCGCCAACGCGGGCGGCACCCAGGCCATCGGCCCCCTCGCCCTCGTTGACAAAGGCGCGTTCGAGAACGACCTGGCCGTGAACGTGACCGGCACCTTCCTCACGATCAAGGCCGCGGTGCCGTTCCTCGGAGCCGCAGGCGGCGGTTCGATCGTCGCCATCTCCTCGATTGCCGGCGCGCTGACGCATCCGTTCATGGCTCCGTACAGCGTGGCCAAGGCCGCCATCGACATGCTCGTGCGCAACGCGGCAGACGAACTCGGTCGTTACGGTGTTCGCGTGAACGGCGTCAGACCCGGGCTGGTGCCGACCGGGGCGTCGGACCCGCTGGTCACGCACGAGGCCACGAGGGACGACTACCTCGCCCAGATGCCGCTCGCTCGCCTCGGGACCGTCGAAGACATCGCCGCCGCTGTGCGGTTCCTCGCCGGCCCCGAGTCGTCGTGGATCACGGGCCAGATCCTCAACGTGGACGGCGGCCACACGCTGCGCCGTGGGCCCGACCTGCAACCGCTCATCGGGCAGCACTTCTCCGATGCCATGCACGCTCGGCTCGGCGCGTGAGCCGGACGTGCGTCATCACCGGGTCAGCGTCGGGCATCGGTGCCGCCACTGCAGCTCTCCTCGACGCTGACGGCTGGCGGGTCATCGGTGTTGACCTCAAGGACGCCGAGGTCTGCTGCGACCTCGCCACGACCGACGGGCGCACCGAGCTGGTCGACGCCGTCACCGGCCTCACCGGCGGCTCGGTCGATGCCGTCATTGCCAACGCCGGCACCCTCGGCCGGGGCGCGGGCGACGTCCGGCTCAACTACTTCGGGGCGGTGGCCACGCTGACGGGCCTCCGGCCACTACTTGCGGCCGGGACCGCTCCCCGGGCCGTCGCCTCCTCGTCACTCGCACTCGTACAAGAGGTCGACGACGACCTCGTCGCCGCCTGCCTGCGAGGGGCGGAAGAGGACGCTGCGGCGCGCGTCGACGAAGGCGGCGTCGACACCGTGAAGACCTACGCCTCGGCCAAGCGGGCGCTGGCCCGGTGGATCCGCGCCAACGCTGCTCTCCCCGAGTGGGCGGGCGCCGGCATCGCCCTCAACGCCATCGCCCCCGCCATCATCCGCACGCCGATGACCCAGCCCATCCTCGACGACCCAGGCGCCGGCGCCATGCTCGAGGAGATGCTGCCGATGCCCTTCGGCGGCGTGGCCGAACCCGATGCCGTCGCCCACCTGCTGGCCTTCCTCGTCAGCGCCGAGACGACGACGATCACCGGCCAGGTCATCTTCATCGACGGCGGCGCCGACTGCGTCGTCCGAGGCGACGACGTCTGGCCCTAACCAAGCACCACTCGTTCTTGGCGCAGAAATGTGCGGATCCCGCACATTGCTGCGCCAAGAACGGGAGGGGTTCGGCTATTCGACGGGGATGACGGCGTCGACGAAGGTCTCGACGCGCTGGATGACGGCGACTGGCGACGCCTGCACAGCGGCGAGGTCGTCGAAGTGGCAGAGGCCGAGGAGCAACAAGAAGAGGGCCTTCACGGTGGCATCGGGGTCGGGGTCGTCGGACGGCAGCACCGCCTTCAGGGCCTGGGCCCACGAGCGGTGCCAGGATCCGAGCAGGAGGGCGAGCTTGCGGTCGCGGTTGCTGGCCACGTGGAGCTCGGCGAGGAGACGGCGGGTCTCCTTCAACTCGGGCTTGAGATAAGCGGCGGCAATGATGCGAACGGCGTCGTCGCCCCCGGCGTCGCTGGGCACGACGTCGGTCACCTGCTCGAGAGCACGCACGCCCGCCGCGTATAGCAGGTCCTCCCGGCTGTCGTAGTGGTTGTAGATGGCGGCGGCCGTCACCCCGGCCCGGCGGGCGATCTCGTTGAGGGTGGCGCCGTCGAACCCCGACTCCGCGCACGCTGACGCGGCGGCGTCGAGGAGCCGGGCCTTGGTCTCCTGTCCGTCCGAGTTCGGCGGACGGCCCCGGGGGTTCCGCCGTACCGATCCAGCGGGTGCGCGAGCCATTGACCGCAAGCGTAGCCCGCGCCGTTGCATTATGAATGGGCGATCATTTATGTTCTCCGCGGTGGCTGCTAGGGGAGCCGTCGTGGAGGGCACCGAGGACACGGCGTTCGTCGAGCTGCGCGACATCGAATTCGCGTACGGCCCCGTGCAGGTGCTCTTCGGCGTCAGCTTCACCGTCGCCAAGGGTGAGATCCTCGGGCTCCTCGGCACCAACGGCGCCGGCAAGTCGACCGTGCTGCGCGTGCTCGCCGGCCTCGAGGCTCCGGCTCACGGCACAGTGAGCTTCGACGGCCGGGATGTCACCGACACGCCGGCCGAGAAGCTCTGTACGAGCGGCGTCGCCTTGGTGATGGGTGGCAAGGCCGTGTTCCCCGACCTCACCGTTCACGAGAACCTGCAGCTCGCCGGGTTCACCATCCGGTCGGGTCTCGACGATCGCATCGACCGCGAGTTGGAGCGCTTCCCACAATTGGCCAAGCGTCTCGACAGCAAGGGTGGGTCGCTGTCCGGCGGCGAGCAGCAACAGCTGGCCCTCGCCAAGGCGCTCCTTCTCGACCCGACGCTCCTCTGCATCGACGAGCTCTCCCTCGGCCTGTCCCCGGTCATCGTCAGTGAGCTGTTCGATGTCATCCGGAAGGTCAACGCCGACGGGTGCACGTGCGTCCTCGTCGAGCAGTCGCTGAACGTTGCCGCCCAGCTGTGCCAGCGCGCCGTGTTCCTCGAGAAGGGCGTCGTGAAGTTCGACGGGATGGCCGGCGAACTGCTGGAACGCGGTGACTTGGCGCGCGCCGTCTTCCTCGGCGACGGTGAGAACGGCCACCGCAGAAACAACAAGGCCAAGAAGTGAGCGATCTCCCCGCCGTCCTCCTGCTTGGTGTCGCCAGCGGGCTGCAGGCGGCGCTGCTGGCGATCGGCATCGTCCTCATCTACCGGGCCAACCGCTTCATCAACTTCGCCCAGGGCCAGATGGGCTCGATAGCCGCCGCGGTGCTCGCCCTGCTCGTCTTCAACCTGGCCTTCCCCTACTGGGTCGCCCTCCCCATCGCCCTTGTCTTCGGCGCGGCGACGGGTGCGGGCGTCGAGCGCCTCCTCGGGTGGCGCCTGTTCGACAAGTCGCGGCTCGTGCTGATGGTGGCGACCATCGGTGTCGCCCAGGTGATCCTGCTGCTGCTCCTCGTCGGACCGTTGAAGGTCGACCAGGGACGCCTCGCCGCCCACGGCTATCCGCAGCCCTTCGGCGCCCACTGGACGATCGGCAGCGCCATCCTCACGTCGAGCCAGATCCTGACGATCATCGTGGCCCCCGCCATCGCCGTCGCCCTCTGGTTCTTCCTCACCCGCACCCGCACCGGCCAGGCCGTCCGCGGCGCGTCGTCCAACCCGGACGCGGCCCGGCTGGCCGGCATCTCGGTAAGAAGAATCTCGCTGATCGTGTGGACCATCGCCGGCCTGATCTCAGCCGTCGCCGCCATCCTCTTCGCGCCGACCCAACCCGCCATCGGCTTCAACGACAGCGGACCCGGCTTGCTGCTGCGCGGCTTGGCTGCCGCTCTGCTGGCCGGCATGTTCGACTTCCGCCTCGCTGTCCTCGCCGGCATCGGTCTCGGGATCGTCGAGCAGGCGACGGTCTTCTACACGACCTCCCCCGGCCTGACCGACCTCGTGCTCGCCATCGCCGTGGCCGTCGGCCTCCTGCTGCGGGCACGCGTCCTGGCCCGCGACACACGCGCCGAGCAAGAAGAACGCCTCGTCGTCGAACGCTCAACGCCGCCGCTGCCGGAGCGGGTCAAGAACCTGCTCGCCATAAAGCACATCGGCCGCATCGGTTGGGGCGCGCTGTTCGCCGTGCTCGCCGTGGTGCCGCTCATCCCCGGCCTCGACACCCAAGAACGCGCCGTCTTCCTTGTCTTCATGATCGCCTACGCCATGGTCGGCATGTCCTTCACGGTGCTGACCGGCTGGGGCGGGCAGGTCTCGCTGGGCCAGTTCGCCTTCCTCGGCGTGGGCGCCTACACGGCGACCAAGGTCGACGGGCTCGGGCTCCCCGCCATGCTGCTGATCGCCGGGCTGGTGACGGCGGCGGCCAGCGCGCTCGTGGGCTCGTTCGCGGTCCGGTTCCGCGGCCTGTTTCTCGCCGTCATCACGCTGGCCTTTGCCTTCGCAGCCAGGAGCTGGTTGTTCCGGCAGGGAATCTTCATCTCTGATCCGTCGGCGATCGTCCACATCGACACGCCGCACCTGTTCAGCATGAGCATCAAGACCGTCCGCGGCGTCTACCCCATCGCCCTCGTCGTCCTCGGCCTCACCGCGCTCTCGCTGCGGTCGGTGCGCCACAGCTCGGTCGGGCGCGCGATCGTCGGCGCCCGCGACAACCCCGAACTGGCCGCGTCCTACGGTCTCCCGCCGACCAGCGCCATGCTCGTCGCCCTCGCCATCTCCGGCTTCGTCACCGGCATGGCCGGTGCCCTGTGGGGAATGGCGGCCAGCAACTGGAGCTTCGCCGCCTTCGACCCGACGATGTCGTTCGTCCTCTTGTCGGCCGCGATCGTCGGCGGCCTGGCGACCGTCTATGGACCCATCCTCGGCGTCGTCGCCGTATTCGCCTGGCCGTACCTGGTGCCGGGCGCCAACACGCCGGCCGTTCGGGCTCTGACGTCGGGGATGCTGCTGCTCGTGACCCTGATGTTCTTCCCCGGGGGCCTGTCCGGCATCGTCGAACGGATCCGCCGGTGGATCGTCGAACGGGTCGCGGCGGTGCTGCCGGAGCCGCAGCTGCAGCGCCGTGACGACGTCGACCCGCTTGTGGTCGAGAACGCGACAGTGCAGTTCGGCGGGATCACCGCCGTCGACGACGTCTCGCTGACCGTGCGCCGCGGCGAGATCGTCGGCCTCATCGGCGGCAACGGGGCCGGCAAGTCGACGCTGCTCAACGCCATCTCCGGCCACGTCCGTCCCCAAGGGGCGCGCATTCTCGTGGCCGGGGAAGACGTCGCCGGGCTGGCCCCCGAGTACCGGCCGTTCCTCGGCCTCGGCCGGACCTTCCAGGACGCCCGCCTGTTCCCCGGACTGACCGTCGTCGAGACCGTCATGGCCGCCGCCGACCGCGAGGCGCGCGGCGGCGCAGTGGGCGCCATGGTCGGCAGCCCGTGGCTGCGGCTCTCGGAAAGGGAGAAGCGGACGCGGGCGATGGAGGTCCTCACCGAGTTCGGTCTCGCCGACCGCGCCACGAGTCTGGTCGGCGAGCTGTCGACGGGGATGCGGCGCGTGTGCGACCTGGCTGCGGTCGTGTCGTCGGGTTGCACGCTCGTGCTGCTCGACGAGCCGACCGCCGGTCTGGCCCAACGCGAAGTCGAGGAGTTCGCACCGCTGCTGCGGTCGATCCGCGACCGCTACGGCGCGTCGATGCTCGTCGTCGAGCACGACATGCCGCTGATGATGTCGCTCGCCGACCGCATCTATTGCCTGGAGTCGGGACGAGTCATCGCCGAAGGCACGCCCGAGGACGTCCGCGCCGATCCCCTCGTCATCGCCAGCTACCTCGGCGCCGACCCGGCCGCCGTGGCCCGCTCGGGCGCACTGACACCGACAACACCGACAACACCGACAACACCGACAGCCGAGTCCGAGGAGGTGGCGCCCACATGACGCCGTGGATGCAGGTCCGCCTCTGGTATCGCAAGGCGTCGCCCAACCAGCGCCTGGGAGCCTTCAGCGCTATCGGGATCGTCATCTCGCTGCTCGTCGCGTCCATCGCCGTAACGCCGTCCAGCAGCGGCAACCACGACGCCGCGGTGGCAACCGCGGGCAGCGGCGGCGACTCGGCGGGCGGCCTGCCGGGCGCGGACGCGGGAACGAGCGGCGCCACCGGCGGCGCCGGCGGTTTGGGCACGGCCGCGTCGGGCGGCGGCGGTGCAGGCACGAGCGGCACCGTCGGCGGTGCCGGATCGAGTGGTGCGCAGGGCGCAAGCGGCCAGACGGCGGGTGGGACGACGCTCACCGCGTCCGACCGCGGCGTCACGTCCAAGCAGATCACGATCGGCTTCATGCTCCAGAACGCCGCCGGCCTCGACAAGGCCGGCTTCTCCACCGGCCAACGCGGGGACGGCACGAAGTACATCACCGCCCTTGCGAACTGGGTGAACAAGAACGGTGGCGTCGACGGCCGCAGCATCGTTCCGGTCGCCCGCTACACCGACCCGACCAACGTCGACGATCAGGCCGCCGCCTGCCGGGCCATGACCGACGACGCCAAGGTCTTCGCCGTCGACGACACCGCGTCGATGCTCGACACCGCCTCGCTCGACTGCCTCACCAACCTGACCAAGGGCAACACGCCGCTCGTGCATTCGATCGAGTGGTCGACGGACTGGGCGAAGCGATCGGGTGGCAACGACGTCAGCTACCAGGCCGCCGTCGACCGCATCAGCATCACGTGGGCCCGGGACCTGGCCGCCATCGGCTGGTTGCAGCCCGGTGCCGTCGTGGGCATCCTCGGCGACAAGTGCCCGGCCACCGAGCCGACCGTCGAGAACGTGCTCGGGCCCGCGCTCAAGGCCAAGGGCGCCAAGGATGTCGTGTACGGCCTGCACGACTGCGACATCCAGTCGGTGGCGACACAACCGTCGAACATCGTCACCCAGTTCCGGCTCAAGGGCGTGACCAACGTGCTAATCGTCTCGAACTTTGTCGCCGGCCAGATCTTCACGAGCACCGCTGCCAGTCAGGGCTACCACCCGAAGTACTCGACGTCGGACTGGTTCCTGAACACCAGCGACCAGACCGACAAGAACTTCGACCCCAGCGAGTTCGACGGTGCTATCGGCATCGCGTCGCTCGGCACGATGCTCGTCCAGTCCGGGAAGGCGCCCTATCCCGGGTGGGAGACGTGCTCCAAGATCGCCACCGACGCCGGCCTCCCCGGCATCCGCCCCGACGATCCGGCGTCCACGGAGATCCTGACCCTCTGCGACAACTTCATGTTGCTGCTCGACGGTCTGAGAAAGGCGGGGCCGAACCCGACGCGGGCGGGATGGCGCGCCGCCATCCAGCAGCTCGGTCAGCGCACGAGCACAATCTTCGGGCGCAGTGTGTTCGCGCCCGGCAAATTCACCGGATCCGACTTCGTCCACACCATCCAATGGCAGGCCGGTTGCAAGTGCTGGAAGTCGATCAGCGACGACCGGCCCGCGGCCGCATAACGCAGAGGAAGAGCGCGTGCTGCACTACGACCCGTTCGTGACGACCGGCGGTGACCCCTACGCCTTGTACGAGCGGCTCCGCGACGAAGCGCCGGTGTATTGGGCCGAGGAGACCGGCGCGTTCGTGTTCTCGCGTTACGACGACGTGGCCTCGGCGCTGGGCGACACCGAAACGTTCTCGTCCGACGCCATGCGCGGCGTCCTCATGGGCGCCCCCACGGGCACCGGCGAGCAGCGCCTCCCGCGCAGCGAGGCCTCGGGGATGCTCGTCGCCGTCGATCCGCCCGACCACATCGAGCTGCGCCGCATCGTCAGCCGCGGGTTCACGCCCAAGAAGATGACGGGCTGGCACGACCACATCGATCAGACGGTGCAAGCGCTGCTCGACGCCGCCTCCGCCGAGGACCCCTTCGACGTGGTCGCCGGACTGGCCGCCAAGCTTCCGGTCCGCGTCATCGCCGCGCTGGTCGGCGCCGACCCCGAGGAAGCGGACCGCTTCCGCGCGTGGGCCGACGCCATGACCCGGGTGATGAGCGGCAGCGCCCGCACGACCGGGCTGCAGGCCGAGGAAGCCATGGCCATGATGCAGCTGGCCGTCGACCTCGGGGAACGCATCGACGACCGGGTCGAGAACCCCCGTGACGACCTGCTGACGACGCTCGTCCGCGCCCAAGGCGAAGACGTGCTCTCACGCGAGGAGGCCGTCGGGTTTGCTGCTCTGCTGTTGTTCGCCGGGACCGAGACGTCGACCAACCTCATCGGCAACGCGCTGGCGGCCCTGCTCGCCCACCCGGCCGAGCTCGAGCGGGTCCGCAAGGAAGAGGCGCGCGTCGGCCAGGTGATCGAGGAGACCCTTCGCTGGGACCCGCCCGTTCAGTACGTGTTCCGGCGCACGATGCGGCCCATCGAGCGCCACGGCGTCGAGATCCCCGTCGACGCCAACGTCACGTTGCTCCTGGGGTCGGCCAACCGCGATCCGAGGCGGTGGGGGGGCGACGCCGACCTCTTCGACCCCGACCGCGACACCTCCGGCCACGTCGCCTTCGGCTTCGGCCCCCACTTCTGCCTCGGCGCCGCCCTGGCGCGGGCCGAGACGGCCTCGGCCCTGACCCACCTCATCGCCCGGCTCGAGGGCGACGCCGGGAACGGCGAGGTCGAGTGGATCGACTCGATGCAGTTCCGGGGCCGCCAGCGCCTCCTGGTGAGGTTGGGAGACGGACCCTCGTAGCCGACGTCAGGTGTCGATGGTGAACGGCGCCTGACCCGGGAGCAGCGACGTACAGGGATGGACCCCGTAGTCGAAGGTGGCGAGCCACTGCATCGTGTAGTGGTGCCCCGGAGCCAGGTTGACGTGGAGCGCGACGGGGCTCATTCCCAAGCCCGTCTGCACCCGCAGGGCCGGGCCACTCCCGTCCGACGCCGACACCTGCACGGTGATGCTGACGATGTGGCTCGGCTCACCGGGCGACTCGTCGGCGGTCACTGTCCACGTGGTGCCGACCGGCCCTGCGAGTGTGACCGTGTCGGGATCGCCACCGACGACCGGCAACGGACAGGTCCGTGTCTGGGTCTGGGTCGCGGCGCCTGCGATCGGCGCCAACGCGAGACAGAACGCGGCGGTGAACCCGGCGAAGGCCAAGGCTCGCTTCATTTCGATGCCCCTTCCATTCCCCCTCGTCCGCCGGGATTCTCTCCGACTTTGGACATTCTCCGCTAATCGGACAGGGGGTCGAGGTCCGGGGCCCGGCTTCACACTCCGCGCCGAGACGCGATAGGAACGCGACGCGAACCGAGCAGTGTCGCCGAGAGGAGATTCACCTAAATGCCCAACCCGCAGCACGCGATCCTCACTGACCTCCAGAAGTATCAGTGGTACACGCACCTCAGCCGCACCGAGGGTGCCGACCTGGGGGTCATCAAAGAGGCCCTCAAGAAGGCCCGTATCGCAGGCGACGAAGTCGGCGTCACCAGCCCGCTCAACGTGTGCCTCCTGTTCGGCCCGACGCTGCTGGCGGAGCTCACAGACGACATGCCCGAAGACTTCCAGCCCTACCCCGGCTACAAGTCGTCCGACGGCAAGGAGGCCAAGGGGACCCAGGAGGAGCTGCTCCTCTGGATCCACTCCGATGACAAGGACATCTGCTGGGAGACGCAGTTCCGTTTCCGCAACGCGGTCAAGGGCCACATGAACGTCGCCCGCGAGACGCCGACGTTCATCTACCGGAACAGCCTCGACCTCACTGGGTTCATCGACGGCACCGGCAACCCCGCACCCGAGCACCAGTACGAGAAGGCCATCGTCCCCGACGGCAAGCCGGGTGCTGGCGGCTCGTTCTGCATCGCCCAGCGCTGGGTGCACGACCTGACCTACTTCGAGAGCCTGTCGCTCGAGGACCAGGAGAACCTGTTCGGGCGCACCAAGAAAGACTCGACCCGCCTCGACAAGCAGGTCCCGACGTCGCACCTCAGCCACGTCGAGCTGCGCGACGGCGACACCGCCGACGCCTCCAAGCCCAAGCGGGGCGAGATGGTGCGCCGGTCGACGCCGTACGCCTTCCACGACGGAACCGTCGGCCTCTACTTCATGGGCTTCTGCAAGGAGCAGGCTCCGCTGCGCGAGCGCATGGAGGCCATCTACGGCAACAACGGCCAGGAGCGCGACGCCCTCACCGACTACTCCACGCCGGCCTCGGGCGCCTTCTACTTCGCTCCCTCGAGCGAGACGCTCGACGCCATCCTCGGCTGAGTTCGTCAAGCCACAGCCTTTTCATTCTGGCGGTCGTAGGCGGGCTATGGCCCCACCCACGACCGCCAGAATGTCGAATTAGACCCGCGCGTAGCGCACGAGGACCACGCCGTTGCCGAACGCGCGCGTCTCGGTGAGCTCGAGATCCAGCTTTGCGCCGGGCGGGAAGGGGCGCCTGCCCGCGCCGACGACGACGGGGTCGATGTAGAAGCGGTACTCGTCGATCAGGCCGAGTCGGATGAACGTGGCCATGAGGTCGGGGCCGCCGACCACGATCTCGCCGAAGCGGTCCTTGAGCTCGGCGATGTAGTCGGGGTCGACCTCGCCGACGACGGTCGTGTTCCACCGCGTGTCGTCGAGCGTCCTCGAGAACAGAAACTTCGGCTTCTCCCGCCAGATGGCGGCGAACTCACGGATCGGCGCCGGGGCCGCCGGGTCCTCGTCGGCCGTCGGCCAGTAGTCGACCATCAGCTCGTGGGTGACGCGGCCCTGCAGGAAGGCGCCCGTGGACCTCAGGTAGGCGTTGACGTCGGTGTGCACCTCTTCGTCGACCATGTGCCAGCTGATGTCATGGTCGGGCCCCTCGAAGTACCCGTCGAGGGACAGAGACAGCTGCACGACGACCTTGCCCATGCCCCATTCTTGCGCCGGTCAGAACGCGCCGACGCGAAACCCGGCCCGCCGCCCCGACGGGCCGAGTCTCGGTCCCCCAAGGTCCCCCCCTAGAGGCAGACGGTGGTCGGTCCGATGACGTTCGTGCTGCCGAGCGCCACGTGGGCTTGGAGCACGCATACCTGAGCCTGGGCTTGGGCGGCCTGCGGGATCACAAAGGCGGCAGTCGAACCTACGAGGACGGCAGCAGCAAGAATCAAGCGACGGCGCATCGGACACTTCCCCTCTAATGTCGGAATCACCAGAGGGAACGACGGGGTCGCCCATCCCTTACGGCCCCGGGAGGGCTGACGGGCCCAGACGCCGAATACTCCGGGGTATGGGGGGCCTCTCTCGACGGAGCTTCTTGAAGGGAGCGGGCGCGCTGGGCGTGCTCGCCGTGCTACCTGCGCAGCTGGTGCGCGAGGTGGTCAGCCACACGGCCGAGGCGGCTGAGCCCCACTACTTCCTCGACGCCCACGAGTACGCCACCGTGCAGGCCCTGTGCCGGCGCCTCATCCCCGGCCCGAAGGACGACCCGACCGAGACCGACCCGGGCGCCCTCGAGGCCAACGTCATCGCCTACATCGACCTCTTCCTCGGCGCCTTCAACATCCCGGCACCGCTCGGTCCCCGTATCTGGGGAGAGGGTCCGTTCAGCGGTCGGGCCGGCCCGCCGCCGTGGCCGTTCGGCGGCAGTGCGCCCGACCCCTATCCCGACGACTTCGCCCGCGCGGCGCCCTTGTCGGCCGTCGACGTGCTGTCGTGGCGCACGCTGCTCGAGGGCACCAGAGGTCTCCCCGAACGCAAGTGGGCCGACGTCGCCGCCGGCGGCAAGTACGTCGGTCTGCAGGACCAGTACGTGCAGGGCGTCAAGGATCTCGACAGCGCGGCGGCGCAGATGTTCCCGCCCAACAAGGACTTCGTCTCGCTCAATCCCGTCGAGCAGGACCTGCTGATCGCCCGCCCCGACATCACGGTGGGCTTCCCCTCGCTCGTGTTCCAGCACTGCTCCGAGGGCATGTACGGCGCGCCCGAGTACGGCGGCAACAAGGACGAGGTCGGCTGGAAGTACATCGGCTTCCCGGGCGACGCCCAACCGCGCGGCTACACGGCCGAAGAGATGATCGCCCCGCCGACCGGGACGCCGATCAGCGCCTCCCATCTGAAGGACTTCGACCTCGAGACGCTGTTCGCCCAACTGGCGGCCGGCGCGCCCCGTGCGGCGTCCGCTCCGTGGAAGGCACGCCGTGGGTTCTAAGGCCGTCGTCATCGGGGCGGGCGCGGGCGGCAGCGTTGCCGCCTATGCCCTCGTGCAGGCCGGCTGGGACGTCACCGTTCTCGAGAAGGGTGTCGACCGCTACGGCGACGTCACCGCCGACCCGATCGGCGCCCCCCACTTCGGCAGCGACGAGGTGAAGGAGTCGCTGCGCCACTTCTCCGACGCCGACTCCTTCGCCGAGCCCCGCACGTTCGTGCAGAAGTCGGGGGACACCCCGTTCGTCGGCTTCGTCAACCACCTGCCGACAGGTGTGGGCGGCGGCACCATGCACTACGACGCCAAGATGCCCCGCTTCTGGGACATCGACTTCCACATGGCGTCCGAGTTCGGCACCCCGTCGGGCAGCACGCTCGCCGACTGGCCGATCACCTACAAGGACCTCGAGCCGTACTACGTGCGCGTCGAAGACATCATGGGCGTGCAGGGCGACGCGTCCAAGCACCCGGCCTTCCTGCAGAAGGAGGCTTGGCGCTCGGCGCCGTACCCGATGAAGCCCGGGCCCCAACAGCTGGACTCGGTGCTGATCGCCGACGGCGCCAAGACCCTCGGCTTCAATCCGTTCCCGTTCGCCATGGCCGCCAACTCCGAGCCCCGCGACGGACGCCCCGCGTGCGTGAACTGCGGCATGTGCTCAGGCTTCGGCTGCCCCAACAACAGCCGCGGCGGCGCGGCGGTGACGTTCTTGCGGCGGGCTCTGCAAGGAGGCGCCCACCTCATCACCGAGGCGTTCGCCTTCAAGGTCGAAACCAGCGGCCGCAAGGCCACGGGTGTGCGCTACCTCGACGTCTCCAACTGGCCGCAGCGCACCGAGAAGGTGATCTCCGCCGACCTCGTCGTCCTCGGTCTCTCCCCCATCGAGACGGCGCGACTCGCCCTCATGAGCGGCATCGGCAACTCGAGCGGCCTCGTCGGACGCAACCTGATGTTCCACTACTTCACGTATGCCTTCGGCGTGTCGCCCGACCGCCTGCACGGCTACATGGGCCGGGCGTCGACGCAGACGGTGGAGGACTTCCTCGTCCCTGACACGCTGGCCGGCAAGCCGCTCGGGCTGCCCTACCTGCGGGGTGGGAATCTCGAACTCGGTGGGACCTCCTGGCCCATCGCCGAGGCGACGACGATCGGCGTTTTCATCCGCGGCAAGCTCCACAAAGAGTTCATGCGCCTGTCGCCGATCCGCGAGCGCATCATGGCGATCACCATGGGCGGCGAGGACTGGCCGACACTCGACAAGCGGGTGACGCTCGACCCCAAGGTCAAGGACATCTACGGCCTCCCGGTTGCCCGCATCACCTACAACCCGACGAACTTCGAGCTGGCGTCGCAGGCCTACATCGGGCCCAAGCTGGCCGCCATTCTCAAAGCGTCGGGCGCACTCGTCGCCGGCTTCATTCCGCGCAACCCGCCGGTCGCGCTCCCGGGGCTGTCGAACGTGCCGTCCGGTGCCCACATCTTCGGCACCATGCGCATGGGCGACGACCCCAAGAAGTCGGTCACCGACCGGACCGGCCGCATGCACGACCTCGACAACGTCGTCATCACCGACGGCAGCGTCTTCCCGACCTGCTCGGGCCACAACCCGACGCTGACGATCATGGCCGTGGGACTGCACTCGATGGAGACGTTCCTCGGCACGACGGCAACCGCGAACGGCAAGGCCACGACCGCGGTCCCCACCAAGGTCCTCGGTGAGCAGACCGAGCTGCCGGCGACGGGGCTGGCCAAGAACCTGTCCGGCGCCGCCCTCGGGGCCGCGGCCGCCGGTCTGGCCGGCGTCCGTCTGGCGAAGAAGCCTCAGCCTTCCGGCGAGTAGAACTGCTGGCACCACCGGCGGTGCTCGAGGATCAGCTTCTCGGTCTTCGTCACCACCGGCGGGTCCCGGTAGATCTTGTTCTCCCAGATCGGGATGTCCTGCGAGACCCCCGAACAGAAAGAATCGGCGGCATCGGTGGCCGCGTTCGCGCCACTGGTCTTCGGCGCGGTGAAGATCCAGCGCACGTGCACGTTGTTCTCGTCGATGGGCGTCGTCGACGACAGGAACGTCACCAGGTCGCGCACCCGCAGGACGCCGAGCCCCAGGCCGAATCCCTCGCGCACGAATGACCCGTCGCCCGTGGCGGCGCGTTTGTAGGTGCCGTCGGTGACGAACTCGTCCTCGGGGATGGCCTCGGTGCCGTGCACGTACCGGAAGTGGGCGAAGTCGACGTTGTTCTCGGCCATGTCCTGCGCCGAGATGCGGATCTCGAAGTCACGCACCTCGATCGGCGACCAGTCGGGATCGCTGAACTCGGCCACGTCGGGCACGTCGTAGAACGGATCGCCCCCCTCGGCGTGGTACCACGCCCAGATCATGTGGTTGCGCTCGAGCGTGGGATAGGCGCGGCTGTGGGCCTTGGGCGGGATGCGGGTCATCTCGCCGTAGGGGATCTCGACGCACTCGCCCGATCCGCCGTTGAACTTCCAGCCGTGGAACGGACACCGAAGACAGTCGTTCTCGACGCGACCGCCGACGGCCAGGTGGGCGCCGAGGTGCATGCAGTGGGCGTCCATCACCCGCGGCTCGCCGTCCGCGGTGCGGTAGAGCACCAGGTCGCGTCCGAAGTAGTAGAGCGGCCGCACCTCGCCCGGCGCGACGTCGGCTGATTCGGCGACCACGAACCAGCCGTTCGGGACCGGGAACGGATAGCGCCGGCCGTTGAAGTGGCTCACGCGTGGCCGCTTGGCGATGTCGGTCAGGAGCTCGAGGTCACGCGGCATCGGCAGGCCGACGGTGGTCTCAGACACGCGCTGCCTCCTTTCCGTGCACGTCGTCGACCGTGGGGCCGATGCGTTCGACGATGTCGGTGAGGGCCGCCGTATCGACCCGGTACACCTGCGAAGCGGTCTCGCCGAGGATCTTGCGCGTCTCCTCCTCGGGCACGTCACGGAAGCGCTCGGTGATCCAGTGACGCGTGTGCGGATACGTGCCCTCCGGGTGCGGGAGGTCGTTGCCCCACAGCAGATTGTCGATACCGATCTCGCGCCGGCGCTCGATCTCGTCCACGCCCGGCGTGGAGGCGGCGAAGAAGCAGTTGCGGTCGACGTACTCGCTGGGCTTCATGGTGAGCCCCTGCTTGAAGACGTCGCCGAACTTCCGTGTGTTGTGCCCGCCCAGCCACTTCTCGTCCATGCGCTTGACCAGGTCGGGCACCCACCACGCGCCGTTCTCGGCGATGGAGTAGCGCAGCGTCGGGTGACGTTCGAACACGCCGGCGAGGATCAGCACCCAGAAGGGGCGGGCCGCCCACCACCACGCCTCGGCCGCGTAGATGGGAACGAACCCCGGTCCGAGCGGGTAGTCGGTAGGACCGGCTCCCGAATGGGTGTGCACCACCAGGTCCGCCGCCGCGCACGCGGCCCAGAACGGCTCGTAGCCAAGGTCGAGGTAGGCGGGCTGGTCGAACCACCGGGTCGGTATCAGCACGCCGCGCAGGCCCAGGTCGGCGGCGGCGTGGACCTCGGCAACGGCGTCGTCGACGCCCGCGGTCACCGGCACCACGGCGACGCCGATGCGGCGCTCCGGGTTCGTCGCGCAGAAGTCGGCCAGCCAGCGGTTGTGGGCGCGGGCGCCCGCCTTCACCGACTCGGGATCGGCACCGGCGCCCGACGCCAGCCCCGAGCCGAACGGTGAGCTCGCGGTACGGCCGGTGCCGAGCACGTCGGCGTCGGGGAACAGCACCTCGGCGGCCACGCCCTCGGTGTCGAGGATGGCGTCGCGCGTCGCCGGGTCGTATGCGGCTTTCAGCTCGTAGTCGCCGGTCTCCTCGTCCCACTCCTTCACGAAGTCGGTGTTGACCATCCGGCCCGCTTCCATGGCGGCCTGGTGCTCGTCGAACTTCTGGCGAAACGCGGGGTCGAGATACTCGCGGTAGGTCGCGGCGGGCGGCCCGGCGTGTCCATCGGACGAGATCACGAGGTACTTGGACATTGCTTCCTTCCTACGCCCCCAGCTCGTGGACCTCGGTGGGGTTCTCGCTCTGCAGCACGCGCTCGAGGCGGGTGCGCAGGGTGGACGCGTGGCGGCCGTCGGCGTCGAGCATGATCACGAAGCGGCCGTCGCGGATGCCGTCGACGACCAGCTGTGCGAGCTCGTCGAGCGGCTGCACAGGGATGCCGCGCTGGCGCAGTGCCGCGACGGTCATGGGCGGCGTCGTGCGCGGCCGCTCACGCGCCAGCGAGGCGGGGCGGTTGCGATCGGCCGTCCAGAGGCCGGTGTCGAGCAGGCCCCGGCCCGACGGGTAGAAGACGGCCGCCCTCAGCGGTGTGCCGTCCGCCCGGAGCTGGGCGTCGAGGCATTCAGTCAACGTCGTCACCGCCGACTTGGTCGACGCGTACACCGACGCCTGTGGCATCGGCGAGATCGGCCCATCGGGCGAGGACGTGTTGACGACCACGCCTTCCTCGCCGCCCGCGAGCATGCGCGGGACGAACTCGATAACACCGTTCGCCACGCCAAAGACGTTGACGCCGAACGTCCACCGCCAGTCGTTGGGTGTGGTCTCCCACACCTTGGCCGACGGCGGACCGACGCCGGCGTTGTTGCACAGCACGTGCACGGCGCCGTATGCCGCGTAGGCGGCGTCAGCGAGCGCCTTGACCGACGCGGCATCGGTGACGTCGGTGACGACGCCGGTTACGTCGTGGCCACCGTCGCGCAGCTCCCCGACCGCCTTGTCGAGCGCGGCAGCCTCGACGTCGGCGAGCACGACACGCATCCCTTCGGCGACGAAGGCATCCGCCAGCGCCCGGCCGATGCCGCTGGCGCCACCGGTGACGACGGCCACCTTGCCCTTGAGTTCTTGCACGGCAGCCTCAGCCCTGACCGGCGAAGTCGTAGCGCTGATACACGTAGGGCAGGAAGGCGTCGGGGTCGACCTTCTCGACAGCCTTGGCGGCGATGAACGCCGTGCGCTCGGTGTACATGGCCCGCAGGTCGCGCTCGATGGGCAGGTCGGCGATCGGATCGAACTGCGAGTCGCGTAGCACGAGCTTGCCGTCGACGCGCTCGACGCTCTTGTGCTTGCGCGTGTGCACCGACCGGACGAGGACCGGCTCGTGGTCGTAGCCGTCGCCGTCGGCCGCCAGCGTGTACTTGAAGTAGTAGTGCGGGACGATCTCGTCGGCCGCGTCGACGCGCCCGACGGCGTCACCGACGAACTCGAGGTAGGTGATGCCGTAGCGGGTGACGCTGGCCTCGATGTGGTCGCCGTCGCGCCCGAACCGGATGTCGGCGATCTTCTTGTTCTCGCCGTAGCGCTCCCGCCCGCCGACGACGGCGGCCTCCGACGACATCGGGAGGTGCAGGCAGTACCAGCCGGCCTCGTCGCGGTACTGGCACGCGACCGCGACCTGGGCCACGCCGAGGTCGATGTCGGGCATGTGGCCGATCGACACCCACACCTCGGGTGCGGCGCCCGGCGTGAGGGGCGGCGGCAGCAGCTCGGCGACGACGTCGGGGTCGGTCTCGTAGAAGTGCTGGACGCTGCGGGCCACCAGCCCGCTGTCCTTGGGATCGCGGTAGCGGGCCTCGGCGGCCGCCAGCTGCTCGGGAGTGCTCACCCACCGGTTCTGCCGGTTCGCCATGTGCCTGCCCTTCGTCGTCTACTATTTTTCGAATACTTTATGAGAACTCCTTCGGGGAAGCAACGGGTCGGGCGGCCGCCGCGGATCGACCGGGCCGCAATCGCCGACGCCGTCCTCGAGCTGGGCCTCGACGACGTCACCATGCGCCGCGTGGCCGACCACCTCGGCGTCAGCGTGCCGGGGCTGTACCACTACGTCAGAGGGCGCGACGACCTCCTCCGCCTGGCCGCCGAACAGGCGCTCTCGCGCGTGCGCCTGCCAGAGGACGAGGGTCAGCACTGGGCGACGTGGCTGCGCGAGTGGGCGCGCTACACGCTCGACGTACTCGCCGCGCAGCCGGAGCTCGTCAACCAGTTCATCGGCGGCGGCCTCGACGACGACCGCCTGATCGAGGTCATCGGCCGCACGCTCGACGTGCTGCATCGAGACGGCTTCGAGCCGGACGCCGCCCTTGAGGCGTGGGAGGCAATCAGCACGCTGGCGCTCGGCGCGGCCATCGACGAGATCCGAGAGCGCTCGGCCGAGGCCGACGGGCGGCCCTGGCCGGCGCGCATCTTCGCCGCCCTCGCCCGCCGCGACCCCAGCGAGCTCCCGACCCTTCGGTCGATCATGGCGAGCGGCCACCAGCGCGACCGAGACGCCGCCTTCGAATCACACCTCACGACGACGATCGTCGGCATCGCCATCCGCCACGGCCTCCCGGTCGACGCCGAGGTCACGGGCAACGCCTGATGATCTCGACCGTCATGCCGGTTGTGATTCCGGAACTCGAGTCTGGTCTGGCGACGGGGCGGAATTCCTAGCCAAGACCTCGGCCCATAAACGTTGTGGTCCACTGCCTAGTACTAGCCACACAACACTTAGATCCTGCCGTTCCATAGTGTGAAGGGCACACTGCCGCCGCCGACGGTGCGCGATACCGAGCACCCACCTCCATCGAGTGTTTGCGCGATCAGCGGTGAAATAGCCCGCTGATTGAGCAAACAGTCGCCTGATGGGAAAGCGCGAGAGGTGGTCACATCTCCCGGTGCGCGTCGAGGTCGGGCTTTCGGCGACGTGATCGGTGAACCGAAGCGCAGGCGCGGGCCGGCCCCGGCGAAGTGCTGGTCTCACCGGGGCCGGGTGGGCTGGGGAAAAGCTCCGTGACGAAACGAGAGCCCCCTCAGGGAGCGAAGGTAACCCGGGCCATCGGTCGCCGAGAAGGTCTCAGCGGAGGCCTTAACCGCTTCTTAGCCGAGTCCTAACCCTCGCCCTGCTGTTGGCGGCGCTCAGCCGGGGGCGTGCTGGTGGCCGTCATCTGCACGCCCAGGCCCGACGTCGGCTGCACTTCACTTCCGTGTCCGATGACTGGATACCCGTCGGCATCCCACGTCACAGGGTTGTAACGGATGACTCGATCGCTCCACCCCGGATCGGGCGTCAACTTGCTGTGATAGATCGCGTACAAGGTGTTGTCGATGTCGACGAAGCACCCGTGGCCGCCGCCGCTGAAGATCGGGCGTGGCAGCTTGACCCACGAGCCCGCATCCATCACGTCGCCGCCCACCCACTCGAGGAGGCCCATCTTGTAGGCCGCCGTCCAGCTGGCGTCGGCCGAGTACACGATGAACAGCTTGTCGAGCGCGGGATTGCGCAGGATCTGCGGGCCTTCGTTGATCGGTGCGACGCTGAGCTCCCAGTCGTGCTCGGGCCTGGAGATCAGCGTGCGCTCACCGGAGATCGTCCACGGGTTCGACATCGGGGCGATGTACAGGTTCTGGGGGAAGCCGTCGTTCAGCCCTTCCCATCCCGACCACACCGCGTACAAGCGCCGGTTGTGACGTAGCACGGTCATGTCGATGGCCCACGTGTCGTGCACCGGGTCGGCGACCTGGCCGAGCTCGTGGTACGGACCGAGCGGGTGGTCGGCCTCGAGGACGTAGGTGCGGTGGTGGGCGTTGTCGCCGTCTGACGCCGCGTAGTACACGTACCAGCGCCAGCCGATGCGGTGCAGCTCGGGGGCCCAGATCTGGCGGCCGTAGTCGGACTTCCGCCCCGGCGCCCAGATGTGGAACTCCTCGAAGTCGTGCATGTGGGCCAGGTCACGGAACTTCAGGATCGAGATCCGGTGGTCGTTGAGCGTCGACTGGATCAGCAGCAGCGAACCCTCGAACGGCACGACGTACGGGTCCTGCCCCGGGAACGGCCTCGGATCACTCCAGAGACTCAACGCAACCACCCCATCGGTTGCGCGACTCGGTCGATGCCGAGGCTCAGGAGCCAGCCGCTCGTCAGCAGACCCCACACGGTGACGCTCGCCTGGATGAGCTTGATGCTCTCACTGTCGCGCAGGTACTGAACCAGCGGCACGGGCCAGAAGATGCCGCGGAGCACGCGGTGGATGGGGTGGCGCTGCAGGTCGGGCGACAGGGCGTCGACGCAGTAGACGACGAAGGCCAGCGTGGCCTCGGCGACGATCAGGAAGACCCACGCCGTCTTGATGCGGTCGGACTCGAGCGACAGCAGCCAGCCCGCGGTCAGCAGCAGCCAGACGATGGCCCCGAAGCGGGCCAGCTTTGGCAGGTTGCGGTGCGTGAACCAGACCCACAACGTCGCCGGCCAGAACACGGCGCGCACGACGCGCTCGCGAACGGTGTGGTGGTCGTCGCCGACGGCGTCAGAACAAGCGACGATGAAGGCCGCGGTGGCCTGGACGAGAAGAAGGAACCACATGACTCACTCCGGGGCGCGCCTCAGCACGAGTGCTCCCCGTTCCCCTCTTCGTGTGTCGTGCGGCATAACTGCCTCTCCACCTTCTGGTTCGGCTACTTAGAAGAACAACTAAATGGTGTTCCTCATGCCGGACCAGAGGGTGGAGGGGCAGGAAAAGGGCGCTATTCCCCTGCCGTGGGGTCGATGACCGTGGTCACCTGGCTGACGACGTTGGCCGGGAAGCCACCGCACTGGGCGTGGTCGAGCACGGCCTGCTCGTCCTCGGCCAGGTACACGCAGTAAATCTTGTCGCCGGTCACGTAGCTGTGCTCCCACTGGGCCCGGGGCCCCATGTCGGCGAGCACCTGGTTGGACTTGGCGGAGATGCTGTGCAGCTCGGCGGCCGACAGCGACCCTGCGCCCGGCAGCTCCCGCTCGATCACGAACCTCGGCATTGCTGACTCCTCTCGCGTAGTTGAGGAGCTGAACGTACGGCCGGAGGCCCCCCGCCGGCATCGGGCGCAGTATGCATTTGCGGCCCCGCCTCCGTGGGTAATTGCCTGTAGTTAGAAAGACAGCGGCTAGGCGGTGGCGAGGCTGTTCGCGAAGGCCCAGGACGTGGCCGCAGACCTCGAGTTCACGCCCAGCTTGGTGAAGATGTTCGAGACGTGGCGGGCGGCCGTCTTCTCGCTGATGAACAGCGTCTCGGCGATCTCCCGATTGCTCCGTCCAGCCGCAATCAGCCGCAGCACCTCGACCTCGCGAGCAGTGAGCCCGCACGGGGCGTCGACGTCTTGCTGGAGCGCCCGAAGGTCGGCGGCCGCGCCCAACTTCTCGAAGGCGGTCCGCGCCGCCGCGCATTCACGCGTGGCCGCGTCGTTGTCGTCGAGCGCCTGATACGCCTCCGACAGCAGGACGCGGGTGCGCGCCGTCTCGTAGGGCGCGTCGAGCTCCTGCCAGAGCGAGAACGCCTGGCGCAGGGCGGCGAGGGCGGCGACCGCCTGGCTCTTCACCAGCGCCACCGCTCCCAGACACCGGTAGCCCGCAGCCCGCAGGCCGACGCTGTCGAAGGCCTCGGCCGTCTCGGCCACCTCGGTGGCCGCTGTCTCCGCCAGCTCCACGTCGCCCGCCGCCAGCGCGATCTCGACTTGGGCGGCGAGAAGCGGCGCCCGCTCCAACCTGCTCCCCGAGAACCCGGCGAGGGCGGTGGTGATCGACGTCATCGCCGCGTCGGTGCGGCCCTGGGCCAGTCGCAGCAGCGCCAATCCGGGCTGCGGATCGCGGCCCACCTCGTGAGCACGCGTGTATGCCTCCTCGGCGCCGCTCAGGTCACCGCGCCGCCGGCGGATCTCGCCGACCTCGTAGAACCCGTCGGCGACGACGAAGACGTCGATGCCGGCCATGTCGTTGCACACGTCGAGGGCTTCGGTCTCGGCCTGGTCCCACGACCCGTGGATGTTGAGGACTTCGGCCCAGTGCACGCGGCAGATGCCGGGATAGAGCGACGCCACGGGCAGCGGGTCGCACCAGCGGCGAGTGGCCTCCGTCCACTCACGCGCCCGGCGCAGGTCGACGAGCTCGTGGCACGCGCTGAGCAGTCCGCAGTAGATGGCGCCCGTCCACATGGGCTTGAGGTTGTCCGACAGCGCCGCGAGCATCGCCTCGTCGAGCAGCGCCAGCCCTTCTTGCACGCGCGCTTGCTTCACCAACGTGCGGCCTTCGTAGAAGACGCCCAGGGCTACGAGGGTGTCGTCGCCGAAGCGGCGCCCGAGCTCCTGCATGCGCCGCGCCGACTCGAGGGCGGCCTCGAGATCGCTGCCCATGAGCGCCGCCGTCTGCAGGTAGAGCGGGTAGCCGTGCTCGGGGCCCTCGTCGGCCGTGGCCAGCAGGCGCTGGGCCCGGGCCAGCCAGCCGTCGGCTTGGGCGCCGTCTCCGCGGAGGCGAAGGTAGATGGCGGCGTTGAACGCCGAGAGGGCCGCCCGCCGAGCAGCACCGTCCGCGACGTGAAGGCGGTACGCCTCGACGTAGGAGTCGATGGCCTGGTCTGCCTTGCCCAGCCAGTGGGCCGACTCCGCGAGTGCGTCGTGATCGGCCGCGGTCAGCTCGTCGGACGCCTTGAAGCCGTCGTAGGCCGCCTGCCAGTCGCGACGAGCGAACGCGTCCTGTGCCCCAGTCAGCCCACCCATTGCCCGCCATTGTGGCCCAACGGGCGGATTGTCAGCCGGGTTACCCCTCGAACTGGCCGAAGGTGCTGGCGAACTGGTTGGGCGACTGCAGCACGCCGCTGCACAAGTTGTCGACCGATGTCTTCACGCCCTGACTGCACTGGACATCGCGGTTGGCCGACCAAAAGGCGAGACGGCCGAGGTGGTTGGTCTTGGCGAACGTCGTCAGCTGGGTTGCGTCGGCGGTCGTGAACACCTCGCCGGCGATGTCGTTCTGGCCGATCATCGGCGTCACGCCGACCATGGCCCACAGCTGGGCGTCGGTCTTCGTCGGGTAGAGAGTCGCCAGCTGGTTGTGCGTGCTCGTCGCCGCGTTGACGGCGTCGGTCCCCATGTGGTTGCTCGCGCCGCCGTAGTCCATGGCCATGACGTTGACGACAGCGACGTCGACACCGTTGTCGCGTGCCGACTTCACGACGTTGAGTCCGTCGTTGGTGAGACCGGTCGGCAGCACCGGGAGCGTGAGCGACACCTGCAGCTTGCGGCCGGCGGCGCGCGCCTGCTGCTGCAGCTGGGCGATGGCCTTGGACCGCAGGTCGATCGACGCCGGGTCGGCGGTGGCCGCGCCCTCGACGTCGAAGTCGATGCTCGTCAGTCCGTACGAGTCGATGACGGCTTGGTACTGCGCTTGAAGAGCACTCACGCTCGTGCACACCTGAGCCAACTCCTGGTTGGCGGCGCCGCCGAAGGACACGACGACGTCGCCACCCATGGAGCGCAGGGCGCTGATCTGGTCGGCCATCCAGTTGTCGCCGAGGTTGTAGTACGTGCCCCATGTCGCCCGGCACGAACCCTGGCCGTTGACGATGAAGCCGAGCGTGTAGGTCTTCACGCCGTCGGCTCGGGCCAGCGACGGCAGGTCGACCGTGGGCCACAACGTGGCGTCGGCGTAGGGCGCCACGGCGAACGGCGGGACGCCCCCCACCGTCCCACCGCTCGGCGCAGTCGTCGTGGTGGACGGGGCGACCGTGGTCGACGTCGTCGTTGACGTCGAGGTCGTCGTCGGTCCACCGACGCCGAAGGCGCAGGGCGTGCCGTTGAACGTGCAGTTGGTTGGCGTGGCGGGCGTCCCGTTGGCGCCGAAGCCGACGCTCGTCGACTGTCCAGCCGCGATGGTGCCGTTCCAGCCGGCGTTGCGCACCGTGTACGTGCCGTCAGCCGCACGCGTATATGTGCCGTTCCACGCCTGGGTGATCGTCGAGCTCGGCAGCTTGAAGGTGAGCGTCCACCCGTTGACCGTCGCCGACGACCCGTTGGTGATATCGACCTGTGCGTTGTAACCGGTGTCCCAACTGTCAGTTGTCGAGTAGGCGAGGGCGACCGATGCTTTCATCGTGGACGTCGTCGTTACCGGAGCGGACGTCGTCGTCTGCGGAGTCGAGCTCGAAGTCGTCGAGCCCGACCCCGTGAACGAACACGCCAAGCCGTTGATCTTGCAGTTGGTGGGGTCCTGGCGGGCACCGGTCAGGTTGGCGACGTAGCCGAGCGTCGCCGTCGAGCCGGTCGCCAGGTCGGGCTGCCACGCCGGTGCGTTGATGACGACGTGGTTGTTGACCTGGCTCACGAGCGTCGCGTTCCAGAGGCTGGTGACCTTGTGGGGCAGGTCGAACTCGAGGCGCCACGACTTGATCGTGCTGCCGGTGTCGTTGCGCACGGTCAGATCGGCTTGATAGCCGCTCGTCCACTGATTGGTCACGGTCTGGGTGACCGACACACCGCCCGCTCCGGCGCTGACCTGAGCCATGACGCCGATTGCTGCGGCGATGACCGCGATGCTGACGACTGCTCGATGTCTTACATGCATTGGCGACACAACGGTGAGGCTCCTCAGGTGGTTCCCATGCCCGCGCAATCGCGGCTGAGTCGCGGAGAATGAGCAGATGCGCGTGACCTTCCGGCGCATGACCGACCACGACCTCCCGACGCTGCACGGCTGGCTCAACGACCCGGACGTGGTGCGGTGGTGGGAAGGCGACGACGTCTCGTGGGACGGCGTCGTGGCCGATTACGGCTCGGGACGGGAACCGGACGCCACCGAGTTCTGGATCGCTTCGGTCGACGAGCACGACGTCGGTTGGATCCAGTGCTGGCCGACGCTCGATGAACCGGAAGAGGCGTCGCCGTGGTGGGAATTGGGCGTCCACCGCACGGCCGCCGGCATCGACTACCTGATCGGAAGACACCACGACCGCGGCCACGGCCTTGGCTCAGCGATGATCCGCGCCTTCACGGCCGACGTGGTGTTCGGCCTCCATCCGGAGTGGACGCAGGCCGCGGCGGCGCCGCTAGCTGCCAACGCGGCATCGTGGCGAGCCCTCGAGAAGGCCGGCTACCGCTTCGTCGCCGTCGTCGACGACAAGTTCGGCCCGGCGCGATTGATGGTGCGTGACAGGCCGGACTGACAGCCAGCGGTAAGGCGGGGCCTCGACGATCGGCGCCATGACAACCACACCGATCACACTCGAACACCTGGAGAACCTGGTCGTCGCCATCGACGAAGCCGTCGAGGAGCGGGGCTGGAACGAAGGGCACCTCCTCCTGAAGATCGACGCTGTCGACGCTCAGGGCTTCGACTTCGGGGCGAAGGAGATCGACGGCCACCCCCTCAACACCCTGCTGGGATTCACGGCGCCCCAGGAGTGGGCCGCCATCGGCGTGTGTGCCGAGGGCTGGGCGGCGTCGATGGACAGCGGCGTTCGGCCGTCGCGATCCAAGGGCCGCATGCGCGTGCGCAACACCACACTCGTCAGCCGCGACGGCTTGGTGGCGTCGGGCATGCGTCTCGCCGGACAGGAGCTCCAGCAGATGGGTGAGGGCATCGGCACGGTGCTCGATGCCTTGAAGCGCGCGATCGGCGTGCCGACGACACCGCCCGAGGTTCCGTTCGAAGGCTGGGTGGCGCGCATGCTGCTGACGCTCGTCATCGGTGACCAACCGCGCGGTCACCGCCGTGTGCCGTGGAGCCAGCTGCGTCCGTCGCTCGAGAAGTACAAGTCCCTCGCCGAGGACGGTTCGTGGGAGACCCTGCGGGCCGTCGCCGCCAAGCACACCGGCATCGTCGCCGAGCTCACGCCGGACGAGGCGGCGTGGATGGACGAGGGCATGTTCTCGCGCTGGGTCATCGGTGGGATGCCGTCCTACGAGCACTTGGTGGAGGAGGCGCGGACGGCGACGACGCCCGAGGCGTTCAGCCAGCTGCGCCGCCAGCTCAAGGCGTGGGGACTGCCCGTGCGCTTCCGCAAGGCGGCGTAGCTTCGGCAGCCGTGTCTGAAGGTGCCAGCTTCGCGGGTGACGAGATCGCCGCCGCGTGGGAGCGACACCGCGCGCGACTGTTCGAGAGCCAGTGCCAACTCTCGGAGTGGCTGGTCGACCGCGTCAATCCGCGGCCCGGTGACACGATTCTCGAACTCGCCGCCGGACCGGGCGAGACCGGGTTCCTCGCCGCCGAACGCCTTGGCTCCGAGGGCCGCCTGATCTCGACCGACCTCAACCAGGCGATGGTCGCCGCCGCTCGGCGTGGTGCCGACGCCCGCGGTCTGACGAACGTCGAGACTCGGGTCATCGACGCCTCCGCCATCGACCTGGCCGACGCCTCCGTCGACGGCGTGCTGTCGCGCTTCGGCCTCATGCTCGTCCCCGAGCGTGAACGGTGCTTCGCCGAGTGCCGCCGCGTGTTGCGACCCGGCGGCCGTCTCGCCTACGGCGTGTGGGGGCCCTTCGACCGCAACGACTGGCTGTGGCACTTGGTTGCGGCCAGTCGACAGCACGGCCACGAACCGCCGACCGACCCCGAGGGTCCGCGGGCACCGTTCTCGTTGGCCGACCCCGCGGTCAACCGCGATGTGCTTGCCGCCGCCGGGTTCGCCACGGTCGAGATCGAGGAGATCCCAGGCGCTCAGCGGTACGCAAGCGTCGACGACTACTGGGACCTGCAGATCGCGATCGCCGGTCCTGTGTCGGGGCTCATCCGTTCACTCCCCGACGACGAGCGCGCCGCCATCAGGTCGACCCTCGAACCGATGCTGGCCCCCTTCCGGGCCGGCGACGGCACCCTCGCGCTCCCCTCGCTGACCCTCGGCGTCTGCGCCAGCTAACTGGCGGACATCTCGACCTTCAGCACGGTGGCGTCTGAGTCGAGCACGGACTCGGGCACGGTGATCGTGAGCTCGCCCGTGGGGTCGGCGGCCATGCTGTCGAGGATCGCCGTGCGCGTGGTGAACGGAAGCTCGGTGTCCGCGCCGAGGGCGCGGACGGAACGCACTTGCCGGACCTTGATGCCGCGCACGGTCACCGTGTCGTACGGCCGCATCAGCAGGTGTAGGTAGACGGTGCTTCCCCGACGCGTGCTCGGCCCGTAGAACTGCCACGGCTCGAGACCCGGTTCGGCGCCGATCACGCTTTCGCCGTGCGCATTCATCCAGCGGGCGACGAGGTCGAGGCGTTCGACTTGCTCGGCTGGTAGTTCGCCGCTCCCCATGGGGCCCACGTTCAGCAGCAGGTTGCCGCCCCGCGCCGCCACCTCGCAGAGCATGTGGATCAGGGAGCGCGCGGTCTTGTACTCGTCGTCGGACGGGTTGTAGCCCCAACTCTCGTTCATCGTCAGGCACGTCTCCCACGCCCGTTCCGGTGGCACGGCGGGAACGAACTGTTCGGGCGTCTCGAAGTCGCCGCACATGGGCAGGCGGTCGTTGATGAGGATGTCGGGCTGCAAGGAGCGGATCATCTGCTCGAGCTCCTTCGACCGCCACCAGTCAGCGGGTCGCTCCCACCCACCGTCGAACCAGAGCACGTCGATCGGCCCGTAGTTCGTCAACAGCTCGGTCAGCTGGGCCTGCATGAAGTCGAGGTACCGAGCCCACTGCTCTTGGGGCGGCCACGGCGGCGATGCCAGGAACAGATACGGCTTGTCCTCCTCGCGGAACGCTGGGTAGTCGGGGTGATGCCAGTCCGAGAGCGAGAAGTAGAGGCCGACGCGCAGACCCTCGGCGCGCATGGCGTCGACGAAGCCGCGCACAATGTCGCGCCCGTAGGGCGAGTGCGTCACCGAGAAGTCCGACTGCTTGGTATCGAACATGGCGTAGCCGTTGTGGTGCTTGGTAGTGAAGACGGCGTAGGTCATCCCGCAGGCCTTGGCCCGCCGCGCCAACGCGACCGGGTCCCACGCCACCGGATCGAAGGTGGCGGCCGAGGCGTGGTAGTCGGCGACCGGCACCGACTGGCACTTGGGCAGCACCGGGATCCCGCCCACCAGCGGCCACGACAGCTCCAGGCCCTGCTGGCTGGCGTGGTCCCAGTGGACGAACAGGCCGAGGCCGGCGCCCCGGAACCACGCAGATGCACGGGTCTCCATGGACCTGATATATATGTCAGGTCGCGGCATTTGTCAGTATTTGCCGCAATTAAGCCAGGGGGTCGACCGGGATATGGGGCTGCTGCGGTGGCGCTGGCACCTGGCCGCGGCCGCTGTCCTGCTCCTGGTCCTCGCCGTCAGCGCCGCGGGCGGCTCCGTGCCCCGCCGGGTGGTCGCCGCAGGCCACGACGGCGACACGGCGGCGCTCGCGGGCGGCAGTGAAGGCCAGGGCGCCGTCGGAGGGAGCGATCCGGCCAGTCTGGCAGGCGCCAACGCGGGCGGTGCGGGGACAGGCGGCGCCCGAGCCGGCGTGCAGTCGGGGCGCACGATCGCCGGCCTCGGCCCCGGCCAGAAGGTGATCTACGACGACGGCGCCGACGACAACCAGGTCGTCATCGGCGGCTCGACGTTCACGTCGGGGCCGGCCGCGGTGTACGGCCAGCAGATCGCCGTCGGCTTCGCCGCGGGCGTGCAGTACGTGAACGACCACGGCGGCATCAACGGCCGCCGTCTCGTCGCCAAGATCTACGACGACGGCGGCGACCCGGCGAAGCAACTGGCGAACACCAAGCGGCTGGTCGAGGTCGACCACGCCTTCGCCCTCACCATGTCGTACGCGCCGGTCGTCGGTGCGTACATCGCGTCCAAGGGCATCCCCGTCTTCCACCTCGGACAGTTCAACGAGGAGTTCACCAACCCCTGGTACTTCCCGCTCGGCGGTCCCCAGAGGACGTCGGCTATGGCCCTCGCCTGGTTCGGCGCCCGCACCCTCCACGCCAAGAAGGTGGCGATCTTCTACATCGACGCGGGCGCCAACAACTTCAGCAGCGCGTTTGCCCGCGACGTGGCGCGCTACTGGAAGGACTACGGCGTCGACGCCAGCACCCTGGTGCCGTTCTCCCCCGACCAGACCTCATGTTCGAACGCCATCAGCACGGCGCGCAACGCGAACGTCGACTTCGTCGACTTCGAGCTCGACGCCGGCCACGTCATCGAGTGCGGCGTCGAGGCCCAGATCCAGGGCTGGAAGCCGTCGAAGTCGTGGGGCGGCTACCTGATCGGCGTCCCCGTCATCCACGAGGCGCTCGGCGACTACTCGATCGGGATGTACGCCTTCGATGCGTTCGGTGCCGACTACGCCAACCCCGACTACAACGCGTACATCAAGAAGGTGTCGTCGGGCACCGACGCCTACTCGTCGACGACCATCGCCTACTACGTCGCCGCCCTGCTGGCGCGCGACGCCATGAGCAAGCTCGGCACGAACTTCACCCGCGCCCACCTGCGCGACGTGCTCAACACGTTCACCAACTGGACGCCGGGGATGACCACCGATCCCAACCAACCCACGTGGACGTGGAACCCAACGTGCCACGTCGGGCTGCACGGGGGCTACGTCATCGAGATCAAGAAGCAGCCCGACGGTTCGCTGCGCTGGGACCAGATCACGCCCCAGTTCCAGAAGGTTCCGCTGCCGCCGAACGAGCCGCCGCCTCCCGACCTGGCGTCCTGCCCGATGTTCTTCCCCGGCTGATGGCGACGACTGAGCGCGAACTTCCGAGCACGAGGCCGCTGCACCGGCGGCTGGGAGAGACGGCCGCCGGCAACACGGTCGTGCAGGTCGTCGTTGCCCTCATCGTCGCGGCACTCGCGGCGTCCCGCGCCGCCGCCCACACGCTCTCGGCCGGTGGTGTCGTCGGCATCGTCGGCGGCGCGGCAGCAACGGGCGGCCTGCTCGCGTGGATCGCCGGCACGTACGGCGGCGGCGCCGACGTGCTCTTCGGCGACGCCGAGTTGGCCTGCAGTCCCCACTGCCCGGCCGCGCCCGACGACGACCCGTGGATGGCCCGGACGCTCTGGAGGTCCGCGCCGCTGGCTGCGGTCGCGGCCGCCGCGTGGGCCCTCGCGGGTGCCGGGCTGGTCGCCGTCATTCTGAACGGCAAGCACGCAGGCATCGGCGTCCTCTTCGCGTGCGTCGCCGCCTTCTCCGGCGCCGCCGTCGTCGTAGTCGACACCGTCGCCCGCCATCGCGGGGCCCACGCCGCTCGCCTGCTGCTCATGGCACCACCGACGCCCGTGCCGCTGCGTCGACGGGCGTGGCTCCAGATCGCTCTGCCGATGGCCGGCGTACAAGCGCTCGTCCACGTCGGCATGGCCTGGCTCCTGTTCCACGACTACGCGGTGCACCGGCCGTTCGCGCCGAAGGCACTGACACGGTCGGTGGCGTTGGCCGACGTCGGCGTCATCGTGCTCGCCCTCGTCCTCATCTTCGGCGTCGTGTTCGCCCGGCCGTGGGGCGAGATCGACGCCCGGCTCGGGCGCATCCGTCTCGATGACCCCGAGGCGCAAGCGGTGCCGGCCAAATCACCGATCGCCGCCCCGGGCCTCGTGTACGCCGCGCTCGCCTGTTGGCTCCTCGTGGTCGTCGTCGACTGGCTGCTCCCCGCCAACCCGGCGCTCTGGCAGGTCATGGTCGCCCGCGCCGGCTACGCCGCCGTGCTGACACTCGTCTTCACCGCCTTCGGCTACGTACGCGGCGCGGTCAACGCCCTGGCGGTGACGGCTTGAACCGTTCTCGCCATGGTTTGCGTCGTCTGACAACACGAACCATGGCGAGTTCGCTCGTGGTCGCCGCGGTCGTCGCGGTTGCGGCCGTGTTCGTGGCCGCACCCTCACGGGCGGCGTCGGGGCCGCCGGGGACGATCGCGGCGACGGCGGAGGCGTACGCGGCGCGCATCGAATACGACCTGCCGCTGCCGGCGGGCACGGGCACCGTCGGGCACGTCAACGCGCAGGTCTCGCGTGCGCCGGCGGGCGAGAGCGCCCACGGCATCGCCGGCGCGCCGACCGAGCTCGACGCGGTGGTCAGCGGTAAGTACATGGACCCGGCGGGCACCGGTCATCCGCAACGCAACCTGCCGCAGTCCGAGTGCTACTACCCAGGGTCGCTCCTGGCAACGCGCTTCGTCTTCCCCACCGACACCCAGAAGGAGACGGCCGGGCTTCCTCCGACGAGCTACGCCGTCGCCAACTGCGGCGCCGGCCCGTCCGCTGAACTGCACGCCCACAACGGACCCGTCAGCGACCCGGCGGCGACCAACCCGGGACTCACCGCCGACGGCATCTCGTCCGACGCGTTGGCCCACCCCGACCACGACGTGCTGTTGGCCGACGCCACGTCGCGGGCGACGGGGTTGACGCTCGGCGGCGGTGCTCTGCGCGTCGGCTCGGTTGTGGCTTCGGGGTCGTCCTCGACGACGGGATCGAAGGGCGGCGGCAAGACCGAGGCGTCGATCAGCATCGGCGAGATCCACGCCGGCACCACCACGTTCTCGCTGGCGTCGGTGGAACACAGCGACGGCAGCCAGGCCGTGGAGCTGACCGCGGGCGGCCAGACGTTCCCGGCCGACTCGTCCCAGGGCAAGGCCCTGTTCTCGAACGTCAACGCTGCCCTGAAGCCGGCGGGCTGCACCCTGGCGCTGCTCGGCGACCCGTCGCGCTATCCGCAGGGCTTCGTGTTCTCCCGGCCGGAGCCCGAGGTCGGCGTGCGCGCCGACGGCACGTTGGCCGCGTCCTACCGCGGCGGTCTGCTGGCGGTGTGCGACGTCCCTGACAACCCCGTTGCGCAGAGCACCCAGTTCAGCCCCGAACGAGTCCAGGCCATCATCGGGTTCGTCTACACGAGCACGGCCGCCAATCCCGCCGTGGGTGGGTTCGGGCTGGGTGACCTGGCGAGCGGACCGTCCGGTGCGCTCAACTTGAAGCTGCCCGGCAGCGCGTTGGCGACGCCGGGCCTCCCGGCGAGCATCACCGTGCCCGCTGCGCCCCCAGCCGCAACGGGTACGGCGCTTGCCGGTGCCTCGCCGTCGGGCGCGCCTGCCGCGGTCGCTCGCGCCCGGCCCAAGTCGATCGCGGCCGTGGGTCCCATCGGCATGGGGACGACGACGCGCCTGTTGCTCGCCCTTGTCTGCGTGCTGGCGTGGGGGTGGCTGACTCACCTCGGCGCGTCCCACTTCCGCCGGGCCACCGCGCCGTGTCCGGGATCGGGAGAAGCCGAATGAAGGAGTTCCTCTCCGTCCTCCCCAACGGGCTGGTGTCGGGCGCGGTCTACGCGTTGCTCGCCATGGGCCTGGTCTTCATCTACAAAGCCACGCGCGTTCCGAACTTTGCGTACGGCGCCATGGCCACGTTCGTGGCCTTCTTCCACTACAACCTCGTCGCCGGGCGCAACGTCAACTGGGGCGTCGACATCCTCTTCGTCCACGCCCACGTGAACGGCACCGTTCAGCTGCCGTTCTGGGCCGCGGTGCCGGTGAGCCTGTTGCTCGCGGCGGGCATGGGCTGGCTCCTCGAGCGCTTCGTGATCCGCGCCTTCGCGCGAGCGCCGATGATCACCAAGATCATCGTGACGCTGGCGCTGGCCCTGCTCTTGCAGGCGCTCGCCCAACAGCTGTTCGGCGCCAAGGACCTCACCGTCCCCAACCAGCACGCCATCTTCTCGCGGGCACCGGCGTTCTCATTGTTCGGCGTGAACATCAGCTGGGAGCGCTTCGGTGTGATCGGTCTGACGCTGGGTATGGCCGGCGCCGCCTTCGTCTTCTTCCGGTATACGGCGACCGGACTCGCGGTGCGGGCGTCGGCGACCAACCAGGACGTGGCCTCGCTGCTCGGCGTGTCGTCGCGCCGCCTCGCGGTCGTCTCATGGGTCGGCGGCTCGATGATCGCCGGCATCGCCGGCATCGCGCTGGCGTCGGTGGTGGTGTCATCCAACCCCAACCTGTTGCTGCTGCTGAGCATCAAGGGATTCGCGGCGGCCATCGTCGGCGGGATGGTGTCGATGCCGATCGCGGTGGGCGCCGGCTTTGCCATCGGCATCGGTGAGGAGCTGACGCGTCACTACCTGGTGCAGCTGAACCCCACCGCGTTCGCGGGGGCGCCCGAAGTGGTGACCCTCGGCGCCATCATCATCGTGTTGGCCCTGCGGCCGCCGTGGATCTTCCGGGGCATCCGCGAGGACGAAGACTCCGGCGTCATCGCCGGCGCCGGAAGCAGCGACCTCTGGCTGGCGCGCGCCTTCGACCCGGTCGAGGCCGTGCGGTTACTGCGGGCCGCGCTGCCGACTCGTGGCCAGCTCGGCGTGTGGGCGTCGCGGATCTGGCGGGCGCTGCCGTACGTGCTCGTCGCCGTCGCCCTGACCTTCCCGTTCCTGCCGTTCCCCGCGTTCTACACGCTGCCGGTGAACCTGACGTTCGTGTACCTGCTGGTGCTGCTGAGCTTTGTGGTCGTCGTCGGCTGGCTGGGCCAGATCAGCGTGGCCCAAGGGGCGTTCGTCGCCGTCGGCGGCGCGGGCGCGGCGATCTGCGCCAACGTGCTCGGGCTGCCGTTCCCGTTGCCGATCCTCGGCGGGGTGCTGCTGTCGATTCCCGTCTCGATCGTCGTCGGGTTGCCCGCCCTGCGCCTGCGCGGCCTCTACCTGGCGGTGGCCACGCTGTTGTTCGGGTTGGCCGCCGAGCGGGCGATCGTTCCGCGCTTCGACGCCAGCAATCCCCTGCGGCTGCCGTCGTACCTGCAGTCCGACCGCGTGCACTACTACCTGTTCCTGGCCCTGACCGCCGCCGCAGTGGTGACGTGCTGGCGCATCTCGCGCACGCGCGTTGGCCGGTCGTTCTTCGCCATCCGCGACTCTGAGACCGTCGCCGCCGCCTACGGCATCCGACCCGTGCGCGTGAAGCTCCTCGGGTTCGTCGTCTCCGGCGCCATCGCCGCCCTGGCCGGGACGATGCTGTCGTACCAACTCGGCGGCGTGAACGCGAACTACGCGGGCGTGCTGTTCTCGATCACCCAGCTGGCCAACGCCGTCGTCGGCGGCATCACCCACCTGGCCGGCGCCGTCATCGGCGCCCTCCTGTTCGGCCTGCTGCCCGAGCTGACCAAGAGCCAGGTCAAGGCCTCGTCGATCTCGTTCGTCCCCGAGATCATCGCCGCCGCCCTCACCATCGTCATCATCGCCATCAACCCCGAAGGCCTGGCGTCGATGGGCCGCTTCCTCCGCCGCCGTGTCAGCGCATACGAGCCCGAGCCCGAGCCCGCGCCGCCTCGTTCTTTGCGCGTTTTTGCGTCCACTACAACAGAAGACGCGCAAAGAACCGAGGAAGAGGAACTCGTCCGGTGAGCGTCGTGCTGTCGGTCGACGATGTGGCGCTGGCGTTCGGTGGCGTCCGCGCCCTGGACGGGGTCAGCTTCGACGTCGAGGAGGGCGAGGTCGTCGGGCTCATCGGGCCCAACGGGGCGGGCAAGACGACGCTGTTCGACTGCATCTCCGGCTTCCAGCGTCCGCAGCGGGGCTCGATCCGGCTGACGCTGCCCGGGCACAAGCCCGTCGAGCTGACTCGGCGCCCCGCATACGAGCGCACGTCGCTGGGCGTGGGCCGCACGTTCCAGAACGCCCGCCTGTTCCAGTCGCTGACGCTGGGCGACGTGTTACGCACGGTGCAGCACGACCAGATGCAGCGCTCTGGTTTCTTCCGGTCGGTGCTGGGCATCGGCGGCGCCCGGCTCGACGAGGAGGAGGTCGCTCGGCGCGCGAACGAGGCCCTCGACCTGGTCGGGCTCGGCGGCGACGCCGACAAGCCGGCGTCGGAGCTGTCGACCGGCATGCTGCGCCTGTGCGAGCTGGCGGCGGTGGTGGCCGTCGAGCCGAAGCTGCTGCTGCTCGACGAGCCGTCGTCGGGGATCGCCCAGAAGGAGACCGAGGCCCTCGGTCCGCTGCTGCGTCGAGTGGCATCGCACCTCGGCGCCACGCTGCTGCTGATCGAGCACGACATGCCGCTGATCATGTCGATCTCCGACACGATCGTGGCCATGGCCGCGGGGCGAACCATCACGAGCGGCACGCCTGCGGAGGTCCGGGCCCACCCCGAGGTGCTCGAGTCGTATCTGGGCGCACGCGCATGACAGCAGATCTCATCCTCGACGCCCGCCACATCGACCTCCGCTACGGACGCGTGCAGGTGCTCTTCGACGTGTCCATCGCCGTCGAACGCGGCGAGTTCGTGGCCCTGCTCGGCACCAACGGCGCAGGCAAGTCGACCTTCCTCAAGGCCGTGTCGAACCTGTCGGCGATCAGCTCCGGCGAGGTGTGGTTCGCAGGCGAGAACGTCACCGGCCTCCCGCCCGACGTCATCACCGCCCGCGGCCTGGCTCACGTGCCCGGAGGGCGGGGCGCGCTGCCCGACCTGACCGTCGACGAGAACCTGCGCCTCGGCGGCTACCTGCTGCGGCACGACAAGGCGCGCATGGCCGAGGGCATCGAGTACGCCGTCGACCTGTTCCCGTGGATGAAGCAGCGGCAAAGGCAACTGGCGGGCACGCTCTCGGGTGGGGAGCAGCAGATGCTGGCCATCGCCCGCGCCCTCGTCCTGCGTCCGCCGATGCTGATGGTCGACGAGCTCTCGCTCGGCCTGGCGCCGGTGATCGTCGAGGAGCTGATGGGTGTCCTCGGCCGCCTCAACAGTGAGGGTGTGACGATCCTCGCCGTGGAGCAGCACGCCACCCTGGCCATGGAGGCGGCGAGCCGCGTGCTCTTCATGGAGAAGGGCCAGGTCCGGTTCTCGGGTTCGGCCGCCGACCTCCGCGGCCGCGACGACCTCCTGCGCTCGGTCTTCCTCGGAGCTGACGCGTGAACGTGCGTGCGGAAAGGCTGTCTGTTGCGGATGCCTTCGCCGAACGCGCCGTCCGCCGCGAAGGCGACCGCGAACTGCCTCTCGGGCCCAAGGCCCGGCGCACACGCGCCACGATCCTCGAGACGGCGGCCCGGTTGTTCACCGAGCAGGGCTACCAATCGACGAGCGTCGGAGACGTGGCGGCCGCCGCCGGCGTCAGCCTCGGCACCGTCTACCAGTACTTTCGGGACCGCTCGGACCTCGTCGCCGCCCTCCTGCAGGCCAACGTCACGCGCATGCTCGGCCAGACCGACGTCCAGTGGCGGGCAACCGAGGGCAGGGCCGGCCTCTACCGGGTGCTGCACAACTTCGTGGCGTCGTACGCCGAGCGGGCGGCCATGGCCCGGGTGTGGGAAGAGGTCTGCCATCTCGACGACGACCTCGCCGACCTGCGGCGCACGATCTCGCGGGTGTTCACCGACGTGGTCGCACGCGAGTTGCGGCGGTCGGCGCGGGCCGGCGCGCTGCGCGCTGATCTCGACCCCGACCTGACGGCCGTCGCCCTGGCCGGCATGGTCGACCGCTACTGCTACGTGACCTACGTCTTCGACCCGCCCGAGGGCGGCCCGCCCACGCCCGAAGAGTCCGCGGAACTCCTCACCGAGCTGTGGGCGTCGGCGGTCGGTCTCGCGTCGTAGTTCGCCCGCCTAGGTTGGCGCTCGCTTGAGCGACAACGAGCACATCTCCTTCGATCAGTTCGGGCACAACTTCCTGCGCGAGGTCGTGACCCCCGATCGTGTGGCCGCGACGATCGCATCCGTTGTCGGGGACACCATCGAGGTCGGTCCGGTGCGGGGTGGGCCCGGACACGCGGCGCGGGCCACCATGCGGGGCAAGCTGGCGGGTGTCGACGTCACGCCGGGCGACGGCGGCGACGGGGATGTCCTGCACTTCGTCGCCGAGGTCCGCCTCGACTGCACGCTCGCCGTCAAAGCGCCGGCCATCAACAAGCGCTACGGAGGCGCGGTCACCATCCCGCTCCACCTCAACGTGCGCACCGCGTCACCGCTGCGCCTCGTGATCGAGGTCGAGCCGCCGTCGCCGCCCGACATCGGCGTCGAGCTCGAGTCAGGGGACCGCTCGGGACGTCTCATCCAGCTCCTCGGTGACATCGACGGCGAGGTCCGGACCCGCGCTGCCGAGGAGGTGGCCCGACGCGCCGACGCGCCCGAGGCCCGCCGTCACCGCGAGATCGACATCCTCGCCATGGTCGACGACGTCTGGCAGCCCTAACCCGGCCGCCTTCAGTCAGCTGGCGGCGAGGTAGCTCCCGGCCCGGGCGGCCTGACAGAGCGAAGCGAGGCGCCGGGCCAACGCGCAAGCCTCGAGCTTGGGAACGAACAGCGCATCGAGCTGGTCGGCCTGCGCGGCGGTCACGTCCCGATCGAGGGCCGAGAGGATGACGGCCACGACCTGGCCGTCGAGCGCCCGGCGGATGAGCGGCAGGGCGTCCAGGCCGCTCATCACCGGCATGGCCACGTCGAGCACGACGGCGTCGGGGCGGAGGTCGGCAGCCATCCGGATGGCCCGCTCGCCATTGGGTGCTTCGCCCACCACGTGGAACCGCCCGTCGATCTCGAGCCCGTAACGGATGAGGTCGCGGATCTCCTCGTTGTCATCGGCGATCAGCACTCGCCACGGAGAACCCGACATCTGCACGTACAGGATTGTCCGCCTTTGGGCCTTCTGCCGCTATAGCCCGGAAGGGCGATTTAGGCGGACCATGACACTCGTGGTCATCGTGGTCATCGCGGCCCTCGAGTTCTTGTCACACCCCCTCCGTATGGTTCGGAGGTATGGAACTTGCAGTCGTCATCGCCGCCGCCGTGGTGGCCGTGGCCGTGGCTGCCGCCCTCGCCCAGGCGTGGCGTGAGAACCGGCACCGCGGCGTCGCCATCGCCGCCGCCGATCCCCGCGACGTGGCCGAGCTCCGGGCAGCCGTCGAGCGGATGGACACTCTCGTGCGCGAGCTCGAGCGGGACCGGGAGGCCAAGTTCGGGGAGCTGGCAGCCCAGCTCCGCGTGACCGGCCAGCAGACGGCCGCGCTCACCGACACCACCGGCCGCTTACGCGAGGCCCTCGCCGGCACCAAGAGCCGCGGGCAGTGGGGCGAGCGCATGGCCGAGGACGTTCTGCGGACGGCGGGCCTGGTGGAGCACGTCAACTACCGAAAACAGACCGCCACCGGTGACGGCGGCATCCCCGACTTCACGTTCCTGCTCCCTGGCGGGCAGGTGTGCCACATGGACGTGAAGTTTCCGCTCGACAACTACGTGCGCTTCGTGGAAGCGGAGGGTGAGCTCGACCGCCAGCGCCACCTCAAACAGTTCCGGCGCGATGTGCGACAGCGCGTCAACGAGCTTTGCCAGCGCCACTACGAGGCGAGCGAGAGCTCGCTGGACGTCGTGCTGCTGTTCATCCCCAACGAGCATGTGTATGCGGCGATCTTCGAGCACGATCCATCTCTGCTCGAAGGGGCGCTGGCCCGCAAGGTCGTGCTGTGCTCGCCGTGCACGCTGTTCGCCGTGCTCGCCGTCATCCGCCAGGCGGCCGAAACCTTCCGGTTGCAGCAGCGGTCACGGGAGATCGTGGCCCTCCTCGGCGGCTTCGCCAAGCAGTGGGGCGCGTTCACCGAGCAGATGGACCGCGTCGGCCGGCGTCTCGACGCCCTGCAGAAGGACTACGACGCCATGACCGGGGTCCGCCGTCGACAGCTGGAGCGCCAGCTCGACCGGTTGGAAGACGTGCGCCGCCGCGACCAGGTTCCCGCCGTCGAGGTGCTCGCCGGCACCGAGTTCGAACGCGAGGCCTAGGCCGGCGGTCCGTCAGGCGACCAGCAGGTCGCGGTACTCCGGGTTGTCGTCGATGAACTGGGCGACGTACCAGCACCGGGGCACGATCCGACGGCCCTTGGCCCGGGCGTCGTCGAGGGCGCCCTGCACCAACCGCGCCCCGAAACCCCGGCCCCTGAGGCTCTGTTTGATCTCGGTGTGGGGGAACACCATCACGTCCCCGTGGTCTCGGTAGTCGGCCACGCCCACCACGACGGAGTCGAGCACGAGCTCGTACCGGGACCGTTCGGCGTTGTTCCGGACCTCTGTCTCCACACGTTCTGTCTACCCACCCTTTCGACATTGCAGCCGCTGACTAGGAAAAGGATGGTTAATTCGGGCCATTCCCGTGCCGATGCTCCGTTGGGGAACATCCGGGGGATTGGGTAGATGAGACGACGCAAGCACAGGGCACAAGGGGGAACCGACGAGGCGCGCAGCGACTTCATGGCCGCACTCGTCCACGACTTGCGCACGCCCCTGTCGTGCATCATCGGGTTCGGTTCGACACTCGCCGAGCGCTGGCCTTACCTGAGCGACGAGGAGCGCACCTCGTTCCTGCGGCGCATCGTGCTCAACGGCCAGGAGCTCGACCGCCGTATCGCCAACCTCCTCGAGTACAGCCGCCTCGAGCGCGGCGAGCTCAGCCTCGAGTGCCGTCCGTGCGATCTGGGCGCGGCGGTCGCCGCAGCCGTCGACCGCACTCGCCTGGCCCTCGAACGCCATGTTGTGCTGGTGGTTGTGCCCGACGAAACCGTCGTGCTCGGCGACGAAGACGCCATCACCCGCGTCGTCGAAAACCTGCTCGGCAACGCGGCCAAGTACGCGCCGCCGAACACCACGGTTCGCGTCCTGGCGCAGCAGATGCGGTCCTGTCTCCTCCTGTCGGTCGAGGACGCGGGCCCGGGCGTCGCTCCCGAGGACGGCAACCGAATCTTCGAACCCTTCTATCGAGCCGCCGCCGCTCGGGGTACGGCCGGCGCGGGGATCGGGCTTTGCGGTGTCCGGCAGCTCGTATCGCTGATGGGTGGGCAGGTGTGGGTCGAGGCCCCAGCCGACGGCGGCAGCCGGTTCTGCGTGAGCCTGCAGCCGGCGTCGGCGCCGGCGCCGGCGCGTGGCGACGAAATCCGTCGCCACGAACCCGTCGCCTTTCTACACTCGGCCCCGTGAGCACGGGGCCGGAGAACACACGTCGCCAGCAAGTCATCGAGATCATCCGCCAGCGGGGGCTCCTGCGCCTGCCTGAGCCAGTCGTCCTGGCCTCGGGCGAGTTGAGCCGGGACTTCATCGACGCCAAGGCCGCATTGTCGCGAGGGGGTGACCTCAAGGTGGCATGCGAGGCGATCCTCGACGACGTCGGCGGGATCGACTTCGACGCCGTGGGTGGGCTGACGATGGGCGCCGACCAGTTCGCCCATGTCATCGCCGTGCTGGCCGACAAGACCTGGTTCGTGGTCCGCAAGGAACCCAAGGGCCGTGGCACCAACAAGCTGGTCGAGGGAGAGAAAGTGGGCGAGGGGACGCGCGTGCTGCTCGTCGACGACATCGTCACCACCGGCGGCTCCATCCAGAAGGCCCACGACGCCATCACCGCCCTCGGCGCCCGCGTCGTGGCCGCCTCCACCCTCGTCGACCGCGGCGAGATCGCCGGGCAGTACTTCCGCGAACGCGAGATCCCCTACACGCCGGTCGTCACCTACCGCGACCTCGGGATCGAGCCCGTCGGCGGAAGTCTGGCCAGAGCCTGAGCGTTCTCTGATCCCGTCCTAATCCGGCCCTGCTTCTGTGCCGAGACAAGGAGTAGGGAAACGGAGAGGGGCCGAAGTGAACGCCGGGCTGTGGTTGTTGGTTGTGACGGCGGTGATGATCGCCGTCATCGCGGGTGTGATCGTCGAAGAGCGCGGCCGCTGGGACCCGAAGGGCCGCCGCTAGCCCGACACCGGCCGCCGACTCACTCTGCTGACTTCAACTCACTCTGTCCGCAGGATCTCCGCCGGGCGCGTCCGCGCTGCGAGCAGTCCCGGGACCGACGACAGCACGGTCGCCAGCACGAACGAACCCACCGCGATCACCACGACGGCGAGCACCGGCACCACCGGCTGATTGCGCACGCCGAGCTGGTTGGCCACCAGGCCCCAGGTCCAGCGCCCCAGGGCGATGCCGATCGGAAGCCCGAACAGCAGTCCGATCACGATGACGGTGTTGGCCTGCCACGCCACGGTCGCCGCGACCTGACGGCGTACGAAGCCCATCGTGCGCAGGATGGCGACGTCGTGGCGCCGACGGCGGACCGAGCTCACGAGCATGTGGCCGACGGTGAGCATGGCCACGACGGTGAACAGGGCGGCGAGCACCGACGGCAGGGCGCTCACCCGCCGAAGGTTCTCGACGTCAGCAGGCCGTAGAGCGGTGAGGACGGTGCCCGGGAACTCACCCTGGAGCCGGCCAAGCGCGGCCGCCCGGTGCACGCCCGGCTTGAAGCGCACGGCGAACACGTTCTCGCTGGTGCTCTCGGCGTCGTTGCCCTGACCGGCGGTCAGCGTGCTCTTGAAGGTGTCCATGGTGACGAGGCCGCCGTCACCGATGCGGATCTGCCCGTTGACGATGCTGGGCGTGAGCACCATGCGTCCGACGACGTGCATCCGCACGGGCTGCTGGTCGGGCACCTCGACCGACACGGTCTGACCCACCTTGGCGTGCGCGGCGCGCAGGTCCCTCGCCGCGAGGGCGATCTCGTCGGGAGCACTCGGGGCCCGGCCCTCGAGGAACGGTGGAAGCACGTCCCCCTTCACCGCCTCGATCCCCATCACCGACACGTCATGGCCGTTGATGCGCGCCCCCGCTGGCCCGGCCAGGCCCGAGAAGCCGGCCACGTCGGGGTTGGCACTGAGGGCCGACACCGCCGAGTCCCGGATGTCGTTGGAGTGGGGATTGCCGACGCTGACGTCCCAGTTCCACCCCTGCAGCCGTGGCGTCGTGGCCAGACGGTTGAAGCTCGCCCCGAAGGTCAGCGTGGCCACGAGCAGGCCGACGGCGACCGCTGCCGAGATCAACGTGGTGCGCACGGGGACAGCGGTCGGCCCCCGTCCGGGTTCGAGCGCCATGCGCACGCCGACGACGGCGGTCGGCGACGCACCCGTTCGGGCCAGGCGGTCGGTGAGCCGCGACGGTTGCTCGGCGCCGACGGCGACCGGACCGGGCGCCACGCCCGCGACGCGCGCCGTGCGCCACGAGGCAACCGCCGCCGCGGTGGCGAACAGCACAACGATCGCCGCCGCGCCGCCGAGCAGCACCGGCGCGTCAAAGGAGTAGCCGGGGTGGACCTCGGCCTGGCGGGCGATGCCGATCGGCATTCGCGGCGAGAACAGCAGGGCCAGAACCACGGCGAGGATCGCGCCGGCGAGGCCGACGGCCGCGGCGCGGAGGGCGGCGATGCCGACCAGCTGCTCGCGGGTCATCCCCATCGCCGCCAGCGACGGATACTCGACGGCGTCGAGGAACGCCTGCCGGCCGAGGGCCTGGGCCACGACGGCGACGGCGACGAGCGCGGCGAGGATGCCGAAGAGCAGGAGGGCCAGGGCGGCAAGGCCTGTCGCCCGCTTCGCGTTGACCGCGGCGACCTGATCGTCGCTCCCCGGGTCGACGAACACGTCGGGGCTGATGGCGCGGAGCGCGCTCTGGTACGCGGGCAGGTCGGCGAGTCCGTGCTTGAACCGCACCGAGCCGCCGGGCCCGCCGGCGGTAGCGACCTGGCTGCCGAACTCCCGGTAGAAGGCGGGCGTGGCGATCAGAAAGTTGGACCCCGTGTAGTCCACGCCGGGTGCGGTCGGCGTGGTGCTCAGCTCGAACGGAAAGCGCCCGACACCGACGACGTGCACGTCGGCGATCGGCCCGGTCGGCGGGATGTCCGAGCCCTTCAGGAGCTCCTCTTCCTGGCTGGGCACCCACCCCTGCAGACGCAGGTGGCTGCCGACGTGCAGGCCCGAGGCAGAAGCGCCGGACCCGTTGATCAACACCTCGTCGGCGCGGTCGGGACGCGGCACGCGGCCATCGAGCAGGAACGGTCGTCCGAGCGAGTTGTAACTGCCGGCGACGAGCGCCTGAGTGCTGAGCTGGCCCTTCTGCATCGGCTGGCCCGACGCGTCGATGGGCACCATCAGCATGTAGGCACCAACGACGTAGTCGGCCACCTGCGGAAGCGCGAGGGCCTTCTGGAGCACGCCGGGGTCCTGGGCGCCGACGTTGGCGTCGGGTACCCGCGAGTACGCCATGAACCGGTCGACGGCCGAACCGGTACGGCGTGCGCCGGCGAACGCGGTGAGGGCGGCCCCGCCAGCCAGGCCGACGATGACCGCGAGCACGACCATGCTCCGGGCGCGGGCGCGCGCCTCAGCTCGCACCCTCGTCCACACGGCGGTCACCTGCTGAGCCTCTGCGTCAGAGCCACGACCGGCAAGGGTGCCAGCCCCGCCGCCCGCAGGTAGTGGCACCACCTGCGTCGTACCGTTTGTCTATGGAACCGGTGACCGACGGGGCCATCCGCCGCCCCGGAGCGGCGCTGCGGCCGTTCGTCGAGTGCTACCGGGGTTACCGGCTGGAGGGCCATCCGCCGGCCATCCACCACGGATTGCCGTCGCGGCATCTGCCGTTCATGGTCAGCTTCGACCGGCCCGTCGTCACCGCAGAGGGCGGCTCGCGCTGGGCGTTCGCCGGTGGGCTCCATGACAAGGCGGCGACGATCGTTCACGACGGCAACCAGCACGGGATGGCGATCCAGCTCACACCGATGGGCGCCCGTACCGTCTTCGGCCTGCCCGGCGGGGTGCTCGCGGGCACGGTCGTCGACCTCGAAGAGCTCCTCGGCGCCCACGCTCGCGAGCTGTACGACCGCCTGGCTACCGCAAGGACGTGGGAGGCCCGGTTCGCGATCATCGACGAGGTCCTCGTCAAGGCCGCTCGGCGCCGCCTCGAGGACCCGCCCGATCCGCCGTCGGAAGTCGTCCGCGCCTGGCGCCGGCTCGTCGCGACCGGCGGCGGCGCCGAGATCGCCGATCTGGCGGCGGAGGTGGGATGGAGCCGCCGTCACTTGAGCGAGAAGTTCCGCACCGAGGTCGGCCTGTCGCCCAAGGTCGCGGCCCGGGTGCTGCGCTTCGAGCGAGCCCGCCATCTCCTGTCGATGCCGACCCGACCCGGGCTGGCTGCGGTGGCTGTCGCCTGCGGGTACTACGACCAGGCCCACTTCACCCGGGAGTGGACCGACCTCGCCGGGTGCACACCGACGCGCTGGATCGCCGACGAGCTCCCATCCGTACAAGACGGCGAGTAGCGCCGAGGCGGAGGATCCTCGTATGAGCGAAAGCACGACCACCACCAACGCCCCGACCATCTGGCCCGCCCTCACCTACAAGGACGCCGAGGCCGCCCTGCGCTTCTTGACGGACGCCTTCGGATTCGAGGAGGCCCTCGTCGTCCGCGGCGAAGAGGGCGACGGCCGCGACATCCACCACGCCGAGCTCAAGTGGCCGCTCGGCGGCGGGATCATGTTCGGCTCTTCCCGGCCGGCGGGCGACGACCTCTTCCCCGACGGCCCCGTGTCCATCTACGTGGTGTGCGACGACCCCGACGCCCTGCTCGAACGGGCCGCCAAGGCGGGCGCCGAGATCGTCCTGCCCATCAAGGACGAGGACTACGGCTCCCGCGGCTTCACCGCCCGGGACCCCGAGGGCAACCTCTGGACCTTCGGCACCTACCGAGGCGCCTGACACACGCACGGCGAAACCGGACAAACCGTCACTCAGCGTTCATCCCCACCAGCAACATCAGCCACTTCTGTGTCATCTCGTTTTGTCGCGGGTGACCCAACCCCCCTATGTTTTCGGCGGCAAGACGCCGGGGGGCGTTGCGTTCGCCTCCCTCAACGCGGCCGTCGAACAGCGGCGGCCGAAACAGCTGGCGAGGAAATGCCCGTATCACGGGCGTAAGGAGCTGAGATGAATCTCGTACGCGTCGGGCTCATAGGCCTGTTCTGCGCGCTGGTCGGCACCGGGGTGGCCACCGCCGCCAATGGGTCGACCGCTGGTCCGGGGACGACCTCGAATATCTCCCCAGTCGCCCAGAGCGGCAATACGGGCGCCGTCAACGTGCAGTCGCAGTCGACGAACAGCGGCAACACCGGCAACGCCACGTCGAGCGCCATTGCCAGCCCCGTCGCCCACGGCGGCAGCGCCGGCAGTGAGGGCTCGACGGGCGCCACCAACAGCGGCCGTACCGGCCAGGCCCTGACGGCGACGAAGGCCAAGCCCAGCGTCAGCGGCGGTGCAGGCGGGGCCAGCGCCTCGGCCAACGCCGACTCGTCGGCGAACTCGGGTGCCAAGTCCCAGGGCATCGGCACGTCGGGCAACTCGGGCCCCGCCGCCAACGGCAACGGCGCCTTCGCGCAGGCGGGCATCGCCCCGGCCAAGGCCGGCTCGACCACGAGCTCCGGCAAGTAGCCAACAACTAGGCAACAACCAGGCGGGCACAAGGGGGCGAGACCCCCGGCGTCGAACTTCATGTTCAGAACGCCATGAACCTGCACGCTCCGCCTCATATCCAGTGCCCGGCCTGCCGCCGTCTGGTCTCGTTCGACCACGTCGAGATCGTCGGCGAATTGGCCATGCTGGACTGCCCGCACTGCTCGGGCGTGCGCGTCGATCTCGCTCTCGAACAGGTCCTCGCCCGTAACTGATCTTTTGGCGGTGATTAGGGGCGTAACCACGCCCCTAATCACCGCCAAAACAGGTCAGCGCCTGAGCAGGTCCTTGGCGATGTGGGTCATCTGGATCTCGTTCGTGCCGGCGTAGATCTCGAGGACCTTGGCGTCGCGGGCCAGCTGCTCGACCTGGTACTCGGCCATGTAGCCGTTGCCGCCGAAGAGCTGCACGGCCTCGAGGGTGACCTCGACGGCGGCGTGCGACGAGTACAGCTTCATGGCCGACGCCTCGGCCAGACTCGGCTGTCGCCCGTGGGCCAGCATCTCGATGTACCGGAAGAGCAGGTTCTCGGTGTTGAGGCGGGCGACCTCCATGCGCGCCAGCTTCTCCTGGATGAGCTGGAACTCGCCGATGGGTTGACCGAACTGCGTGCGCTCCTTGGCGTAGTCGATGCACAACTCGATGCAACGCTCGATCATGCCGAGCGACATGGCCGCCACACCGCTGCGCTCGATGGAGAACGTGGCCTTGGCGTCTTCGCGGCCGCCGCCCTTTACTTCCTCGGTCTCGCCGAGCAGGCGATCCTTGCCCACGCGGACGTCGGTGCAGAACAGCTGGCCGGTCGGCGATGAGTGCAGGCCCATCTTGCGAAGCGGCTTCGACTGCTCGAACCCGTCCATGCCGCTCTCCAGCACGAAGTGCAGGATCTTGCGCTCGGCCGGCGGGTTGCCCTCGTCGAGCTTGCAGATGAACACCACCGTGTCGGCGTAGGGGCCGTTGGTGATGAACGTCTTCGAGCCGTTGATGACGTACTCGTCGCCGTCGCGCTTGGCCGTCGACGCCATCGACCCGAAGGCGTCGGAGCCCGAGTTGGGCTCGGTGATCGCCCAGGCACCGATCTTGTCGAGGGTGAGAAGGTCCAGCGCCCAGCGCTCCTGCTGCGCACGCGTTCCCTTGCTGTTGATCGCGGCCGCGGTCAGGCCGACTGACACACCGAGGGCGGTGACCATGCCCGGAGAGTGCCGGCACAGCTCGATGATCGGGATCATCGGCATGGCGATCTGGTTGGCGCGGGCCTTGGGGTCGACGTCCTCGTTGCTGTTCTCCAGGAGGTTCCCGCCTTCGCCCCGGTCCAGGCGACGCTTGAACTGCTCGCGGGCCATGGCGTCGAGGCCGAACGTCCGGTACATCTTCCGGAGGACGTCGTAGGGCGGCGTGTCGCCGAACTCGAACTCCTCCCGCCGGGGCGCAATCTCGCTCTCGACGAACTGCCGGACGGCGTCGCGGATCATCCGCTGCTCTTCGGTCCACTCGAACATGGCCGGAAACCTAGGCCCTCGACCGGCGGGTTCGACATTTCGTCCGACCGCGACATCGGCCAGGTGGCGGGTTAGCTGGCCGCGAGCAGGTCCGCGTGACAGGAGTGGCGAAACAAACCACACTGCGTAGTGCGCAGGACGGGCCGGCACAGGGCTCGTCCAGAGCTCGGGGGCGCAAGATGACGGTGCTGGGGCAGCTTTTCGCTGCAGAAGAGTTGGAGGCCCGCGTAGGTGCGGCGGAAGACCTGTCGGTCGTCGCCGCCCGTATCCGGCAGAGCGAGCGGCGCTTCCGATCGATGATCGAGAACGCCAACGACTTCTTCGCGATCGTCGACCTGGCGGGCACGCCGCTCTACATCAGCCCCTCGGTCCGCACCGTCGTGGGCGCCAGCCCCATCGAGCTCGTCGGGTCGTGCACCAGTGGCTTGCATCACCCCGAGGACCTCCCACGCGTCGTCGAAACCTTCTTCGAGGCCGTCCGCGACGGGCGCGGAGAAGTCGACTTCCGCTTCCGTCACCAGGACGGCTCATGGCGCTGGTTGGAGTTGACGATCACCAACATGCTCCACGACCCCGACATCGAGGGGCTCGTGCTCGCCGGCCGCGACGTCACGGAGCGCAAGCAAGCCGAAGAGGCGCTTCGCGCGAACGAAGAGCGCTGGCGGGCGCTGCTCGCGAACTCGAGCGACCTGATCACCGTGCTCAACGACGAGGGCCACGTCATCTACGCATCGCCGAGCATCGAACGCCTCCTCGGGTACACGTCGGAAGAGATCATGGCGATGAGCGTCTTCGAGCTGGTGCACGGCGAGGATCTCGAGCGGGCGGGCGACACCCTTCTCGAGCTGATCGGCAGCGAGGGCCCGAGCGATCCCATCGAGATGCGCGTCCGCCACGTCGATGGCGAATACCGGCACATCGAAGCGGTCGCCAACAACATGCTGGACGACCCCAACATCGGCGGCATCGTGATCAACGTTCGCGACGTGACCGAGCGCAAGCGCGCCGAGGAAGCGGTCGCCCGTCAGGCCACGACCGACAGCCTCACCGGGCTCCCGAACCGGGCGCTCCTCCTCGACCGGGTTGGCGCCGCCCTGAACCACAGCGAGCAGACGGGAATGCTGACCGCCGTTCTGTTCCTCGACATCGACCACTTCAAGCTGGTCAACGACAGTCTCGGCCACGCCGTCGGCGACCAGGTGCTGGTCCACGTGGCCGACCGGTTGCAGCGCTTCCTCCGCGAGGGCGATAGCGCGGCGCGCCTCGGTGGCGACGAGTTCGCCCTGTGCTGCGAGAGAGTCACCAGCTACAACGAGGCCGTCGACATTGCCGACCGGCTGGCCGACGCTCTCGCTGAGCCGTTCGTGCTCGGCGATCAGGACATGTCAGTGACCGTGAGCGTCGGCATCACGTGCGCGTGCGACGCCACCCGGACACCCGAGGATCTGCTGCGGGACGCCGACGTCGCCATGTACCGGGCCAAGGAGCGCGGCCGAGCGCGGTCGGAGGTGTTCCTCCCGAGCATGCGGGTGCGCTCCCGTGAGCGCCTCGAGCAACAGCTCGACGTGCGCCGGGCCCTGACCGCCGGTCAGTTCCGCATGACCTACCAGCCGGTCATCCGCCTGGACAGCAACCAACTTGCCGGCGCCGAGGCCCTGGTGCGGTGGGCCCACCCCCGGCGCGGCCTGGTGCTTCCGGGCGAGTTCATCCCCGCAGCCGAGGAGACGGGCCTCATCGAGAACTTGGGGACCTGGGTCATCCGCGAGACCATCGCCGAAGCCGCGGCGTGGACCGGTGCGACGCCGACGCGCATGGGCGTGTCGATCAACCTCTCGCCCCGCCAGCTCGCCACCGGCCGGGTCCCTGCGCTCATCAAGACGGCGCTCGAGCTCCACGGCCTCAACCCCCGCGACCTCTGCCTCGAAATCACCGAGAGCTTGCTCGTCGAGGACCCCGACGAGGCCGAGAGGGTGCTCAAGGAACTGGCTGACATTGGTGTCCGCATCGCCATCGACGACTTCGGGACCGGGTACTCGTCGCTCGCCTACATCAAGCGTTTGCCCATCGACGTCCTCAAGATCGACCAGTCGTTCCTCCAAGGCATCGAGTCCGAGAGCGACAACCGCGCCATCGTGGAGGCCATCGTCCGCTTGGCCGCCAGCCTCGACCTGCGGGTCATCGCCGAAGGTGTGGAGACCCCCGAGCAGCTCAAGGCCGTTCGCGACCTGGGCTGCAGTTACGCCCAGGGCTTCTACATCGGCCGCCCCATCCCGCCCGAAGCCTTCGGCGACCTGATCCGAGGCAGCGGTACGCGCTAAGCGGACCTACGAGAAGGCCAGCCGTCCCGCGACCGCTCCTGTCGCCTGGGGGTCCGCTGGTGCGCCGGCGCATCCCGGTGTCGACGCATCGGAGCACGATGTGAAGAAGCTCGCCCACGGCGTGCCGTCGGGACCGATGTCGGCGCCGATGAAGTCGTCACGTGCTTCGGCCGGGGAGCCGGTCACGAGGGGCTTGCCGGGGGGATTGATCGTCGAGCTCCAGAACAGGGGACTCGTTGCCAGCGCGTCGCGGGTGACGGTGAGATAGCCGTCGAGGCCGGCGCTGCTGCCGGTCGTCGCCAGGTACGAGACCGCGACCGCGGAGCCGCGCTGGGCCACGAACCACTGGCTGATCGACGTGACGCCCGGCGCCGTCATGTCGAGAGGCGCCGACCAGTCGAGGCCACCGTCGCGGGAGATCCGCAGAAGCAACTGCTTGCCGTTCAGGTGGACCGAGTAGAGGTTGCCCGTCTCATCGACGCGCAGCTCGTCCGTCGGTGGGATTGTGAGCGGGTTGCCCGTTCGATTCTTCAGGATCGGCCACGTCGAGCCTTCGTTCGTGCTCTTGGCCAGGAAGGTGTTCGAGCCACAGACCACGGTCACGAAGAGGCTGCCGTCGGGTGCCGGCTCCGGATAGTTGCCGTCACCGGCGTTGAAGACCTCGGGGTTCGTGCCGCACTCGCTGTGGACCGGCACCGGCTGCGAGAAGAGGGTCGACATCTGCGTCCAACTGCGGCCGCCGTTGAGTGAGCGGTAGCAGGTGCGATAGCCGGGAATGACGGGCGCGGCCCAGAAGAACAGCATGTCGTTGCCGCACCAGTAGGAGACGTTGGGATACCCGACCGGCTGCGCCCCACCCTTCGGCGCCGGGGCGGTCGCGAAGCGGGGATTCTCGGATTCGACGAACGGCGTGAGGGCGCTGTAGCTCCACGTCTTCCCGTCGTTGCCGCTCACCATCAGGTGAGCGTGCCCAGCGGGGATCTGGTCCTCGATCGGGACATCCGACGTCTGGGGCACCGGGTTCGGGCTCAGCGCGTAGTAGAAGATCCGGCCCGTGGTGCGGTCGACGTAGATCTGGTCGTCCTGGGGCACCCACGTGGCCCCGCCCGGCTTCACGAACTGCCAGTGCGCGCCTTGGTCGGATGTCGTCGCCAGCCCGCCGGTCTGGAGACTGGTCGACAGCTTGGGTCCGGGCGCACCGGGCACGAAGCCGGTGCCGAGCAGCCCTGGTGTCTGCGTGGCGGGCTCGTAGACGACGGTTCCGTCCTTGGTGACCGCGATCCGGGTCTCGGCGCCGCCGAACCCTGTTTGGACCTGGCAGGGCACGGGCGCGCCCGTGGCCCCGGCGACCACGGCACCGCCGGCGTGGTGAGCGACGGCGACCCGGCTCGTCGAACAGCCGGCCCCGCCGGTTGGGGTCACGGCGTTCGAGCGAGAGACGTCGACGAGCCCGGCGACGACAAGCACGACCAGGGCGACGACGGCGATGAACGTACGACGATGGGGGCGCATTTCGCCCCATTTGTTCTACAGAAGGCCCGCCCAGACCTCCCGGTCGGCGCCATCGGGGTCGTCGACGACCGTGGGCTCGATGTCGAACAGCATGGTCGCCCGCCGGTCGGCGGTGTACTTCGGCCACTCGGGGAGGTCGTCCGCCACAGGCTGGCCGGTACGGGCGAACGTCACCCAGGCGGTGTGCATACGCCGGGCCAGCGTGCGCAGGTCGTCGTTCAGCGGCCCGACGAACATCTCGGCGCCCGCGTCGAGCGTGTCGAACACGAACGGGATCTCGAGGGCGTGGCACGCGCCGAGCACGCCGCCGAAGACGGGTGTGGCGTAGTCGAAGCGGTACATGAAGACGTCGTTGCCAAGGGCCGACTGGTGTTCGGCCAGGCGCACGGCGGGGATGCGGAAGATGGCGTCCGTGCCAACCGCGGTCCAAAGGTCCGACACCGACGCGTCGGGCCGGGTCTTGCGGTAATGGGCGATCACCTCGGGCGCGGGGGCCGCGTCGCGGACGATGCCGGTGAGGCGCCGGGCCGCGCCGGCGTCGTCGAGATTGGCGAGGCCCGGATCCATCAACGTGAACAGCTTCCACTCTTCACGCGTCGTGCCGATGAGGACCTGCACACCAGCGGCCTGACCTTTGCCGATGGCGTCGATGGGTGCTTCGGGAAGGACGACGCCGTCGATGACCGGCGCGAACGGGATGCCACGGCCACCCGCACCCATCGCCCGCTCGACCACCTTGGCCTGGGCTTGCAGGATGGCGTCGACCGGCAGCTCGCGCAGCCGCTCGACGGCCTGCGGGCCACGGTCGATACCGAGCTCGGTGAGCATCTCGTCGGCGAGGTTCTCGGCATCCTCCGCGGTGCGCGCCGCGTGGGCGGCGCCCGATTCGGGGATGGCCTTCACGAACAGCCCCTTCGCCGCAGGCAGTCCCATCAAGGTGCCCACGCTCATCGCTCCGGCCGATTCGCCGAAGGCGGTGACGTTTCCGGGGTCGCCACCGAAGGCGGCGATGTTGTCGCGCACCCACTCCAGGGCGGCGACTTGATCGAGGATGCCGTTGTTCCCCTGGCCGTCGATGTGCATGAAGCCGAAGGCGCCCAACCGGTAGTTGATCGTCACGAGCACGACGTCGTCGCGCGCGAAGGCGTGGCCGTCGTACCAGGGCGTGGCGCCGGTGCCGAACAGGAAGGCACCGCCGTGGATCCACACCATCACCGGCCGCTTGGCGTCGTCGCACGCCGGCGTCCAGATGTTCAGCGTCAGGCAGTCCTCGTCCATCGCCTGGGGCGGGGCGCCGAACATCGCCTCCATCGCCCCCTGGTTCTGGGGGGCCATCGGACCGAAGGCGGTGGCATCGTGCACGCCGGTCCAGGGCTGAACTGGGTGCGGTGGCCGGAACCGAAGCTCGCCTACCGGCGGCGCCGCGTAGGGAATCCCTCGGAACTCGCTGATCCCGTCCTTGACCCGCCCCTGCACCGAACCGCTTGTCGTCTCAACGATGGTCATCGCGTGATCTTGCTCCTTACTGAGTCGTGATGGCGACTTCGGCCTCGCCCTCGGGGTCGACGTAGCGGGCGCCGTTCACGTCGACGGTCACGTCGCCCAGGATCGTGCCCGTGAACGGGAACGGAGCGACGTAGTCGTCGGTCACGGCCAGGCCGCTGGCGTCCCGGCCCACCGACAGCCCGGCGCCCGCGAGCGCAAAGCGGTTGGGCGTGAAGCGGGGAATGTCGCCGGAGCCGACGGACACGCCGTCGACCAGCAGCGTGCCCCGGCCCTGGTGCTCGCCCGTCTTCTCGTAGCGGAACTCGAGCTTGTGGCGGCCGGGGAGCAGCGGCGTGCGCGCCTGGATGCGGTGCTGCTCGACGTTGAGCAGGTTGTGCACATAGGTCAGGCGGCCGTCGATGACGTACAGCACCCACCCGCCGAGGAGCGACCCCTGCGAGATCAGCACACCCTCGGTGCCCCCGTCGGGGACGATGACGTCGGCGGTGACGACGTGGTCGCGGTTGCGCACGTTGACCGCCACCGCCTCGGGCACGGGCGCCGCGTGCTGCGGATACCTGTAGTGCTGGCGGTTGTAGCGCTCCGGCGGATGGGGGACGACGAAGTCCGAGATGGGTCGGTTGTCGAGTGGCAGCACGTTGTTGCGCTCGGCCTCCTCCCACCAGAGGCGGTCGAGCTCGGCCAGCTTCTCGGGCTCGCGCTCGGCCAGATCCTCGGTCTCGGACGGGTCGACGGCGACGTGGTACAGCTCCCACGGCACCTTGTCGAGGCCGGGCTGATCGAACTGGATGGGGTGATAGGTCACCGCCTTCCACCCGTCGTGGTAGATCGCCTGGCACCCGAACATCTCGAAGTACTGCGTGGTGCGGTGCTCGGGCCAGTCACTGTCGGCGAGCGCGCGTGCGAACGGCCGGCCGTTCAGGTCGGACGGCGTCTCGACACCGGCGAGCTCGAGCAGCGTCGGCATGATGTCGACGGCGTGGGTGTACTGGCGGCGGAGCTCGCCGCGCGCCTGGATGCCGCGCGGCCAGTGGACGATCAGCGGGTCGGCCACGCCGCCCTCGTGCACCTCGCGCTTCCACCGGCGGAACGGTGTGTTGCCGGCGACCGTCCAGCCCCAGGGGTAGTTGTTGTGACAGCGCGGGCCGCCGAGGTCGTCGATGCGCGTCAGCGCGTCCTCGACGGTGTGGGGCACGAAGTTCCACACCCGATTGTCGTTGGTCGAGCCGACGGGACCGCCTTCGGAGCTGGCGCCGTTGTCGGAGAGCACCACGATGACGGTGTTGTCGAGCTCGCCCATGGCGTCGAGGAACTCGAGGAAGCGGCCGAAGTGGTGGTCAGTGTGGGCGAGGAAGGCGGCGAAGGCCTCCATGTAGCGCGCGTACAGCCGGCGCTCGTCGTCGGACAGCTCGGCCCACGCCTTCACCCACTTGGGCCGCTCTGACAGACGCGTGCCCTCCGGGATGACGCCCGACGCCAGCTGGCGGGCGAACGTGGCGTCGCGCCACGCGTCCCACCCCTCGTCGAAACGACCGCGGAAGCGCTGCACCCACTCGGGCGGCGACTGGTGGGGCGCATGGCAGGCCCCGAAGCACAGGTACATGAAGAAGGGCTTGTCGGCGTCGACGGCACGCAGGTTGGCGACCATCCCCTGGGCCTGGTCGATCAGGTCCTCGGTCAGGTGGTAGCCCTCCTGCCACGACCGAGGCGCCTCGATCTGGTGGTTGTCGCAGACGAGGGCGGGGGCGAACTGGTGTGTCTCGCCGCCGAAGAAGCCGTACCAGCGGTCGAAACCGCGGCCGAGCGGCCACGTGACGCGGGAGCCCGCTTCGTGGGCCTCTTCTTCGGGCGTCATGTGCCACTTGCCGACCGCGTACGTGGCGTATCCCGCCTCGCGCAGGACCTCGGGAAGGAAGCGGGTGCCAGCGGGAAAGCGGCCGTTGTACCCGGGGAACCCCGTCGCCAGCTCGGTGATGCGCCCGAACCCGACCCGGTGGTGGTTCTTCCCGGTCAGTAGAGACGCACGCGTCGGCGAACACAGCGACGTCGTGTGGAAGTTCGTGAACCGCAGGCCGTTCTCGGCCAGCCCGTCGAAGGCCGGCGTCTCCAGATCCGAGCCGAACGAGCCCAGCTGCGCGAAGCCGACGTCGTCGAGCACCACCAACAACACGTTGGGCGCGCCGGGGGCCGCCATTGTTTCAGGCGGCCACCACGGCTGTGAGTTGAAGTGATACCGACCAATGACGCCCTTGAACTCACCATCCCCATTGCTCATGGACGGCGAGCGTACGGCTACGCAGCGGCCGTCGCGGGGGCGGACGTCGTGGACGAGTTGCGCTGGCAGGTGAAGCCGTAGTGATAGCCGCCCTCGACCTGGGAGTTCGTCGCCGTCTTCGAGTACGTCGCCGCCCAGTGGCCCGGGATCGAGCCGTTGATCGAGCAGGCTCCGATGTTGGCGGTCGGGACGTTGGCGCCGATCCACGCCAGCTGCGGTCCCGCCAGTCGGGAAAAGCCACCCGCCTGGTCACAGCTGTCGTCCGGTCCGAAGCTGGCCACGCCGACCTCGACCGTGCCCTCAGGGCGGTCAACGGTGAGCGGACCGCCGCTGTCACCGTGGCAGATGGTGTGCGCGCTGTCGCCGGCGCCGATCATCAGCCGCGGATTCCACGTCGTGTCGAAAGTGTGGTCGTAGATATCGCTCATGTCCGAGTCGCTGCGGAGGCTCGTCCAGAGGTATTGGAGGTCAGTCGTGGCCGGGCCGCCATAGGTGGTGGCACCGTGCCCGACGATGGTCGCTGGCACATGAGCGGCATAGGCCCCGGTGTCGGAGACATCGCCGACCTGCACGGGGTGCGGATAGACCTGGCTCCCCGACGGGCCGACACAGTGCGCCGACCCCTGGGGAATCCGCACGAGGACGAGGTCATGCCCGTTCGTCAGGTCACCGTCCCACAGTGGATGGATCCGGAGCTCGACGGCGTTGACGTTGCAGTTGTCGAGGATGAGCGCCTGGACCTTGATCTGTGAGACCTGGGCTCCCTGAGTCATGCAGTGGGCGGCGGTCAGGATCCACTGCGAGTCGATCAGCGAGCCGCCACACATCGCGGACTGGAACGCGCTCTGGTACTTGAAGACATTCAGGCGCACGTAATACGGGTAGCTGAACGGTGTCGTCGGCTTCCCGCCGACGATCGCCCCCGCCGGCGGAGCGACAACCGCGGCCGACCCGAGGGCCGCACCCGTGATCGTCAACGCCACCGCTGCCTTGCGAACCATCCGCCCCAGCGTGCCCATCGGTCTTCCTCTCGTTCCTGGCCGCCTCGGTGGCCGCCGCTAGTGAGAGGATGCGCCTCGGGGGTACCCAGCCGCATCGGGTGAGGTGCGCAATTCGCCCCCCGTCCCCCTACATACTTCTGGCCAGGGCTACAGAGCCGGGCCGTCCCGCTTCACGGTCTGGCAGGACCCGTCGGTCGCCGAGACGCCGGGCGTGCCTGAGCCCGTGCAGACGTCGATCACCACACCCGTACGTAGGAACGTGTCCATCTGCTGGCGGGCGTGTGGGTCCCGTCGAGGGGTCTCGTGGGGGTCGTTGGCGGCCCGGTTCGGCGTGTTGTCGAGCGGGGGCGCGGGCACGCCCGAGTCCCACTCCATGAGCGCCGAGCCTGTGTAGGGGTAGGTGAACGTCCCGCCGGCGCCCGGCTCCGACAGCGTGTTGAACCAGCCGAACGGCGGGTCGCCCCAGTGGTTGGGCGAGGCGGGCACGTGGGCGGCGGCACCGATGGTGGCAGCCTCGACCTCGACCGCGTAGTTGCTCACCTGATGGTCGCCGAAGGCGGCCTCGAGCAGGACGCTGTGGGCCGGCGTCCCCGGATAGGGGTTGGTGGTCATGTGCTCGGCGTAGCCGTTGGCCTCCCCGCGGTCCCACAGGATCTGCAGCAGGGACATGACGATGTTGCGGTCGAGGCCGTCGGGATACATCGGATACAGGAACGCCGCGAACGTGTCGAAGTCCGACGACCTCGTGAGCAGCGTCGAGTAGTTCATCCCGGGCACGCCGAGGACCGAGCGGGTGAGGTCGGTGGCAACGGCCGTCACCGCCCCGCCCATGATTCCGCCCTGGCTGTTGCCGTAGTAGGTGAGCGTCGCCGGGTTGATCAGCGGCGTTCCGTTGAGCTTGAAGGCGGAGTTGGCCGCGAAGCCGCGTGGGTCCTTCAGCAGGCGGCCGAGGAAGAGGAAGTCGAGGATCCCCTGCTGGTTGCGGTCCGGGATCAGGTGGAAGTTCGACAGGTCGGGGATGACGACGCCGGCGACCACCGGCAGGTCGCTGCTCGACATGCCCAGCCAGTCGGTCGCGCAGAACGTCCAGTCGTAGGTCTGGCCCATGCCGACCTCGGCGTCGGAGTTGACCTCGCTCTGGTCGCCCAGCAGCCCGTGCCCGTAGAGCGACACGCCGCTCGGGTGAACAGACCCGTTCTGCACCGCGGACGTCGGGATGTTGCAGGTGAACGTGGCCGTCTGCGGCGTGGGCTGTCGCATCGGGATGTTGGTGCCGGGCTTGTAGACCATGAAGGCGCCCGGCTGGTCGGTCGACACGTAACGGGGAACGTCGAAGCTGCCCTGGATGCGCCGCAGCACGCCGGCGCCCGGATTGTTGGTGACGCTCGTGATCTTGTAGCTGGGGACGCCGCCGGCGAGCGACGAGAAGGCGTCATTGCGCATCGACAGCATGCGCTCGGACAGGTTGCGCTCGCTGGCGACGGTGAAGTCCCAGGCAAGGTAGATGTCACTGCGGTTGATCTTCGGACCGTTGGAGTTGGCGATCGTGCCGAAGATGCGCTCCATCTGGGCGCGGCGACCCTCGAAGAGCCCGAGCGGCGTCGGCTTCTTGTCGCGGTAGGCGGCGAAGACGTCGCTCGACGGGATGCGCGTGCCGGCCGCGTCGCGCGCGTTCTGCACGACGATGATGTAGCGGTGGCCCTCGGTCCAGTTGATCGCCGGGCGGATCAGCAGCGCCCGCGTGTTGGCCGGGTCGTACAGGGCCTGGGTGCCGGGCAACTGCACGCCCTCGGCGTTGCCACCCGCGAACTTGCCGGTGTCGGAATGATCGAGCTCGGCCCAGACCGGCTGGCGCTTCCCGGTCGTGGCGTCGATGGCGACGACGGCCGAGCCCGCACCGAGCGACGCCTGCGGCTTGGTGATCGGAGGCAGGGCGGTCTTCGCCGCGCTGAGCCCGGGCACGTAGGTGAGCGCCATCTGGCCCGGCGAGAACCCGTCGTTGCGGTTCCACTCGCTGGGGTCGATCGGCTTCTCGGCCAGGTTCCTCGGCATCGAGAGGGGGCTGAGGTTCAGGCGCCGTCCGGTCGCCGTCGTGGGGTCGGCGACCGTGAAGTAGTCGTTGGGGAACGGCAGCAGGCAGGCGTGGGGATCGATGGGGTCGCAGTGGTCCTGGGTGGCCGCGTCAAGGGCGGTGCCGGCCGGGCCGTTGATCTGCTGCGGCCCGAGCGGGCCGCCGGACACCCCGTGCCCGAGGGCGACGGGTGCGCCGAGGAACAGGACGGCGACAGCGAGGGCTCCGGCAGCGAGGGCGCGAGTTGTCCGCATTGTGTGGATCGTTCGCCCTCGGAGGCGGTCGTTCCTGCTCAGGCGGAGATTAGGCGAGGGCGACGAGGTCCAGAAGGTCGTCGCTCCACCAGTCGACGTCGCCGTCAGGCATCAGCAGCACCCGGTCGGGGCGGAGCTCCTCGACGAAGCCGGGGTCGTGGCTCACGAGCACCATCGAGCCGGGCCACCCGCTCAGGGCCTGGCCGACGGCCTGGCGTGAAGGCGGGTCGAGGTTGTTGGTGGGCTCGTCGAGCAGGAGCAGGTTGTGGCTGCCCGCCACGAGCTGGGCCAGCGCCAGCTTGGTCTTCTCCCCGCCGGACAGGGTGCCGGCATCCTGGAAGGCAATCTCCCCGTGAAGACCGAACATGCCCAGCAGCGAGCGCAACTGCTGCGTCGAGGCGGGCGAGCTCTCCGTCATGTGATCGAGCACCGGCGTACCGGCCCGGATCCCCTCGTGCTCCTGGGCGTAGTAGCCGGTGGATACGTTCACGCCGAAGCGCACCTCGCCGCGATCGGCGTCGGATTGTCCGGCGAGGATCCGCAGCAGACTGGTCTTGCCCGCGCCGTTGAGCCCAAGGATCAAGAAGCGCTCGCCGCGCTCGATACCGAAGCTCACATTGTCGAAGACGTGGTTGTCGCCGTAGGACTTGGCCAGGCCTTCGACCTCGAGGGTGACGCGGCCGCTGTGGGGCGGCGGCGGGAAGCGCACGTGATGACGCTTCTCCTTTTGGACGGGTCCGACGGATTCGGCCTGCAGGCGCCGGGCGCGGGAGTCGAGAGAGTGCGCCGTGCGGGCCCGCTTCACCGTCTGGCCGCGCATCTTGTCGGCGAGGGTGCGCAGCCGTTTGATCTCGGTCTGCTGGCGCTCGGCCAAGCGGGCGCGACGGGCTTCGTCGAGCGCGCGTGCCGTGCGGTACTGCGTGTAGGTGCCCTTGTACTGGACGAGCTCACCTTCGTCGAGGTGCAGCACGCGCGTCAGTGCCTTGTCGAGCAGCGACACGTCGTGGCTGACGACGAGCAGGGCGCCGCGGTAGGACGCGAGGAATCCCATCAACCACGTCTTGGCGTCGTTGTCGAGGTGGTTGGTCGGCTCGTCGAGGAGCAGCACATCCGTGCCGCCGAAGAGGATGCGCGCCAGCTCGACCCGACGGCGCTCACCACCCGAGAGCACCGACAGCGGTAGGTCGAGGCGGTCGGCACCCAGACCGAGGCCGGCCACGAGGCGGCGGGCCTCGGACTCGGCCGCGTAGCCGCCGGCATCGGCGAAGGCGTCCTCGGCCTTGCTGAAGCGCGCCACGTTGGCCTGCGACGGGTCTTCGTCGACGGCCAGGCGCAGCTTCTCCAGCCGCATGGCGGCGTCGTCGAGACCCCGACCCGCGAGCACGTGGTCGAGGGCGCGGGCGGTGTCGGCGTCGTTCTCCCGGCGGGGCTCCTGAGGGAGCCAGCCCAGCCGGCCGCGGCACACGACCGAGCCCTCGAGCGGCGGCGCTTCGCCGGCGAGGACCCGGAGGAGGCTGGTCTTGCCAGCGCCGTTGCGACCGACGAGGGCGACCTTGTCGCCGGCGCGCACGTCGAAGGTCGCACCCTCCAGCGTGATGCGTCCGCCCACTTCCACGGCGACGTCCCGTGCGATCAGCACGGCTCCATTGTCGCGGGTGGGTGAGAATTGGCCCGCATGGACGACAACGTTCGGGCCGCCCTGGTCGAACTCGTGCACTCCGAGGGCGAGGCGTTCTTCGACGACGCCGAGCGAGTGGAGTCGCGCTTGCGCGAACGCGCCGGCGATCACCCCGAGGACATCGAGGTGCTCGTGGTCGCCGTGCGGGCCGGCGTCGTCACCGAGCTGCTCGACGTGAAGCCCGGCCTGTTCGACATCGCCGTCGGCCACCTCACGTCGCGGATGGTGCGTCTCTACGGCACCGACCCCGACGCCAGCCGCCGAGCGGTCGAGGCGTGGGCAGAAGCGATCGGCGCCGAATCCCAGCCCGAGCCCGAACCCGAATCCGAGCCCGAGCCTCCCGTTCTGGTGACGGATGACGGCCATAACGGCCGTGAATCGTCACCAGAACGAGAAGGTCGGTTCACGCTCCCGTCGTGGGTCGTGCCGGTGGCCGTCGCCGTCGTCGCTCTGGCCGCGCTCGTCGTGCTGCTGCGTCTGATCTCGGGAGCGCTCCCCAGCACGCGCGATGGCGGCGGGACGGCGCGCGCGCCGGTGACGACCGTCGGCGCCTTGCCGGCCACCACGTCGGCGACAGTGGCGACGACGCTCAGCGTGCCGCCCGGGCTCAACCTCGGCACAGGCGACGTGCAAGTGACGTTGCTGTGGGCCGACGGCAACGACCTCGACCTGCACGTCACCGACCCGTCGGGTGCGGAGATCTACTTCTCGAATCCCAAGTCGCCCTCGGGCGGCACCCTCGACCACGACGACACCGCCGGGTGCAGCACGACGGGCACGCACGTCGAGAACGTGTTCTGGCCAACCGGCGGCGCGCCGCCGGGCCGCTACCGGCTGTTCGTCAAGAACTACAGCTCCTGCGGGTCGCCGTCGCGGTACTCCGTCACCGCGAAGGTGAAAGACAAGACCGTCGTCAGCGTCACCGGCACAGTCGGCGAGAACGAAGGCGACCAGACGGCGGCGTCCGAGTTCAGCTTCTCGTAGCCAACTGTCAGACTGACCTATGGACCAGGTACCCCACGTCGTCTTCCTCTGCACAGGAAACGCGGCGCGATCGGTGATGGCGGGGGCGATGCTGGCGGCCAAGGCCGAAGGTGTGAAGGTGACGACGGCGGGGACGCACGTCATCGAAGGCCAGCCGATGAGCTGGCGAACCCGAGACGCCATGACCGAGGTGGGCGTCGCCGCCGTCGGACACCGCAGCCGCCAAATCAGCAGGCACGACCTGGAGGCCGACCTCATCGTGGCCCTCGCCCGTGAGCACGTGGGCTGGATCCGGCGCGAGCACCCCGAGGCCGCCAATCGCACGGCGACCCTGCGCCGGCTGTGCCGCGACCTCCCCCACGAACCGGGGCCGCTGCCGACCCGCATCGCCACGCTGGATCTCGAGCACGTCGAGCTCGAGCCGTGGGAAGACGTCGACGACCCCGCCGGCGGCGACCTCGACGTCTTCGTGGCCTGCGCCAGGGATCTGCTCCATCTCGTCAACCAATTGGCACCCCGCCTGGATATACGTTGACGTGAGGGTTCGAATCGTTGCCGTCGCCGCGGCGATGGCGTTGTTCATCGCCGCCTGCTCGTCGGGGTCAAACAACTCCGACAACCCCACGATCGCCCGACCGTCGCCGACGACGGCAGCGGCATCGACGCCAGCGCCGTCCTCACAAGCGTGGAGCACCTATCACCACGACGCCACTCGGTCGGGCGTGGCCGACGACCAGGCGGCGATCGGCCAGGTGCACAAGGCATGGGGCTCGTCGGCGCTCGACGGCGACGTCTACGCCCAGCCGCTCGTCGTCGGCGGCCACGTCATCGCCGCCACCGAAGCCAACTCGGTCTACGCCCTCGACGCCGCCACTGGCGCCCAGGTCTGGCGCGCCCAGCTCGGCGCACCGGTCAACGGCACCAGCCTGCCGTGCGGCAACATCAACCCGTCCGGCATCACCGGCACGCCGGTCGTCGACCCGTCATCGAACACCCTGTTCGTCGTCGCCTTCCTCGCCGCCGGCACCCATCACGAGCTGTTCGCCCTCGACCTGGCCAACGGCAGCACGCGCTGGCACCGCCCCATCGACCCGCCCGGCTTGGCCGGCCGCGTCGAACAAGAGCGGGGCGCGGCCACCATCGCCAACGGGCGCGTGTATGTCCCCTTCGGCGGACTGTTCGGCGACTGCGGCCCCTACAAGGGCGCCGTCGTCTCCTCCGGCCTCGACGGCCAGGGCGACTTGACCACTTTCACCGTGCCCACGAACCGGGAAGCCGGCATCTGGCATCCGGGCGGACCGGCCGTCGACGCCAACGGCGGGCTCTGGGTTTCCACCGGCAACAGCGAGTCCAGCGGTAACTTCGACTACGGCAACGCCGTCGTTCACCTTAGCCCGCAGTTGCAGGCGGTCGACTACTTCGCGCCCACCAACTGGCTGAAGCTCAACCAGGGCGACATCGACCTCGGCTCGATCGGACCAGCTCTTGTCGGCACCAACCGCGTCCTCGCCGCCGGCAAACAGGGCATCGCCTTCCTCCTCGACCGCGCCCACCTCGGCAACATCGGCGGCTCGATCACGCAGATCCAAGCCTGCACGGGCGGCGGGGCCTTCGGCACCGCAGCCGTGCAGGGGACGACGGTGTTCGTGCCGTGCACCGACGGACTTGTCGCCATCGGCACCGCGGGCGACAAGCTCACCAGCGCGTGGCGGCGCCCGGGAGCAGCCGGCCCGCCGATCGTCGCCGCCGGTCTCGTGTGGGACGTGACCAACAGCGGCACGCTCGTCGCCCTTGACCCGGCGACGGGCCAGCAGCGCTTCTCCACCCAACTCGGCGACCCGGCGTCGCGGTTCGTCTCCCCGTCGGCAGCGGATGGCCGCCTGTTCGTCGCCCCCACCAACACAGTCGTCGCCTTTTCCCTGCGCTGACGCGCTGTGCGATGCTGCGCTCATGGGTCAAGCACAGGTAGATATCGACATCAAGGCGGATCCCGACAAGGTCTGGGCCGTTGTCGGCGACTTCGGAGCACTGGACAAGTGGCTTCCGGGCGTCGAGTCGTGCACGCAAGAAGGTGACGACCGGCACCTCGAGATGATGAACATGAAGATCACCGAGCATCTGGTGCGCAAGGACGACGGCGCCAAGCAGATCGTCTACGGCATCACCGACGGTGTGCCCGTCGAGCACCACCAGGCGACGATCACGGTCTTGCCTGCGGGCGATGGCTCCAAGGTCACGTGGGACGTCGACACCGATGACGCCATGACCGAGATGATGAGCCAGATCTACCAGCAGGGCCTGGTGGCCTTGAAGGAGCACGTCGAAGGCTGAGCCACACGCAATAGGTGGTGCCTCCACCACCTATCTGCTGGTGTTTGCCGGGTTCCACCTGAGAACCCGATAAACGAGACTGGGGAGCGATGGCACAGGGGGTTACCGCCGGCCCTGCGGTGCGGATGTGGGCCCGGTCCGAGCTGGGGAGACGGTGGAAAGCCTTGGTGGCGCTGGGCGTCATCGCCGGGATCGCGGGCGGCCTCGCGCTCGCCGCCGTCAGCGGCGCCCGGCGAACGTCGACGGCGTACGAGCGATGGCGCAAGGCCACGCTGGCGCCGGACGCCATCGTCTTCGGCACGCAAGCGGGCGCAGACAATGCGGACTACACGCCGGTGCTCAAGCTGCCCGAGGTCGTCGCCGGTGGACAGTTCGAGCTCGCCCAGGTCGGCCTCGTCGGAATGCACATCGGCTCCCTGCCACCGGGCGACACCCAGCTCTACCGCACCGTCGCCAGACCGCTGATTCGCGAAGGGAGAATGCCTCGACCCGATCGGCTCGACGAAGTCGTCGTCAACCGCTTCGCCGCGACGAAGCTCCACCTGCACGTCGGGCAGAAGGTGACGATCAATTCGGCCCTCGACCGCAACGCGTTCTACGGGCTGGCCCCGGACGACACGGGTCCCCGCCAGCCGGCGACGATCGTCGGGATTGGCGACTCGATGATCGACTACGTGTTCGAACAGGATCAGCCCGGGTTCGATCCGCCTGGGCTCTTCCTCGTGAACAACCCCCAGATTCAACGCGCCCCGAACCTCGTGGTGCGGCTCAAGCCGGGCACCGACGTGGCCAAGTTCCACGAACGCGCCGACGCCGCGCTCAACCTGCCCGATGCGCCCGTGCGCGACCTTGCCGAAGACACAAAACGATTCACGCACGGCACGGATCTCGAGCGAACGGGTCTCTGGCTGTTCGCAGCGGCAGTCGCGCTCGCCGGTTTGGTTCTCATCGGCCAAGCGCTGGCGCGCACGGTCTACGCCATGGCTGAACCGGCGCCTGCGCTTCGGGCGTTGGGCTTCACCCACGGCAACCTTGTCGGCGGGCTACTGCTGCCGGCGCTGCTCGCGGCCGCCGTCGCTGCCGTCGTCACCCTCATCAGCGCCTACATCCTGTCGGCCCGCTTCCCGGTGGGTCTCGCTCGACAGCTCGACCCGTCGCTCGGTTACCACTTCGACTGGCAGGTGCTCATCCCCGGCGCCATCGTCGTCGCCTTGCTGATCATGGCGGGAACGGCGTTTGCCGGGTGGCGCGCCGCCGTGGCGTCGGAACAGCCGCCGCCGTCGACGGTCGGCATGCCGGTGCTGCGCCGGGCGCGCAACGCCCTCCCGTTGCCTGTCGCGCTGGGAACCGGACTCGCCCTTCAAGCGGGGAATGGCAAGCGTGCCATCCCGGTGCGGCCCGCTATCGCCGGCGCAGTCGCGGGCATCCTCGGCATCGTCGGCGCCCTCGGACTCGTCCGCGGCATCGACGATGCGTTGCACACGCCGGCCCGGTCAGGACAGGTATGGGACGTCGCCATCACTCCCGACAGCCCCGATCGAGGCGAGTCGTCCTACATCGACGCCCTACGGGCCGACAAGAACGTCGCGACCGCAGGCGAGATGTTCCTGGCGCCGCAGGACATCAACGGCGCCGGGCTGCCCGTCTACACGATCAAGCCCGTCAAGTCGATCAAGCCCTTCGTTGTGCTGAGCGGGAGGGCGCCTCGGACGGCCGACGAGGTCTCCCTCGGCCCCGCGACGGTCAAGGCGCTGCACCGGCACATCGGCGACACGGTGCGGATCACAGGCTCGTTCGGCCCTCGCACGTTCCGGGTCGTCGGGACGACACTTCTCGCCCAGACTCCGCACGCCTCCTTCGACCAAGGGGCCTGGGTCTCGCCCACGGGAATGGACTCGCTCGCGAAGGATCTCCAGGCCGGCGACGTGGTGTTCGTCGTGAACGGAAGGCCAGGCATCAAGCAGTCGGCGCTCGTGAAGGAGCTCAACGCGAAGTTCCAGGGTGACGAAGTGGACCCCAACAACACTCCGGTCCAAGACGTCGCGCTGTTGCGCAACGTACGCACCCTTCCTGAGGCGCTGGCAGTCTTTCTGGCATTGCTCGGTGTCGCCGCTCTCGGCCACGCGCTGATCACGACCGTGCGGCGGAGGCGGCACGACCTGGCCGTGCTGCGGGCGATGGGCTTGCGGCCGCGGCAGAGCGCGGCGCTCATCTTCTGGCAAGCCATGACCGTGGCCGTCGTCGCGCTTGCCATTGGCATCCCCCTCGGCATCATCATCGGTCGCGTCAGCTGGCGATGGGTCGCCAATTCGACGCCGCTGCTCTACGTGCCGCCGCTCGCCGCCCTGGCGATCCTCGTCGCCATCCCGGCCGCCATCGTCCTGGCCAACGTGCTCGCCGCCTACCCGGCGCGCCGCGCCGCGAGCGTCCGCCCCGCTGAGGTGCTGCGGACCGAATAGCTCGAGCTAGACGCCTGCTGGTTCACGCTCGTGGGGAGCGAGCCGCTCGCGCACGTCGACGAGATCGGGTGCGGCCGGCGGAGTCGCCGTCGGCTCTTGGTGGCGGCGCCACGCCGCCCACGCCCCGAAGCAGAGGGCGACGAAGAACAGCAGCAGCGCGGCCGGTGCGTAGATCTGCGCCAGCCGGAGCTTGGTGCGCTGGCTCTTCGCGTACGACGCCATGCTGTCGGCCGACGCCGCGTTGGTCGTGTAGTCGAGGGTGAACGCAGCCCGGGGTTTGCTGAGCGTGGTGAGGTAGTCGTCCACCGCCTTGACCGTGGTGTCGCTCGAGTGACTGTCGAGGATCTTCTTCACTGGTGCGAGCGCGGCGGGGTCGGGACCGACGTAGAAGCGCTTGTTGCTGTGGGTCCACACCACGATGCCGGTCGTCGGCTCCACGCGGGCTTCCGCAGTGAGCGCGGTGTAGTACTGCAAAGGCAGGTTGTTACCGAGGGTCCCGATGACGGTGAGCATCTCGCTCTGCGACAGCACCTGCCCGAGGGCGGCGAGCGTGGCGGTGGCGTCGACACCCGACGCCGCGAACTGAGCCTGGAGCTGTGCGGGCGTCAGCGAGCTGGGCAGACCGAGCTTGGTCAGCTCGTTCGTGTAGTAGGCCGCGACCGGCGTCATCGGCAGCGTGCCCTGCATCCGCAGGACCTTGACGCCGTTGATGGTCGCCGTGGTCGAGCCCGCATCCCGTTGGACGACGTACGGCGTGCCGGCCTCGTTGTTCCAGATCTGGTAGCGGCGCGAGCTGTCGACGCCGAACGGAAGGTTGGGGTAGTAGGAGCCGTGACGGTTGACGTTGTTGCCGTAGGCGGTGGATTCCTCGTTGAACACGTTGCGGGCTGACGACCGGTCGAGCACGAACACGTAGCTCTGCTCGGCGTTCTGCCCGAGCAGGCTGATGTGGTCGGTCTCGTTCAACGCCGTCGTCGTGCTGCCCGTCTCGCCGGGCACCGACTTGGCCGTGCGCAGGATGCTCATCGGCGACACCTGCGGTGCAGGCAGGTCGATCGTCGACTGTTGATCGACGAACACCGTGACGTTGCCGGAGTAGTTGTTGGTGCGGTTGACGTTGCCGGGGATCTTCACGAGCGCCGGCTCGACGACGCGCTGCCACCCCGCCAACAGCACCAGCGGCACCGCGGCGATGACCAACAGGATCTTCGAGAGACGTGGCATTGGACCCCCCAACGAGCAGCTCTCTCATGGTCCCTGCCGCGCGCCGAGACGACAAGGGCGCGTCGCGGGGCGTTCTCCCCTAACGGGCCAAAGTCGGCCCGTTAACCGTGGTGATCGGGGGCAGCGGCATCGTCGTCGTGGTTGTCGGCGGCGGCGGAGGCGGCGGCGGGATGTCGCTGACGATCAGATCCGCGAACGCAGCCATGCCCGCTTCTTTGAGGTGGGTGTGGTCGCTCTCGAACCACTCGGGGTGGGGCCCGCTGACCGCGAACCAGTCGACAAGCTTGACGTTGGGATGGCGGGCGATGGCGGCGTTGATCTCGGAGTTCACTTCGTCCTGCCACTCCCGCGGCACCCGCACGTTCATCAACAGCACGTTGGGCACCCCCGCCAGCTCGTTGATCAGGGCCTCGAGATCCGAAGGGTGTACGGGGCCGTTGTCACCCAGGTGCACGACGACCGTGCGACCGAGCTTTCCGCTGTCGCGATAGCTCTTCACCAACTGCACGCCATCGCTGAACTGACGCCCGATGTGGGCGTCGATGTAGGTGCCGGGCCCCAACCGTGCTTGGAGCGCGGGAGCGGCGCCCACCATCACCGAGTCGCCGATGGCGAGGACCTGGATCGGTGGAGGCGCGGGCGGCGGCGGCGGAGCCGGCACCGCCGTCGTCGGCGGCGTGTTCGTGCCTGTGGGCAACGTCGGCGTCACCGTTGTGACGGGCAGCGTGTTCGCCGCCGCGGGGCTCGTCTGGCTGGCAAGCACGCGCTGGCCGACCTGGAGGCTGTGGGTGATGGGATCGGTGGCCGGCAGCCGGGCCAGCAGGACGATGGCGGCGCCGACGGCGCACAGAATGGCGACGGCGCGAATGCGCCGGGCGCGTATCGGCATGCGCACGCGACGCCGGGATCGGTGCATGAAGCGCTTCTCGACCAGGCCGTAGGACAGGGCGCCGAGGATGATGGCGCTGGGGATCGTGAACATCGCGGCGACGAGGCGCGACGACCAGCCGAGGGTGAGCACGACGAGTGGCCAGTGCCAGAGATAGATGCCGTAGGAGCGGCGGCCCAACCATCGCGGCACCCGGTGCGAGAGGGCGCTCGTCAGCCATCCCGGGCGCAGGGCCACGACGATCATCGTCGCCGTCGCCGCCTGGGTCAGCAGGAACCCGGCCGGATACAGCAGCCGCGATGTCTCGTTGGCGAACAGCACCAGTGCGACGAACACGGCCGCGGAGATCGGCGCCGCGAGCTGGGACGCCGTGGTTCGGAAGCGGGGGCCGATGGCGATGCCGTGCCGGGAGAGCGCGACGGCGAGCAGGCAACCCGACAGCAGCGCCCCGACTCGCGTGTCGGTGCCGTAGTAGGCGCGGGACGGATCGGGGAACTTGTAGAGGATCGCCATCCACGTGGCCGAGGCCGCGATGCCAGCCGCGAGTGTTCCCATCGCCACTCTCGGCTTGCGGCGGGCGAGCCAGCCGACGAGGAATGGACACAGGAGGTAGAACTGCAGCTCGACGGCGACCGACCAGATGTGGCGGACGTACGACGGGTTGCCGAGGTGGGCGAAGTACGAGGAGCCCTCGGCAATCAGCCGCCAGTTGGTGAGGCCGACCAACGACGACAGCACGTCGAGCGGGAGTCGGTGGGCACTGGCGTAGTCGAGCAGCGGCACGAACAGGAGAAGGGCCGACAGCAGAACGACGAGCGCCGGATAGATCCGGCGCACACGGCGTTCGCCGTATGCCCAGCGATCGACGCGGCCCGTGCGCCGGTGCTCGTCGAGTAACAAGGCGGTGAGGAGGTACCCCGATAGGACGAAGAAGGCCTCGACGCCGAGGAACCCGCCCCGCACGGTTCCGGGCGCGACGTGATACAGCAGCACGGCGACCAGAGCGACGCCGCGCAGCCCGTCGATGGGCCCCACCCTGCTTCGCTCTCTCGCCGGCTTGTCCGCCGTCGTTGCGGGCGGCCGCCGAACGTCCTCCACCAGGATGTTCAAAATGCTATGGAGTTCCTAACGCAATCTCTACGGCAGCCTCTGCCGAGAGAGATTCACCGGCGGTCCACTGCTCTTCGAAGGCCTCGTCGCCGAGCGCGCCGCGCACGGACGTCACGAGCTCGTCGATGCTCACGCGCATCGCCGGCGGTACCGGAGTCGCAGCGGACTGACGCAGGGCGTGGGCCGCACCGAGCAGGAGCGCCGCCGTCGCACCGTCGCCCTCGTCGAAGACGACGCCCGCCATGTCTTCCAGACAGTCGCTGAGCCGGGGCCGGCGGGCCAGCTTCGGACACAGGGCGATGGCCTCCCGCAGCCGCTCGCGCGCCTCCTGCAGGTTGCCCTCGGTGCGGGCCAGAGCGCCGAGGCTGTGCACCGGCCACCACAGCACCGTGCGCCACCCAGAAGCCTGGGCCAGCTCGAGGCTCTCCTCGAAGAGCACCCGCGCCTCGGGCAGCCGCCCTTCCAGGCGGGCGACCTCGCCCAGGCTGTGCAGGGTGGCCGAGCGCTGGCCCTCGTCGCCGACCCGCGCCGACACCTCCAGCGCCTCCTCGAGCATGCTGCGGGCGCGAGCGAGGTCGCCCTGCATGGCCGCCGCCCAGCCGGCGAGGTTGAGGATGCGGGCCACAGCGGCGTCGTCGCCGAGGGCGCGCCACGAGGCGAGCGCGGCCGTGAGGTACGTGCGCGCCATCTCGTAGTCGTGGCGGGCGTGGGCCATGTCGCCGAGCGTCGTGTAGGCGCGCGCCTCAGCGTCTCGGGCGGCCAGCCCCTTCCAGATGTTGAGGGCCTCGGTGAACATGGACGCCGCCGCGTCGCCGTCGCCCTCGGCCCGCGCCACGCCGGCGAGAACGGTGAGGTGCTCGGCGATCCCCTGACGGTTGCCCAGCTCCTTGTCGATGCGCAGGCCCTCCTCCGCGAGCTTGCGCGCCCCTTCGAGGTCGCCGTCCTCGAAGACGACGAGGGCGAGGGCCTGGGTGATGGTGGCACTGACGCGCTTGTCGCCGAGGCGGCGGGCCAGCGGCAGCGCCTCTTCGTAGAGCGTGCGGGCCGTCTGGAAGTCGCGCTGGAGGGCGGCCAGCAGACCGAGGTTGCGCAGCGAGACGGCGACGCCCCGTTCGTCGTTGATCGCCCGGCGCATCTCGAGGGCGTCGCGCAGGAAGGCGCGCGAGGCGTCGTACTCGAAGCGCGCCATCGCCAGCGTGCCGAGGAAGTTGAGGGCGTGGGCGGCGCCGGCCGTGCTCCCGAGCTGCTGCCAGAGGGCCAGGCTCTCGTCGAGGAAGGGCTGGGCGGCGTCGAGGTCGCCCTGCTCGAGAGCGAGACCGCCGGCCGCGGCCAGGGCCTTGGCCCGGACCGACGCGGGTGCGGCGTCGCGGTCGAGCTCGAGCCCCCGGGCGATCAACGCCCGGCCCTCACGCCAAGGACCGCGCACCAGCCAGAAGCGCCAGAGACAGCCCGCCATCTCGAGGAGAAGGCCGCTGCCGGCCGCGCCCGAGCCCGCCCAGTCGAGGGCGGCGCGCACGTTGTCGTACTCGCGGGCGAGGCGCGTGAGCCAGGCCGCCTGGTCGGGCCCGGTGAGCTCGCTCTCGCTGCGGCGCACGAGCTCGGCGAAGAACTCGAGGTGGCGCCGGCGGTACTCGACGACCTCGCCCGCGTCGACCAGCTTCTCCTGGGCGTACTGGCGGATGCTGCCGAGAAGGCGGTACCGGGCGGCCCCGTCCTGCTCCTCGACGACCACCAGGTTGCGCGAGACGAGGTGGTCGAGGAGATCCAGGACGTCGAGGGCGTCCAGGCCGTCGCCCGCGGCCACGGCTTCGGCGCCCTCGAGCGTCCAGCCGCCGCTGAACACGGCCAGGCGGCGCAGCAACGTGCGCTCGTCCTTCGACAGCAGCTCGTGACTCCAGTCGACGGCGGCCCGCAGGGTCTGCTGGCGGGGCACGGCCGTCCGGTCGCCACCGGTCAGCAGCCGGAACTGGTCGCCGAGCCGGTCGAGGATCTGGGCCGGCGTGAGCACGTTGACGCGGGCGGCAGCGAGCTCGATGGCGAGGGGGATGCCGTCGAGGCGGCGGCAGATGTCGGCCACGGTCTCGCGGTTGTCGTCGGTGAGGGCGAAGGCCCGGTTGCGGAGGCGGGCCCGGTCGGCGAACAGCTCGACGCCTTCGGCCGGGGCCATGGGCGGAACGCGGAACACCACCTCACCGGGGAGGCCCAGCGCCTCTTGGCTGGTGGCGATCACCTGCACGCCGCGGCACGCCTGTAGCAACAGATCGGTGAGCTCGGCCATACCCGTGAGGACGTGCTCGCAGTTGTCGAGGAGCAAGAGAAGACGCTTGGGCGCGAGGGCCTCGGCAAGCGTCGACTCGAGGTGTCGTCCCGATTCCTCGCGGACGCCGAGCGTCGTGGTGAGGACGTGCGGGAGCTGGGCCTCGTCGGACACGCTCGCCAGCTCCACCAGCCAGGCGCCGTCGGGAAAGCGGTCGACGACCTCGGCCGCGACCTGCAGGGCGAGCCGGGTCTTGCCTGACCCGCCGCTGCCCGAGAACGTCACCAGCCGATGGCCACCGGTGAGGTGGCCGGCCGCGTCCCGCAGCTCGCTCTCGCGGCCGACGAAGCTCGTGATCTGCTTGGGCAGGTTGCCGGGCACCGCGTCCAGGCGCAGGCGCGGGAACTCCCGCTCGAGCCCCGGGTGCACGACCTGAGCCAGCATCACCGGCTCGTCGAGGTCCTTCAGGCGATGACGACCCAGCTCGACGAACGAGGCGTCGTCGCCGGCCAGCTCCGGCTCGGCGATGGCGCGGGTGACGTCGGAGACCAGGACCTGCCCCCCGTGGGCCGCCGAGCAGATGCGGGCGGCGGCGTGCACGGCCACACCGACGTAGTCGCCGTCGACCACCTCGGCCTCACCGGTGTGCAGACCCATGCGCACGCGGACCTCGCAGTCGTCGGGCCAGTCGTAGCCCGCGAGCGCGACCTGCGCGGTCGCGGCGGCGGCGACGGCGGCCGACGCCTGCTCGAAGACGACGAACAAGGCGTCGCCGCGGGTGCCCACTTCCTGCCCACCGCTGCGCCCGAAGGCAGCGCGCATGAGCTCGTAGTGCGCGGCGAGAAGCGCGGGGTACCGATCACCGAGACGCTGGAGCAGATGGGTGGATCCCTCCAGGTCGGTGAAGAGGAACGTGAGCGTCCCCGTCGGCAGTCCCCCTCCCGCCATGGTGCAAGGCTAAAGGAGACGTGAGACAGTTACGGTCTCACACGAAGCGACCGAGTCTTTAAACAGGAGGACTGAGTGAGGGGGGCGGTACGAGAGCGCGAGCGCGTCGCCGCGCTCGACGGCCTGCGTGGCCTCGCCCTCGTCGCCGTGCTCGCCTACCACGTGGCGCCGGGCACGTTCCGCGGCGGTTACCTCGGCGTCGACATCTTCTTCGTGCTGTCGGGCTTCCTGCTCACCACGCTGCTCCTCGGCGAGCACGAGCTCGCCGGCGCGATCAACACGGGGGCCTACGCGGTGCGTCGCCTGCGCCGCATCGCCCCAGCGCTCCTGGTGCTGCTCGCCGCCCTCGTGGTCATCGTCCCCATCGCCGCCCCCGCCGACGCCCACCGGCTACCGGGCGACATCGTGTCGACCCTGCTGGGCCTGACCAACTGGCACCTCATCCGCGACGGCAGCTCCTACTTCTCGACCTTCGGCCGCCCGTCGTTCGTCCGCCACCTCTGGTCGATCGCGGTCGAGATCCAGTTCTACGTGGTGTGCCCCTTCCTCGTGGCCTGGCTGGCGCGGCGCCGGCTCAAGGTGGCGGCCTGGTCCCTGGTCGCCGGCATCGCCGCCTCGTCGGTCCTGATGGGGATCCTCTACAACCCCGTCGACCCGTCCCGCGCCTACTACGGCACCGACACCCGCATCCATGCCCTCCTGATCGGCTGCCTCGTCGCCTTGCTCCTCCCCCACGTCCCCGCTTTGTGGACGTCTACCGACGCCAGACGCGCAAAAACGTCCACAAAGCTGGGGTTGCTGTCTCTGTTGGTTGTCGTGGCGCTCGTCTTCGTCGGGCGCGAGAAGGCGCAGCTGATGTACCCGTTCGGGTTCCTCGCCGTGGAAGTGGCGACGGCGGTGATGATCGGGCTCGCCCTCCAGCCGGGGCTGCTGGCGACGCTGCTGGTTCGACGCGACCTGCGGTGGCTCGGGCTCCGCTCGTACGGCATCTACCTGTGGTTCTGGCCGATCGAGGTTCTGGTGCGGCCGGGCACGAGCGCCGACTGGCCGGCGGTGCCCGCGGCGATCGCCATCGTCGGTGGCGGCGTGTTGCTGGGTGCGCTGTCGTACAAGTACGTCGAGCGGCCGTTCCTCGTCCGCAAGGACAGACCCGCCGGCCGGCGCCGGGAGGGAATGGCCCTGCGAGTGGCGCTGCTCGGCCTGGCCGCGGCCGTCGTCGGCGTCGCCCTGGCCCGCATCCCCACCACCGATCCCCTCGCTCAGGTCCTGCACGCGGGAGAGAAGGTGGTCGCCGCCCAGCCGCCGCCGACGGCGCCGCCCGACACGACGACAACCGCGACGACCGCGGCGCCGACGCCCCAAACCGCAGCGCCGACCACCGGTGCCCCGAGGACGGTTCGGATCCGCACGGTCCCCGTACACGCCGCGGCGCCGGCGCCCAAGCCGCAGCTCAACCTGCCGCCTCCCGGCAGCGTGCCCGTGACGGCCATCGGCGACTCGGTCATGTTGGGCGCGGCCGACGAGCTGCACCAGCGCCTCGGCGCGTCCGGGTACATCGACGCCAAGCTCAACCGCTACTTCGACCAGGCCGCGCCGATCATCCACGACCTGCGCGCCAAGGGCGCGCTCGGCCGCGTGGTCATCATCCACCTCGGCACCAACGGGCCGGTGTCGAACGCCGACGTCGACAACGTGATGGCCGAGCTCAACGGCGTGCCCAACGTGCTGCTGGTGACCGTCCGCGTCGACCGGTCATGGCAGGACGAGGTCAACCAGACGCTCCGGGCCGCGGCGACCCGCTATCCCAACGTGCAGATCGTCGACTGGTACTCGTACAGCGCCGGCCACGGCGACTGGTTCCAGGCCGACGGCACGCACTTCCGCACCAGCTCGGGGCCGGGCGCCAACGCGTACGCCGACCTGCTCGTGGGCTCCATTCCCCCGCCGCCGACCACGACGACCGAGGCGCCGACGACTACTGCCCCGCCGCCTCCGCCGTCGACGACGTCAACGACAGCCGCGGCCCTGCTTCACTGACGATCAGCCCGCAGGCGGCCAGCGCGTCCTCGACGAAGCGGCTGATCTGGCCGGCGAAGAAGAAGCCCACGTGGCCGCCCGAGTACCACTCCATGCGGGGACGGTCCCAGTGCTCCCAGAGCAGACGCGCCTGTCGCGAAGTCGACATGCGGTCGCCGATGCCGGCGAAAAGGAAACGACGATCACGCGCGGGCTTGGGTTCGAGCACGAGCGGCGACACCACGCGGTGCACCTCGACCGCCCTGGGCCCGAGGGCGCCCGCCTCGAGCGCCTTGCGCCGCACCTTCACGGGGCTGTGGCGCCGATAGAGGTCGACGAGGTCGGTGGCGGGAATGCCGGCGATCACACACGCAAGGTCGTCCTCGAGCGACGCGGTCAGCGCCGAGGTGTACCCGCCGAGGGAGAGGCCGTAGAGCCCGACGTCGGCCTCGGGCTCGTGGAATCGGATCCAGCGGATCGCCGATCGGATGTCCCACGCCGCCTGCGCGAAGCCGTGGACGGCGTCGATGAGGTCGATCGTCATGAACCCCTCGCCGCCGTTGGCGCCGGGCTTCTGACGGGGGCCGTGCAGCGGCAAGACCGGCACCAGCAGGTTGAGGCCGAGCTCGCGCGACAGGCGCCGGGCCCGGAAGGCCCGCAGGTCCATCATCGGCGAACCCATTCCCCAGCCGTGGATGCAGACCAGCCAGGGCCGGCCCGGTCGGCGCGTGCGCACCACCCACGCGTGGGCCGTGCGGTTGTCCTCGTAGCTCAGCCACCGGTCGCGCCCCGGCTCGCCGGCGTGGGGCTCGTAGCCGCTCGGGAACGTGAGGTGCTCGTAGCCCACGTTGAGCGCCCGCTCGCGGGTGACCATGCAGCCCATGGGCACGTCGGGGTTGCGGTGATAGCTCTCGGGATCGTCGAGCCAGCCCTGCTCCGACCACATCTCGTACGCGGCGGCGATGTCGCGGCCGGCGCGCACGTAGTCGTCATCAGACGGGAACAGCCGCGGGTTCTTCATGGCCGCCATCAGCACCTCGTCGAGCAGCACCTGGGCGGCGAGGCCGATGGTGGGCCGGTTGCTGTCGGTTCCGGGGAGACGGCTCGTCGCCCACGACCTGGCGAGGAAGGCGGCCGTTCTCGGCGCCGCCTGGGCGACGCCGACCGTGCGCGGATCCCGGAGTACTGCCTTCGCGGCGCGCATCGGACTGGCGATGCGCTCGAACTTAGCTGGCGGTCGCGCGCGCTCCGCGGTTCATCTCAAGTGCGCCCGTCAACTCAGTCCATCGGTGACCGGCGACCTTGGCCAGGGCGAGCAGCTGCCGGCGCTCGCGGGCACGGAAGGCTTTGCCGTCGCGGCCGAGCACGAGCACGATGCCGCCCGCAGGAAACAGCGCGAACGCGAGGTCGTCGGGACCGGCGTCGCCGCTGGTCGCCGTGGCCGACGACGTGCTGCCGTTGAGAAAGGCGGCCAGCCATTGCGGGTCGGGTGGCTCGCCCGTGCTCACGAGGACGCTCCCGTCCTCGAGGGCGACAACCGCGGCCCAGTCGGCGGCGAAGTCGCGCTGGGCCTCGACGGTGAGAACCTCGAATAGGTCGACGACGTGGGTCTGCTGCACGAGGACGGCCGCCGTCTCCAACGCGTCAAGCCGGGGGTCGGGCAACGCGCCGTCGACGGACCGGACCTCCTCGACGTCGACGCCGTCGACCTGACCGACCTCGTGGACGAGCAGCGGCACCAGCCGCTCTTCGGGAAGTTCGACAGCCAACTCGTCGATGGCCCGGCCGCCCCCGGTCTCCAGGATGTCGATGCCGACAAGGTCGCCGCGCACGGCGCCAATGCGACTGGCGACCGCGCCCAAGGCACCCGGACGGTCCGGCAACCACACGCGCAAGACGAACGTCGGCACGCCTCAAACGTACGAGTTGAATGTGAACGCCGAATTACCGCGCTGTTAGAGGTCTATGCCGCTTCCCAGACGTCGGTCACGCGGTCGACCTGGACGAAGGTGTCGTGACCGTTCACGAAGACCCAGAGCTTGGCCCTGCCGGCGAGCACGAGCTGGCAGTCGTCGATGCGGGAGCCGTCGGTCAGAGCGACGTTGATCTGCCGACCCTCCAGCTGATTCAGTTCTGCTCGTCGTTCCCTGGTCATCGCGAATTCCCTTGTCGCGAACGATGTTGACGATCAGATCGGTTCCCGCGCCGGGGCGAGTAATGGGTCGTTCGACCCTTTACCACTTGCCTCTTGACGACCGCACTGCGTAGTCGTACCGTCCGAAGTGGCCCCGAGAAGGACCGGCGGAGCGCCCGAAAGGGCGAACCGACGAAGCTTTCTCGGGGCTATTTCGCGTTATCCAGGCGCTTCAGCTCGTCGTCGGAGAACTGCAGCTGGGCGGCCGCGACGTTCTCCTCGAGGTGGGCGACCGAGCTCGTGCCGGGGATCGGCAGCATCACCGGCGAGTGGCGCAGGAGCCAGGCCAACGCCACCTGGGCGGGCGTGGCCTGGTGGGCCGTAGCTACCTCGGCGATCGCCGCGTTCTTGGCCACCTTGTCCCGGTTGATCGGCAGCCAGGGGATGAACCCCAGCCCATCCGCGGCGCAGGCCTCGAGCACGTCCTCGTCCTTGCGCTCGACGATGTTGTAGCGGTTCTGCACCGAGACGATCGGCGCGATCGCCTGGGCCTGGCGCAGCTGCTCGACGGTGACGTTGGACAGGCCGACGTTGGCGATCTTCCCCTCGTTACGCAGCTCCGCCAGCGTGCCGACCGACTCCTCGAACGGCACGGCCGGGTCGGGACGGTGGAACTGATAGAGGTCGATGCGGTCGAGCTTCAGGCGACGGAGGCTTCCCTCGCATACCTCGCGCAGATGCTCGGGCCGTCCGTCGGGGTCCCACACGCCGGGGCCCGGTCGCACGAGGCCGCCCTTGGTGGCGATGACGAGGTCATCGGGATACGGGTACAGCGCTTCGGCGATGAGGTTCTCGCTGACCTCGGGCCCGTAGGAGTCGGCCGTGTCGATGAGGTTGATGCCGAGCTCGACGGCACGGCGCAGGACGGCGATCGACTCGTCGTGATCGGCGGGCGGCCCCCAGATGCCGTCGCCGGTGATACGCATCGCACCGAACCCGAACCGGCGCACAGGGCGATCGCCAAATGTGAACGTGCCGGCGCTCGTGTCGTCCAAAGTGAACGTCGATGTCATGTCGACGTTCTACCCGGCTAGCGCTTCTTGACCTCCGAGGCGCCGATCGGCGTCGGGAGGAGGGCGCCGTCAGACACGCGGCGCAGGAGATACCCGGCAGGGTCGACGCTCACGACTTCGAAGCCGCCCGCCCAGGACCCGAGGGTGTTCCGCACGCGCACGGGCGTGCCCTTCGGCAGGACTTCGGACGCGTGAGGATGGATGGCGACGCGCTGACTCAGCACGTCAGCGCGGGGCCTTGGCAGCGCAGAGGCGTCCGACAGGAACAGCGACTGCGAATGCGAGGAGAGTCCACGCGCACAGGAAGATGAGGAGCGTCATCACCATCGCTTCGACCCTAAAGGTGGCGCCCTTGAGATGAAAGATTGAAAAAGAGTCATTTTGGACAACCGGTCTCACTAGTTACTGGCCATTGACACTGGGAGTGACGACCGCCTCGGCGCGAGCATGTGGGCATGCGCACCGAGGATCTGATCCTGATCAGCGTCGACGACCACGTCGTCGAGCCGCCCGACATGTTCGAGCGCCACATCCCCGACAAGTGGAGGGACGACGCACCCAGGCTGATCCACCGCGACGACGGGTCCGACGCGTGGCTCTTCCAAGGTAAAGAGCTCCCCAACATCGGGTTGAACGCGGTCGCAGGCCGGCCTCCCGAGGAGTACGGGCTCGAGCCGACGTCGTTCGACGAGATGCGCGAGGGCACGTGGGACATCGACAAGCGCGTCCGCGACATGGACGCCAACGGCGTGCTCGGCTCGATGTGCTTCCCCTCGTTCCCGCAACTGTGCGGTCAGCTGTTCGCGCGCACCAAGGACAAGGACCTCGCGCTCGCGGTGTTGCAGGCCTACAACGACTGGCACATCGACGACTGGTGCGGCTCCTATCCAGGTCGCTTCATTCCCCTCGCTCTGCCGGCGCTCTGGGACGCTGACGTCGCCGCCGCCGAAGTGCGCAGGGTGGCGGCCAAGGGCGTGCACGCCATTTCGTTCTCCGAGAACCCCGAGAAGCTGAAGCTGGCCAGCTTCCACAACGACTACTGGGATCCGTTCTGGAAGGCATGCGCCGACGAGGACATGCTCATCTGTCTGCACATCGGGTCGTCGTCCCAGCTCGTCGTCACCGCGTCGGACGCTCCCATCGACGTCCTCATCACCCTGCAGCCGATCAACATCGTGCAGGCCGCGGCCGACCTGTTGTGGTCCCGGGTGCTGCGCACGTTTCCTTCTTTGCGGTTCGCACTCTCCGAGGGCGGCATCGGCTGGATTCCTTATTTCTTGGACCGCGTCGACTGGATCTACGAGCGGCACCACCCCTGGACGGGCCAGGACTTCGGCGACCAGCTGCCCAGCCACGTCTTCAAGGAGCGCATCGTCACCTGCTTCATCGACGATCCCACGGGCATCGAAGTGCGCCACCGCGTCGGCATCGACTCGATCTGCTGGGAGGCCGACTACCCGCACTCGGACTCGACGTGGCCGACGTCGCCCGAGCGCCTGATGAAGTCGCTCGACGGGGTCCCCGACGACGAGATCGAGAAGATGACGTACCGCAACGCCATGCGGCACTACCGGTTCGACCCATTTGTCCACACTCCGAAGGAGGAGTGCACGGTCGGCGCGCTGCGGGCACGGGCGGCCGACGTGGATGTCACCCCCATGAGCAAGGGCCGCAAGTCCGTGCGCGACACGATGGCGTCGGACCTGCTGAAGAAGCGCTAGCGCGCAAAAGTGCTGACGGGCGCCCTTTCCGGCCCCTACGATGTCGGGCCGGGGGACGGACGTGGCACTTCAGCAGGAGAACAACGCAGCAGACGCGCCGCAGGCGCGTGAGGCGGACCTTCGGCGGTTCCACCTCGCCCACTTGGCCCTGCGCACGCACGCGGATGACATCTGCCGCGCGCTGGCGGCGTTGAAGCCGGGCGAGAGTGACAAGGCGGCGGCCATCGGCCGGCTCTGGATGATCTACGAGGCTGCGGCCCGCGGCCACGACGTCGCCGAGTCGGCGCTGTGCTGGCCGATCGTCACCGAGCGCGACCCGTCGTTCGCCGAGATCCAGATCGACATGGACAAGCAGCACCAAGTCGTCGACGAGCAGGCGCGCGCCGCGTCGGCCGCGCTGAACCGGCTAGCCGAGGACCCCTGCCGGGCCCGCATCGCCGACGCCGTCGAAACCATGTCCGCGCTCCGGCAAGGCATCGAGGACCACTTCATCGACGAAGAGGACCGGGCCCTGCCGCGCTTGGCGGCGACGTTCACCGACGAGGACCTGGCCGCCTTGGAGCGCCGCCGCAAGCGGATGCCCAAGGAGATGCGGGTGATGTTCATCGCCGCCGAAGACGGCGCCGCCCGCCGGGCCAACGCCCGAGACCTCTCGGCCGCCCTCCCGTTCCGCGACCGCATCCGCCTGGCGCTGTTCTGGCGCCGCCATTACCGCAAGATCGTCGGCCCCGTCCTGACGATCAAGTAACTGCGCGGTTCTTTGCGCGTTCTTGTGCGTCAGAGGCGGAAAAACGCGCAAAGAACTGGGCGTTACTAGAGCTCGACGGTCTTGCCGTCCTTCCACTGGCGGAGGACGAGGTAGCCGCCTTTGAGGGCGGCGTGGTCGTAGTTGCCGAAGCCCATCGTCGTGCCTTCGTAGCCGGTGGCGGCGGGGAGGCGCTTGACCTCCTCGAGGCCTTCCTTGACCCCGTCGCCGGTGAGGTGGACGGCGCGGTTCACGCCTTCGGCGACCAGGCGACCGATGTCGTAGGCGGCGACGCCGACGGGGCCCGCGGCCGACTTCGGTGAACGGGCCTTGAGCGCCTGGCGGCGCAGGTTGCCATCGGAGACGGTGTCGACATAGGCCCAGCCGTCGAAGCCGGCGCGCCAGTCCTTGCGGGCATAGCCGAACATCAGCGCTGAGTTGGCGACGACGGTGACGTCCCAGCCCGCGTCGGCGATGGCCATGGCGACGGCGTGGGATGCGGCGCCCATGCCGAGGTAGACGAGGCCTTCGGGCTTGGACTGACGGAGGCGGTCGACGATGCTGCCCGCCTCTTCGGCCAGCGGCGAGATCGCCGACCGGCCCACCACTTCCACGCCGGTGCGGGCGCACGCCGCCTCGAACGAGGTGACGTACCCGGCTCCGACCGGCGACTTGTCGTGGATCACGACGACCGACTGCAGCTCGCGCTCGCGCAGGTGCTCGGCGAGAACGATCGGCTCCTCGGCCAGCGAACCGACCTGGTAGTGGAACATGAACGAACTGCGCGTGCGCTCCCCGCCCGTGTAGTTGATGCACGGCACACGCGCCGCGTCGGCCCACTCCCGCACCAGCAGCCCGTTGTCGCTGATCGACGGGCCGATGATCGCAAGCACGCCCGCGTCGACCAGCTCGTTGAAGTTGCGGCGGACGTCGTGGGCCGTGCCACCGGGCAGACCGGCGGCCTGCCGGGGCACGAGCTCGATGGGACGGTCGAGTTCGACCTCCTGCAGACCCTGGCGGACGGCCTCTTCGAAGCTCGCACCACCGTCGTGCTGCGGATAGTCGTAGAGGATGCCGACGAGGATCGGCGAGGCGCTCATGACGAGTCGGGACGATAATCCTCCGGTGCACATCCCCGAGGAGCTGACCGAGCGGGCCCAGCGGTTCGGTGACCGGGTCGCCATCGACGTCGACGGCGTCGGTCAGCTGACCTACGCGGAATGGGAGGACCGGGCCAACGCCGCCGCTCGGGGCATGGCCGCCAACGGTGTCGTCAAGGGCGACCGCGTCGGGTTGCTGATGTCCAACGACAGCGCCATCGAGTACGCGGTCGGCTACGTCGCCGCCCACCGGGCGGGCGCCGCCGCCGTCCCCATCAATCCCCGGTACGCACGGCGAGAGATCGACCACATCGTCGCTGATTGCACGCCACGCCTCGTGCTCGAAAGCAAGGGCGTCATGGAAATGGAGGCGGCGGGCGGCAACACATCGCCGTTCACGGTCGACGTCGGCGACGACGACATCGCCGACATCTTCTACACGTCGGGCACCTCAGGTCTGCCAAAGGGCGTGGTGTCGACGCACGCCAACGCCGCCCACCACTCACTCAAGCCCATGGATTCGGGCGGGGTCTTTCAGCACTCCATGCCGCTTGCCACGTTCACCGGCGTGCATGGCGCCCTGCTCACGCCTATGCGCCTGGGGATCACGAGCGTGGTGCAACCGGGATTCGACACGGCCCGGTTCGCCGAGCTCATCGAAGCGCGGCGCTCCAATTACATCCTCATGGTCCCGGCCCAGATCCTGCTGCTGCTCGAGGCGGGCACGCTCGTTGAGCGGGACACCTCCTCGGTGTTGGCGGTGATGTTCGGGGGTGCGCCGACGCCACCCGCGGCGGTCGAAGCATTGGGCGACGTCTTTCCCAACGCCGTGCTCATCAACGGCTACGGCCTCACCGAAGGTGGCGCCAGCGTGTGCACCCTGCCCCCGGGCGAGGCCAAGCGCCGGCCCGGGTCGGTGGGCAAGCCCATGCCGGGAGCCGAGGTCCGCGTGGTCGACGACGACGGGGAGGCCGTCGCCGATGGTGACGTCGGCGAGATCGTGCTGAAGGTGCCGACCGGCGAGCGGCGCTACTGGGGCGACGACGAAGCGACGGCCAATACGTGGCGCGACGGCTGGGTCTACACGGGCGATCTCGGCCGCATCGACGAGGACGGTTACCTCTACGTCGTCGACCGCAAGAAGGACATGATCCTGCGGGGCGGCTACAACATCTACTGCGTCGAGGTGGAGGACGGCTTGCACGAACATCCCGACGTGGTCGAGGCCGCGGCCATCGGCGTCCCCCACAAGGTGCTCGGTCAGGACGTGTGCGCGGTGGTGCGGCTCCGGCCCGGCGCCGACGCACTCACCGTCGAGTCCGTGCGGGCGTTCCTGGCCGACCGCCTGGCCGACTACAAGCTGCCGCGCCGAGTAGAGCTGAGAACCGAGCCGTTGCCGCGCTCGGGGATGGGAAAGGTCGACAAGAAGGCCCTGCTCGCCGAGTTGGAAGGAACGTGACCATGCAGATCGAAGAGCTCATGGAGAGGGCGCGTGACGGCATTGACATTCGCCAGGTGTTCGGTGAGCCCTATGAACGCAACGGGATCACGATCATCCCGGTGGCCCGTGTCGGTGGCGGAGGCGGCAGCGGCAAAGGCCCGCCGGACGCGCAAGGCTCTGGGACAGGCTTCGGCTTCAAGGCGGAGCCAGCAGGCGTCTACGTGATCAAAGGTGACGACGTGTCTTGGCAGCCGGCCGTGAACGTCAACCGGATCATCAACGGCGCCTTCGCCATCGCCATCATCACGATCCTGCGCGCGCCTCACATCCTCAAGCGTCTGCGGAAGTTCTTCCGCTGATGGATTGGAACGCGTGGGCGCGGAAGGCGGAGAAGGCCCTGGACGTCGAGGGTCGCGGCGACTGGCGGGGGCTGTTCGCGCCAGGCGCCACATTCAGCGACCCCAACACGCCGTCGACGACCGACGTGCGCAAGATCTCCCGCGACACGCGTGCGATCTTTCCAGACTGGACCCAGGAGATCACATCGATCCGCGGCGGTGACGACTGGGCCGTCTTCGAGTGGATCGGTCGCGCCACCTACGACGGTGAGCCCGGCAAGGGCGCCCGCATCGAGATGCACGGGGCCACGATCATCGAGGTCGACGCCGATGGCCTGGTGACGTACTGGAAGGATTACCTCGACCGGAAAGAGCCGGAGAACCAAATCCGAAAGGCCATCAAAGCCAGCCTCGGCGATTCTGGCGGTGGATAACGGCCTCACAGACCCTTATCCACCGCCAGAACGGGGTTGGGAACAGTTCATAGGCGCGACACACGTCGGTCCCGGGTCTGAAACCTTCGATCCGTACCGTCGGAGCATGTTCAAACGATTGCGGAGGCTGACGGCGATCGGGCCGTACCGATCGCCGGAGATCGTGCAGGACGAGGAGTCACTGCGGCTGGCCGAGGAGCTGGCCCGCCGCTTCGAGGAGCAGCAGCGGGCCGCGTGACCCGAGCCCTAGGCCGGTTCGAAGAGAGGAACCGACGCTTCCTCTGACACCGGTTCGAACTTCACGCGCACCCGCATGCCGATGCGAACGTCGTCAGGGTCGACGCCGACGAGGTTGGTCATGAGCCGCGGTCCTTCGTCGAGATCGACCAAGGCCACGACGTACGGGATCAGGTGGCGGAACGACCGGGAGAAGTTCTGCCGGATGACAGTGAAGCTGTACACGGTGCCGCCGCCGGTGGCGTCGACCCACTCGACTTGGCCGCGGCACCGCAGGCACCGCCAGCGCGGATAGAGCTGGCTGTTGCCGCACACCGTGCAGCGCTGCACGGTCAGCCGGCCTTCGTTGACGGCCTTCCAGTAGGGCTCGGTCTCCGGGTCGGGAATCGGCGCCGGGCGGGGCTTGGGTTCTTTGCGAGGATCCGGACTCATCGCTAGGGCGCCTCCGTTCCCAACACGAGGGTGGCACCGGTCGACAGCATGCCGCCGGTGCCGTGGGCCACGGCGATCTTCGGTTGGTTCGGCGCCTGGTTGACCGACTCACCGCGCAGCTGACGTACCGCCTCGACGATGAGGAACATCCCTCGCATCCCGGGATGGCAGGCCGACAGCCCGCCGCCGTCGGTGTTGGTCGGAAGGGCACCGTCGAAGCGCAACCGGTCGCCCTCGACGAAGGCGCCACCTTCGCCCTTCTCGCAAAAGCCGAGGTCCTCGAGCGAGAGCACGACAGTGATCGTGAACGAGTCGTAGACCTGCAAGGTGTCGACGTCGGCCGGGGTGATCCCCGCCCGCCGGAACGCCAGCGGACCGCTCTGGGCTGCAGCCGTGACTGTGATCTCGGGCATCTGGGAGATGCCCATGTGGTGGGTCATGGCGTGGGCGCCGCCGAGGATGTAGATCGGCGGGCGCTTGAGGTCGCGGGCCCGCTCCTCGGTCGTGACGACGCACGCACCGCCGCCGTCGGAGATCACGCAGCAGTCGAGCATGTGCAGCGGGTCGGCGATCATCCGCGACGACAGCACGTCTTCGACCGTGATCGGATCGCGGTATTGGGCCATGGGGTTCTTGGTGGCGTGCGTGCGCATCGTGACGGCGACCTGGGCCAGCTGCTCGGAGGTCGTGCCGAACTCGTACATGTGGCGTTGGGCAGCCAGGGCGTAGCTGCCGACGAGCGTGTTGCCCCAGAGCTGGTCGAAGGCGGCTGGTCCCGCGGGAGCCCCGGTGCCTCCGCCGGTGCCGAGCTTCCGACCCATGGCCGAGAGCTGCACGCTGCCGTAGGTGACGAGCACGGTGTCGCACACGCCCGCTTCCACCGCGGTGGCGGCGTGCTCGACCAGCACTTCAAAGGAGGCGCCGCCCCAGTTGGTCTCGTCGACGTAGTGCGGGCGGATCCCGAAGTACTCGCACATGCCGACGGCGAACATCGGGAAGAAGCCGGTCGTGGCGTAGCCGTCGAGGTCGGCGAACTCGACGCCGGCTTCGGCCAGCGCCCGTTCGGCGGCCTGGGCGTGCACCTGCTGCTCGCTCATGTCCGGCAGGTTCGGGTAGTCGGAGGTGGACACACCCACGATTACGGCCCGTCGATTGGGTTTGGACACGGCTGCGGACCCTACTCACCGATTGGTCGCGTCCAGAAGTGGGGAGACAACCACACGCAAGGCAGCAGTAGGAGGTAAAGAACCGATGCCCTCGAAGAGCGCGAACGTCAAGAACGAGAAGCAGTACGAGGCCCTGAAGGACAAGGGCATGTCCAAGCAGCGGGCGGCCAAGATCGCCAACTCCCCCGGGGCGTCGAGCCGTGGCGGCAAGAAGTCGGGGTCGGGCAGCAGTTCAAAGAGCAACTCGAAGCAGGGCGGCACCACCCAGCAGAAGAAGGAGGCCGGTCGCAAGGGCGGAAAGGCGACCGCCAGGAAGAGCTGAGCGGATGAAGACAGTCGACCGGACCCAGCCCGAGTCCTCGTCCACCGTTGATGCGGGCGGCGACGTCGTCGCGGCGCCGCTGCAGATCACCCGCCGGCAGATGCACCGCTCACGCGCCCTCCGGCGCGTCGGTCTGTTGTTGCTCGTAGCCCTCCTCGTGGTCGGCGCCCTGAACCTGCTCGGCGGACGCACGGGCAAGGCAACGGCCTCGGCGAACGGCTATCAGCTCCAGGTCACCTATCCGCGCACCGGCCGGCCCGGCATCAACGCCCCAGTCCAGATCCAGGTCCAGAAGCAGGGCGGCTTCCAAGGGCCGGTGACGATCAGCATGTCGAGCGACTACCTCGACATCCTCAACGTCAACAATCTCGTCCCCGATCCGCAGCAGTCGACGGCGAGCGACAAGGCGGTCACCTGGCAGTTCAACCCGCCGCCGGGCGACACGCTTACCGTCAGCCTCGGCGCCGAGTTCGAAGCCGCCGAGCACATGGGCGTCCACCACGGCGCCGTCACCGTCCTCGACAACGACAACCCGGCAGCAACCGTGCACCTCACCACTTGGGAGGCTCCGTAGGCCCATGGAAATCATCGTCCGCGCCACGGCAATCTTCTTCTTCGTCTGGCTGGTCACGCGGTCGATCGGCAAGCGCCAGCTGGCTGAGCTCTCGGCCTTCCAGCTCATCCTGCTGGTGACCATCGGCGACCTCGTGCAGCAGGGCGTCACCCAGGACGACCGCTCGATCAGCGGCGCCTTCCTGGCCGTGGGAACCATTGGCATGTTGGTCGCCATCATGTCGGCCATCTCCTACTTCTTCCCCCGCGCCCGTGGCGCCGTCGAGGGACTCCCGGTGATCGTTGTCCGCAACGGCCACGTGATCGACGAGGCCATGCGTAACGAGCGCTTCCCGATCGACGAGCTCATGGAGGAGGCGCGCCGCGAGGGCATCGACGACCTGCGCAAGGTGAAGCTCGCCATCGTCGAGAGCGACGGCAAGCTGTCGTTCATCAAGGAGGATGGGCAAGGCGGCGGCCAGCACGCGGCCGACAAGGGCCAGTCGGCGAGCTGACGACTCGCACCGCCCCCGTCAGTGGTTCAGCAGCCCCGCGACCACGTTGATCACGACGGCGATGACGACGGCACCGAAGACGAATGAGAGCAGCGCGTGGCGTATCGCCGTGTGTCGAATGAGCTTGGTCTTCAGGTCGGTATCCGACACCTGGTAGGTCATCCCGATGGTGACCGCGAGATAGGCGAAGTCCTTGTAGTCGGGCTTGTCGTCCTCGTTGAAGTCGATGCCACCGCCCTCGCGGTAGAAGAGGCCGGCGTAACGCAGGCAGTAGACGGTGTGGACGACGGCCCACGAGGTCACGACCGTGAGGACAGCGAGCGCGGTGATCCAGGCCTCGGCCGCGCCCTTCGACTGTCCGGCCTTCACCAGTCCGAGGGCGATCGCCAGCAGGCTGCCCGTGGCCGCTAAGAGCAGGGCGAGATCGGCAAGGGCGCGAGAGTTGTCTTCGCGCGTGGCGACCTGTTCGGTGCGATCACTGTCGAGGTTCCACAGCGCGCCGACGGCCCAGACGACGTAGACGAGGCCGGCCGCCGACCACCCGCTCAGCACCGCAACCTGCCAGGCCGCGAACATCATGCTGACGGCGAACACCACGACGCCGGCTGCGCCTGCGATCCCCACTCGAGTTCGCGCCATCGCGAACCGGATGGCGTCAGACGTCTCGGCTGCACTCGGCATTGCCATCACAATGCCAGGTGGCGGCTAGTGGGCGAAGACAGGCTCCCAGGCGGCCGCCTTGTCGACCTCAGGTTGGCGGAGCATGACGACGCTGGCCGCCAGCACCCATGCCACGAAGCTCAGGAGGGCGACGATGCCGAAGCCCGTCCAGAAGCCGCTGTAGGTGGTGACGTAGAAGCCGGCCGCGCCCGAGGCCCACGTGAGGGCGGCGACGCCCATCCCCACCCAACCGAGCCACGGCCCGACCAGCTCCTTGCGCACCATGGCGAAGGCGCCGGCGACCGCAAAGAGGCCGGCCGTGAGGAACAGCAGGCTGATCATGATCGTGTTCATGTCGTAGAGCAGGCGCACGATGCCGGCGTTGCTGTTGATGACCTCTTCCTGCGCCGAGAAGGCGAGCACCGTGGCGGGAATGACGCTGATGATGCCGACGATGATCGTCGCCATGCCCGCACCGAACACGATCGGCGACAGGGCTTCAACGCCGCCCTCGGCGCGGTTGAGCACGTGGCGCAGGTGACCGAGGAACCAGATGAACGCCAGCGAGCCGAACGTGGCGAGGAGGTTCGACGTCAGGATGGCCCGGCGGTGGTTGGCGTAGTAATCGCCGATCTTGCGGAAGCCGGCGTTCACGTGCGGCGGCGACGGCAGCATGAAGAAGCTCACCAATACGAGCAAGGCAAAGGCGACGCCCGCGGCAGCGCCGTACCGTTCCCAGCGGTTCTCATCCATCGAAGCTTCGGTCCCTTCTCTCCCCCACGGCAGTTCAAATTCGAACTGACAGCTAAGGAACCATGTACCACCGGGCATCGCTCTTGACCATGGCCGATTGTTCGCGCTTACCGTGAACCGCATGAACGTCCTCGACCCTGAATTCTGGATCGACCCTTATCCGGTGTTCGACCAGCTTCGGGCCGAAGCGCCGGTGCTGTGGCACGACGACGCCCAGCTCTGGACGATCGCCCGCCACGACGACGTCATGCGCATCTCGCGGGACCCGACGAGCTTCTGCTCGGGGAAGGGCGTGTTGCCGGCGGACCGCCAGCGCGACATCACCGGCGCCGAGTCGATCCTCTTCCTCGATCCACCCGACCACCAGCGCCATCGCAAGCTTGTGAGCCCGGCATTCACGCCCCGCCGCATCTCGGCCCTCGAGAAGCGCGTGCGTGAGCTGGCGTGCGAGCTGCTCGACGGCGTCGACAAGGGCGAGCCCGTCGACTTCGCGCCCGCCGTCGCGGTGCCGCTTCCAATGCTGGTGATCGCCGAGATGCTGGGCATTCCCGTCGAAGACCGCGACCGCTTCAAGGTGTGGTCCGACGCGATGATCGACGCCGCGACGGAGCCGAAGGACGAGACGTTCCAGCTCGCCCTCGAGCTGTGGCAGTACTTCGAGGAGATCATCGAGCAGCGCCGCGCCGAGCCCGCGGAGGACCTGGTGTCCGTCATCGCCCACGCCGAGGTCGACGACGTTCCTCTGACCAACGCCGAGCTCAACGGCTTCTGCATGACCCTGCTCGTGGCCGGCAACGAGACCACCCGCAACCTCATCACCGGGGGCGTGGAGGCTCTGACTCGTCACCCCGAGCAGATGCAGCGGCTGGTGGAGGACCGTTCGCTGATCCCGAGCGCGGTGGAGGAGATGCTGCGCTGGGTCACCCCGGTGATGAACTTCGCCCGTACGGCGACACAAGACGTCGAGATGCGGGGCGAGACGATCGGCGAGGGCCAGATGGTGTTCATGCTCTACGGATCCGCGAACCGCGACCCCGAGGTCTTCGGCCCGTCAGCGGACAGCTTCGACGTCGGCCGTCAGCCCAACCCGCACGTGGCCTTCGGATTCGGCGAGCACTTCTGCATGGGGGCCAGCCTCGCCCGCCTGGAGGCGCGCGTGCTCTTCGACGAGCTCTTGCAGCGCTTCTCGACGGTGGAGCTAGCGGGGCACCCCGAGCGCCTGCGGTCGAGCCTCATGCGCAGCCTCGTCCACCTGCCCGTCGCCCTCGGCTGAAGCTGAAACTGAGGCTGAGCGCCCAAGCTCACGCGCCCTCGCGCGCGGCGAGATGGCAGCCCAATAGACGGCGGTGATGGCGGCTGCCGGGAACCAGATCAGGAAGGCCGAGCCGCCGATGGCGTCGGCGCCCACGATGAAGGCGATGACGGCGATGTGGAACACCTGCACGTGCCATGTGATCAGGGCGGCGAAATGCGGATGGCGCAGGAGTCCGCCGTCGACGGCCTTGTCGGGCTCGCCCCTCGACAGCACGAACAGGATGCTGAGCAGGATCAGCGCCGTCAGCCCGAAGCCGGCCTGACTCCCGAGCGGCAGTCCGAACCAGAACCCGGGGCCGCGGTAGTGAAAGACGTCGCCCAGATAGAACTGATCGCCGAGGCGGCTGCCGGGGTCGACGACCCACAGCGCCCACACCGCGAGCATCCAGCCGAGCAGGAACTCCATCCACCAGTACGGCGCCCGCGTGCGCCACGGGCCCGACGCCAAGAGGCGCCCCGCCGCGAACGCGAAGTAGCCCATGAACGTGTAGCTGAGGGGGACGAAGAGCGGGACGTCGCCGACCCACAGCTCCTTGCCCCGCAACGCCGAGTTGAACGAGTACGTGGTGTACGGGAATCCGAAGTGGACCGACAGGTTCTCGAACGTCGCGCCAACGGCGAAGGCGAGGACGCCGTAAACCAGCGTCTTGCGCCAGCCGAGGTGACGCACGGCGAAGAAGAGGAAGGCGAGCCCGAAGATCGTGACGTACCAGCGGTGGAAGAGCGTCCCCGCGAGCTCGTGCATCGATCCCCTTTCTAGCTGCGGCGGCGCTCGGGGCCAGTGGCCCCGTCGACCAACGCCTCCTCGGGATGTTCGGGATGCTCGCGCCGCTCGATGTCGGCGAACTCCTCTCGCAGCTCCTGCAGCGCCGGCTCGTCCCCCGGGAACGTCATCGCCCGGCGCTTCACCGCCGACTCGTCGACAGCCGCGCCCCGTTGCGACAGGAAGGCGGCGACGCGCGTGGCCAACCGTTCGGTGAAGATGCTCGCCCCCTCCTCGGCCGTCTCGGGGAGCACGACGACGACCCGGTGAAGCTGACCGTCGTGGGCGTGCACAGCGCGATCAACGGTGCGGACACTCTCGGCGAGGAGGTCGCCGAGCTGGCGGAGCGTGTTACGCCGCCGGCGGCGACCGAGGTCGCTGAGCGGCGCTGAGGGGAAGTCGACCGAGCTGACCGAGAACAGGGTCTGGTACCGGCGGGCCCTGGACATCTCGAGGTCGGTGTCCTGGAGGAAGTAGCGGGCGTTGAAGAGGCCCGTCTCGTCGTCGATCTGGTCGTAGAGATCGAGCTTGGTGAGCGAGCCCCGCAGTTGCTGGTTCGCCAGGCCTCCAATGGCGCCGAAGGCGAAGAAGGCGACGGCTCGGGAGAAGATCAGGCTGGTGAACTGACCGGCGCCGACGGCCTCGATGGCGGGCCGGCGCAGGAGGATGTAGCCCACTGTCGCCAACGCAGCGGCGATGAGGCCGCCCTTCCAGTCCCAGAACACGAAGGCGACGAAGATGGGGATGAAGAACAGGATGGCGGCGACCTCGGCCGTCTCCACCCTGCGCACGTAGCTCACGCCTGCCGTGATGGCGAGCAGGGCCAGCCCGCCCACCAGCATGAGGATGCGGACCTGGTTGTAGCTGAGGCCCTTCGGGGGTCTCGAAGTAGCCGCGGCCGCGCTGGTCCCGTAACCGCCGTCCGTCATGAGTCTTCAATGTACGGTACGAGTGAGTGATCCCGTCGGTCTTGCGCTCGCGGATGGCGCTCATCGCTCTGCTGGGCGCCTTCCTGATCCCCATCCTGCTGTCGTCGCTGCAGGGGTTGACGCACGTCCTCACCTGCCAGCAGGCGACGAACGTGCCGTTCACCGTCGATCTCCCGTCACACGGCACGCCCACGATCTCGAGCTCGGTGACGATCACCCGCGGCCAGGCCACCGGCCTGTGTGGGGGCCTGCACCTCGACATGAAGGTCGCCCAGGAGTCGGCCAACAAGGTCAAGATCATCCTGCCCATCGCAAACGGCACCAAGCACAAGTGGCAGGGGTCGGTGAAGCTGAACCTCGGGGGGACGTCGATCCCGGTGCGCATCGGCAGCATCCCCGCCGGAGCCACCAAGCAGGACGTGATCCACTTCCACGTCGATCCAGGCACGCACGAGATCAACGGTTCGCTTCTTATAGGTCCGTAGACCTAAACACCCCCTTCGGGGCGGCCGATAGAGAGATATGCCAGCCAACCGCCAGGAACTCGCGCGGGAGGCAAAAGTTGTCGGTCTGCGCGATTTCTCGACCCCCTCGCTGGAGGCGGTCGAACGGCGGCGGTGGCAACTCTGGATCGTGGCCATTGTCGTCATGGCTGCACTGGCTGCGGGGCTCGTGCTCATGGCGTCGGCGGGGACGAACTCCCCCGGCCTCTTCAAGCACCTCCCGGTGCGCGTCGGCCTCGTCCTGGTGACGATGGCGTTCGCTCTGTACGTGCTCGAGAAAGAAGTCCACTTGCGGCGGCTGACGCGGCTCCTGCTGGACGAGCGCGTGCTCACCGCCGCGTTGTCGAACCGACTGAAGGAGCTGGCCGCGCTGGTGACGGTCGGCAAGGCCGTCAACTCGGTGCTCAACCTCACCCAGGTCCTCGACATCATCCTGTCGAGCGCCCTGGAGCTGCTGGGCGCCGACGGCGGATCGATCATGCTCCTCGAGGATCCCGACGAGCTACGCGCCGTATGCGTCCGGGGCAACGTCCACGCCGAGGGCGCGCGCCTCAAGCTGGGCGAGAGCATCGCCGGACACGTCGCCCTGGAGCGGGAACCACTGTTGATCGCCGGACCCGCGAGCCGCGAGCGCTTCAAGAACCTCGTGCTGCAGGACGTTCCCGTCGACAGCGCCCTGTCCGTGCCGCTGATCAACCGGGGCGAGGTGCTCGGCGTCCTCAACGTGCATGCCGGCGCCGACCGGACGTTCACCGAATACGACCTTCGGGCCCTGAGCCTGTTCGCCGAGCACGCGGCGGTGTCGATCGCCAACGCCCGTCTCTACGAGGCCGAACGCGCCCACGTCAACGAGCTCCTCGAAGTCGACCGCATGAAGACCGAGTTCATCGCCACCGTCAGCCACGAGCTGCGCACGCCCCTGACGTCGATCCTCGGGTGCGTGCAGACCATGCAACGGCGTGAGCTGGCGCCTGAGATCACCACCGACTTCCTGGAGACGATCGACCGCCAGAGCCACCGACTGCTGCGGCTCATCGAAGAGGTATTGGACGTGCAGCGAAGCACCAACGCTCCATTGCTGCAGACCCAGAATGTCGACGTGGCCGATGTCGTCAACAACGTCGTCCGCACCCAGGCCGCCCTCGGCCGGGAGGTCGCCGTTCGCACCTCAGGTCACTTGGCCGTCGACGGTGATCCCGAGGCGCTCGAGCGGGTGCTGATCAATCTCGTCGACAACGCGTTCGTGCACGGCGATGGACCGGTGGAGATCGAGGCCTCGGCGGAAGGCGACGGTCGCCTGGTCCGCGTCTCGGTGCTCGACCGGGGCCCGGGCGTGCCGGTCTCGGACGTGGCGCGCGTGTTCGAACGCTTCAGCCGCGGATCGAACGTCTCGGCGCCGGGGATGGGACTTGGGTTGTATCTGGTCAAGACGCTCATCGAGCGTCAGGGAGGACACATCACGGTCACAGAGCGGCCGGGCGGAGGCGCCGCCTTCCACGTGGGCCTCGCGGCCTCGCGGACGACGGCCGAGCCTCACGAGGTAGAGCGAGTACAGAAATGAAGCGCGTGGCCCAAGTCCTGATCGTCGACGACGAGCCCGACGTCCTCCTGCTGCTGCGCATCGAGCTGGAGGCCGAGGGTTACGAGACGCTGCTCGCCGCCGACGGCGAGACCGCCATCCGGCGCGTCCTGGAAGAGCGGCCCGACGTCGTCCTGCTCGACGTCATGATGCCCGTGGTCGACGGGTGGGGCGTGTTGCAGCGTTTGGCCGAGCACCGGTGCGACGCCCGGGTGATCGTGCTGTCGGCCAAGGCCAGCGACAGCGACGTCGCCCGCGCCCTCGAACTCGGCGCTTTCGAGTACGTCACCAAGCCTTTCGAGCCCGCGGCCCTGCTGGCGACGGTCGCCCACGTGCTGTCGAGCACGCCGAGCGACCTCGAAGCCGGCCGCGTCCGCCGCCTCCAGCAGCTGACCCATTCCCACTCTCGCTAGAGCGCTACCCGCGGTCTCGGACAGACTGCGGTGGTGAGTCGAGTCGAAGACATCGCGGGGTGGGCCGCGTCGCTGACGCTGGAGGACATTCCGGCTGACGTCGTCGCTCGGGGTCGGGATCAGCGCCGGTCGGTGCTGGGGTCGGTGGCGGCGTCGAGCCGCGACGGCGCAGCGAAGCGTGTGCTGTCGGCGGTCGAGGGCTGGGCCCGCGATGGACCGGTGACGCTCGCGGGGACCGAGCGCAACGTGGCCGTGGAGGACGCCATCTACGGCGCCGCCGCGCTGTCGATGGCGCTGGACTTCGACGACTACGTCTGCTTCGGCCACACCGGTCACTCGGGCGTACTCGTGCCGATGATGCTGGCGGCCGAGACCGGTTCGTCGGCCGCCGAGCAGTTGGTGGCGCAGACGATCGCCAACGAGGTCGAGGCCCGGCTCGGCGGCGCCTGCCTCGTCGGGCCGTTGAACGGGCAGCTGTGGTCGTTCATCCACATGGCCGGGGCCGCGCTCGCTGCCGGACGTCTGCTCGGGCTGGGCGCCGAACAGATGGCCAACGCCCTCGCCATCGCCTTGTACCAGGCCCCCCGGGCGACCGTGCCCGGCTTCATGGCCCCGGACTCCAAGCTGCTCACCGCCGCGGAGCCGGCGGTGGCGGGCGTACGAGCGGCCCGGTTGGCGGCCGCCGGCGTGACCGGTGCGCTCGACGCCCTCGAGCACGACGAGGGCTTCCTCGCCGCCTTCGCCGACGCGCCGCTTCCGGGCATGCTCGGCGGCCTCGGCGAGGGGTGGGCCACCCGCACGCTCTGCGTGAAGCCCTATCCCGGGTGCGCGTACCTCGACACGACCGTCGACGCCCTGCTCGAGCTCGGCCCGCCCGCCGCGGGCGACGTGCGACGGGTCGTCGTCGAGGCCAGCCTCCTGACCTACGAGATGAACCGCATGTCGGGCCCGTACGCGTCGGTGTCGAGCGGCGAGGTGCCGACGCCGGTGACCATCAACTTCTCGGTGCCGTGGAACGTGGCCGTCACGCTCGTCGCGGGCGAGCTGACCCCGACCGAGGTCTCCGACGACTGGCTCAACGCCCACGCCGACGAGTTGCGATCGGTGGCCCAACGGGTGGAGCTCGAGCACGATTGGTCGCTCACCCGGCTCACCACCGAAGCCTTCGCCGGCCTCATCCCCTTCGGCCGGGTCGCGGGCGAAGGAGGCCTACGCCGCATGGGAGCGAGCATGCGCCGGCGCCGTGGCGGCGCGGGCGCCGGCGCCGGGCAGCTCGGGGGACTCCACCACATGTTCTGGCCCCTGCCCGACCTGACGACGATGCGCTCCCGCCGCCCGTTCTGGGATGCCGCGTCGGTCGACGCCTTCGCCATGACCTTTCCCGCTCGCGTCCGCGTCACCGGCATCGATGGCGTCGAGCGCGTCGCCGAGTGCGCCCGGCCCCGCGGCGGTGCCGGCAACCCGCTCGAGGGCCCCGAGCCCGTCAGTCGGGCCAAGCTCGCCGCGTATGGCCCCTGGCTGTGGGGCGACGACGGCACCGAAGCCATCGCCAAGGCCATCGACGCCGACGACGACAACCTCTGGCGCCACCTCTAACTCGTTCTTTGCGCGTTTTCGTTGTCTGACAACAGAAGACGCGCAAAGAACGGAGCAGTTCAGGCGTAGAGCTGGTCGATCTCGTCGGCGTACTTGGTGAGGACGCCGCGGCGCTTGAGCTTCATCGTCGGGGTCAGCTCTTCGGAGTCGGGGAGCCACTCCTCGGTGAGGACGGTGAAGCGCTTCACCTGTTCGACGCGGTTGAAGCGGGCGTTGGCTTCGGCGACAGCGCGCTCGACTTCGGCGAGGACGTCGGGGTGGCGAGCCAGGTCGGCCATGGTGGTGGCGTCGACGCCGCGCGACTTTGCCCACGCCGGCGCCACCTCCGGGTCGAGCACGAGCAGGGCCGAGACGTATGGGCGCATGTCGCCGATCACGCACGCCTGCCCGATCAACGGGAACGCCTTCAGCGCCGCCTCGATGTTGGCGGGCGAGATGTTCTTTCCGCCGGCGGTGATGATCAGTTCCTTCTTGCGATCGACGATCTTCAGGTAGCCGTCCTCGTCGAACTCGCCGATGTCGCCCGAGTGCAGCCAGCCGTCCTCGTCGAGCACCTCGGCCGTCTTCTCCGGATCCTTCAGGTAGCCCTGGAAGACGTTGCCGCCGCGGCAGCAGACCTCGCCGTCGTCGAGCAGCTTCACCTCGCAGCCCGGAATCGGCGGGCCGACGGTGCCCGGATGGACGTCGAACGGTTCCCACGTCATCGGGCCGCAGGACTCCGACATCCCGTAGATCTCCGACATCGGCAGCCCCAGCTTGAGGAAGAACATGAACACCTCGAGCGGGATCGGCGCCGCGCCGCTGAACGCCACCCGACAGTCGTCGAGGCCGATCTGCGCTCGCACCGGAGCCAGGGCGTCGACCGCCCCCGCCTCCATCGCCTGCTCGACCGCGGTCTGCTTGGCCGGGTCGGCCGCGAGAGCGGCGTGCACGCCCGCGTACAGCTTCTCCCACACGCGAGGCACGGCGAAGAAGTAGTTAGGTCGCACGTCTCGGAGGTACGGGGCCAGCTGCCCGGGGTCGGGGCAACTCGTGACCTCGGTCCCGTCGAGCACGTGGAAGTAGTGCGTGACCATCCGCTCGGCGACGTGCGCCATGGGCAGGTACGACACCAGCCGGAAGCCCTCCACGGGGACGCCGATTGCCCGCCTCGTCGACTCCGTCGTCCAGATGATGTTGAAGTGACTCAACATCACGCCCTTGGGCGGGCCAGTCGTACCGGACGTGTAGATGACGGTGGCCAGGTCGTCGGGCTTCACCGCTGAGGCGGCGGCCTCCAGGTCCACGGGATCGGCCGCGAGCAGCGAGTCGAATCGGACGACGTCTTCGGGTGCCAGGCCGTCCGGGTCCTCGAGCACCACGACATTCCGCAGGCCCGCGAGCTCGGGGCGCACCTTGAGGAAGCGCTCGAGGAAGTCGACGTCCTCGACGACGGCGACGACGGCGTCGGAGTGCGACGCCAGGTACTGGATCTGGTCGGGTGAGGACGAGTTGTAGATCGAGATCGGGGTGGCACCGGTCAACAGCACGGCCATGTCGGCGACGTGGAACTCGGGCCGGTTGCGGAGCATGAGGACGACGCGCTCCCCGCGCTGCACGCCAAGCGCGGTCAGGCCGCCGGCGACCCGAGCCGCCTGCTCGGCGTACTCGCGCCACGTCAGCTCTCCCCACCCGCCGTCAGCCGTCCGCCACCGCAGTGCGGTCAGGTCGGCCCGGCGGTTCGCCGTCTTGACGAACTCACCAGGGATGGTCTGGCCCTCGACCGCCGCCGCCAGCTCGTCGCTCGTCGCCATCGTCTCCCCCTCAGCATGAAACTAGGACTCGGATCTGCATTGTTGCCGATGACGGTGCCAGAGTCCTTGGCATGCCCAGTCGCTTCACCGACGCCAACCGGCTGATCGCCGTCGCCGTGGCCCGAGCGTGCATGCCCGCGGGGCCACGCTTGAGCGGCGCCGGGCCCGCGACCGTCGACAAGCTGGAACAGGCGCTGGCCGAGATCGATCCGCGGGCCGTCATCGGGTACAGCGCCGTCCTGCAGACACTCGAGCAGGAGGCGCGTCTCACCAACGGCGGACGCCCGTTCTCGGCACTCGCACCCGACGAAGCCGAGCGTCACTTGTCGCGACTGGCCGACGGCGGATTGGGATCCCGAGCGCTGGTGCTCGCGCTCACCATGCCGTTGAAGATCGCCTACTTCGACGACGAGGACGTGTACCGCGCGCTCCACTCGCCGTTCGGCTTCAGCGCCGCCGACGAGCCCGCCCGGTGGCGCGAGCAGATCACGCCCCTCGACAACGACGAAGAGATCGAGTGCGACGTCGTCGTCATCGGCACCGGCGCCGGTGGAGCGGTGATGGCCAAGGAGCTCGCTGAGCGCGGCCACGCCGTGCTCATGGTCGAGGAGGGCGAGTACTACACGCGCTCCTCGTTCACGGGCCGCGCCGTCGACAACCTGCGCCACTTCTACCGGGACGCGGGGGCCACCGGATCGGTGGGCAACTGCGTGATCCCGATCCCCATGGGCCGGCTGGTCGGAGGCTCGACCGCGATCAACAGCGGCACGTGCTGGCGCACTCCGGACTGGATCCTGGACAAGTGGGTGGGCGGGGGGCTCACCGAACTGGCGCCCGAACGCATGGGCCCCTACTTCGAACGGGTCGAGCGCGAGCTCCAGGTCGGCCCCGGCGACCCGCAGTACCTCGGCGGCGTGGCCGACGTCATCGCCCGCGGCTGCGACGCCTTGGGCTACTCACACCGCCCACTGAACCGCAACGCGCCGGGCTGCGACGGCGCCAGCGTCTGCGACTACGGCTGCCCGCGCGGCGCCAAGCGCAGCACCGACGTCTCGTATGTGCCGTCGGCCTTACAGCGGGGCGCCCTCCTCTACACGGGCGTGCGCGCCGAGCGCGTCATCGTCGAAGGTGGCCGAGCCGTCGGCATCGAGGGGCGCTCCGTCGCCACCGGGCACCGGCTGCGGGTACGCGCCGCCGCGACCGTCGTCTCGTGCGGAACGCTCATCACCCCCGCGTTCCTGCAGCGTCAGGGACTGCACCGGGGCCGGCCCCATGTGGGCCGCAATCTCTCCATCCATCCGGCCAGCACGGTGAGCGCCCTGTTCGACGAGCAGATCATGGGATACACGGCGATCCCGCAGGGCTACTGCATCGACGAGTTCCAGCGCGACGGCATCCTGCCCATGGGCGCGTCCGCGCCCATCGACGCGGCCGCGAGCCAGTTCAACTTCGTCGGACGCCAGCTCATGGACATCATGGAGAACTACGACCGCATCGCCAGCTTCGGCGTGATGGTTTCGGACCGCTCGAAGGGCCACGTGCGACTCGGCCCGGGCGGACGCCCGCTCGTCTTCTACTGGTTCGGACGCCGTGAGCGCGATCTCATGCAGCGCGGGATGGCGATGGTGAGCCGGGTCTTCTTCGCGGCCGGCGCCCGCGAGGTCTACCCCGCGCTCCACGGCCACCGGGTGCTGCGGGGAAGCGACGACCTCGAGCGCATGGAGCGAGCCCATACCGCGGCAGCCGACTATCTGCTGACGGCCTTTCACCCTCTCGGCACATGCCGGATGGCGACCGAACCGGGGCGGGGCGTTGTCAGTCCCAGCCACGAGGTGTTCGGAGTGCCGGGCCTCTACATCGCCGACGGCAGCGTCGTGCCGAGCTCGGTCGCCGTAAACCCACAGGTGACGATCATGGCCCTCGCGACGAGAGCTGCCGACCGCTTGGCCGACCGGCTCGAAGCGCCGAGAACGTCGGCGGCCGCTTAGCTCTCGGCCTTGTTGCCGGCCCGGGGCTCGTCGCCCTTCGGCTTCTCTCCCTTGTCGACACGCTCCTGATCCTCGGCCGCCGCCTTCCCGAACTGCTGGTCGGCGGGGTACGGATCCTGCTGGGTGCGGTCGTCGGCGGGCTGCTGCTCACTCATAAGGAACTCTTACCCGTATGGCACGAATGCTTATTCCTGTGACGCCTTGGGTACGCGAGTACTGGAGGTCAAGACATGGCCATGAACATCCTGGAGCTCGAAGTCGACCGCAAGCAGGACTGGCAGGTCCTGACCGTGCGGGGCGAAGTGGACATCAGCACGACGCCGCGCGTGCGCGCCCAGCTCATCTCGCTGTTGAGCGAGGGCACGCCGCGGGTGATCGTCGACCTGGAAGGCGTCAACTTCCTCGATTCGTCTGGGCTGGGAGCGCTGATCGCCGGGCTCAAGCTGGCCCGCAGCCGCTCGGGCGAGCTGCGGGTGGTCTGCGACCAGCAACGGTCGGTGCGCAAGGTGTTGGAAGTCACCGGTCTCGAGCGGGTGCTCGAGCGCTACGACTCGGTCGAGGCCGCAACCGCGGCGTAGTGGATGACGCTGTTCGACGACAGCCGCGCACCAGTCCCAGAAGAACGAGATCTCGACGTCGAGCGCGCCGCGGCCGCCGGGTGCCAGGCCTGCGATCTCTGGAAAACCGGCACCCAGACCGTCTTCGGTGAGGGTTCGGCCGACGCCGAAGTGATGCTCGTGGGCGAGCAGCCCGGCGACCAGGAGGACAAGCAGGGCCGCCCGTTCGTCGGACCGGCCGGGCACCTGCTCGACGAGGCGCTGGAGGCTGCGGGTATCGACCGCACCAAGGTCTACGTGACCAACGTGGTCAAGCACTTCAAATGGACCGCACAAGGCAAGCGCCGCATCCACAAGAAGCCGAACGCCGAAGAGGTGAGCGCGTGCAAGCCGTGGCTCGGCGCCGAGCTCGAGACCGTGCGGCCCCGCATCCTGGTCTGCCTCGGGGCCACCGCCGCCCAGGCCCTGCTGGGGCGGAGCTTCCGCGTCACCAAGGAGCGCGGCCGCGTCATCGAGGACAATCCGCTCGCCCCCATGGTGATGGCCACCGTGCACCCATCGTCGATCCTCCGGGCGGCCGACGACGAGACCCGGCGTGTGGAGATGAAGCGCTTCATCGAGGACCTGCGCGTCGCCGCGGACGTCCTCGCCGCTGGTTAGCTACTTGTGGCAGCGATAGTCGCCGTCGTAGGCGCCCGCGGGGTATTGCACGACCTTCACGGGCTTGCCCGTGAAACCGGTACCGCACATCGACGGGGCTGACGCCGCGCTCGACGCGCCGGCGGCCCACACGGGGGCGCCGAGGTGCACGCCGCCGGTGATCACGCCCCACTGGTAGCCGGTGGAGTAGATCCCGACGGACTTCGACGTGTGCTGCTTCAGGTAGGTCAGCGCGCCCTGGACGACGGCGGCGTTGGCCGCCTGACTCGACGACCAGGTGTTGGCTGTCTCGACGTCGATCCACCACACGTGGCTGACCGCCGACGACGCGCCGGTCTGGGACGCGGCGTAGTTGAGGGCGTAGGCGGCGGCCTGGGCGCCGTAGCCGGTCGGGTCGGAGGTGCCCGGGTTGGAGAGGTTCATGTAGTACGCCGGTGCGCCCTTGTTGGTGAGCGCCCATTGCCACTCGGCCCCGAGACACGGGTTCTGCGTGAACGGGCGGCCGCCGTTGACGCCGATGATCCCGAACCCGGCTCTGGACGGGAAGGCGCCGCCGCACTGCGGCCACGAGATGTCGTTGCCGTACCGGCCGAGGGCAAAAGCGGCCGTGCCGACGCCGGCGGCGAGCACCGCGGCACCAACGAGCGCGACAAAGAGACGTGAGAACGTCCGAGGCATCCGCAGAGTCTCGCGCGCCCTAGGAGGTCTGCTGTTGCGCCTCGGCCAGGGATTCGGCTTCGCTCACCAGCTCGTCGACGACCTGGAGGCCGGCGCTCCAGAAGCCGGGGTCGGTGAGGTCGACGCCGACTAGGTGGCCGAGCGCGTCGGGGCTGTCGGAGCCGCCGGCCGACAGGAGCTTCAGGTACGACGGCACGAACGAGGCACCTTCCTTCTCGTACCGGGCGTACACGGCGAGGGCGAGGAGGTTTCCGAAGGCGTACGCGTACACGTAGCCGGGCGTGTGGATGAAGTGCGGTATGTAGCTCCACCACGACCGGTACTCGTCGGTGATCGTCAACGAGTCGCCGAACATGTCGCGTTGCGTCCGGATCCAGTGCTCGGCGATGGCATCCGACGACAGCTCGCCCTCGTCACGCCGGGCGTTGTGCACCGCGTCCTCGAAGCGGTTCATGGCGACCTGCCGGAAGATGCTGGCGCAGATGTCCTCGATGCGGCCGCCGACGAGGGCCAAGCGGGCCTTGGGGTCGTGTTCGTCGCTGAGGATGCGGCCGAAGGTGACGGTCTCGCCGAAGATCGACGCCGTCTCGGCCAGTGTGAGCGGGGTCGAGGCGTTGAACAAGCCCAGCTTGTTGGCCAGCACCTGGTGCACCCCGTGGCCCAGCTCGTGGGCCAGCGTCATGACGTCGCGGCGACGACCCGTGTAGTTGAGCATCACGTACGGGTGGGCCGAGGGCACGGCCGGGTGGGAGAACGCACCGCCCTGCTTGCCGGGCTGCGGCGGGGCGTCGATGAAGCCCTCGAAGAACTCCGACGCGATGTCGGCCATCTCCGGCGAGAACGAGCGATAGGCGTCGAGGACTGTGTCGCGGGCTTCGGTCCAGCTGACCTCGGCCTCGTCGGGCGTCAGCGGCGCGTAGCGGTCGTGTTCGTTGAGGTCGTTGATCCCGAGCAGCCGTCCCTTGAGCCGGTACCAGCGGGCGGGGATGTCGTAGCGCGAGGTCACGGCGTCGACGAGGGCCTGCACGGTCTGGTCGGAGATCTCGTTGCCGAGGTTCCGCGCCGCGATCCACGACGAGTAGTGGCGCATGCGGTCGTCGAGGGCGTGGTCGGCGAGGATCGTGTTGAGGATGTACGTCCGCACCGGCAGCCCCGGCTGCAGGGCGGCCGTCACCGCGGCCCCGGCCCGCTGGCGAGCATCGCGGTCCGGCAGGTAAAGGTTGGCGAGCGCTTGCTCGAGGGTGGTCTTCTCGCCGTCGAGGTCGACGCTGATCGAGTCGGTGACCTGGGTGAACAGGCGGACCCACGCCGAACGTCCGGTGACCGCCTTCTCGGTGACGATCTTCTCCTCGGGCTCGGTGAGTAGATGAGGCCGGAAGCGGCGCACGGCTTGGAGGAAGTGACGCCACTCGTCGAGCGCGGGATCTGCGAGGAGGCGCTCGGCCCGCTCGTCGGGGATGGCGGCCCACTCCAACTCGAAGAACAGCAGCTTGGTGGCGACCTCGGTGGCGTGCTCCTCGACGTGCTGAAGGAAGGCACCGCGCTCGGGATCAGAGGTGTCGGTCGCGAAGTGCAGGAAGGCGAAGGTCTGCGCCTTCTCCACGTGCTCCTGGATGCTCTGCAGCTCCTCGACGGCATCGGCCAGACCGGCGCCGTCGAGCTCGGCCACCCGACCGTGCAGCCGGGAGTGGATGCCCTCTGACATCTGCTCGGCGGCGATGAGGTCGTCGTGGACCTCCTCGCCCTCGGGGTCCCGGTAGAGACGGGTCAGGTCCCAACGAACGTCTTCAGCACCGAATGCAACCGCCATAGACACGGAACCTAGCCCGGGGTGCTGTAGACCTCACCGCCCCCTTCGACGAACTCGGCCGACTTCTCCTTCATCCCGAGGGTGATGGCCTCTTCGGTGGAGACGCCGTGGGTCTCCGCATACTCACGGACGTCGTGGCTGATGCGCATCGAGCAGAACTTCGGTCCGCACATCGAGCAGAAGTGAGCGGTCTTGGCCGGTTCCGCCGGGAGCGTCTCGTCGTGATAGGCGCGGGCCGTGTCGGGGTCCATCGCCAGCTCGAACTGGTCCTGCCAGCGGAACTCGAAGCGCGCCTTGGACAGGGCGTCGTCCCACTCGCTGGCGCGGGGATGGCCCTTGGCCACGTCGGCCGCGTGCGCGGCGATCTTGTAGGCGATCACGCCCTGCTTGACGTCGTCACGGTCGGGCAGCCCCAGGTGCTCCTTGGGCGTGACGTAACAGAGCATGGCCGTGCCGTACCAGCCGATCATCGCTGCACCGATGGCCGACGTGATGTGGTCGTAGCCGGGAGCGACATCTGTCGTCAGAGGGCCGAGTGTGTAGAAGGGCGCCTCGTGGCACACCTCGAGTTGAAGGTCGACGTTCTCCTTGATCTTGTGCATCGGGACGTGACCGGGACCCTCGATCATCACCTGCACGTCGTGCTCCCACGCGATCGTCGTGAGCTCGCCGAGGGTCCGTAGCTCCGACAGCTGGGCCTCGTCATTGGCGTCGGCGATGGACCCCGGACGCAGCCCGTCGCCCAACGAGAACGCGACGTCGTAGGCCGACAGGATCTCGCACAGCTCGCGGAAGTTCGTGTAGAGGAAGTTCTCCTCGTGGTGGGCCAGGCACCAGGCGGCGAGGATCGACCCGCCGCGGCTCACGATGCCGGTGATCCGCTTGGCCGTGAGCGGGACGTAACGGAGCAGCACGCCGGCGTGGACGGTGAAGTAGTCGACGCCCTGTTCGCACTGCTCGATGATCGTGTCCCGGTAGATCTCCCAGGTCAGGTCCTCGGGCTTGCCGTCGACCTTCTCGAGCGCCTGGTAGATGGGCACGGTGCCGATCGGGACCGGCGAGTTGCGGACGATCCACTCCCGCGTCGTGTGGATGTCGGCGCCCGTCGACAGGTCCATCACCGTGTCGGCGCCCCACTTGGTGGACCACGTCAGCTTGTCGACCTCTTCTCGGATCGATGACGTGACCGCGGAGTTCCCGATGTTGGCGTTGACCTTCACGAGGAAATTGCGCCCGATGATCATCGGCTCGGACTCGGGATGGTTGACGTTGGCCGGGATGATCGCCCGCCCGCGCCCGACCTCGTCCCGGACGAACTCAGGATCGAGCCCCTCGCGAACGGCGACGAACTCCATCTCCTGGGTGACCTCGCCACGGCGCGCGTAGTGCATTTGGGTGACCCGGTGGCCGGGCTTGGCCCGCAGCGGCTTGCGGATCGGGCCCCGGAACTGTTCGCCCGTCGCGCCTCGTCGCTCGGCGGCACGGCCGTCGTCGCGCGTGTTGACGGGCCGGCCGTCGTACGGCTTCACGTCCTGTCGGTCGAGGATCCACGGCCGCCGGAGCGGCGGCAACCCCGTTGCCGGGTCCGACCCCGGACCGCTGGTGTCGTAAAGACGCACGGACTCGCCGTTGGTCAACGAGACCTCGGTGAACGGCACGTGCACCTGCCCGTGTGCGCCGTCCCCGTGGACCTTGCGCCTCGCAGGGGCCTCAGCCATCTCCACTCCCTTCGCCCGCATTACCGGGACAGGTTCAAACGGTCGGGGCCACCTTTGAGGCCCCCTCTCAGCCCGGTCCGTCCGAGCTCCCGTTGGAATCGAGCCTACCCGGGCATCTCCGGTGCGATTCCCTCAAGTTCTGGGGCCCGCCCACCGATCCACCGGTATGGCCTCCCAGCGCGCCCTCGTATGCGATGACTACTCGATGGTGCGCGAAACGATCAGGCCCCTCCTCGTCGAGGCCGGATTCGAAACCGTGCGCGAGGCGACCCTCGCCACCGAGGCCATCTCGCTGGCCGAGATGACCCAGCCCGACGTGATCGTGCTGGACCTCAGCCTGCCCGGAATGTCGGGCCTTCAGGCCATCCCGATCCTCAAGCTGGTGTCGCCGCGGAGCACGGTCGTGGTGTTCTCCGCCTACGACATCTGGCGGGAGGCCTGCGTCGAGGCCGGGGCGTCCGCCTACGTCGACAAGGGCGACCTCGAGGCGCTGAGCGACGTCCTGCACCGCGTAGCGACCAAGTCGCCGCTCGGCCGCACCACCCCGTAGCGGTCCCCGCCGCTATCCGTTAACCAGGAGATCGGCGAACGCCGGCTCCGACAGGGGTGCGCAGAAGAGGTGGCCCTGCGCCCGTTCGCATCCCAGGGCCCGAAGCTCGTGCAGTTGCTCGGGTCGCTCGACGCCTTCGGCGACGACGGTGAGGTCGAGCGTGCGGGCCAGGGCGAGGACGGCGCGGACGATGGCCGCGTCCTCGGGGTTCCGCCCGAGCCCGCTCACGAACGAGTGGTCGATCTTCAGGATGTCGACCGGGAAGCGGCGCAGGTGGGCCAACGACGAGTAGCCGGTACCGAAGTCGTCGACCGCGATCTCGACGCCGATGGCCTTCAACGCCTTGAGGGCGCCGACGGCGACGTCGAGGTCGTCCATCAGCACGCTCTCGGTGATCTCCATGCAAAGGGCACTGGGCGGCAGGCCCGTTGTCGTCAGCGCTTCCTCGACGATGTCGGGAAGCTCGGTGCGCGCCAGCTGGCGTCCGGAGAGGTTCACCGAGACGCTCTGCGGCGCGCGATCGGGGGCGACCTCGCGCCAGTGCGCCAGGTGCCGGCACGCCTCGTGGAGGACCCACCCGCCGATGGGCACGATGAGCCCGGTCTCTTCGGCGACGGCAATGAAGTCGGCGGGCGGGGCGTTCTCCCCCACGCCGGCGAGTCGCGCGCCGGGCGACCAACGCAGCAACGCCTCGGCACTGATCAACGTGCCGTCGGCCAGCAACACCTCGGGCTGATAGGAGAGCGACAGCTGCTCATGGTCGAGCGCCTCGCGCAGTGCCGCCTCGGTCTCGAGGCGGGAAACCGCCCGGGCCCGCATCGCCGCGTCGAACAGCTCGTAGCGTGCCCGGCCCCGCTCCTTGGCCCGGTACATGGCGGCGTCGGCATCACGTAGGAGCGTCTCGGGCCGCGCCGCCGAGTGAGACGCGAACGCGACGCCGATGCTGACGGTGACGACCAAGTCCCTCCCCGCCAACGACACCGGCCGCGCCGCCACCGCGGCACCGAGGCGTTCGGCGATCTGGAGGGCCTCGCCTTCGTCGATCAGGTCGTCGCACAGCACGGCGAACTCGTCGCCACCGAGTCGAGCGGCGGTGTCGCCGTCCCGCAGCGAGTGCTGCAGGCGATCGGCGACCGCGACCAGCACCTGGTCGCCGGCCGAGTGGCCGAGGCTGTCGTTGACGACCTTGAAGTAGTCGAGGTCGAGGAAGAACACCGCCGCCAATCCGGGGCGCCGCTCGAGTCTGCTCAAGGCCAGCCCGAGCCGGTCGAGGAACAGTGCCCGGTTCGGGAGGCCGGTCAAGGCGTCGTGCAACGCCTGGTGGACGAGCTGTTCCTCGGCGTTCTTGCGTTCCGTGACGTCGCGGGCGACCACGACATACCCGCGCACGGACGGGTCGTCACAGAGGTCGGTGATGCTGTATTCGAGCCAGCGCCACGAGCCGTCCTTGTGCATCGTGCGCGCTGTCGTCGCCGGCGTGTTGGGACCAGGAGGCTTGGCGTGGGCGAAGGCGGCCCGCAGGCGTCGAAGGTCGTCGGGGTGGATGCGTTCGCCGCCCAGACCTTCGCCTTGCTCCGCGCCGACCCACCCCAGCAGCCGTTCGAGCGACGGGCTCGCGTACTGGAGCTCGCCCTCGGGACTCACCACGATGATGAGGTCGCTGACGTTCTGCACCAACGAAGCGAAGCGGCGTTCGCTGGCTTCCACCTCTTCGCGGGCAAGCACAGCCTCGGTGACGTCGTGGGCCAGACCCTCGATGGCGACGAGATTGCCGGCCTCGTCGTACACCGCCATGCGCCGGTGCTCGAGGTACACGTACTCACCGTCGGCCCGCCGCCAGCGGACGACAACCGGCTTGCCAGGGTCGAGCTCCACGGCCGCCTTCGCGCGGTCGTCGGGGTGGATGAGCTCGTCCCAGATCCGGGGCTGCTCGAGGAAACGCTGCGGCGGGATGCCGAGGATCGAGGTGACGGTGTCGCTCACGTGTTCGAACCCCGGCTCGGGCACGACACGGACCCGGTAGCTGATGAAGTCCCGGGCTCCCTCGACAAGGAGACGGAACCGTTCGTCGGCGGCGCGCAGATCGCGCTCGGCAGCGCGAAGACGCGCTTCGTTCGCGTCCGCTGCGCCCCCATCGCCCACGGTGGGCTCGTCACCCATCCAGTCCCCCTACGTACTCCCCCAGCCCCTCATGTTGCCGACCGAATCGGGTCCCAGCCACCTCGGATGCGGTCGCCTTATTGTTCGACGTTCAATACCGCTTGCCCTGCCTTGGCACGCACAACGTGACCAGCAGCTACATCGGTTCCGGTTCCGGCATCGGACCGGGCCGCGGATCGACCGGCGGTGTTGGCCCGGGGATCGGAGGCTCCGGCGTGGGGGCCGGCATCGGCGGCTCCGGAGAGGGAAAGGGATCAGTCACCTTTCTCACTCGATTCGCTCCTCACGACGCGTCCATCGCACACTATCCACCCAGGTTGCAAGAAGGAGCCGGTACCGTCGAACGCATAAGCAGCATCCCACACAGCAGCAACGGCGCCCGCGCCCCGCGGCAGGTGCGCATGGTCGACGGCGAAGCCACCATCGAAGGGCGGCGCTGGCGCTACTCCGTGTCGGACAACCTCGACGCGTCGACGTGGGCACTGAACGTCCACGGATTCATGGCCGGTGGCGGCATCTACTGGCGTGAGAGCGCACGCTTGGCGGCGAAGCTGGGTTTGCGGGTGATCAATCCCAATCTGCCCGGGTTCAGCGGAAGCGACCCGCTGCCGTGGGACGACCTGCGCATGGCCAGCTTCGCCCGCGGCCTGGCCGCGCTCCTCGACCACCTCGGCGCCGCCAACGCCCTCGTGCTCGGCCACTCCATGGGTGGCGCCGTCGCCATGCAGTTCGCCCACGACTTCCCGGACCGCACGCTCGGTGTCATCTACCGAGACGGCGTGGCCACGGCGTCGTGGAAGCAGCGGCGCGGACTGTTCACCCACCTGTTGGGGCCGATCGTGCCCGACCTCGGCACCGCCCTCGACTTCCTCGCCGCTTTCGCCACCGACATCCCCGACCTGGCGCTGTCGCGGGTCACGAGCATGGCCGCGACCGCGGCGCCCGACATCCGCATCAACGTGCGTGACTTCGCCAACACGTTGCCCGTCGGCGCCATGTTGATCTCCTGCGATTACACGGATATGGCCGCCGCCGTCGGCGCGGCCGGCGACATCCCCATCCTGCCGATGCACGGCCGCTTCGATCGTCTGGTGCCGCCGTCGACGGGGCGGGAGTTCGGCGAGTTGGTCGGCCGCGACGTCTGGTGGGTGCTCGGCGGCCACTCGTGGATGATCCCCCGGCCCGCCTCCCAGCTGAACGTCCTGCGCGACACCGACCGCGGCGAGGCGTTCATGGAAGAGGTGCGCGACCGGGCGCGCACGCTGAAGCGCCCGGCTGCATAAAGAGTTCGCCCGGTAACTTCGGCCTTCGTGGCCGCCAACGAATCGCCGTTCCTGCTGGCGTGCCGCAACCGACGCGCCGAACGGGTGCCGGTGTGGTTCATGCGCCAAGCGGGCCGTTCGCTGCCGGAGTACCGGGCTCTGCGCGAGAAGCACGGCATGTTCGACATCATCCGCACGCCCGAACTGGCGACCGAAGTCACCATGCAGCCGGTGCGCCGGTTGGGGGTCGACGCCGCCATCCTGTTCTCCGACATCGTCGTGCCTCTCAAGGCCGTCGGCGTCGACCTCGAGCTGAAGGCTGGCATCGGCCCCGTCATCGCCCAGCCGTTCCGCACCGCGGCCGACATCGACCGGCTCCGTCCCCTCGAGCCCGGCGACGTCAGCTACGTGACCGAGACCGTGCGCATCCTGTGCTCGGAACTGAACGTTCCCCTCATCGGCTTCGCGGGCGCGCCGTTCACTCTCGCCAGCTACCTCATCGAAGGCGGCCCGTCGCGCACGTACGCGCACACCAAGGCGCTCATGTACACCGATCCCGACACGTGGACCGAGCTGCTGTCGACGCTGGCCGACATCACCAGCGCCTTTCTCCGCGTCCAGGTCGAGGCCGGCGCCCAGGCCGTGCAGGTGTTCGACAGCTGGGCCGGCGCCCTGAGCCCGGACGATTACCAGCGCAGCGTGCTGCCGGCGAGCTCACAGGTCTTCGACGGCCTCGCCGACCTCGACGTGCCGACGATCCACTTCGGCGTCAACACCGGCGAGCTCCTCCCGCTCATGGCGGACGCCGGGCCCGACGTCGTCGGCGTCGACTGGCGGGTGCCGATCGACGTGGCGCGCGAGCGACTCGGCAACGGCGTGGCCGTGCAGGGCAACCTCGACCCGGCCGTGTGCCTGTCGCCGTGGGAAGCGGTCGAGTCCAAGGTGCGCGACATCCTGAAGCGCAACGCCAAGCGGCCCGGCCACATCTTCAACCTGGGCCACGGCGTGCTCCCCGAGACCGATCCCGATGTGCTCCGCCGCATTGTCGACCTGGTGCACGCTCTTGGCTGACGCACCGGTCGGCGTGTTGGTGATGGCCTACGGGACGCCGGCAACGCCCGCGGACGTCGAGGCCTATTACACCCACGTCCGCCGCGGCCGGCCGCCGACCGAAGAACAGTTGGCCGACCTGCAGCGTCGGTACGAGGCGATCGGCGGCACGTCGCCGTTGATGGAACGCACCGAGGCGCAACGACTCGGTATCGCGGCTGCGCTTTCCGCACGCGGCCCGTTCACGGTCGCGCTGGGCATGAAGCACGCGCCGCCGTTCATCGAGGACGGCGTCGAGCGGTTGGTGGAGGGCGGCGCGACACGAGCGGTCGGTGTCGTGCTGGCCCCGCACTACTCGCGTCTGAGCATCGGCGAGTACGAGGAGCGGGCGAGCGCCGCCGCCGGGGAGCGCATGGAATTCGCCATGGTGCCGTCGTGGTACGACTCGCCTGCGTACCTCGACGCTCTCGCCGAGCGCGTGCAGAAGGCCCTCGCCTCGATGCCCGAACGGACAGAGGTCGTGTTCACCGCCCACAGCCTCCCGGCCCGCATCATCAACGAGGGCGATCCATATCCGGATCAGCTCCGGTGGACAGCCGAGGCCGTCGCCGAGCGCTCCGGTGTCGACCACTGGCGCGTCGGGTGGCAGAGCGCGGGCCGTACCCCCGAACCGTGGATCGGGCCCGACATCGGCGAGGTGCTCGACGAGGTCGCGGCCGGGGACGAGGCGGATGGCGTGCTCGTGTGTGCGGCCGGATTCACGTCCGACCATCTCGAGATCCTGTACGACCTCGACGTCGAGGCCAGTGCCCGCGCCCGCAACCTCGGCTTGGCCTTCGCTCGCACCGCGTCGCTGAACGACGACCCTCGTCTGTGCGAGGCCGTCGCCGGTGCCGTGCTCGATCATGTCTGAGCCGAGCCCACAGCGGGTCGTCGTGGTTGGCGCCGGCATCGCCGGGCTGGCCACGGCATGGCATCTCCAGCAGCGAGACGTCGACGCCGTCGTGCTCGAAGCGTCCGCCCGCGTGGGCGGGAAGGTGCGCACGAGCGAGCTGGACGGCGTCCCCCTCGACGTGGGACCGGACACGTTCCTCGGCCGTATGCCGTGGGCGCTCGAGCTGTGCCGCGCCATCGGGCTCGGCGACGACCTCGTTGCCCCTGCGACCTCACAGGCATGGCTCTGGAGCCGCTCCCAACTGCGGCCCCTCCCCGAGGGGTTGGCGTTGGGGGTTCCCCTGAAGCCGCTGGCGCTGGCCCGCTCCGGCGTCGTGAGCAACGAGGGCCTGGCCCGCGCCGCCCTCGACGTCGTCCTGCCCCAGTTGAAGCCGCGCGCCGATCCGTCGGTGGCCGACGTCATCGGCGGCCGTCTCGGTCCCGAAGTGCTCGACCGTCTCGTCGACCCGTTGATCGGCGGCATCAACGCCGGCCGCTCCGACCGACTGAGTCTGGCCGCCGTCGCACCCGATTTGTTCGGCGCCTTCCGCCGGCACCGGAGCCTGATCCTCGGCCTGCGCGCGGAGCGCCGGAAGAGTCCGCCGTCGGACGCGCCGTTGTTCCTCGGTTTGCGCGGTGGCATGGAGCGACTGACGTCGGCACTGGCGGCCAAGCTCGACGTGCGGCTGTCGACCGGCGTGGAGTCGGTGTCCCGGTCCGAGGGCGGCCGGTTGACGGTCGACATGCGGGGCGGCGAACCGATCGACGCCGACGCGGTCGTGCTGGCCGTGCCTGCGTCGGTGGCGGCCCCGATGCTGCGGACGGCGAGTCCGAAGGCAGGCGCGGCGTTGGCCGAGACCCGCTATGCGTCCGTTGCCGTCGCCACGCTCGCCTATCGCCCCGAAGACATCGGCCATCCGCTGGACGGCAGCGGCTTCCTCGTGCCGCGTGTCGACGGCCACCTGCTGACCGCGTGCACCTGGTTCAGCGCCAAGTGGCCAGACGTCCGCCCTGGCGGACTCGTGCTGCTGCGTTGTTCGGCTGGCCGGGACGGCGACGAGCGCGTTGCCGACCTGGACGACGCCGAGCTCGTCGCACGCATGCACGCCGAAGCAGCGCAGGCACTCGGGCTGCGCGCCGCCCCGGCCGAGTCGGTCGTCACCCGTTGGCCCAACGCCTTCCCCCAGTACGACGTCGGCCACCTCGGGCGGGTGGACGCGGCCGAGCGGGCCCTGGCGCGAGAACTCCCCGGTCTCGCCCTGGTCGGGGCGAGCTACCGGGGAGTTGGAATCGCGTCCTGCGTGCGTCAGGCCAAAGAAGCGGCCGAACGCATTGCGTCGTCCCACCGTTCTGGTGACGAATGACGGCCTATATGGCCGTAGATCGTCACCAGAACGAGATTTAGGCGACGACTTCTCGCCTGCGGCTGTAACCGACCCGGCGGTCGCCGCCCCAGAACACGGGCGAGATCGACGCCGCGATCAGGCTCACACCACCAGCGATGATGAACGCCCAACCGGTGGCGTCCTCAGCGCGCAGATCGTCGTGGGCAACGAGCACGGCGATGCCGAATGCGAGCGCCAGGATGCCCAGGAAGGTCATCAGCCCTCGTGCGCCACCGGGTACCACGCCGGCACCGATCATCAGCAGACCGAACACGATCTCACCGATCGCCAGCCACGCCGTGTGCTGCCACAGCGGGCCGTTCGACCGCACGACGTCCATCGCCTGCGGATGGATGCCCGTCTTGGTGAGGGCGATGACGCCGATCACCGTTGAGATGATCCCGATCGCCAGCGCAATCAGCTGCGCCGGGCTCCACGGGGGACGCTCGACAGCAGTGCGCCGGGCCGCCACTTCATCTTCTGCGACCGGAGCAGCCGCTCTGTCGTCAACAACTCTCCTACGAACCATCTTCAGACCTCCTACGTCCTTGTTTCAGCGTGTGCCCCCGAAAGAAGCAGCCAAAACATGGGTAGAAAAGGGACATGGCTCGTTCGCGCGCGGTCCCAATCGGCACGGAGCGCTTCACCGGCAACGAGCAGAAGCCGGTTCTGTCGCCCTTCGACGGGAAGGAGCTGGCCCGGATCCCAGTCTGCGAACCAGCCGATGTCGACCGTGCTGTCGCGGCCGCGAAGGCGGCACTCGCCAACGATCCTCTCCCGCCGTGGCGGCGAGCCGAGATCCTCGACACCGCAGCCGCGTTGCTCAAGGAGCGCCACGAGCAGTTCGCGCGCACGATCGCGGCCGAAGCGGCCAAGCCCATCAAGACCGCGCGCGTTGAAGCCGAGCGTGCCATCAGCACGTTCACGTTCGCGGCGACCGAGGCCCGCAAGCTCGTGGGCGACATGGTGCCCATCGACGCGAGCGAGGTGGGCGAGGGGAAGCTGGCGTTCACGATCCCGCTGCCGATCGGCGTCGTCGGCGCCATCTCGCCCTTCAACTTCCCGCTGAACCTCGTGGCCCACAAGCTTGCGCCCGCGATCGCGGCCGGGTGCCCGGTCGTGTTGAAGCCCGCGACCCAGACGCCGCTGTCCGCCATCGAGCTGGCCGAGCTGTTGCTCGACGAGTGCGGGCTCCCCGCCGGCTATCTCAACGTGGTGACCGGCAGCGGTGGCACCGTCGGCAACGCCATCGTCGAGCACCCCGACATCGCCCTGATCACGTTCACCGGTTCCGGCAAGGTCGGATGGGAGCTCAAGGAGAAGGCAGGACGCAAGAAGGTGGGCCTCGAGCTCGGGAACAACGCCCCGATCATCCTCGAACCCGACGGTGACTGGGACCGCGCCGCCCGCAAGATCTCCGTGGCCGGGTTCAGCCACGCCGGTCAGTCGTGCATCTCGATCCAGCGCATCTACGTGCACGAGGAGATCGCCGACCGCTTCACCGACACGCTGGCCAAGCTGGTCGGCGACCTCGTCGTCGGCGATCCCATGGACGACAACACCGACGTCTCCGCCCTCATCACGCCCGACGACTGCGAGCGGGTCAAGGAATGGATCGACGAGGCGGTCCAGGCGGGAGCCGAAGTCGTCGTGGGCGGCGAGGTCCACGACGGTCTGCTCGAACCCACCGTCCTGCGCAACGTCACCGCCGACATGCGCGTCATGCGCGAAGAGGTGTTCGGCCCCGTCGTCGGCGTTCAGACCTACCGCGACATCGACGAGGCTCTGGCCCTCGCCAACGACACCGACTACGGGCTGCAGGCCGGGATCTTCACCAAAAACCTGGACTACGCGCTGGCGGCGGCCCGCACCCTCGAGTTCGCGGGCGTGACCGTGAACGAGGTCCCCACATGGCGGGCCGACCAGATGCCCTACGGCGGCGTGAAGGCCAGCGGCAACACGCGCGAGGGACCGCCGTACTCGGTACGGGAGATGACCGAGTTCCGCTTGGTCATCGTGCAACCGAGCTGAGCTGGCCTTGGCCGACGCCTTTCCCGAAAAGCTGAAGCCCATGGCGGCCACGCTGCTGCCCAAGGGTTTACCGTCGCCCGACGAGCAGTACGCGTACGAGTTCAAGTGGGACGGAGTGCGGGCGCTGACGTACGTGCGCAACGGGAAGGCGCACGTCGAGAGCCGCAACCTGCTCGACGTCACCGGTCAGTACCCGGAGGTGGCCGGCGTCGCCGAGAAGCTCGACGGGCGGACGGCCGTGCTCGACGGTGAGATCGTCGCCCTGGACAAAAAGGGGCGGCCGAGCTTCCAACTCCTGCAGGGCCGTATGCACATCGGCTCCAGCGTCGAGGTCCAGCGGCGCATGGCCGAGACGCCCGTGGCCTACCTGGTGTTCGACGTGCTGTACCTCGACGGGAAGTCGACCATGCGTCTTCCATACACGGAACGTCGAGAGGTGCTCGAGTCACTGCCCATCGCCGGGCCGTGCTGCCAGATCCCGCCGACGACGTTCGGCCGCGGCGAGGCAGTCGTGGAGGCCAGCAAGAAGACCGGCCTCGAGGGCGTCATGGCCAAGCGCGTCGACAGCATCTACGAGCCCGGCAAGCGCTCACGGGCCTGGCTCAAGGTCAAGAACCACCGTGGTCAGGAGTTCGTCATCGGCGGCTGGAGCACCGGTGAGGGTCGGCGGGCGGGAACCATCGGCGCCCTCCTCGTCGGCTACTACGACGACGAGGGCAAGTTCGTCTACGCCGGCCACGTCGGCACCGGGTTCACCGACAAGCTCCTCGACGAGCTGCGCAAGGAGATGAAGCCCTTGCAGCTGCCCGACAGCCCGTTCGACACACCCGTGCCGCGCCTCAAGAACGCCACCTTCGTCGAACCCAAGCTCGTCGGCGAGGTGCAGTTCAGCGAGTGGACCCGCGACGGCACGCTCCGCCAGCCGTCGTTCAAGGGCCTGCGCGAGGACAAGGACCCGCGCAAGGTCGTCAGGGAAGAAGCTCCCGAGCAGTAAAGGTCGGTAGAGCAGTAAAGGGCAATAGAGCACGCGAAACTGGAGGCATGCCTAGGTCCATCTGGGGAGGCGCCATCAGCTTCGGGCTGGTGAACGTCCCCGTGAAGCTGGTGAGTGCGGTGTCGCCCAAGGACGTTCGCTTCCACCAGCTCGACGCCAAGTCCAACTCCCGCGTCAAGCAGAAGCGCGTGTCAGCCGAGACCGGCGAAGAGGTCAACTACGAGGACATCGTGAAGGGCTACGAGATCGCGCCCGACCAGTACGTCACGATCACGCCCGAGGAGCTCGAGACCCTCGATCCCAAGAAGACGAAGTCCATCGACATCGAGGATTTCGTCGACCTCGACCAGATCGATCCCGTCTACTACGAGCGGTCGTACTACCTGGTCCCCGACGCCGGCGGAGCCAAGGCGTACGCCCTGCTGGTCCAGGCCATGAAGGAGTCGGGGATGGTCGCCATCGCCCGCATGGTGCTCCGGACCAAGCAGTACCTCGTGGCGCTGCGGGCTGTCGACGACGTGCTCGTGATCGAGACCCTCTATTACAACGACGAGGTCGTCGACCCCGACGAGCTCGAGGGTGTGCCGCACGACGTCGACGTGAGCGATCGCGAGCTCAAGATCGCCCGCCAGCTGATCGAGTCGCTCGCCACCGAGTTCGAGCCCGAGCGCTACCGCGACGAGTACCGCGAGCGCGTCCTCGACCTCATCGAGAAGAAGGCCGAGGGCCAGGAGATCGTGCTGCAGCCGCAGACCGAGGAGCCGGCCCAGGTTGTCGACCTCATGGCCGCCCTCGAAGCCAGCCTCGAAGCGGTCAAGGACGCCAAGGACGAGGCCAAGCCGGCGAAGAAGGCCGCTAAGAAGAAGTAGTGGCGGCTGATGCGCATGTCGAGATCAAGGGGAAGCGACTCAAGCTCTCCAATCTCGACAAGGTCTTCTATCCGCAGACCGGGTTCACCAAGGGCCAGGTGATCGACTACTACACGCGGGTCTCGGAGGCGCTGCTCCCCCACCTGAAGAAGCGCCCGCTGACGTTGAAGCGCTATCCGAACGGCGTCGACGAGAAGTTCTTCTACGAGAAGCGCTGCCCGTCGCACCGGCCCGAATGGGTTGCGACCGCGCCGGTGCCGAGCGACCGCCACGGCGGCCCTATCGACTACTGCCTGTGCAACGACCTGCCCACGCTCGTCTGGGTGGCGAACATGGCGTCGATCGAGCTGCACCCGTCGCTGTCGCGCGCGCCGAAGATCGAGCAGCCGGCGACGCTCGCCTTCGATCTCGACCCCGGGCCACCGGCGGCCATCCTCGAGTGCGCCCAGGTCGGGCTGTGGGTGCGCGAGGTGCTCGAGAACTTCGGTCTCGAGAGCTTCCCGAAGACGTCGGGTTCCAAGGGCCTGCAGGTGTACGTCCCGCTGAACACGCCCCACACCTACGACGACACCAAGGGCTTCTCGCATGCCTTGGCTCGTCTGCTCGAGAAGCAGCACCCCAAAGAAGTCGTGTCGGTGATGACCAAGGACCTGCGCAAGGGCAAGGTCTTCATCGACTGGAGCCAGAACGACGAGCACAAGACCACGGTCAGCGTGTACTCGCTACGGGCGCGCGAGACGCCGACGGCTTCGACACCCGTGCGGTGGGAAGAGGTCGAGGCCGCGTTGAAGAAGAAGGACGCCGACGCCCTGCGCTTCGAAGCGCCCGAGGTCATCAAGCGCGTCGAGACCGACGGCGACCTCTTCGCCGGCGTCCAGACACTGAAGCAGAAGCTGCCGAAGCTGTGACCGAGGTGGACGAGGACAGCTCGCCCTCGCATTCTTGGCGCAGGAATGAGCGGCATCCGCACATTTCTGCGCCAAGAACCGTAGGGCGAGGGCTGATTGCCGGACTGCTGCTGACGGCGAGTGTGCCGCCGTTCGGGTGGTGGATCCTCGGGTTGGCGGGGGCCGCCTTGTTGGCCGACACGTTGATCCGGGTCGACGGTTGGCGGATGCGGCTGCTGGCCGGGGCCGCGACGGGGCTGACGCTGTACGCCGTCGGCTGGTTCTGGATGAGCGAGTTCAGCGCCCTGGGCTACGTGCTCGCCGTCATCGTCGAGATCGCCATCCTGTCGGCGGCGTGTGTGACCGTCGCCAAGGGCCGGTTGTGGGCGGTGCCCGCCGCGCTCGTGCTGGCCGAGTACGTGCGCGACCACTTCCCCTTCGGCGGTGTACCGCTCGCCGGTCTTCCCCTTGGACAGGTCGGCGGGCCCCTGGCGCCCGCCGCGCGCCTAGGTGGCCAGCTGCTGGTCGTGGCCCTCATCGGTGCCGTGGCCGTGGCGGTTGTCGCCGCCGTCCATCGCCGGTTCGTCTACGCCGGCGTCGCCATCGTCCTGGTGGTCGCCGCCGTCGTCGGCGGAAACTTCGCGGGCGGCACCCACAAGACCGGCACCATGATCGTGGCCTCGGTGCAGGGCGGCGGCAAGCGCGGGCTGCGCGCCATCTACAGCGATCCCACGCAGGTCTTCCTCGCCCAGCTGGAGGCCAGCGACAAGGTGCGCACGCCGGTCGACCTGGTGGTCTGGCCCGAGGACGTGATCGACGTCGACCAGGTCGAAGGCTCGCCGCAGTCCGCCGCCGTCGGCCGGGTGGCCCAGACCCTCGACGCCACCGTCGTCGCCGGCATCGTCGAGGACGCCGGCCCCGACCACTTCGCCAACGCCGCCCTGGCCTGGGGCCCGGACGGGAGGATCGTCGCCCGCTACGACAAGGTCCACCGGGTGCCCTACGGCGAGTACATCCCCTTCCGGGGCCTGGTGAAGCACTTCGCCGACCTGAGCGCCGTGCCTCGTGACGCCATCCCCGGCCACGGCCCCGGCGTGCTGAACACCCCGGCCGGGAAGCTGGGCGTCGCCATCTCCTACGAGGTCTTCTTCGCCGACCGGGCCCGGATCGCCACCAAGCACGGCGCCGAGGTGATGCTCGTGCCCACCAACGCCTCCTCGTTCAGCACCGGGCAGGTCCCCGCCCAGGAGCTGGCCGCGGGCCGGCTGCGGGCCATGGAGACCGGCCGCTGGGTCGTCCAGGCCGCGCCCACCGGCTACAGCGCCGTCGTGAACCCCGACGGCCACGTCCTGGCCCACTCCGACCTGGGCAAACAGGACGTCATCCAGCGGACGATCGAGCGGCGGGCCGGCCAGACGCCCGCCACCCGCCTCGGCGACGGCCTGCCCGCCCTGGCCGCGCTGGTGGCGGCGGCGCTCGCCGTGGCCCTCTCCCGCCGAGATCGGAAAAAGTTGAGTGTCTAGGGAATAAGTTTCCTATTGCCGAAGCGTTGGACCTGGTGTAAGAAAGATTCTGTCAGCCTGAAGACACACCAGGAGGCACCGCACCATGCTCATGCGCTTCGATCCGTTCCGGGAGCTCGACCGGCAGTTCGACCGCTTGTCGCAGCGAGCGCCGAGCGTCATGCCGATCGACGCCTACCGCCGCGGCGACCGCTTCCACGTCCACTTCGACCTGCCGGGCGTCGACGCCGACTCGGTCGACCTGGAGGTCGAGAAGAACGTGCTCACCGTCAAGGCCGAGCGCTCGTGGGAGCCCACCGAGGGCGACGAAGTGGTCGTAGCCGAGCGGCCCCGGGGCACCTTCAGCCGCCAGCTGTTCCTGGGCGAGACCCTCGACACCAGCGGCATCGAGGCCAACTACGACAAGGGCGTGCTCACCGTGAGCATCCCCGTCGCCGAGGCCGCCAAGCCTCGGAAGGTGGCCATCGGCGCCAGCAATGGGGCGCGGGAGGCCATAGACGCCACGGCCAGCACCAACTGATCTGGCGTTCTCCAGAAGCGCCCGGTGCCCCCTCACCGGGCGCTTCTCCGCGCCCGGCGAGGCGACGAAACCGTCCCCGCTTGACCGATCGGTCAATTTCCCGGCAGGCTGACCCCTTCCTATGGGGGACTCTCTGCGCATTGCCCTGCTCGTTTACCGCGGCAACCCACACTCGGGCGGCCAGGGTGTCTACACGCACCACCTGAGCAAGGAGCTGGCGCGGCTCGGGCACCACGTCGAGGTGTTCAGCGGCCAGCCCTACCCGAACCTGGTGCCCGAGGTGCCGCTGGTCAAGGTGCCGAGCCTCGACCTCTACCGGGCCGACGACCCCTTCCACATCCCCAAGCTGCACGAGTTCAAGACGGCGATCGACGTCCTCGAGTTCGCCATCATGTGCACGGCCGGCTTCCCCGAGCCCCGCACCTACAGCCGCCGAGTGCGCAAGGTGCTCAACGCCCGGCGCCAGGACTTCGACGTCATCCACGACAACCAGTGCCTCGGCAACGGCATCCTGGGCCTGCTCAAGGACGGCTGGCCGATCGTGGAGACCCTCCACCATCCGATCACCGTCGACCGCCGCCTCGAGCTCGACGCCAACCCGTGGACCAAGCGGCCGCTGCGCCAGATCACGCTGCGGCGCTGGTTCGGCTTCCTCGGCATGCAGTGCAAAGTCGCCCGCCAGATGCCTCGCATCGTCACCGTGTCCGAGTCGTCACGGCGCGACATCACCCGGGACATGGGCGTGCCCTACGAGCGCATGTCGATCGTGCCCGTGGGCGTCGACACCGACCACTTCCGACCGCTCCCCCACGTCGAGCGCGTGCCCGGCCGCATCATGACGACCGCCAGCGCGGACGTCGCCCTCAAGGGACTGGTTCCGCTTCTGGAGGCGGTGGCCAAGGTGCGTACCGAGCGCGACGCCGAGCTGGTGATCATCGGCAAGCCCCGCGACGGCAGCAGCATCCCGAGCCTCATCGACCGTCTGGGGCTCGAGGGCGCGGTGACGTTCATCAGCGGCGTCAGCCACGAGCGCATGGTCGAGCTGTACAACGAGGCGTCGGTCGCAGTGGTGCCCTCGCTGTACGAGGGCTTCTCGCTGCCGGCCATCGAGGCCATGGCCTGTGGAGCCCCCCTGGTGGCGACGACGGGGGGCGCCCTGCCCGAGGTCGTCGGCCCCGACGGCGTGAACGCGCTCACCGTGCCCCCCGGAGACCCCGGTGCGTTGGCAGGCGCCATCGGCCGCGTCCTCGACGACGCTGCGCTGCGGGAGCGGCTGGGCACCGCCGGCCGGGCCCACGTCCTCGACCGCTTCACCTGGACCGAGATGGCCCGGCAGACCGTCGAGCAGTACCGCCTGGCGATCGACGAGACGGCGTCTCGAGGAAATAGCGGTCGAATTTCGACCGCTATTTCCTCGAGACGGGCGGAGGGCCGGGGCTGATGCTCACCGTCGACTACGACCGCCTCGGTCTGCGTGCCGGTGACCGTCTGCTCGACCTCGGCTGCGGCGGCGGCCGCCACGCCTTCGAGGCCCTGCGTCGCGGCGCGCGCGTCGTCGCCCTCGACCGCGACCAGGACGAGCTGTTCGACGCCCTGACGATCATCGCCGCCATGGAAGAGACCGGCGAGAGCACGCCGCCCGCCAGCGGCGCCGCCACCCGGGGCGACGCGCTCGCCCTCCCGTTCCCCGACGCCAGCTTCGACCGGGTGATCGCGGCCGAGGTGATGGAGCACATCCCGGCCGACACCGCGGCGCTGGCCGAGCTCGTCCGGGTCCTCCGGCCGGGCGGCACGATCGCCGTGACCGTGCCCTCGTACCTGCCCGAGCGCATCTGCTGGGCCCTGTCCGACGAGTACCACGGCAAGCCCGGCGGCCACATCCGCATCTACCGCTCCAGCGAGCTCGCCGGACGCATGGGCGGCGCCGGCCTCAACGTCACCGGCTCGCACCACGCGCACGCCCTGCACTCGCCGTACTGGTGGCTGAAGTGCGCGGTGGGGGTCGACAACGACCGCCACCCGCTCGCGCTTCTGTACCACCGCTTCCTAGCCTGGGACATCACCCACCCCAACCGCGCTGTGCGCTTCACCGAGCGCGCCCTCGACCCCCTGATCGGCAAGAGCCTCGTGATGTACGCAACCAAGCCCGCCGCCGCGCCGGCCCGACCGAAAGAACGGGCCCGTGCAGCTGCCTGAGCTCCCCGGAATCCTCGACGCCGATGAGGTCGTCGAGACCGTCGACCGCATCGCCGAAGTCCAGCTGGCCGACGGCATGATTCCCTGGTTCCCGGGCGGACACTCCGACCCGTGGAACCACGTCGAGGCGGCCATGGCGTTGTTGGTGGGCGGCCGGCGCGCCGACGCCGAGCGCGCCTACGAGTGGCTGCAGGCCAACCAGCGCCCCGAGGGCTCGTGGCACCACTACTACGTCGACGGCGGCGTCGAGGACCCCAAGTTCGACGCCAACGTCTGCGCCTATCCGGCCACCGGCGTGTGGCACCACTTCGTGGCGACCGGCGACCGCGGGTTCCTCGAGAGCATGTGGCCGGTGGTCGAGCGGGCCATCGACTGGGTGCTCGACCTGCAGACGGCCCGCGGCGAGATCAAGTGGGCCCGCCACGCCGACGGCACCCCGTGGCCCTACGCGATCCTCACCGGCTCCTCGAGCATCTTCCACTCGCTGCGCTGCGCCATCGCCATCGCCGAGGAGCTGGGACGCGAGCGCCCGGACTGGGAGCTCTCGGCCGCCCGCCTCGGCTACGTCGTCGCCCGCCGTCCCGAGTACTTCGCGCCGAAGAACCGCTGGGCGATGGACTGGTACTACCCGGTGCTGTCCGGCGTGCTGACCGGTGACGAGGCCCGCGCCCGCCTCGACGAGCGGTGGGACACGTTCGTCATGGAGGGCCTCGGCGTGCGCTGCGTGGCCGACCGTCCGTGGATCACCGCCGCCGAGACGTGTGAGTGCGTCATCGCCCACGACGCCGCCGGTGAGCAAGGCAAGGCGCTCGCGCTCTTCGAGTGGGCCCAGCATCTGCGCCTGCCCGACGGCTCGTACTGGACGGGCATGGTGTACCCGGTGGAGAAGACGTTCCCGGGCGGCGAGTGCAGTTCGTACACGGCCGCCGCGGTGGTGCTCGCGGCCGACGCCCTGGCGGGCTGCAACCCGACCTCCGGGCTCTTCCGGGGCGAGACGCTGCCGGTGTTCACCGCTCTCGCCGAGGACGCCGTCGACGACCGGCGGTAGCCCCAGCCCGGCCGCGTTGCCGCGCTTTCGCGCGGCAGTCCTCACGGCCATGCCGATGGAGCTGGCGTCGGTGCGCCGGCGTCTGGGGGATGTTCAGCCCTATCCCGCCCTCGGGCCACGGGCAATCAGCGGCACGATCGGCAAGTTCGAGTACGTGGCGACCGCGGTCGGCGTCGGCACCCGACGGGCGACCGACACGACCGAGCAGTTGCTGTCGTCGCTTTCGGTGCCGCTGGTCGTCGTCGTCGGCATCGCCGGCGCGTCGGCACCGCATCTGAAGATCGCCGACGTGGTCGTGCCCGAGTCGGTGATCCACGGTCCCGCGGGAACAACGCACACGTCGACCGACGCGATCGCGCGCTTCGACCGCAAGGGCACGATCCGCACCCACGACGAGCTGCTCGTCGACCCTGAGGGCGTCGCCGGACTGCACCGCCAGGGCATCAGCGCCATGGACATGGAGACGGGCGCCATCGCCGCCGTGTGCGAGCGCTACGCCGTGCCGTGGACGGCGTTCCGGGCCATCAGCGACAACATCGAGCGCCCCGTCGACCCCGCCTCGATGACCATGCTCAACCCGGACGGCACGATGAACACCGGGGCCGCGATCCGCTTCATGCTGCGGCGGCCGCACCGGATCCCGGTGCTGATGCGGTCCGGGCGGGACAGCGTGAAGGCGTGCAACGCGGCCGCCGAAGCGGCGGTGAAAGCGCTAGCGGAGCTGCCCGGCAACGGTTAATGTGACCACGCGGTCATACGGACAGAGGGGGTCTGGGATGACGACGTTCGACGTGGCGCTCGAAGGCCCGAAGGACTGGGAGATCGACTCGCCGTCGACCACGGTGTTCGACTTCGACTACAAGGGCGGGCGCGACCAGCTGCTGCGCCTGTACGACAAGGGCACGCGCCGGCAGTGGATCGGCAACGACCGCATCGACTGGTCGCAGGACGTCGACCCCGAGGGCCCGGTCGGCATGCCCGACGAGCTGCACCCCATCTTCGGCACGCCGTGGTGGGACAAGATGACCGACAAGGAGCGCATCGAGGCGCGTCGGCACCTGGAGGCGTGGCGCTTCAGCCAGTTCATGCACGGCGAGCAGGGCGCGCTGATCTGCACGGCCAAGATCGTGCAGACGGTGCCCAACGTCGACTCCAAGTTCTACGCGGCGACGCAGGTGATCGACGAGGCCCGCCACGTCGAGGTTTACAGCCGCTACCTCTACGACAAGGTGCAGCTCGTCTACCCGCTGAACAAGAACCTCGAGAGTCTGCTCAACGACGTCATCGAGGACAGCCGTTGGGACATGACCTACCTCGGCATGCAGGTGCTGATCGAGGGCCTGGCGCTGGCCGCGTTCGGCACGATCCGCAACATGGCCTCCGAGCCGCTGGCCAAGGCGATCAACGCGTACGTGATGCAGGACGAAGCGCGCCATGTGATGTTCGGCCGCATCGCCTTGCGCGACTACTACCCGCAGCTCACGCAGGCTGAGCGCGACGAGCGCGAGGAGTTCTGCGTCGACGCCTGCTACCGCATGCGCGACCGGTTCCTCGGTGAGGAGGTCTGGGACCGACTGGGTCTGCCGCCCGAGGTCGCCGAGTACGTCGAGCACTCAGACATGCAGCGCCAGTTCCGCAACTACCTCTTCATGCGGATCGTTCCCATCCTCAAAGACATCGGCCTGTGGGGTCCGAGGATCACCAAGGCCTTCACCGACATGGGCGTCATGGACTTCGCCGACAGCGACCTCGACGGCGAGATGGCCAACGACGAGCAGGCCGCCGAAGACATCGACAAGGCCCGCATGGCCCACATCGAAGAGGTGGCGTCCCAGTCCTAAACGTTCTTGGCGCAGCAATGTGCGGGATCCGCACATTTCGGCGCCAAGAATGCGGGCTCGCGGGCTCAGGCGGGCTTGGGCGTCGGCGCCCTGTCGTAGACGACGGTCGTCAGACCCGGGCGGTCGGCGCCGTACTTGGCGATCTCGGCCGGGAGGTTCAGCGGCTTCACGCCCGCCTTGGCCGACTCGACCTCGTCGTCGATGAGCTCGCGGGGGACGAGCCAGCTGACCTCGAACTCGATGCCGTCGGGGTCCTTGGCGTAGAGGGCCTTGGTGGTGCCGTGGTCGGACGCACCCACGAGCGCGCCCAAACGGCCGAGGCGCTGGCCGACCTCCTGCAGTTCGCCGAGGGTCTCGACCTCCCACGCCAGGTGGTACAGCCCGACGGTGCTGCGGCCCGCCTGGCTGGGACCGGCGTTGGCGCCGACCTCGAAGAGGCCGAGGTCGTGGTCGTTGTCGCTGCCCGGCGCCAGCAGGAAGGCGGCGCCCGGGAACTGCATGGCGACGCGGAAGCCCAACGCCTCTTCGTAGAACTTCACGGTGCGTTCGACGTTGGTGACGTAGAGGACGGCGTGGTTCAAGCGCTTAACAGACATGGCGCCCCTTCCAACCTCGTCTGTAGGGCGATTATGCCCGCCGGCGCAGCACCCACAACGAGCCGCAGCGGGCGTCCTCGACGTCCTCGAACAGTCCCGACTCCAGCGCCCGCGTGTAGATCTCGTACGGAGGCCGCCCACCGTCGGCAGGGTCGGGGAACACGTCGTGGATGGCCAGCAGTCCGCGGGGCGCCACCTTCGGGGCCCACATCTCGTAGTCGCGGTGGGCGGGCTCGGAGCCGTGGCCGCCGTCGATGAACACCAACCCCAACGGCGTCGTCCAGTACGACCCGACGACCGGGGACGGACCGACGACGGCGATCACCGTGTCCTCCAGGCCCGCCTCTTCGATCGTGCGGCGGAAGAACGGCAGGGTGTCCATGCGCCCCGTGCGCGAGTCGACCAGTTGGGAATCATGGTGCTCCCAGCCGGCCTGGTTCTCCTCCGAGCCACGGTGGTGGTCGATGGTGAACAGCACCGCCTTCTTCTCTTGGGCGGCAGCGCCCAGATAGACCCCCGACTTGCCGCAGTACGAGCCGATCTCGAGCAGCGGGCCGACGTCGGCGCCCATGAGACCGACGCGGTAGAGCGCCAGCCCCTCGTCGGGCGGCATGAAACCGATCGCCGCTTCGGCGACTTCGCGGAGCCGGTCCTCCATGGTTGGGTTAGCCGGGGACGCCGCTACGGCCGTCGAGGGCGGGCTCGTCCTCGAGCACCTCGGGATGCTGCTTGAACATCAGCTCGTTGAAGATGATGAACTTCACGACCCACAGCACGCCGAAGGCCGCGATGTTCGTGGCGGCGACGATCACCGTCTGCACGGCCTTGTGGTACTGCTTGATCTGGTTACCGACGAAGTGCACGGCGATCGTGGAGACCACCAGTCCCAGGAAGGCCAGCGCCCAGAAGGGCACGACCTCCTTGAGGAAGTGCGACCGGCCCCGCTTCTGCCACGCCCATGCCCGGTTCAGGTAGTACGACGGGATGGCACTGACGCCGACCGCGAAGATGTTGGCGGGCGCCGCGCTCCATCCGAGAACGGCGAAGGCGAACACCAGCAGCACCAGGTTGATGGCGACGGAGACCACCGACACCGCCGAGTACTTGAGAAACGTCTTGCCGGTCGGTGAACGCGCCTGGTCGATGAGGGCCCGGGGGGAAAGGTCCACGAGTTCGAGAGTACCTAGAGGGAGTTGCGAGTAGCGATCTGGCCGAGCCATGACGCGCTGGGCTTCGGCAGGCGCTCCTGGGTCGACCGATCGACGGCGACGAGCCCGAACGTGGGTCGGTATCCGAACGCCCACTCGAAGTTGTCGAACGCGCTCCAGTACGTGTAGCCGCGCACGTCGAGGCCGTCGTCCAGCGCTCGCAGCACACCCTGCAGGGCCCGCTCGACGTACTCGATGCGCTCGGCGTCGTCGCCGGTGCCGATGCCGTTCTCGGTGACGAGCAACGGCACCTGGCCCCCCGTGACCTCCCAGGCCCGGCGCAGGCATCCCTCCAGCGCCTCCGGATAGAACTCGTAGCCCATGAGCGTGGTGCGGGCGCCCGCCGGATAGGCGGCCGGCCCGTCGGGGCCGACGAGCATGCGCGTGTAGGTCTGCACGCCGAGGAAGTCATCGCCTTCGGTGGCGTGCAGGAAGACGTCCTCCATCGGCTCCCGCATCTTGTCGAGCCGCTCCTCGCCGCCGTCGACGGCCTGGAAATCGGTCATCGACAGCGTGAGGCCGACGGGGACGCCGGGCGCCGCGGCCCGGATGGCCTCGACCGCCCGGCGGTGGCCTTCGATGAACACGTGGTTGGCCTGGTGGCGCCGTTCGGACGAGCGCTCGCCCGGCGGGAACACCCCGCCGCGGTAGCCGTAGAACGACACCACGTTGGGTTCGTTGATCGTGCAGGCGGCGGCCATGAGGTCGCCCAGCTCGCTGGCGGCCCGGGCGCAATAGCGGGCGAAGCGCTCGGCCGTGACGGGGTTGGCCCATCCGTCCTGCGCCGCCAGCCACCGCGGGCTCGTGAAGTGGTGGAACGTCACCACCGGTTGCATGCCCAGCTCACGGCACCCTTCGCACACGGCCCGGTAGTGATCCAGGGCAGCCCGGGAGAACTCCCCCTCCTCGGGCTCGATACGGCTCCACTCGAGGGAGAACCGGTAGGCGCCAAAGCCCAGGTCAGCGAGCAATTTCAGGTCGTCGGGCCACCGGTTCCAGTGGTCGATGGCGTCGCCGCTGGGCTCCACGCAGGGCGACCTGGGGTCGTGCTCCCACGCCCACCAATCGTTGTTCCAGGTACCCCCGTCCACCTGGTGGGCGGCCGTTGCCGTCCCCCATGTGAAACCCTCCGGAAACGCCTGAGCAGGCATTCTGCGAACCTTACGCGTCAGAATGTCCCCCCATGGCTTTGCTCCGGCGCCACAAGAAGACGCCACCCCCCGTCGAAGAACCGCCCGCTGAGCCCGCTCCCGAAGAGCGGCTGACCGCCTACGACGCGTACGGACGTGCGGTTTCGCTGACGCGGGACGAGTACCGGACACGCGTGCTCCCCGCCACCCTGCGGAAGAGCTGGGACAACCCGCCCGCTCTGTACAGCGCCATCGTGCAGGGCCTGCGCGACGACTTCGCCGCCGACCTGCTCGACGCGTCCGAGCACCTGATCGAGATCGACCCCGATCCCGAGCGGGCCACGACGGCCCGGGGCATCGTGCTGATGAAGATCGGCGACCTCGACGGCGCCGAAGAGGTCCTGCGTCGCTACCACGGCCAGCACGACCCCTCGGGCGTGATCCTGACCAACCTGGCCAAGGTGGCGGCCGAGCGCGGCGACCACGACCGCGCCCACGACCTGCTGTCCGAGGCCCTGCAGGTCGACCCCAACCTGGAGAATGGCCTGCTGTGGTGGGCGGCTCTGGCCCGCGAGCAGGGCGGCGAGGAGGCCTATCTCGAGGCCCTCGACACCATCGCCGAGGTCCAGGGCAGCTGGCGACCCCAGCTCTGGCTGGCCCGCCACCGCCTCGACGAGGGCAACCTCGACGCCGCCCTCGAGCTCTATCGCCACGTGCTCGAGATGGCGGCCGACCAGTCCGACGCCCTGCTGATGATCTCCGGTGATCTCGGCAACGCCGGCCACATCGACCAGGTCTTCGAGCTCGTCTATCCCCGTTACGTCCCCGAGCGCCACGCCCTGAGCGTCGGCTTCAACCTGCTCAACGCCACCGTGCAGGCCAACCGCCGCCAAGAGGGCGAGGCCCTTCTGCACCGCATCGGCCTCCTCAACGCGCCCCACGCGCGCGAACAGGTCGCCGCGTTCGGGCGCAGCCTCGACGAGCTCAAGGCGGCCGAGCTCGGACCGCCGGAAGCGACCGAGCCCGACGCGGCGCCGACGATCGTCGACGTGCCCCGGCCGCTGTGGCACACGTACCTGGGCCGGCCCGACTGGCTGCTTCCGTCGGTGCCGCGGCAGGCCAGCGTCGGCATCCTCACGCTGGCCGACGCCACCGGCAACGAGCGCATCGGTGGCGGCCCCGAGCCCGCGACCACCGTCGGAGGCCTCGCTCGCGCCGTTCCCCTCGTCCTCGCCGAGGCGTTGCTCTACACGACCGACGTCGAGCCGATGGCCATCATCCCGGTCGTGCGCGGGCTCGGGCCGGTGGTGCCCGCCGAGGGCTGGCCCCCGGAGGACGTCATCGACCTGGGTCGCACCGAGGGCGCCGAGCTCAACTACATCGTCACCGGGTCGATCGCCCAGTCCGAGGCCGCGACGTCGGTACGCCTCGAGCTGTGGGACATCGAGCGGGGCGAGGCCATCGACTCACTCGCCAAGGAGACGACCGCGGAGGACGCGGGCACCGCCCTCGTCGACCTCGGCCTGCAGCTCGTGGGGCGCCTCGTGAACGAGGGCAAGGCGCAGGCCATCACCGATCAGACGCAAACGCACTACACCGTGCCCACGGGCGCGCTGCTCGACGGCTACCTGGCCGCGTCCGACGAGCTGTTCGCGCTGACGCTCGCAGGTGAGGGTCTCACCGACCCGGTCCGGCTCTACGGCGAGCGCGACATCCTCAACCACCTGCTCAGCCTCGGCCTGGCCAACCGCCAGGTGCTGCTGCCCAAGCTCGTGCTGCTCGCCGGGCTCGTGCTCAACCGGGCCCGGGGCTCGATGATCTACCAGGAGTACCGGGCCTCGGCCGTGGCCATGGCCGACGCCGAGAAGGACCCCGCCTCTGACAGCTTCGCCGTCACCGGCGCCGCCTATCACCTCTTCGACCGCGCCGACGCGCTCGAGGCCCGGGTCCGCCAGCTGGCCGAGAACGGGCGCCAGCCGGTCGCCGACTGGCTCAACGGCTTTCGTTAATCAGTGAGCGACGCTCTCGACGCGCTCATCGAGCTGCTCGACCTCGAGGCCATCGAGGTCAACATCTTCAGAGGCGTGAGTCCCGACGAGGATCGCCAGCGCGTGTTCGGTGGTCAGGTCGCCGGTCAGGCCTTGGTCGCCGCCGGGCGCACCGTCGAAGACGACAAGAGGGTCCATTCGCTGCACGCCTACTTCCTGCGTCCCGGCGATCCGACGGTGCCGATCCTGTACGAGGTCGACCGCATCCGCGACGGCCGGTCGTTCACCACCCGCCGGGTCGTCGCCATCCAGCACGGACGGGCGATCTTCAACCTGGCCGCGTCGTTCCACATCGCCGAACCCGGCCCGGAGCATCAGGTGCCGATGCCCGATGTTCCCGACCCCGAATCGCTCCCAACGTTCAAGGAACGCATGGAGCCCTACAAGGACATGCTCGGGGACTGGTACGAACGTGACCGTCCCCTCGACAGCCGCCACATCACGAGGACGCCGCTCGAGCGGGCGCCCGACGAACCGTTGGAGCCCCGCCAGCAGCTGTGGTTCAAGACCAACGGCGAGCTGCCCGACGACCCGCTGCTGCACGCGTGCATCGTGGCCTACGAGTCCGACTTCACCCTGCTCGACACCGCCCTGTTGCCGATCGGGATCCGCAGCTGGAACGACGGCACGACGATGATGGCCAGCCTGGACCATGCCATGTGGTTCCACCGCCCCTTCCGCGCCGACGACTGGCTGCTCTACGACCAGGACAGCCCGACGGCCTACGGCGCGCGTGGCTTCGCTCGGGGCGAGATCTTCACCAGGGACGGGCGGCTCGTCGTCTCGGTCATCCAGGAGGGCCTCATCCGTCCGCTGCACTAGGTGCGGGCGCGCGCCGACCGGGCGCCCGCCACGACGCCCGGTCAGCACTGCCCTCGCCGGATGGAGGAGATCCCTTGGAACTTCCCGGTGCCGGCAACGCTGGCGACACCTACTGCTGAGATGCGCCGACCCGCCCCCTGAGTTCGCGGGAAGCAAAAGAAATATGGTTTCGGGGGGGCCATGGAACACGAGACCGATGTCTGCATCGTCGGGGCCGGGTACGCGGGACTGACCGCCGCCCGCCGCCTGACCGGCGCCGGCAAGAGCGTCGTCGTCCTCGAGGCCCGAGACCGCGTCGGCGGTCGGGTGTGGACGCAGCCCTACGAGGGCTTCCGCCTCGACTTCGGCGGCACCTTCCTCGGTCCCGACCAGGACGCGGTGCGCAAGCTGGTGAGCGAGTTCGGGCTCGAGACCTTCCCGACGCACTACGAGGGCGAGAAGGTCATGACCATCGACAACGACACGCGGCGTTACAAGGGGCTGATCCCCAAGCTGTCGCCCTTCGCCATCGGCAGCCTGGGGGTCGGCATGGCTCGCCTCGACGCCATGGCCAAGAAGGTGCCGCTCGACGAGCAGTGGAACGATCCGCGGTCGCGACGGTGGGATCTGATGTCGGCCGGCGCGTGGCTCAAGCAGCACAGCCATGTTCCCGTCGGACGCCACCTCCTCGGCGCGACGGTGCGCGGTGTCATGTGCTGCGACCCCAGCGAAGTCTCGCTGCTGCACTTCCTCTACCTGATCCGCTCGGCCAACGGGTTGAGCAATCTGCTGTCGACCAAGGGCGGCTACCAGCAGGACCAACTGGTCAACGGCGCGCAGTCGATGGCCAACCGCATCGCCGAGGACCTCGGGCCCGCGCTGTGTCTGCAGACGCCGGTGCGGTCGATCACCCAGGACAACACCGGCGTGCGCGTCGAGGCCGGCGGTGACGTGTCGGTGCGCGCCGGCCACGTCATCGTCGCCATTCCGCCCACGCTGGCCGCGCAGCTGCAGTACGACCCCGTCCTGCCCACCGACAAGGCCCAGCTCCTCGACCGCCTACCGACGGGTTCGGTGCGCAAGCTGCTCGCCATCTACGACGAGGCGTTCTGGCGCAACGACGGACTCGCGGGCGAGACCGTCGGCGTCGACTCGCCCATCGAGATGACCCTCGACGGCTCGCCGCCGTCCGGGCGCCCCGGCATCATCATGGGCTTCGCCTTCGGGCCGATGGCCCGCCAGCTGGGCGCGTTGAACGACGACGAGCGCCGCCGGGTCGTGCTCGCCGATTACGCCCGCCGCTTCGGGCCGAAGGCGTCCAACGCCGTCGACTACATCGACCACGAGTGGGCCGACGAACCGTGGTCGCGCGGCGGGATGATGGCGCGCTGGTCTCCGGGAGTCATCAGCCAGTTCGGCGCCGCCCTGCGACGTCCGGTCGGCCGCATCCACTGGGCCGGCACCGAGACGTCGATGGTGAGCCACGGCACGATCGACGGTGCCATCCGCTCCGGCGAACGGGCCGCGCTCGAGGTCGTCGAGAACTCTTGAGTAGCGCCTTCCAGGTCACCGGGTTCGACCACGTCGTCCTCAACGTCGAGGACGTCGAGCGCTCGTTGGCCTTCTACTGCGACGAGCTGGGGCTGAAGCCCGAGCGCGTCGAGGAGTGGCGCAACAAGGAAGTGTTCTTCCCGTCGGTGCGCATCGACGACCACACGCTGATCGACCTGTTGCAGGTCCCGCGCACGGGCGAGAACGCCAACCACATCTGCCTGGTCGTCGCCCCCGCCGACTTCGGACGCCATCAAGGCCAGCGGCCGCTTCGACGTCGTCGACGGCCCCGACGTCCGCTGGGGCGCCCGCGGCGACGCCACCTCGCTCTACGTCAAAGACCCCGACGGCAACACCGTCGAGCTCCGTTACTACTAAAACGCCTCGTTCTTTGCGCGTTTGTCGTTGTCTGACAACGAAAGACGCGCAAAGAACCGGGCAGCTAGTCGAGCAGGGTCTTCCAGTGGACCTTGCACCACGTCGGCTCGTTGCATGCCGGGCAGCGCATGAGGCGGGAGAACGGGCGGCCGGGGATCCACAACGACGGCAGCATCTGGATGCCGAGGGACGCCAGCGGCATCGGGGTGCGGGCGTCGCACTGCGAGCACTCGACGAGGACCGTGCCCTTGCGGCGCGGTGCGGCCGAGAACAAGGCTTGACGGCCATCGCCTTGGGGCGCCTGATGGTCCATCGGCGGTGGCTGCGGGCCGAACAGCGCCTCTCGTGGGTTGCGCTGGCTCGCCATCAGACGAACGCCACGCCTTCGAGGTTGGCCGCGAGCTTGCGGTAGGCCTCGGCGCTGCTCGACCGGCCTGCGTGCTCGAGCACCGAACGGCCGCGTCCGGGCGCCTCGGCCACGCGCACGGACTTGGGCACCGGCGGCTCGAGCACTTCGACGCCGTAACGCGTGCGAACGTCGTCGAGCACCTCGCGGCCGAGCTTCGTCCGGCTGTCGAACATGGTGGCCACCACGCCGCGCACCTTGAGCGACGGGTTGGTGTACGACTTCACGTCCTCAATGGTCTCCAGCAGCTGACCGACGCCGCGGTGGCTCAACGTCTCGCACTGCAACGGGACGAGCACCTCGTCCGCGGCGGTGAGGCCGTTGATCGTGAGCACGCCGAGCGACGGCGGGCAGTCGACGAGGATGACGTCGTAGTCGCTCTTGATCGGGTCGAGCGCACGCGCCAGTGCGTACTCACGGCCCGCACGCGTCAGCAGGTGCACCTCGGTGCCGGCCAAGTCGATCGTGGCCGGCAGGATGTGGAGCTCGCCGACCTTCAGCAGCACCTCGGTGGCGGGAACCCGGTGCACGAACACGTCGTGCAGCGATTTCTCGAGGTCGTTGGGGTCGATGCCGACCGAGAAGGTCAGGCAGCCCTGAGGGTCGAGGTCGACGACGAGGGCGCGCCGTCCCTGCTCGGCCAGCGCCGCGCCCAGGGCATGGACGGTTGTCGTCTTCGCCACCCCTCCCTTCTGGTTGGCGACGGCGAAGGTGACCGGCATCGGCGGAGTGTAGGACGCTCAGATGGAGCGAAAGGGCGGGCCGTCGAAGCGGTCCACGGTGGCAAATTCTTCCACCGGACGCCGGGTGAGCCGGTGGGGCTGATGGACGGGACGGCCGAGGGCCACGACGCCCGCCACCACCAGCTCGTCAGGCACGCCGAGCAGCTCTTTGACCTCGGGCTCGGCGCAGATGGCCATCGTCGTCAGCACCCCGCCCAGGCCCTCGGCGCGAGCGGCCAGCAGGATGCTCCACGCGAACGGGTAGATCGAGGCGCCGCCCGCCATCGTGTAGCGGCCGAAGTCGCGGTCGACGGCGGCCAGCGCCCGGAGGTCGGCGAGAAGGACGAGCAGCACCGGCACCTCGTCGAAGTGCTCGGCGAAGTCGCCGAGCGCCGGCGGCGCTGCTTCGGCCCGTTCGATGGCGGCCCGCTCGGCTTCGTCGTCGGTGACCGGAGCCCACGGCACCAAGCCTGCGGCGCGCATCTCCAGGTACTTGGCCCAGCCAGGCAGGTAAAGGTCGCGCAGCCGCTCGCGCACAGCCCGGTCCTTCACGACGACCACCCGCCACCCCTGACGGTTGCCGCCGCTCGGCGCGAACCGCGCCGTGTCGAGGATGCGAGCCACGACGTCGTCGTCGACCGGATCGGGCAGGAACTCACGCGCCGCGCCCGTCGAGCGCAGCGTGTCGATCAGGTCCAGGGTGGCCTCAGTGCGTGCAGGACGCGGGCACGGTCGCGTCGTTCCACCGCCACGTGGGCGGGGCCGCGGTCGCGCTCGACGGCACCGGCGTGTCTCGCGGATTCTCGATCGACACCGACCACGGCGCCGAGGCGCCCGCCGCAATCGACGTGGGCGCGGTGAGAGCCGTGGCAGTGAGCGACTTGGTCGTCTTCCCCGACGGGTCCGTGAAGTTCACCGTGACCGGGAAGGGATTGACGATGACCGCGGCCGGCGAATTGTTGGTGACACTGCCGGTGACCGTCGTGTAAACGACCTGCGGAATGCTGACGTTGATCGACAACGACGACGGCACCGAGCTGCCGAGGTGCTGGCTCACCTGATCCACGGTCGCGGCCACGTTTGCGACCGGACACGACACCGCCGATGAAGGCTGCGTGCCCGGCGCTGACGCGCCCACCGGTGTCGGAGCACTCGACGTGGCCGTTGACGACGCTGGCGAGGACGGATTGCTCGACGGTGACGTGGCCGGGGCTTGGCCGGGACCCGACGATGTCGCCGTGGCGCCGACGCCGACCGCGCTCTGGTTGGAATTGCTGGCGGGCGTGCTGGTGAGCGGCACGCGCATCTGACCGCTGAGCATGAGGGCGACGACCACGACGGCCGCCGCGGCAGCGGCTCCTACTGGCGCCGCCATCCAGCGCTGGGCCCGGCGAGCGCGTGCCGGCTCCATCGGCACGACCACCGGCTCTTCCGCTTCCGAGGAAATAGCGGTCGAATTTCGACCGCTATTTCCTCGAGACATGGCGTCCTCGCCGACCGGCTTCGCGAGCACCCGGCCGATGGCGGCCATGACGTCGGCGGGCGGCACCTCATCGCCGACGGGTGCGAAGTGCTTGATCGACCAGCCCGTGGGTTCTCGACGGAGGGTCCCGAACGTCTCCAGAAGGACGCGGCTGCGGTCGACCTCTTCGACCGTCATCCCGTGCAGGAGCCCGAGTCCAGCGAGGTCGTCGGGGTCGCAGTGGACATGGCCGCCGTCGTCGGCCGTGGCCAGCAGGATGCCGAGAAAGCGCAGACACTGCAGCCGCTGCTGACGCTCGACGCCAGCCGCAAACAGGCGCGCCGAAGCCGAGCCAATGGGGTCGGGGGCGGGAACGGAGCGTTGGGTCAACTCGGCGACCAGGTTTGGGTCAGGCGCGGAAGTTCGCGGCTCTGTTCACGAACGGTACCGCTTTCGGGGGTTTCTGCCTACCCCTTAACCGGTGAGCTGGGACATGAATTGGTTGAGGTCGAAATAGTCCCGCCAGGCGGCGATCTGCCCGTTGGCGACCTCGAAGGTGCCCATCACGGGTAGCTCGATGGTCTTGGCCGCAGTCACGAACACGTCGGTCCGCTCGGTGAGGACGATGTTCCCTTCGGCCACGATGTTGTGCACCCGGAACTCGACCTTGTCGACACCGGCGGTGAACCCGGCGATCGTCCCCCTGATGGCGTCACGGCCAGTGACCGGATCCACGGGGATGTTGTGATAGGTGGCGTCGTCGGTGAAGTAGGCGACGATGGCGTCGAGGTCGCCGCCGCTCCACTCGTCGCAGAACCGGCGGACCAACTCGAGGGGCGTCTCGCTCATGGCGCGAGACGCTACTTCCGGCTCTTGGCCACCCGCTTCTTGACCGGCGCGGCCTTCTTCTTGGCGGGGACCTTCTTCCGCCCAACCGCTGCCTTCTTCTTGGCCGGCGCACCCTTCTTCTTCGTAGCCGGCGCCTTCTTCTTCGTAGCCGGCGCCTTCTTCTTGGCAACCGCCTTTTTCTTGGCCGGCGCGGCCTTGCGCTTGGCGGCCGCCTTCTTGGGCGGAAGCGATGTGGCGTGGGCGATGCCGAGGCGCACCCACAGGGCGAGCTCGTCGTCGGCCTCGACGCCGCGGGGGCCCACCCGGATCATGCCCCGCGAGGTGCGCCCGCCCATCTCGAACTCGCTCACGTTCGGCCGTGTCAGCGCGTCGTGGTGAAGCGTGGGGTCGATGCGCACGAGCAGGTCGTCGCCCAACACGCCGCAGCACAGGTTTCCGCCGACCATGAAGCTGATGCCACCGAACATCTCTCGTTCGGTGACCTGCTTGATGGGCGCCAGGTGCTCCCGGAGGCGGTCCGCCAACTGCTCGTCGTACGCCACCGACCTCTATTCAAGCAGCGGGAGGCGCCCTACGGGTCGACCTCGTAGCGGTAGACGTTCGTCTCCCGCTGCTTGAAGCCGATGCGCTGGTAGAGGCGGTTGGCGGCCTCGCGGGAGGGCCGTGACGTCAAGTCGACGGTCACGGCGCCGTTCTCCTTGGCGATGCGCAGCGCTTCGCGGTTGAGCTGCTCGCCGACGCCTTGTCCACGCGCCGCCTCGTCGACGACGACGTCCTCGATCCAGGCTCGTACGCCCGTGGGAATGCGGAAGAGCACGAGCGTCAGCGATCCGAGGATCGTGGCGCTGTCGTCGCGCGCGATCAGCAGATGGCTGGCCTCGGAGCGGACGATCTCGTCGAGCTCCTCACGCGTCGGCGGCGGATTGGAACGTGAGAGCTGGGGCGTCAGGCGCACGAAGGCGTCGACAAGCGTGTCGTCGACCGCGTGCGCCTCCGAAACTGTGACCGCCATCAACGTCCACCCGCGGCAAGCGGTCGATTCGCTGACGGTCGCTCACCGCGCCGAAGGCGCCTCCTTCGGCTGTCAGCCAAGAAAATGAGCGCGGAGGGCGAGCCGGCTTCGCCGGCCGCCCGCAGCACAATCAGCTCGCCGAGCAAGCTCCGCTTGCGAGTGCGAAATCACTCCGGATCGGGGACCGGGACGGGCGGCGGCGGGCCCGCGTAGTGGGCGCTGGGCCGGATGAGGCGGTTGTCGGCCGCCTGCTCGAGGATGTGCGCCGTCCAGCCGATGACACGGCTCGACGCGAACGTCGGCGTGAACAGGTCGCGAGGCAGGCCCGCCTTGTCCATCACGACGCCGGCGTAGAACTCGACGTTGGCGTAGAGCTGGCGGCCGGGCTTGAGCTCGGCGAGCACGTCGACGACGGTCTGCTCGATGTGCTTGGCGAACTCGACGTTCTCACCGCCGAGGCGCTCGGCCACACCCTTGAGCATGCGAGAGCGCGGGTCCTCGGTCTTGTACACGCGATGACCAAAGCCCATGATGCGCTTGCCGTGCTCGACGGCGTCGCGTACCCACGGCTCCGCGTTCTCGGGCTTGCCGATGGCGTCGAGCATGTCGAGGGCCCGGCTGGGGGCGCCACCGTGCAACGGACCCGACAGCGCACCGATGGCGCCGACGACGGCAGCGCCGAGGTCGGCACCTGTGGACGTGATCACGCGTGCGGTGAACGTCGAAGCGTTGAACCCGTGGTCGATGGTGGAGATCTGGTACTGCTCGACGGCGCGGGCGGCCTCGGGATCCGGCTCCTCGCCGGTGAGCATGTAGAGGTAGTTGGCCGAATATGGCAGATCGGGGTTGGGGTCGATCGGCTCCTGGCCCTTGTTCAGCCGGTAGAGCGACATGATCAGCGTGGGAATGACCGACGTGATCTGCAGCGCGTTGTGGCGCAGCTCCTTGGCGTCGATGTCGAGGCTCGGCTTGTAGTCCTGGGCGTAGGCCACGAGCGACACCGCAGTGCGCAGGGCGTCGAGGGGGATGAAGTGGTCGCCGGCATTGGCGATGCCCGGGAGTAGGGCCTTGACCTTCTCGGGGATCTCCCGGTACTGACGCTTCTCGGCGATGAACTTCTCGCGCTCGGCCTTGGTGGGCAGCTTGCCGTAGTAGAGGAGGTACCAGACGTCCTCGAGCGAGCGCTTCTCCGCGAGCTCGGTCGCGTTGTACTGGCGGTAGTGATAGAAGCCTTCCTGCCCGCGCACGTCGCCGATCTCGGTCTCGGCGACGACGACACCCTCGAGGCCCTTGGGCGCCTCCATGAGGCTGGGGTGCTCGACGGGACGGATCTGGGCGATGCGCACCAAGTCCCTGAGGGACACGATGCCGAGGAGCTTGCCGTCCTGCACCACCGGCATGTGGCGGTAGCCGTGCTCGGTCAAACGGTGGAACGCGTCGTCGACGTCGACGTCGGGCTCGACGGTGTCGGGGTTCTCGGTCATCCACTCCGACACCTTGGCGATCGAGGTGTCCGTTCCCGACGCCGCGATCTTGATCATGTCGCGTTCGGTCAGGATGCCGACGGGCCGGGCGTCGTCGACGACGACGATCGAGCCGACCTTGCGCTCGCCCATGCGAGCGCTCACCTCGGCGATGGTCTCCGAAGGTGTGGCCGTCAGCACGTCCGACGTCATCAGATCCGACACCGTGCGACTCTTGGCACCGTCAGCCATGCACCTCTCCCTTCGTGGCCGGAGTGGGCCCGTCAGCGGAGTATACGGGCGCCTCTCGCGCGTCATACCGGCGAAACTCGGGCACCAGGCGGGCGATCACCAGCGCGCCGGCGATGCACGCCAGGCCGCCTGAAATCACCGAGATCTGGGGCGTTGTCAGCGCGGCCACGGCCCCCGCCTCGGCGTCACCAAGGCGCGGACCTCCCGCGACAACGGCGATATGCACACCCGAAAGTCTTCCCCGAAAGGCGTCTGGTACCGACAGTTGCAGGATGGTGTTTCGAAATACTGCTGAAACAACGTCGGCGGCGCCGGCGACGGCGAGGAGCACGAGGGCGATCGGCAGCGACTCGGTGAAGCCGAAGGCCGCGATGGCCGCTCCCCAGAGGACGACGGCCACGATCACGGCCATGCCCTGACGCCGGACGCGCGGCACCCAGCCGCTGAACAGGGCGGCAACGAGGGCGCCGGCGCCTGGCGCCGCGTAGAGGAAGCCGACGGTCTGGGCGCCGCCGCCGAACACGTCCTTGCCGAGCTGCGGAAACAGGGCCGACGGCATGCCGAAGACCATGGCGTTGATGTCGATGATGAATGTGCTGTCGAGCACGCGTTTGCCTTTGAGGAAGCGGAGACCCTCCAGCACCGAGGACAGACCCGCCCTGGTCCCGCCCCCCTCCGGTGGCAGCGGCCGCATGGGGACGGCGGCGGCGAAGGCGACAACGAACGTCGACACGTCGATCCAGTAGGCGGTGGAGAGGCTCACCTCGGCGATGACGAGGCCGGCCAAGATGGGCCCGACGATCATCCCCACCTGCCAGACCAACTGGCCGAGGGCGGCGGCGGCCGGGAACGCCTCCCGGCTGACGAGTCGAGGTGTGATGGCGTTGCGGGTCTGCATGTCGGCACCGGCGAAGCCAGCGGACAGGGCGCCGAACAGAAACAGCGGCCACAGCGCTGGGTGGTCGAGGGTGGCGTTCAACGCCAGCACGGTGCTCGTCGCTGCGAGCAGCACTTGGTTGATCAGCAGCAGGCGGCGGCGGTCGAAGGCATCCGACAGGGCGCCCCCCGCCATAGAGAAGACGATGAGCGGCCCGAGTGACGCCAAGCCAATCAGCCCGACCATGAGCGACGAGTGAGTGATCGCGAACACCTGGATCGGGATGGCGACAACCGTGAACTGCCGCCCGATGTAGGACGCGACCTGGCCAGAGAACAGCAAGCGGTAGTCCCGCGACTCACGCAGCGGCGTGAGATCGGCCAGCACCCGTCTTCTAGGCATTGGGGCGACGGTACTGAAACAGTGTTGTGATGCCGTCCCCGTTCCACTTCGCGAGAACGTGGGAGCTCGACGTGCCGCCCGACCGGTTCTGGGCCACGATCTCGCGCACCGGCGAATACCGCACCTGGTGGCCCTGGCTGCGCGAGTTCGACGCCGACGGCATGCGCGAGGGGTCGGAGTGGCGCGCCGTGATCCAGTCGCCGCTGCCGTACGTGCTGCGCGTGCAGCTCGTGCTCGACGAGGTCGTCGAATGCGAACGGCTGGCGGCGTCGGTGAGCGGCGACATCGGCGGATGGGCATCGCTCGACCTGGCCGCCGCTCCCGACAACAGAGGCTCGATGGTCGACGTCGAGTGGGACATGCGCCCGCGCTCGCGCGCCATGCAGGCCGCAGCAGTGCTCGCCCGTCCCCTGCTGCGGTGGAGCCACGAGTGGGTGCTGGCGCGCGGACTGGACCAGTTCCGGCAGAGGGCACTAAGCCAAACGGATGATCAATGACGATGAAGTGCGGCGGATCAGCAGGCGACTCCGCGATCTGATCGAGCCCCTGGCCGCGAACGTCTACTTCGCCCCCGAGGCCCAGGAGAACTACAAGGCGCTCGGCCTGTCATACATCCCGTCGTACTTCCGGAGCCGTTCGGCGTGCATGGGTGACGTCGTCGGCGAAATGGTCGTCGCCGCCTTCGGTGTCTTCAATCCCGCCATCGTGTTGCCCGCCATCGAGGAGGGGCGCAAGGTGTCGGTCGACGACATCCTCGCGGCCCGGGAGAAGGGCGCGATCGCCGGTCTGACCCGCATCCTCGAGGGCGTGCCCGCGGGCATCGATCGGGCGACCGAGCTGCTGCGCCAAGCGGGCGAGACCTGCACCTGCGAAGGCCACTCGATCTACGCCGGGCTTCGGTCCCTCGGCTTCCCCGGCGATCCCATGGGTGACTTCTGGCGCGCGGCCGACCTGCTGCGCGAGCACCGCGGCGACTCGCACATCATCGCCTGGACGTCACACGACGTCGACGCCATCGAGGTCACGCTTCTCACCGAGCTGTGGTGGCGGATGCCGCTGAAGAGCTACGTCGGCACGCGCGGGTGGAGCCCAGAGGAGATCGACGCCGCCGTCGGCCGCCTCATCGAGCGCGGGTTGATCGAGGGCGAAGGCTTCACGGCCGAAGGCGAGCAGCTGCGCGGCTGGATCGAAGAGGCCACCGACCGCCAGGAGCGACGCGTCGTCGAAGCCCTCGGCGACGACGCCGACGAGCTGCTGGACATGCTCGAGCCGTGGTCGAAGGCAGTGGTCGCGTCGGGCGGCTACCCCAGCGACCCCAGCTCGCTCACGCGGCCGTAGCCGGCGTCAGCTTCGTGGTGCACGCCGAGCAACGGTGTGCCGCCGCGGGGATGCTCGTCATGCACTCCGGGCACTCGCGCATCTCGACGTCTTGGTCAGGCTTCACGCGGCGCAGACGGTTCATCGGCTTCACGACGAAGAAGAACACGGCCGCCGCGATGGCGACGAAGGCGATCACCACGTTGATGAAGTCGCCGTAGCGGAAGACGCTGCCGTTGATCGTGAACGTGAGGCTCGAGAAGTCCGCCTTGCCGGGGATCGAGATCAGCGGCGTCAGCAGGTCCTTCACGAAGGCGGTGACGACGGCACCGAATGCGGCGCCAATGACCACCGCGATGGCCAGGTCGACGACGTTGCCCCGCAAGACAAACGCCTTGAACTCTTTGAGCATGAGCCCGCTCCCTCCGTCCACTCGGTTCTTGGCGCAGAAATGAGCGCTAGCCGCACATTCCTGCGCCAAGAATGCCTGGTCTGCAAGGCGGCCGCTTAGCTCAGAGTTGCTGGCAGGAGGGACACCAGTAGGCGGTGCGGGCCTGCTCTCCTTGCCGGCGGGACTCGATGCGAGTGCCGCACTTGCGACACGGCTGACCGGTGCGCTTGTAGACGAAGTGCTCGCGGGGCGGCTGCGCGCCCTGGGCACTGGCGCGCATCAGCGCCGCGGCGGTACGCACCAGCGAGTCGAGGTCGTCGTCGGTGAGCTTCTGACGCTCGGTCCACGGGCTGCGGCCCTCGAGAAACAGCGTCTCTGAGCGCCAGATGTTGCCGATGCCGGCGACGACCTGTTGGTCGAGAAGGAGCTCGCCCAGCGGTAGCTCGGGCGGACGGGTCCGCGCCCGGCGGCGCACCTCCTCGAGATCGACGTGGTCGGCCAGCACGTCGGGTCCCAGGCGACCCAACGAGGGATGGGCGCCCTCGGCCCGGGGCTGGAGCAGCTCGACGATCGGGGCGTTGAAGCACACCGCGACCCGGTCGTCGCACTCGATCACGAGCCGGGCCTGGCTCTCAGGGCGCCGCCAGGGCCGGTCGGCCGGATAGACGTGCCACGACCCGCTCATGCGCAGGTGGGTGTGCAGGACATGGCCGCTGTCGAGCCGCAGGAGGAGGTGCTTGCCCCGGGCCTCGACGCCGTCGACTCGCATGCCGATCAGGCGGAGGGCGGGAAAGCCATACACCCGCGAGCGGGCGGACGTGATCTCCCGGCCTCCCAGCCAGCGCCGCAGCGTCTCGGCCGTACGGAAGATGGTGTCGCCCTCGGGCATGTGCTTACTGAAGTTAACGGCTGAGCGGCTCAGCCATAACGCACGAGTCCGCGGGGCGAGGGCACAAATCCCGCCGACCGGAGCACAGGGCTCAACGCTTCGTCGAAGCGCTCGAGGGCCAGGCGCCGTAGGCGGCCGTCGACGACCAGCCCGCCCAGGGCCTCCACCGCCGCCGCCTCCCATGTCCCGTCGTACGCGCGCAGGGTGACGACGGCCCGGCCGCCGCGCTCCAAATAGAGAGAGGGCACGCCGTCGAGCAGGACGACGTAGGCGCCCGCCGCCCGCTGGGGCCCCTTGACCGGCCACGGCAGGGCCACGCCATAGGGGTTCGCGGGGTCGGTGGCGGCGAGCACGAGGGCGGTGGGCTCGGAGTCCTCACCGTCGGGCTTCGACGCTCGCAGGCGGTCGACGGCGCCAGCCAGGGCGAACTGGGCGCCGCCCAGGCCGGCCACGAAGTAGCCACGCCGGACCCGCCCTGCTTCCTCCATCGCCCGTAGCACCGGATAGACGGCGGCGAAGCCGCCGGCGTGGCCCTCGCCCCGGACCGACTCGCGCGTGAGCACGCCGTGGCGGTCGAGCAACACCGACGCCAAACGCATCGACCGCTCGGTGGGGACCGAATCGTCACGGGGCAGGTCGGCGTCGACGAGCGACCACCGGCCCTGGGCCTTGGGCGGGCCGAGAACGGTCAACGACCCGAGGTTCGGCTTGCTGCGACGAGAACCCGACGACTTCGACTTACGAGCGGTGAGGGCGCGCAGCGGAGCGAACGAGTCGTTGGTGACCTCGCCGGCCCACACCAGGTCCCACAGCGCGTCCAGGCTCTCGTTGTCGTCAGTACCGGAGAGCTCGCGGAAGAAGCAGGCACCGCGCTGGTTCAGGATCTCCCGCAACCGGAAGTGCTCCTCGCCTTCGGGCGGCGCGTTGGCGCTCGAGCTCGAGGCGACCGGGCGCAGGATGCCGGCGTCACGGCGCAGGAACAACATGACCTTGCCGTCGTCGCGGCCCAACGGCCCGGCGCCGACCCACACCACCTCGCCGGCGGCAGCCAGCTGGTCGAGCAACCCGGGCGAGTAGTCGCCGACGCGCGCCGACAACACGTCGCGCTCGAGCGCGGACGCGGGAATGGGCACACCCTGCAGCTGGGAGACGACCTCGATCAGGCGACCGAGACCGCGGCTCTGGGACCCGACGCCCTGCCACGCGGGCAGAAAGCGGCCGAGGGCCGCGGGGTCGACGGGCTCGACCTGCTTGCGCAGCGCGGCCAGCGAGCGCTGACGCAGCTGGCGCAGGACCTCGGGGTCGCACCACTCGCGCTCGGTGCCGTCGGGCCGGAACTCGCCGCGCAGCAACAGCCCGGCCTCGGCCCGGCGCCCGAGGAGGTCGTCCACCAAGGCGACGGGAAGGCCGAAGCGAGCGGCCGGCTCTCCGGAAGTGAACGGTGGGTGGGTGCGGGCCCAGCGACCGAGCAGCGAGCCGAGCGGATCCTCGACCGGTTCGAGGAAGGCGTCTGGCAAGCCCGCGGGAAGGCCGGCACCCAGCGCGTCGCGGTAACGGCCCGAGTCCTCCGCGGCGATCAACCGTTCTTCGCCGGCAACGCGAATGGCGATGGCACGGCGCTCGGCGAGCAGCTCGTCGGCAAAATCGGCGATCGCTCGGGCGGCCAGCTCCTCTCGTGTCAGATCGCCCAGGCGGCGGAGCAGGTCGTGGGCCCCGTCGGCGTGCCGGGCCCAGCGCCGTTCGTCGAGGCACTGCAGATACGCCTCGAGCTCGGCGAGGGCCGACGGCTGGATGAGCTCGCGCAGCTCTTCGGCACCCAGGAGCTCGGCCAGCAGCTCGCGGTCGAGCGTCAGCGCCTGGGCCTTGCGCTCAGCCAGCGGGGCGTCGCCCTCGTAGAGGAAGTTGGCGACGTACGCGAACGCCAGCGAGGTGGCGAAGGGCGACGGCCGGCCCGTGTCGACCGAGACGACGCGCAGCTGCCTCGACCGAATGTTGGTCATCAGCTCGACGAGCGCAGGAACGTCGAAGGCGTCGCGCAGGCATTCGCGGTAGGTCTCGAGCAGGATCGGGAACGACCCGTGCTTGGACGCCACCGCCAAGAGGTCGGCCGCCCGCTGGCGCTGTTGCCACAGCGGCGTGCGCGTGCCGGGGCGCCGGCGAGGCAGGAGCAGGGCGCGTGCCGCGTTCTCGCGGAAGCGCCCGGCGAACAATGCCGTGTTCGCCAGCTGGGAGACGACGAGATCCTCGACCTCCTCAGGTTCGAGCAGCACGCTGTCGACGGGTGGCGCGTCGTCGGCTTCGGGCAGGCGCACGACGATGCCCTCGTCGCTCCACATCGTCTGCACCTCGAGGCCGAGCCGGCTCTGCACCTTGGCTTCGATGGCGATGGCCCACGGCGCGTGCACCCGTCCGCCGAACGGCGTGAGCACGCAAACCCGCCAGTCGCCCAGCTCGTCGCGGAAGCGCTCGACCACTATCTGGCGGTCGGTGGGCAGGGCGCCGGTGACCTCGCGCTCTTCGGCCAGATAGGCGCGCAGGTTGCGCACGGCTCGCTCGTCCAGCGAGCACTCGTCGGCCAGCCGATCGTCGGGCCAGTCGTCTACCTCACGGAGGAACTCGCCAAGGGCCCGCCCCAGTTCGTAGGGGCGGCCGAGACCGTCGCCGTGCCAGAACGGCATCTTCCCGGGTTCGCCCGGCGCGGGCGTGACGACCACGCGGTCGCGCGTGATCTCCTCGATGCGCCACGTCGACGCGCCGAGCACGAACGTCTCGCCGACGCGCGACTCGTACACCATCTCCTCGTCGAGCTCGCCGACGCGCGCGCCCTCGGGCGTGAACACGCCGTAGAGCCCACGGTCGGGGATGGTGCCACCGCTGGTCACCGCCAGCATGCGGCTCCCGGGCCGGGCCCGCAGGGTGTCGGTGGCCCGGTCCCACACGATGCGGGGTCGCAGCTCGGCGAACTCGTCGGACGGATAGCGACCGGCGAGCATGTCGAGCACGTTCTCGAGGACAGCGCGACTGCAGTCGGCGAAGGGGTAGGCGCCCCCCGCCACTTCGGCGACCTCGTCGACGGTGACGTCGTCGACCGCGCACATGGCGACGATCTGTTGGGCCAGCACATCGACGGGGTTGCGCGGGATGCGCGTCTCCTCGATGAGGCCCTCCTTCATGCGCTTGGTGACGATGGCGGCCTCGACCAGGTCGCCGCGGAACTTCGGGAAAACGCGGCCTCGCGACGGCTCTCCCACCTGGTGGCCGGCGCGGCCGATGCGCTGGAGCCCGCTCGCAACCGACGCCGGCGACTCCACTTGCACGACCAGGTCCACGGCGCCCATGTCGATGCCGAGCTCGAGCGAGCTGGTGGCGACCAGAGCCGGCACCTTGCCCGCCTTCAGCGCGTCCTCGATCTCCAGACGTTGCTCACGTGCGACCGAGCCGTGGTGGGCACGCACCAGTTCCTCGCCGGCCAGGTCGTTGAGCCGCGCCGCGAGGCGCTCGGCCAGGCGGCGGGAGTTCACGAACACGAGCGTCGAGTGGTGCTGACGGATCAGCTCCAGCAACACGGGCGTGATCGCGGGCCAGATGGAGTGGCGCACCTCGGGATCGCCGGCGGCCGGACCTTCGAGGATCTGAGGCTCCACGACCTTGCCGAGCTCGGCCATGTCCTCGACGGGGACGACCACCTGGAGGTCGAGCTCCTTGCGCACACCGGCGTCGACGACGGTGACCGGGCGGGGCCGCCACTCGTTCGTGTCGGGGTCGCGCATTCGGCCGCCGAGGAAGCGGGCGATCTCATCCAGCGGCCGCTGCGTGGCCGACAGGCCGATGCGCTGCGGGGGCTTCTCGGTGATTCGCTCCAAGCGCTCCAACGACAGCGCCAGGTGCGCACCTCGCTTGGTGCCGGCGACGGCGTGGATCTCGTCGACGATCACGTACTCGACCGACTTCAGGATCTCGCGCGCGCCCGACGTCAGCATCAGATACAGCGACTCGGGCGTGGTGATGAGGATGTCGGGCGGGTGACGGACGATGTCACGCCGGTCGCCGGCGGGCGTGTCGCCGGTGCGCGTCGCCGTGCGCAAGGTCGGCACCTGTTGGTTCGCTCGCTCGGCCTGCAGGGCGATGCCGGCGAGCGGCGCCCGCAGGTTGCGGTCGACGTCGTAGGTCAGCGCCTTCAGCGGCGAGACGTAGAGCACGCGACACCGCTCCTTTTCCGGCGGCGGCGTCGGTTCGGCGAGGAGCTGGTCCATCACCCAAAGGAAGGCGGCGAGCGTCTTGCCCGATCCCGTCGGCGCCAGAATCAGCGTGTTCTGGCCCTCGCTGATCGCTTGCCAGCCCTGCTCCTGGGCGGGGGTCGGCTCCGCGAATGCGCCCTCGAACCAGGCTCGAGTCAGCGTTGAGAACCGACTGAGTGAAGCCACTGGCCAAGGGTAGGTTGGGCCGATGGACTACGTGCACTGGCACGACCGCCCAAAGCTGAAAAGACCGGTTTTGGTGGCCGCGTTCGAAGGCTGGAACGACGCCGCCGACGCGGCGACCGGCGCGGCGCGCTTTTTGCGCGACCACTGGGCGGCCCGCCAGTTCGCGGAAATCGAGCCCGAAGAGTTCTTCGACTTCTCGTCCACCCGTCCGCAAGTTCGCCTGGTCGACGGGATGACGCGCGAGATCGTGTGGCCCGCCAATGAGCTCTACGCGGCATCCATGCCCGGCGCCGAACGCGACGTGATCGTGATGCTCGGCGTCGAGCCCGGGCTGAAGTGGCGCACGTTCTGCACCGAGATCGTCAACGTCGGGCGCGAGCTCGGCGTAGAGATGTTCATCAGCTTGGGCGCCCTGCTGGCCGACGTCCCCCACACCCGCCCGGTGCGCGTCACGGGCACGGCTGCCGACCCCGAGCTCGTGCAGCGCCTGGGCCTCCAGCACTCGCGCTACGAGGGTCCGACCGGCATCGTCGGCGTGCTCCACGACGCCTTCAGCAAGGCCCAGGTCCCGTCGGCGTCGCTGTGGGCTGCCGTCCCCCACTATGTGGCGGCCACACCGTCGCCCAAGGCCACGCTGGCGTTGGTGGAGCGGGCGGCCGAGCTGCTCGGGTCGAGCGTGCCCACCACCGCCCTCGAAATCGCCGCTGCCTCCTACGAGCGCCAGGTGAGCGAGGTCGTCGAGAGCGACGACGACGTCTCCGAGTACGTCCACCGCCTCGAAGAGAGCACCGACGACGGCGAGGACGAGGAGGAGATGGAGCTGACGTCGGGCGACGCCCTGGCCGCCGACTTCGAGCGCTACCTACGGGAGCAGCAAGGCGAGTAGGCCAACCGGCCTATTTCTGTCCCCGTCACGGCGAATGGCCCTTTGAGGGCGGTCGTTCCGTGCCGATACCCAGGCCGTGCACATCTGCGACGAGTGCGGCAAGAAGATGGCCACCGCCGGCGGCCTCGAGATCCACATGGAGCTCGCCCACAAGCCGGCCCGCCCGGCGCGTCCCGAAGTAGGCGCTGAGCCCGGATTCGCCCCGCCGGTGCCCGCTCGCGTCGACGTCCTACCCATGGAGCGTTCTCGCCGTCAGTCCTCGCCGCTCACCGCCGTGCCGTACATCGCCATGGCGATCGTGGCCCTGTTGGTCGCCGGCGTCGCCTCAGCGCTGGTGCGCCGGAACGCGTCCTCACCGCTGGCCATGGTTCAGGCCGCGGCTACGACGACAGCCGACGCAAAGACCGCACACGTGATCACCACGATCAAGGCCGACTCCGGGCCGCTCGCCGACGGCGGCATCAACGTCGACGGCGGCTTCGACTTCGACACCCGCCGCGCCGCGCTCGAGATCGACGGCTCCCAGGTCGGTGCGCCCGAGCTGGGCAAGCTGCAGGCGATCGTCGACTACGACGGGGGCCTGGTGGTCTACATGAAGGTCCCGGACTCGTTGGCCTCCGACCTCGGCGGCAAGCAGTGGATGCAAGTCGACGTCGGGGCCCTTATGCAGCAGCAAGGCATGGACATCGACCTCGGGTCGCTCCTGCAGGGCCAGTCGAACGACCCGACGCAGGGTCTGGGCATGGTCCGGGGCGCCGACAACGTGGTCAAGATCGGCACCGACACCATCCGCGGTGTGCAGACGACGCACTACCAACTCACCGTCGACCTCGACAAGGCCATCGCCGACGCGCCGACCCCCGAGGCGCGTGACTCGCTGCAGAAGCTGTCGAACCTCTACACGGTGCGCAAGCTGCCGGTCGACCTCTGGCTCGACGACCAGGGTCGCGTGCGCCGCTTCCAGGAAAGCCTGAATTCGGGGACGATTCGCCTACCGAACAACTTGCTCACCCAAGGCGATCCCTTTGCCGGCCACGTCACCTTGACCTACGACCTCTACGACTTCGGCCGCCCCGTCGATGTGACCCTGCCGCCGTCCAGCCAGGTGGCCAACATCAACGAGCTCCTCAAGAACTGCGGCTGCCAGGGCCAGTAGGCCGCTCAGGCCGACGCCCGGGCGAGCTCGGCCAGCGACTTCTCGATGCCTTCGGCGAGCACGCCGAGGTCGGGGACGGCGTCTCGGTCGCCGGTGAGGCCGAAGCCGAGGGCTCCGTCGTAGGAGAGGACGGCGACAACGACAGCGGCGCCAGCGAAGGCGCCGACGTAGGGAAAGGCCTCGAGCATCTTGGCGCCCATGCAGTAGAGCGGCTGCTGCGGTCCGGGCACGTTGGTGACGCCGATGTTGATCGAGCGCTGGAAGGGCATCAGGCGCGCTGCAAGTGAGAACAGGGTGGCCGGCGCGTAGTCGGCCAGCCCGGTGAGGACTTCGGCGCCGACCGCTTGTTGGGTCTCCTTCAGTTGGCGGGTCTGGGCGCTGATGTTGTTGACCCGTGCGGCGGGGTCGACGATCCCGACCGGCAGGTCGACGAGCACGCCCGAGACCTTGTTGCCGAGGGCCATGCGCTGGGAGTCGTCGCGCACCGACACCGGTACGAAGGCCCGCAGTGTGAGCCCGTCGACCGCTTGATCGCGCGCTTCGAGGAAGTGGCGCAGGCCGCCGGCGACGCCCGCCAGCACGACGTCGTTGACCGTGGCGCCGAGCGTGCGCTTGGCGTCCTTGACCGGCGCCAGGTCGGCGCGCACGAACTCGACGCGGCGGTGGGGACCGACGGCGACGTTGAGCGGCGTGCGCGGGGCGAGTGAGCCCATCGTGGCCAGCGTCTGGATGGCCTTGATCGTGCGGTTGGCGAACTGGCGGGGGCCGCGTGCCACAGCGCGTGCCGAGCGCATCATCTCGGCCGGGACCGTGGCCCGTTCGACGATGCTGTCCCGCAGCAGCTGCATCGACGCGGGCGGGGGCTTCGGCGTCCACGTCGGCGCCTTGACGGGCTCGGGGTTGGGCTCGAAGTCGAGGAGCACGGTCGCCACGTCGACGCCGGAGATGCCGTCGACGAGGGCGTGGTGGGTCTTCTGGATGATGGCAACGCGGTCGCCCTCGAGACCTTCGACGAACCACAGCTCCCAGAGCGGACGCCGCCGGTCGAGCACGGTGCTCTGCAGACGCCCCATGAGCGTCTTCAGCTGCTCCTCGTTGCCGGGCTTGGGGAGCGCCGTGAGACGCACGTGGTAGTTGAGGTCGAAGTCGTGGTCGTCGACCCAGACCGGCCGGCCCTGTCCGAAGGGCACGGTCATGATCTTCTTGCGGAAGCGGGGCACGAGGTGGAGGCGACTGGAGATCACCTCTCGGGCGTCCTCCAGGCGGAAGCGGCCCGCGTCGTCGAAGAACGGAGGGCCTTCGAACGTCGCCAGCGAGCCCACGTGCATGGGTTGGGCCTCGCTCTCCAGGTGCAGGAACGACGCGTCGAGCCCCGTCAGCCGGTCGTATTCCACTGTCCCCTCCTCGTTGTTCGAGGTTGCCGCCGGGGTGGAGGTTACGCCACGTGTTCTACGGGTGAGCCCCGAATGACGCCAGCACCTGCGGGGCGTTGGGGAAGACCGCCGCCATCGCGTTGATGAGGTCGGCGGGGCGGGCGATCCGGTACGCGTTGCGGGCCACGTAGATGCGCAGGCCGCAGTCGACGAGGTCGTAGTCGCCGTTGCCGAGTGTGGCGAGGGCCTTGGCGCCCTGGATGTAGACGCCCGAGTTGTAGAAGGGGCGGTTGGTGCCCCAGTAGGTCAGCGGCTCGCCGACGTGGCCGGCGGCCCCGGGCGGGATCGACGCCGTCTTGAAGCCGTTGATCGTGCCCTCGTAGCGGCCTTCGGCGTAGGTCGCCAGGCCCTCGTCGAGCCACGGGTCGCGGCCCTGGTCGTTGCCCACGAGGCTGTAGAACCACTCGTGGCCGAGCTCGTGGCTGGTGGTGCGGCCGATGGTGCTCGGCCCTTGCATCACGAACGTCGGGTACTCGATGCCGCCGCTGAGGCTGGGCGTGATGGCGAGCGTGTAGGTCGACCACGCGTAGGGGCCGAAGCGGGCGCTGTGGGTCTGCAGCACGTTGACGGCTTTGGCCGCGAAGGTCGCGGGGTCGACGCCCGTGCCCGCAGATGCGCCGACGGTGACCGCGACCGGGTCGGGGACATGCGCGGTTGCGGTGGCGATGGCGAAACGTCCCATCGACATGGCGAAGTCGCGCACGGCCGTCGCCGTCCAGTGGCCGGGCTTGCTGGGGTCGGGTACGCCGCTGGCGAGGACGCCCAGGCCGGCCGGGTTGGTCGTCACGGTCACGTCGAAGTCGGCGGTCGGTGCCGTGGACGCCTCGGCAAACTGCGGCGGCGGCGGCTCCGTGTCCCAGCCGACGCCGGACTCCCACGGGAGGATCGGGAAGAACGAACCGAGGCGAACGGCCTCGCCGATGCGCGCCACCCGGTCGTTGACGGCGCCCGGTAGGACGAGCCGCCAGTTCATGGCGATGTCCTGCGGCTGGCCGCTGGGATAGGAGCCGGGGATGACGAGGGTGGTGGCGTTGGCGAAGCTCGTCGGGGCTGGGTTGCCGCCGACGGTGATGTTGCCGACGTCGAGGTGGGCACCGACGCTGGCGAGCGCCGGGCCGTTGGGCCACAGCCGGAAGACGAGCTGGTTGGTGTTCGAGTCCGGGATGAAGCGGACCTTGAGGTCGCCGGAGACCGTGTTCGACGGCAGGTCGACGTTGACGGTCAGCGTGTAGCGAGGGCGGTTGGGATCGGGCGTGGCCCGGGCAGGCACGGCCGGACAGCTCGCTGGGGCGGCGACCGCCGCGCTTGGCGCCGGCGGTGCCGTCGTGGAGGTCGTCGATGTCGACGTCGACGACGTGGACGTCGTGCCCGATTGGCGCACGAGCGCATGGTTCGTCCCGCCGCTACTGCAGGCGGCGGTGATCAGGGCGGCGAGCGATGCGACCAGCACGGCGGAACGCACGGGGCCATGGTGGCGGAAGTACGGTCCCGCTGTGGCGCGGCTGACCCCGACGTGCGTGTGGCGGATCTCTCCGGAGCTCGTCCTGGCCTTGCAGGACCGGTTCGGCGATCCCGTCGACGCCTACGTCAACGGTTCACAGGTCTGGCTGCGCGACGACGGACCGGGCGACATCACCATCGAGTGGCGGCTGCATCCGGTCGCGGGCTACCAGCGCCCTGAGGGCGTCGACACCTACGACGTGTTCACGTCGACCGCGCTGGCGTTGGCGCAAGGCGTCGAGCCGCCGGCGCCGTGCGACCGACTGTGGGACGGCCTCGAAGCGTTCGCCGCCTACGGCGACGAACTCGAACCGGCGACGCTCGGCGCGGCCACGACCGAGGCGCTCGGCATCCACGCCGACGCGTGCGGCGTCGTCGACCACCAGCGCATCGGCGACGAATGGGAGACGAGCGGCCGCACCTCGTCGATCGTCGACGCCCTCCTCGCGCAACTCCACCATTCTCGAGGTGGCTAACCGGCTCACAGACGGCTATCCACCTCGAGAACGGGGTCAGGACGACGGCTGTTCTTCGTCCTCCCGCCACACGGGTTTGCGCGGCGGATCGAACAGCACCTCGACGGGTTCGCCCCGGATGGCCTTGAAGGCGTGGGGCGCCCACTTCTCCCAGCCCGCGAGCGGCTGCGGCAGGTTGTCCTCGTCGAACCAGCCGACATCACGCGTCTCGAGCGGATGGCGCTCGAGCTCGCCTCCAACCATGTCGAGCTGGAAGACCAACGAGTACAACGGCACGCGCGTGAAGCCCATGCGGATGCCGTCGAGCACGGCGATGAGGCGGACGGGCTCGGCGTCGATGCCGGTCTCCTCCTTGACCTCCTTCACCGCCACTTCCACCGCGGAGTAGCCGACGTCGGCCCAGCCCGTCGGGTAGAGCCACACGCCGTAGTCGGCGCGCTGGATGAGAAGGATCTGGCCCTTCTCGTTGCCGACGACGGCGCCGATGGCGACCTTCGGGGTGACGTACCCGGGCACGCCCTCGCCCACGGTCTTCAGCCACTCCTCGACCAGCACCTCGGCGCCCAGCTCGTGGCCGGCGGCGACGCGGATGTCGGCCGCCACCTTCAACACCTCTTCGAAGCGCTCCTGCTCGTACAGGCTCTTCGTGAACCCGAGCCCGGTGCGCGCGATGCCCGACAGCGCCTCGCTCCACCGCAGCAGATCCTGAGCCGAGACGATCTGCGGCGTGCTGTCGGCGCCCGGTTCAGCCACGGCCGCAGGCTATCGACGCCGCAGTTCTCGTTCTGGCGGTCGTGGGCATGGCTATAGCCCGGCTACGACCGCCAGAATGTGATTAAGCGGGTCCTGCCAGGGCGGTCAGCACTGCACGCTGGATCTCTTGGCGGTGGCTGACGTCGACCTTGGCGCCGTTGGCGTCGAGGACGTAGAAGGAGTCGACGACTTCGGCGCCGAGGGTGGCGACTTTGGCGTGGCGGACGTCAAGGTCGAGGGCGGCGAGCGTGTGGGTGATGCGGTACAGGACGGCGATGCCGTCGGGGGCTCGCACTTCGATCAGGGTGGCGCGGGCCGATGCCTCGTTGTCGATGACGACACGCGGGGCGGCGCGGCGGGCGACGGCGGCACGCCGGCTGGCGTAGGTGCGCACCCGCTCGGCCAGCCGGGCCTCGAGCGGCAGACGGCCTTCGATCGCGGCGGCCAGGTCGGCGTCGAGGGCGGCGCGGTCGGGCTCGCGTCCGAACGTCGACTCGGTGCGAAAGGTTTCGACGGCGATGCCGTCGTCGCTCGTCCAGACATCGGCCGCCAGCACGCTGAGCCCGTGGAGGGTGAGCGTTCCCGCCACGTCGGCGAACAAGCCCGCACGGTCACGGGCCGCAACCGCGAGGTGCGGCCACGAGGTCTCGACGTGCACCGCCGCGCCCGCGGCCAGCGCGGCACGGGCGCGGTCTACCACCGGTTCGCGTTCACGGCCCTCGGCGTCGGAGTCCGGCGCCGATCCGCCGTCCGCGAGAGCGGCCGTCGTGCGCGCCACCAGCTCGTGAACGAGCTCCGCCTTCCACGGGCTCCACGCCGTCGAACCGGTCGCCTTGGAGTCGGCCTCGGTCAACGCCTCGAGCAGCTCGAGGGTGGTCTGATCGCCGACGGCGTCGGCCACGGCCGTGATCGTCGCCGGGTCGGAGAGGTCGCGCCGCGTGGCAGCGTCGGCCAGCAGCAGGTGGTAGCGCACGAGCTTCACGAGCACGTCGACGTCGGCCGCGTCGAAGCCCATGCGCGGCGCGATCCGCGACATCAGGGCGACGCCCGCCACGGTGTGATCACCGGGATACCCCTTGCCGAGGTCGTGCAGCCACGCGCCGACCAGCAGCAGATCGGGACGTGACACCTGGCGGGCGAGGGCTGACGCTTCGACCGCGGCCTCGCACAGGTGCCGGTCGACGGTGAAGCGGTGGTAGGCGTTGCGCTGCGGACGGCTGCGTACGGCCGTCCATTCCGGGAGCACCCGGGCCAGCAGGCCGCGCTGATCGAGCACCTCGATCACCGGCACGAGCGCGGGGCCCGCACCGAGGAGGGCGACCAGCGCATGGCGTGCCGCGTCGGGCCACGGGTCACCGGGCGGCGCCGCGCTCGCCGCGAGCGCGCCCACCGCCCCGGTGCTGAGGGGCACCCCGGCGATGGCGGCCGCCGCCGCAGCGCGCAGGATCAGTGACGGATCGCCGGCGGGGTCGGAGTCCGATGTCAGCACGACCTCGCCTTCGCGCATGGCCAGCCCCATCTCGAGCGGACGGTCGCCGCCGGCCCGCCGCCCGCGCGGCCCCGCCAGCCAGGACCGCACCCGCCGCATGCCGTCGTCGGTGTGGAAGGCGATCGTGCGCGCCGCCGACGAGACGCTGCGCATCAAGGCGTCCGCATCCGAATATCCCAAGGCAGCCGCCACCGCATCCTGCTCCTGGAGCAAGAGCCGATCTGTGGCGCGGCCCGCGCGTCGGTGCAGTTCGACGCGCGCGGCCAGCAGCACCTCGTTGGGACCCGCCAGCGCGCCGGCGTCGGGGTCGACAACAGCCACCGCGAGCGCTGCGGCCCGGAGAGCGTGCACGTCGCGCAGCCCGCCCCGGCCCTCCTTGAGGTCCGGCTCCAGCAGGAATGCCACCTCGCCGAACCGCTCAGACCGCTCGTCGACAGCCACCAGCAGTTCGGGCAATGTCCGCTTGGCCCGGCGGCGCCACTGCTCGCGGGCTTTGACCAGCAGCTCGTCGGCCAACGCGGCATCGCCGGCGATGACCCGACCGTCGAGCAGTCCCAGCGCCGCCTTCAGGTCGTCGTCGGCGACAGCCAGCGCCTGCTTCACCGTCCGCACGCTGTGGTCGAGCGAGAGCCCGGAGTCCCAGATCGGATACCAGAGCCGCTCGGCGACCTCCCCCACGTCCTTGCGCCCACCGTGCAGCAGCACGAGGTCGACGTCGCTGTACGGGCACAGCTCGCGCCGGCCCATGCCGCCGACCGCGAGGAGGCAGACGCCGGGCTCGTCGCCCAGCAGCTCGACGAGCCACGCCTCGACCAGCTCCGTGTGCGCCCGGCAGAAGGCGCTCCCGGTCAGCGAACGGTCGGCGAGAAGCGCCTCCCGCCGACCGCTCAGCTCATCCAGCGGGCTTTCAGACCGCGTCGTGGCCCATCTCGCCGGTGCGGATCCGAGTGACGCCATCGAGCGGCATGACCCACACCTTGCCATCGCCGATCTTGCCCGTGCGGGCGGCCTCGGCGATGGCCGCTGCGACACGCTCGGCGTCGCCATCGTCGGCCAAGACGTCCACGCGCACCTTGGGCACGAAGTCGACCGTGTACTCGGCGCCCCGATACACCTCGGTGTGACCTCGTTGGCGTCCGAAGCCCCGCACCTCCGACACCGTCATGCCCTGCACGCCGATGTCGGTGAGCGCCGCCTTGACGTCGTCGAGCTTGAACGGCTTGATGATCGCAGTGACCAGCTTCATCAGATCCTCCCGATCGAACCGAGCTCGCCGAAGGAGTAGGCGGCTTCGGCGTGTTGGGTGAGGTCGAGGCCTTCGAGTTCGTCGTCCGGCGCACAGCGCAGGCCCACGGTGGCGTCCACCACCTTGGCGATGATCCACGACACGACGAAGCTGAAGACGAGCACCGACAGCACGGCGATGAACTGCTCGCCGAGCAGGTGCAGCCCGCCGCCGAAGAACAGGCCGTCACGACCCGCCGGGTTGACCTTGATGTCGGCGAACAGGCCGAGTAGCAGCGAGCCGATGATGCCTCCGACCAGGTGGACGCCGACGACGTCGAGGGCGTCGTCGTAGCCGAAGCGGAACTTCAGCTGGATGGCGAGGAAGCACACGATGCCGGCGATGAACCCGATCCAGATCGGCGACGTCCCGCCGACGAAGCCCGAGCACGGAGTGATGGCGACCAGACCGGCGACGGCGCCCGACGCCGCGCCCAGCGTCGTCGCCTTGCCGTCCTTGATGCGCTCGACGAGCAGCCAGCCGAGCATGGCCGCGGCCGCCGCCATATGCGTGTTCATGAACGCCTGCACGGCCGTGCGGTTGGCCGCCAGCGCCGACCCGGCGTTGAAGCCGAACCATCCGAACCACAGGATGCCCATACCGAGCAGCGTGAACGGAAGGTTGTGTGGTGGCATCGCCTCCCCCGGCCAGCCCCGGCGTCTGCCGAGCACCATCACCGCCGCCAGCGCGGCGATACCGGCGTTGATGTGGACGACGGTGCCGCCCGCGAAGTCGAGGGCTCCCCGCTTGAACAGCCAGCCGCTCGGCGCGAAGACCCAGTGCGCGACCGGCGCGTACACGAGGATCGACCACAGGGCGAGGAACAAGACCCACCCACCGAACTTCATGCGGTCAGCGGTCGCCCCGGTGATCAGCGCCGGCGTGATGATGGCGAACATCATCTGGAAGGCGACGAACGCCAGCGCCGGAATAGCGAGGGTCTCGAAACCCGGCACCGTGCCGCTGAACAGCCCCTTGAGGCCGACGAAGTCGAACCCCCCGATGAGCCCGCCGTGGTCCTTGCCGAACGCCAGGCTGAAGGCGACGAACGCCCACAGCACACTGACCAGTCCCATGCAGAACACGTTCTGCATCAGCATGCCGAGCACGTTCTTGCCCCGGACCATGCCTCCGTAGAAGAAGGCGAGGCCCGGTGTCATGAACAACACCAGGGCCGCCGCCGCCAACACCCACGCGGTATCGCCCGCGTCGATCCTCGTCGCCGCTACCAGCACGCTTGTTCCTCCCGCTTCGCCCGAAAAGCGTCGGGCGGGAAACCTACTGCCGGCTGGTGCGCTCCCGCTGGACCGCGTCCCAGGCCTTGCGGGCCGCCATCAGCACGGGGTCCCACACCGGGGCAAACGGCGGGGCGTAGGAGAGGTCGAGGTGGAGGAACTGCTCGACGGTGAAGCCGGCGGTGAGGGCGGTCGCGAGCACGTCGATGCGCTTGGCCGCGCCCTCCTCGCCGACGATCTGTGCGCCCAGCAATTCGCCGCCCCCGCGCTCGGCCAGGATCTTGACCGTGATCGGCTTGGCCCCCGGGAAGTAGCCGGCGCGCGTCGTGCTGTCGATGTGGCCGACGACGTAGCCGAAGCCGACGTCGGTCGCCTCCCGTTCGCTGAGGCCGGTGCGGGCGATCTCGGTGTCGCAGAGCTTGGTGACGGCCGTCCCGACGACGCCGGGGAACGTGGCGTACCCGCCCCCGACGTTGAGTCCGACGACGCGGCCCTGCTTGTTGGCGACCGTGCCCAAGGCGACGTGCACCTTGCGACGCGACACCAGGTGGAACGACTCGCAGCAGTCGCCCGCCGCCCACACCCCATCCGCGCTGGTGCGCTGCCGGACGTCGACGGCGATGGCGTCGTGGGCGCCGAGCTCGATGCCGGCTTCGGCCGCCAACGTGGAGTTCGGCGCCACGCCCAGACCCAGCACCACGAGATCGGCTTCGATCGGCCCCTCGGCGGTGTGCACGGCCTTGCCGTCGAACCCGTCCACCGCGCTGCCCGTGTGCACGTCGATGCCGTGGCGCTCCATCGCCTTGTGGACGGCGGCGCCCATCTCGGGGTCCATGGTCGCGGCCAGTACCTCGGGCTGACGCTCGACGACGCTGACGTGCGCGCCCCGCTTGACGAAGGCCTCGGCGATCTCCAGGCCGATGTAGCCGGCGCCGACGACGACCACCTTGTCGGCCCCGATCGCCTTGGCGTGCCGCAGGAGGTGGGCGCCGTCGTCCAGGGTCTGCACACCGTGGACCTTCTCGTCGCGAAAGCCGGGCACCGGAGGGCGCCGGGGCGTCGAACCGGTGGCGATGATCAGCTGGTCGAATCCCAGCCGGTAGGTGCGGTTGCCCTCGATGTCATGGACCTCGACTTCTCGAGCGTCGAGGTCGATGGCCGTGACTTCGCTCATCGGTCGGGCATCGATGCCGTTGGCCCGGTGCTGCTCGGGCGTACGCACGACCAGCTCGTCGATGCTGTCGACGTCGCCGCCGATGACGAAGGGGATGCCGCACGCCGAATAGCTCGTCCACGGTCCCTTCTCGAGGGCGATGACCTCGAGATCGGAACGCATCTTCTTGGCCAACGACGCCGCGGTCATCCCGCTCGCATCCCCGCCGATGACGACCACACGCTCCGACGCCACTACTGCAGTCCCCTGTTCCACCACGCGGGATTGGTGCGGGCCTGCTCGGTGGCCCAGGCGAAGTGGTGCTTGGCCGAGGCTCGCAACGGGATGGCATTCAGCACGCCGAGCACGAACCACTTGCGGGCACCCTTCGGCGTCTCGCGCGCGAAGGCGACGACGCTGGCGAGCGCCCACAACCAGAGGATGGCGTTGTAGGCGGGCAGCTGGTCGGCGGACAGGCCTTCGGCCTCGCTCAGCATCGGCAGCCCGGCGCGCGCTTTCCACGGCCAGATCGTGAAGTGCACCGCCATCCCTCCAAGCGCCGTGCCGTTGGCGAAAGCGAGGGGCTTGTCGAAGCGCTCCCCGCCGCGCGCCGCCGCCCAGAACAGGAAGGGCAGGTTGGTGGTCCAGTAGGCGATCGAACCGCCCAAGCCCATGAAGGGCTGGAACACGAGGCCGACGCCGGCGTTCAACTCGTAGCCGTGGTGGGCCGCGGTGCCGGCGGCGGCCAGCGCCGTGAACGGGCGCTTCACCTTCACCGTGCGAGCGCTCTCTCGGCGAGGGCGTCGATGGTGAGCACCTCGAACCCGCCCGTCTGGGCAGCGGCGATGACGCGATCGAAGGCGGCCAGCCGTTCCTCGTCCGCGCCGGTGATGAACCCGTGGCAGATGGTGAGGAACAACCCGCCGTTCTCGCCGACCTTGTCCAGCGCCGTCGTCCACTGGCCTTCGACCTCAGACGCCGGCGGTGGCGGGTCGGCGAGGTAGTGCGCGCCGTCAACACCGTTCCACACGAACGGCACCTGGGCCAGACCCGGCTCGAGCACGTCGCAACGCATGCCATCGCCCAGACTGGCGTCGTAGCGATAGCCCAACGACGCCAGCAGATCGGCGGTGTGCTCGCCGCGCGCGCCACCGGGCGCTCGAAAGCCGCGCGGTGCGGTGCCCGTCGCCGACGCCAGCGCGTCGGTCGCCCGCCGCGCCAGCTTCTCCTCCTCCTCGGCGCCGAGCGCGTCCCACTGCTCGTGGGCCCAGCCGTGCATGCCGACCTCGTGGCCGCGGCGGACGATCTCGGCAACCTGCTCGGGCCGCTCGTCGCCGTGGCGGCCTTCGACGAAGACCGTCGTCGTCAATCCGCGGCGTTCGAACACGTCGAGCAATCTCGTCGTGCCGTCGTCGAGGTGGTCGACGGTGAAGCAGGCGACGGGCTTCGTCTCAGCCACCTGACGGAAGATACGCCTCTCCGGGCGCGACAATTGCACGTGGCCGTTCGCCCCGACTGCCGGCACTACTCCACCCGCACCGTCGCATCCGGTGAGGTGGTCGAGCGCTGCCGCGTCGACGCCAACGAGAAGGTGCCCTTCGCCTGCCCGGAGGGCTGCCTGTTCTTCGAGCCGCGGGCCGTCAGCGACGCCGGCTGGCACCAGGCGCCGAAGCGCGACGAGTAGGGCGCGCCCGCGCCGGCTTGGCGTAGGTCTCGACGCCACGCATCAGGATCTCGAGCCCGAGCTCGAACCGTTCCTCGTCGTCCATCTCGAACATCTCGGCGCCGAGCGCGGTCAGGTGGGGAAAGCGCTCAACGGGCAGTCCTGAGAAATAGCCCTGCAGCATGGCGAACATGTCGTCCCGCTCGTCGCCGTCGACCGGGGGCTGGTCGAGCGCGGACGCGTCGAGGTAGCGGCCCACGAGGTCGCCGATGTAGGCGGCGACGGGTTTGTCGATGCCGGCCGCGATCAGCAGGCCCATCGACCAATCCATCACCGCCAGCATGTTGGGCCCGACGGGGACCCGTCCGAGCGAGAGCCGGGCGGCGTCGTTGTGGGAGCGCAGGATCCCGTACAGCTGGCGAGCGACGTCCTTGAGCTGCTCCTGCCAGCGGGACGGGTCAGGCTCGGGTAGCTCGAGGTCGGCCATGATGCGGTCGTAGACGAGCTCACCCAGCTCGTCCTTGCCCTTGATGTGCCAGTAGAGGGTGGCCGGGCCGGTGCCGAGCTCGTCGGCCAGCCGGCGGATCGTCAGGGCGTCGACACCCTCGGCGTCGAGCACCTTGATGGCGGCGTCGATGATGGCGTCGCGCGACAGCGGCTGCTTCGTGCGCGTGCCGCTCTTCGCCGGGCGCCACCAGGGCGGTTCGACCGGCGCCGGTGTGTCGTTCGTCTCATCCACGGCTGATCGCTTGACTCGATCACTGTACCTGTATAGAACACTGTTCGATACTACTCGAACATTGATCGAGAACAAGGAGTTCCCATGCCGCCTCTCATCGAAGCCCGAGGCCTCACGAAGCGATTCGGCAAGCAGGAGGCGCTCGCCGGGCTGGACCTCGTGGTCGAGCCCGGGCAGGTTGTCGGCCTGCTCGGCCCCAACGGCGCCGGCAAGACCACCTTCGTGCACAGCGTCGCCACCCTGCTGCGGCCCGACGCCGGCACCCTGCGCGTCGCCGGCTACGACGTCGCCGCCGACGGCCGTGAGGTGCGGCGCCTGATCGGGCTCGCCGGCCAGTACGCCGCCGTCGAAGAGGCCATGACCGGCCGGGAGAACCTGGAGATGGTCGCCCGCCTCTACGGGACGACCGGCGCCCAGGCCCGAGCCGCGGCCGCCGCCGTGCTCGACGACCTCGGCCTCACCGACGCCGCCGACCGCCTGGTGCGGACGTACTCGGGCGGCATGCGCCGCCGGCTCGACCTCGGCGCCAGCCTCGTCGGCGCGCCCCGGTTGCTGCTGCTCGACGAGCCGACCACCGGCCTCGACCCCGCGAGCCGCATCCAGCTGTGGGACACCATCCGGGCGCTCGCCGCCAGTGGTACCGACGTCCTGCTGACGACCCAGTACCTCGACGAGGCCGACAACCTGGCCAGCCGCATCGTGATCATCGACCACGGCCGGGTCGTCGCCGACGGGACCGCCGACGAGCTCAAGGCCCGAGCGGGCCACGACGTCGTCGAGGTCCACGCACGCGACGACCAGGAGCTGTCGAGCGCAGCGCGTGTGCTCGACGGTCTCGGCGTGGCCGAACCCAACGTCGACCGCTCCACCCGCCGACTGTCGGTCGCGGTCGACGCCGGCTCCCACAGCCTCATGCAGGCCGTGCGCTTGCTGGACGACAGCGGCGTCGCCGTCGACGACATCGCGTTGCGCCGCCCGACCCTCGACGAGGTCTTCCTCGCCCTCACCGGAACGCCGATCGCAGCCTGAAAGAAGGAAACCGATGACTGCCACCGCCACCACCATCGCCAGACCACCCACCGCCCCGACTTCCGATCGAGGCGCGGGCTTTCTCGCCGCCACGACTGCCGTCGCCGAGCGGACGGTCCGCAAGTTCCTGCGCACGCCCCAACTGGTCGTCGTGGGCTCGATCCAAGGGGCCATGTTCCTGTTGATCTTCCGCTACGTCTTCGGCGGCGCCATCTCGACCAGCGGCCTGAGCTACGTCGACTTCCTCGTGCCCGGCTTCGTCATGACCGGCGTGCTGTTCTCCGGCACCGGCGCGGCCGCAGGCGTGGCCGAGGACGTCGAAGGTGGCTTCCTCAACCGTCTGCGCAGCCTGCCGGTTCCCCGCCTGTCGGTCGTCGCCGGCCGGGTCACGGCCGACACCGCGCTCGTCGTCTGGGGTCTGGCGGTGATGACGCTCGTGGGCTTCGTCGTCGGCTTCCGCGTGCACACCGACTCGGCGTCGGCCCTGCTCGCCTTCGGGTTGTGCATCGTGTTCGGCTTCGCCTTCACGTGGATGTTCACCACGATCGGCCTGTACGCCGGCAGCGCGCAGGCCGCTCAGGGCATGTCGCTGCTCGTCTTCCCGCTGTCGTTCGTCTCGAGTGCCTACGTCCCGCTGCACTCGATGCCGGGGTGGATGCAGGCCTTCGCCAGCCACCAGCCGGTGACGGTGATGGTCGACGCCGTGCGTGCGCTCACCGTGGGCACCACCGCCGCCGGGTTGTCGCACAGCACCGGGCACTACGTCGTCGCCTCGCTGCTCTGGTCCGCGGTGATCGTCGCCGTGTTCGCCCCCATCGCCATCGCCCGCTACAGCCGGGGGTAACTGGGAAGATGGCGTCGTGGCCATGCGGCGGGCGAGGCGGGGACCACCCCGGCAGTACAAGCGGGTCGGCAAGGACCTGGAGTTCGCCCGCTTCGCCAACCTGAGCGACGCCGTCTTCGCGATCGCCATGACGCTGCTCGTGGTGACGGTCGGCGAGCCGACGGTCAGCGCGGCGCGCATCAGCTCCGAGCTCAAAGGCCTGCTCCCGCAGATCTTCGCCTTCTTCCTGACGTTCGCCGTCATCAGCCGCTACTGGCTTGCCCACCACGAGTTTGTCTCGTTCCTGACCGGCGTCAACGAACGACTGCAACGATCGAACCTCGTCTACCTCGCCCTCGTGGCGTTCCTGCCGTTCACCACCGGGCTGTTGGGCGACTACAACGCCGTCCCTCTCGTCGTCACCGTCTACGCCCTGAACGTGGCGGTCATCAGTTCGATGGAGACCGTGATGTTCGTCGTCGCCCACAGGACCGGGCTGGTCGAGCGGCCCCTCCCGCCCGACGTCTACCGCTACGCGGTCATCGAGTCACTGGTGCCCGTTGCCGTCTTCCTGCTGAGCATTCCGCTCGCCTACGTGCACCACTACCTCGCCTACGGGTGCTGGGCCTCGCTGCTCATCATCGAGCCGGTCATGAGCCGCTTCCGGCCCGCCGACTCCAAGCCGTACTTGCCCTAGGCGAGCGCGGCGGCGACGTCGGCGAAGAAGTCCGAGCGCTTGAGCACACGATCGCAGCCCGCCTCCTCCGCGGCCGCGATCACGTCGCGCATGGTGTGCCGGCAAAACCCGACGGTGCGGGCGTGGACACGCGGGATGACGTCGAGCGCGCCAGGGCGGGTGAGGTCGAGCACGACGAGGTCGGCGTCGACCGTCGCCAGGTCGGCGGCCCGCACGACGAACGTGGCGCCGGGCGCGGCGGCCGCGACCTTGGAGCGGTCCATGAGATCGGGAACGTACGCAGCGACCTTCACGCCTTCATTCCTTCCCCACCTTCCCCACTTTGTGGCGCTGCAAGTGCTCGAAGGCCTTCGCCGCGCCCCACGTCATGCCCACGTCGGTGAGCGACGGGTCGACGTCGGCGAACGTCGCTGGCGCCAGGTCGTAGACGTCGTCGGGGAACAGGCGCGCCTGCTGCTCGTCACGGGCGATGGGCGGCACGCCAGCGGCTTCGAGCACGGCTGTCGGATACCGGACTGCGCCGCGCAGCAGCGACAGCGGCGTCGTGTGCTGGTCGTCGATGTCGGCGGCGAGAAGGGTCCGCACTTGAGGACCGACCTCGGCGACCGCTGTGCGCCCCGCCGACGCGGCGGCCTCCCGCACCGACGGGTCGACCTCGCCCTTCCATGCCGTCATCACGCGCTCCACCGTGCGCTCGACCCACCGCGGCAGCGCCGCCTCGATGGCGTCGGCGAGTGCGGCGGCGTGCTCCTCCACGCGCGGGCATCCTAAGAGCGTGCGCATCCGTGCCCTCTCGGTCTTCGAGGGCGTCGTCTATCACTGCTACGCGGTCGACACCGCCAACCCGTGCGTGCCGACGCTCGAGGTCGACGCCATCACGCGCGAGGGCGACGTCGACCAGGGCCCCCTGCTCGTGACGGCCGCTGACTACTTCAGGATGGTGGGGGCGGAGGCGGCGGAGGCGTGCCTGGAGGAGCTGCGGCGGCGGGGGCGGCTGGTGGAGCACCAGGGGGTGACCCACCTCCGGTTCCCGACGTGGACGCCGGTGCCGGAGGAGGAGTAGCGGAGGGCTGGTCGTCCCAGCGCACGGCCAGCACATGGCGCGGCTGGGTCAGACCTCGCAGCTCCTTGAGCCCGCGGTCCTCGAACCGCAGCTGTCCGCCGAGGTAGTCGGCGACCGGTTCGGTGACCAGGATCTCGCCGGGCTTGGTCTCGGCCGTCACCCGCGCCGCCACATTGACGACGCGGCCGACGAGGTCACCGTCGTCCTCCACGGCCTCGCCGGCGTGGATGCCGATGCGCACCTGAATCGGGAAGTGGGTGTCCTCGCGCGTCTGGGCGATCTCCTTCTGCACCTCGACCGCGCACAACACTGCCTCCGCAGGTGTCGGAAAGCGACCAAGGCAACCGTCTCCCTGCGTGCCGACGACCTCGCCGCTGTGGGCGACGAACAGGTTGCGGACGAGCTCCCGGTGGCTGGAGAGGATGCGGCTCCATTCGTCGTCACCGAGGTCTTCGGTGAGCCCGGTGGAGTTGGCGATGTCGGTGAACATCACCGTCACCCACTTGCGCTCCGGTCCCGACGGCTTGGTCGGCGCGGCAGGCGCAGTCGCCGACACCCGTTGGGCGCGCTGCTCGCGCCGGGCGGCCTTCGCGGCATGGGCCTGCCGGTGCATCTCATGGGCGGCGCGCCGGGCTTCACGCGCCATCGCCCGCCGGCGGCGCCGGGCCTTGCCGCCGAACAAGCCAACGGCCAGCACGACCCCCAAGTGGATGACGAGCACGGTGGCGCAGGCCAGGATCACCCACACCGGCCAGAACTCGTAGGTCTGCCAGGTCGACGGGTCCTGGGCGACCTTGGTCAGCTGGCTGACGCTGCCCTCCGTGAGCAGCCAGACGGCGACGCAGACACCCGACGCCGCGGCGCAGCAAAAGAGGTCAATGACGAAGCCGACGATGGCGAAAGCCTACGACTCGACGACGTCGCCGAGCCTGTCCACCTGGACGCCCGCCGTCTCGAGCCAGCCGATGGCGCGCTCGACGGCGTCGTCCTCTCCGCCGATCTCGCACACGATCCAGCCGAAGTGCTCCTCGACGTTGGCCCGCCGGATGTTGGGCATGACGTCGAACTCCCGGACCATGCGCGCCAGCAGCGGCTGGCGCACCAGGTTCTCGGGGAACGTGAGCTTCACGCGCACGCTGGTCATGGGAGATCTCCATTCAGGTTCCCCGAGCGGAACCCCTCGAGGTCGAGGGTCACGTACCGATAGCCGGCGCTCTTTACGGCGGCGACGATGTCCTGCCGGCGATCGACGGCCCGACCCAGCTCGTCCACGTCGAGTTCGAGACGGGCGACGTCGCCGTAGTGGCGCACGCGCAGCTGCCGGAATCCGAGGGCGCGCAAGGCGGCCTCCGCCTTTCCGACGCGATCCAAGACCGCGAACGTCACCGGCGTCCCGTACGGGACGCGCGAGGCCAGACACGCGGCCGCCGGCTTGTCCCACGTGCGCAGACCCAGGTCCTTGGACGCGCTCCGAACGTCGGCCTTGGTGAACCCGGCGTCGACCAGTGGGAACGCCGCGCCCCGTTCGGTGGCCGCCTGCTGCCCGGGGCGGTGGTCGCCGAGGTCGTCGACGTTGGTGCCGAGCACGACGGTGGCGCCTTCCTGCAGCGCGAGCGGCCCGACGACGTCCATGAGCTCGGCCTTGCAGTGGTAGCAGCGGTCGCCGTCGTTGGCGACGTAAGCGGCGCGCTCGAGCTCGTGGGTCTCGACGCCCTGCCAGCGCAGCCCCCACTCGCGCGCCAGGGACTCGCAGTCATCGCGCTCTCCACCCGCAAGCGAGGGGGACACGGCCGTCACGGCCAGCGCCCGCTGCGGACCCAGCACGTCGTTGGCCACCCACGCCAGGAAGGCCGAGTCGGCACCGCCGCTGAAGGCGACGACGACGCGATCCAATTCCGTCAGCCGGCTGCGCAACAGCGCCAGGTCACCCATCGACGACTTCCAGACGGATGCGCTTGTTGCCCTTGCCCTTGGACTCGGTCTTGACGACGCGGATGCGGCCGACCTCCGACGTCGACGCCACGTGGGTGCCGCCGTCGGCCTGCTTGTCGAGGCCGACGATGTCGACGACGCGGATCTCGCGCACCGACTCGGGGATGAGGTTGACCTTCGTACGGATGAGGTCCTCGTCGGCCACCGCCGTGTCGCGCGGCAGGAACGACACCTCGATGGCGCGGTCGGCGGCCAGTTCAGCGTTGACCAGCTCTTCGACGCGCGGCCCGAAGCCCTCCGGGAGAGGATCGAACTCGAAGTCCATGCGCGCCGACAGCGGTTCCATGTTGCCGCCGGTCACCGCCTTGCCCCACTCGTTCCAGATCACACCGCACAACACGTGCAGGGCGGTGTGGGTCCGCATCAGCGCGTGGCGGCGCTCCCAGTCGACCTCGCCGGTGACCTCCTCGCCGACCTCGGGCAGCACCCCGCCTTCCGAGAGCGTGTGCCAGACGGTGTCACCCTCCTTGCGCACGTCGACGACCGACCGTCCACCGAGCGTGCCGTTGTCGTGGGGCTGACCGCCGCCGGTGGGATAGAAGGCCGTCTGGTCAAGTGCCGCACGGGAGCCGTCAGCGTCGACGTCGGTGACGCGCGCCGTGAACGAACGCAGGTAGGCGTCGGTCAGGTAGAGCAGCTCGGTGGCCATGCGGTTGTGATTCTGCCGCGTCGGCCGTCAGCGGGCCGTCAGGCGGCGGCGCGCCAGGCCGGATAACCGCCGAGCAGGTCGGCGACGTCGCCGAAGCCGTGCGCCCGCAGCAGGGAGGCGGCGATCGACGAGCGCACGCCGCTCTGGCAGTAGACGACGGTCGGCCGGGCCGGATCGAGGTCGCCGAGGTGGTCGAGCAGCGTCGGCAACGGGATCGACGTGCTGCCGTCGATCACGCCGCCCTCCAGCTCGCCGGGATTGCGGACGTCGACCACCTGCAGGTCGAGCGCATCGCTCTTCCAGCTCGCCAGGTCGTTGGCCGTGAGGCGCTGGCCGACGTCAGCCAGGTCCTCGTGCTCGGCGAGGACGGCCTCGACGTCGGTGACGGCGCCCAGCACGCGATCGAAGCCGATGCGCGCGAAGCGCACCTTGGACTCGATCTCCCGTCCGGCATCGGCGACGAGGACGATCGACTGTCCGGGGCGCACGACGTCGCCTGCGAACTCGGCGAATCGGCCGTCGAGGGGGACGTTGATCGACCCACGCACGTGGCCCGACGCGAACACCTCCGGCGCCCGGCCGTCGACCACGACGGCGCCGTCGGCCCGAGCGCGTTCGAGGTCGTCGGCGCCGAGCTCGGCCGGTCGGTCGCGGTCGTCGAGGAGTTCGTGGGCGTGGCGGTTGGCGTCGGCCGCGAACGGGAAGTACAGCGGCGCCACCGGCTGGCCCTCGGTCACGACGGCGACGAACTCGTCCTCAGACATCGGCCGCAGCGCGTAGTTCGTCTGCCGCTGCTCACCGATCGTCGACGACGTAGCGGCCGACATGTTCTTGCCGCACGCCGATCCGGCGCCGTGCGCGGGAAAGACGCGCACGTCGTCGGGAAGCGCCAGCAGCTTGTCGTGCAGCGACCGGTAGAGGTGACGGGCGAGCGTGTCGCCATCCCATCCGACCGACGACAACAGATCGGGCCGGCCGACGTCGCCGACGAACAGGGTATCGCCGGTCAGGACGCCCCACGGCTCGTCGCCGTCGTAGACGACGATGGAGATCGCCTCCGGTGTGTGGCCGGGCGTGGTCAGCACCTCCAGCGTGACGTCGCCGAGGGGCAGGCGCTGCCCGTCGGCGAGGGTCTCGATGGCGAAGTCGGCCGTCGCCCCTTCGCCGTAGGAGATGACCGAACCCGTCGCGTCCTGAAGCTCAAGGTGGCCGGAGAGAAAGTCGGCGTGGAAGTGGGTCTCGATGACGCGCTCGATGCGGAGGCCGTGGCGCTCGGCGTCCTCGAGGTACTGCGAGACGTCTCGCTGGGGATCGACGACGACCGCCCGGCCTGTCCGCTCGTCACCGACGAGGTAGCTGAACAGCGACAGACATGGCAGCTGGTACTGCTGGAAGATCATGGCCCCGCCACGAGGGTAGGTCTGGCGGACCCCGTTTGTGCCATGCTTCCCGCCCAAATCGGGGCGAACGGCGAAAGGAACGGCGGAATATGCGGCGGCGGAAGAGCAGGTTCGGCGCGGCGCTGGTGGCGATCGCCGCCGGGTCGGTGTTGCTGGCGGCGTGCGGCGGCAGCAGCAGCAAGAAGAGCGCGAACACCGGCACCGGCAAGACGGTGACAATCGGCTTCGTCGGAGCCAAGACGGGCGACAACGCCAACCTCGGCATCAACATCCGAGACGGGATCAAGGTCGCCATCGACGAGGAGAACGCCAAGAAGGACGGCACGACCATCGTCCTGAAGGAATTCGACACCGCGGGCGATCCGGCGCAGGCACAGACGATCGCCCCGCAGTTCATCCAGGACCAGAGCATCGTGGCGACCGTCGGACCGGCCTTCTCCGGTGAGACCAAGGCCCTCATCCCGCTCTACCAGGACGCGGGGCTCGCCTTCATCAGCCCGTCGGCGACCAACGTGAAGCTCCCCGACGTCGTCCCCCACGAGTCGGTCTTCCACCGCGACATCGCCGACGACGCGCTCCAGGCCAACGGCATCGCCACCTATCTGGCCCAGACCGTGAAGCCCAAGAGCGTGGCCTACGTCAACGACAACAGTGAGTACGGCAAGGGTCTGGCCGACCAGGTGCAGAAGCTGTCGACCGACAAGGGCATCAAGCTGGCGACGACGCAGGTCGTCGACCCCAAGGCCCAGGACTTCTCAGCCACGGTCACGGCCGTGAAGTCGAGCGGCGCCGACGTCGTCTTCTACGGCGGCTACTACGCGGAGGCTGGTCGGCTGCGCAAGCAGCTGGTGGACGCCGGCGTGAAGGGCACGTTCATCAGTGGCGACGGCTCCCTCGACCCCGGGTTCATCACCGCGGCCGGCACGGCCGACGCGGAGGGCGCCTTCCTGACCTGTCCGTGCAACCTGGCCTTCTCGACGTCGACCGGTCCGCTGAAGACCTTCTACGACAACTTCAAGAAGGAGATCGGCAAGGAGCCGGGCCTCTACTCCCCCGAGGCGTACGACGCGGCCAAGATCCTCATCCAGGGCATCAAGGCCGGCAACGACACGCGGGCCAAGCTGGCGAATTACATCAGCCACGACCTCGGCACGTACCAAGGCGTTTCCAAGACGATCTCGTTCGAGCCCAACGGCAACATCAAGTCGACGCAGTTCTTCGTCTTCGATGTGAAGGACGGCAAGATCGCCCCAGGCCAGACGGTGACGGCGCAGACCACACCGACGACCGCGCCGACTGCGGCCAGTTCGACAACGGCGCCAACGTCTACAACCGTGGCGAGTTCGACGACCACGACCGCGGCGAGTGCCACAACGTCGACGTCCTGAGCGACGACGGCCACGACCGAGTGAGACGACGGGGGGCGCGAGCAAGCGCCCCCCGTCCGTCGCGTAGGAGCTAGCGATCAACGCCTGCTTCAGCTGCCTGACCCACAACTTCGGGGCCCTCACCCTGGACGGCCTCACGCTCGGTGCGATCTACGCGCTGATCGCCCTGGGTTACACGCTGGTCTACGGCGTGCTGAAGCTCATCAACTTCGCCCACTCCGAAGTCTTCATGATCGGGGTGTTCAGCAGCCTGTTCGCCATGCACGCGCTCGGCATTCACGAAGGCGACCCGACCAAGACCGGCTTCACGCTGTTCGCCGTGCTCGCCATCGCCACCCTCGCCGGGATGCTCGGCAGCGGCACCATCGCCGTCGCCATGGAGCGCATCGCCTACCGCCCGCTGCGGCGCCGGAACGCACCTCGCCTGGCCGCCCTGATCACCGCCATCGGCATCTCGTTCTTCCTCCAGGAGTTCTTCGCCATCCGCTACGGCCGCAACCAGCTCGGCGTGCCGCGCGTGCTCGAGAAGCAGACGCTGTTCACCCTCGGCGGCGCAGAGGTGCGCAGCGACAAGCTCCTCGTGATCGTCGCCGCCCTGGTGCTGATGTTCGTCCTCGACCGCTTCGTCAACGGCTCCAAGCTGGGCCGGGGCATCCGGGCCGTTGCCCAGGATCCGGAGACGGCGTCGTTGATGGGCGTAAACATCGACCGGGTCGTCGTCGTGACCTTCCTTCTCGGTGGACTGCTGGCCGGTGCCGCCGGTGCCCTTTACGCCGTCTTCTTCGAGTCGGCGCGCTACAACATCGGCTTCCTGCCGGGCATCAAGGCGTTCACCGCCGCCGTCCTCGGTGGCATCGGCAACATCAGAGGCGCGCTCGTCGGCGGGCTGTTACTCGGCCTGCTCGAGAACTACGGGTCGGCCGTTCTCGGCGTGCAGTGGAAGGACGTGTTCGCCTTCACCGTGCTCGTCCTGGTGCTGATGTTCAGGCCCACCGGGTTGTTGGGCGAGGCGTTGGAGAGGGCGCGGGCGTGAGCCGAAAGCTTCCTCGACTTCGGCTGCGTACGGGGCCGACCGACGCCATCGCCGCGTGGTGGGCGGGGCTGCCGCGCTGGGGCAAGGCGGTGGTGGTGGTCGCCGCTCTCGTCCTCGCCATCTTCATTCCCCAGCACATCGCCCCCAAGTGGCAGAGCGTGCTGTTCTTCCCGGTCGGCATCTTCGTGCTGCTCGCCCTCGGTCTGAACATCGTCGTCGGCTTCGCCGGTCTGCTCGACCTGGGCTACGTCGCCTTCTATGCCGTCGGTGCCTACACCGCTGCGGTGTTCACCACCACGTTGCACACGTCCGCGTGGGCGGCGCTGCCGTTCGCCGTGCTGTTCGCGGTGATCGCCGGCGTGCTCCTCGGCGCCCCGACGCTGCGCCTGCGCGGCGACTACCTGGCGATCGTCACGCTGGGCTTCGGGGAGATCGTGCGCATCGTCGCCCAGAACACGAACTTCCTGGGAGCGACCCGCGGCATCAGCGGCATCTCCCACCCCGAATCGTTCGGCAACGTGAAGTTCAAGTTCGACTCGCTGCCCTACTACTACCTCGTACTCGCGGCGATCGTGATCGCGATCGTGGCGACCATCCGCCTGTCGCGCTCGCGGGTGGGACGGTCCTGGGCCGCGGTGCGCGAGGACGAGGACGCGGCCGAGGCCATGGGCGTGCCCACGTTCAAGATGAAGCTGTGGGCGTTCGCCGTCGGCGCGTCGACGGGCGGACTGGCGGGCTGGCTGTACGCCACCAAGGTCGGGTTCATCAATCCCGACGGCTTTCCGTTCATCCTGTCGGTGCTGATCCTGTCGGCCGTCGTGCTGGGCGGCATGGGGTCCATCCCCGGTGTGATCGCCGGCGCCTTCGCAGTCGCCTTCGTCCCCGAGTACTTGCGCAACGCCGCCGCCGGCCCCCACGTCGCCCACTTCCTCAACTTCTTCACCGGCGGCCACGTCGACGACATCGCCGAGTACCGGGTGATGCTGTTCGGCGCCGCCCTCGTGGTGATGATGATCTTCCGACCACAGGGCCTTTTGCCGAGTCGCCAGCGCGCCGCCGAATTGGCCGAGCCGAGTGAAGAAGAACGCCTGGGCGGCGAGCCCGAACCGCCCGACGTCGGCGCGGACGCCAGCGCGGACTCCCAAGACCTCTCCAAGTCTGCAATTGGCGGCCGCGAACAGGCACAAGGAGAACAAACTCACGAACTTGGAGAGGTTTTGGGGGGAGTCGGGGCCGGGGCCGGCGCTGCTGACGTGGTGCTGGAGCTGGACAAGCTGACGATGGCGTTCGGCGGTCTCACCGCTCTGCGCGAGGTGTCCGTCGAGGTCCGGCGCGGCCAGATCTTCGGCATCATCGGTCCCAACGGCGCCGGCAAGACGACGCTCTTCAACTGCGTCACCGGCGTGTTCCACCCCACTGAGGGCGACATCCGCTTGAACGGCCAGTCGATCGTCGGCAAGGCGCCCCACCGCATCACCGAGGCCGGCGTCGCCCGTACCTTCCAGAACATCCGCCTGTTCCCCAACGTGACCGCGCTCGAGAACGTCGTCGTCGGCACCGACGCCCGCCACCGCACGAGCGTCCCGGGCGCGCTGCTCGGCGCACCTCGGCACCGCCGCGAGGAACGCCAGGGCCGGGAGGACGCCCAGCGCCTGCTCGACTACGTCGGCATCGGCCGTCGGGCCGGCGAGCTGGCCCGCAACCTTCCGTACGGCGACCAGCGCCGGCTGGAGATCGCACGGGCCATCGCCACCGGCCCAAGCGTCTTGTTGTTGGACGAGCCGGCGGCGGGGATGAACCCGTCGGAGAAGCTGGCGCTCACCGAGCTCATCCGCAAGATCCGCGACGGCGGGCTGACCGTCGTCCTCATCGAGCACGACGTCGGCCTGGTCATGGGCGTCTGCGACCGCGTCGCCGTGATCGACTTCGGTCAGAAGATCGCCGACGGGCTTCCCGCCGACGTGCAGCAAGACCCACGTGTGATCGAGGCGTATCTCGGGGTGGCGACGGATGCTCCTTGAGCTCGAGGACGTCCACGTCCACTACGGCAAGGTCGAGGCCCTCAAGGGGATCTCGCTGACCGTTGACGACGGCGAGATCGTCACCCTCATCGGCGGCAACGGCGCCGGGAAGTCGACGACGCTGAAGACGATCTCGGGCCTGCGCCCGGTCACGGCCGGCGCCATCAAGTTCAAGGGCGAATCGATCGTCGGCCTCCCCGCTCATCGATTGGTCGAGCTCGGCATCTCCCAGGCGCCAGAGGGTCGCGGCATCTTCCCGGGCATGAGCGTCGTCGAGAACCTGGAGATGGGCGCCTACGCGCGCTCAGGGGGACGGACGGCCCTGGCCGACGACTTCGACCGCGTCTTCCAGCTGTTCCCGCGGCTGAAGGAGCGCAGCAAGCAGCCGGGCGGCACGCTGTCGGGGGGCGAGCAGCAGATGCTGGCCATCGGCCGCGCTCTGATGGCGCGGCCCACCGTGCTGCTGCTCGACGAGCCGTCGATGGGCCTGGCCCCCATGCTCGTTGCCCAGGTGTTCAAGACGATCACCGAGATCAACCAGCAGGGCACGACCATTCTCCTAGTCGAGCAGAACGCGGCCCAGGCCCTGCAGCGGGCCCACCGCGCCTACGTGTTGGAGACCGGCCACATCGTCAAGTCCGACGACGCCCGCGTCCTCTTGGAGGACGACTCCGTGCGCGCCGCCTACCTCGGCGGCGACGTCAGCGGTCCCGCTGCCCCGTCGGCGTAAGTTCGTCGCCATGGCGGATGCTGCAGCCGTCGCGTCGATCGTCTCTGCCGGCGGCACCCTCGTGTTGGCCGTCGCCACGTTCGCCGCCGTGCGTTCTGCGAACACCGCGGCGCGCACCGCCGAGCGTTCGCTGATGGCTGGGCTGCGGCCGTTGCTGATCGCGTCGCGCACCACCGACCCGCCGATGAAACTGGTGTGGTCCGACAGCCACTTCATCCGCCTCGACGGTGGCCGCGCCTACGTCAACAAGACCGACGACGTGATCTACCTCGCGCTGGCGTTGCGCAACGCCGGAACGGGAATGGCGATCGTCCACGGGTGGGACCCGCGCGAAGACGTGTTCGATTCGCCCGACCACCACGACCTCCCTGCGTTCCGCCGCCAAGGCATGGACATCTACATCCCCAGCGGTGAGCCGGGTTATTGGGAAGCCGCCATCCGCGAGCTCGACGACCCCACGTGCCGATGGCTCGGGCCGGCCATCGACGCTCGGCGCTCCTTCGCCATCGACCTCCTGTACGGCGATCAGGAGGGCGGGCAACGAGTCGTCAGCCGGTTCATCGTGATCCCCGCCGGCGACGAGAACTGGTACACCCAGAGCGGCCGCCATTGGAACATCGACCGCCCCGACCCACGGTGAGCGCGGCGGTCGTGCCTACGTCAGGCCGACGCGGTCGAGCACTTCTTCCGGCAGGCCGATGAGGCCGGTGATGAACGAGCCGAACTCGGCGTAGACGGCGGAGCCCTCGTCGAAGCGCATGCGGTAGACGCACTCCTTGAGGTCGACGGGGTCGGTGGCGAAGAGGGTGACGCCCCACTCCCAGTCGTCGAGGCCGACCGAGCCGGTGATCAGCTGCAGGATCTTGCCCGCGAACTCGCGGCCGACCTTGCCGTGGCCGAACATGAGCTCCTTGCGCTGCTCGAACGGCAGCGTGAACCAGTTGGCGCCCGCCTCCCGCTTCTTCGACATCGGATAGAAGCAGATGGCCTTCTTGTCGGGCGGCGGCAAGTGCGGGTGCAGCCGAGCCTCGAGAATCTCCTCGGGCATGCCCTTCGAGTACTCGCTCACTTCGGTGAGCGAGACGTAGGAGTCGGCGAAGTCGAGGCCGGCCCTGCGCAGCTCGGTCTGGAACTGCTGCAGACGCCAAAGGTTGGGGCCGACGACCATGAACCCGACGTCGGCCTTGTGGCCGAGGACGGCGAAGGGGATGACCTGATGGTCGTCCTCCTGGCACGACTTGATCGCCGCCAGCACGGCCTGGCGGTCGGCGTCGTGGCCCACGATGCAGAACAGGTGCAGGCAGCCCCAGCCTTCGGAGGGAGTAACAGGTTCAACCATCGAGCCGAGCCTATGGCCACCGCAGTGTTTGCGCGATCCGTCGTTCATGCGACGACGGATCGCGCAAACACCTCCACAGCTAGGGCTTCGTGGCCTCGATCAAGAAGCGGGTGGCGAAGTCGACGAAGGCGCCCTCGCGCGTGATGTGGTCGTGCATCGCTCGTAGACGATCCGCGAACCGCTCGACGGTGAAGCCCGGGACGATCCACACCACCAGGCGCAGGAAGTACACCACGGCGCCGACGTCGAAGAACTCGGTGCGCAGGCGCTCGCTGCGCAGCTCGGTGACGGTGAGGCCCGCGTGTTCGGCGGCGACGCGGGCAGTGTCGGGGTGACGACTCGAGTCGTCAGGTAGCGGCCCGAGGAAGAACTCGCTCAGCCGCCGAAGGCTGTGCGCTCCGACCTGCTGCGACAGAAAGGTGCCGCCCGGCGCCAGCACGCGGGCAATCTCGGACCACCACACCTCCACCGGATGCCGGCTGGTCACCAGGTCGAAGGCGCCGTCGACGAACGGCACGGCCTTGCGGCTGTCGTCGGTCGCCACCACCCACGCGCCCCGTGGTCGCAGCCGGCGGGCCGCGACCGCGACATTGGGCTCGTAGCCCTCGCTGGCGACGAGCAGAGGCGGCAACTGCGGCAGCCCCGCGAGGAGCTCACCGCCGCCGGACTGCAGGTCCAGCATGCGCGCGGCGTGCGGCGCCCGGTTGGCCACGCGCTCGGCGTAGCGCCAGCTCGGCCGCTCCTCGGTGGCGCGCCCGTCGAGCCAGCTGAAGTCCCATCCTTCGATCGGCGGAGCGTCGGCCTGGGCGACCAGTTCCTCGAACCCGTCTGTCACCGCTGGAGCGGCGTGCTGCGAGGCAGCACCTTTCGGTAAGCGATCCGCCACCCCTGCGGTTCACGGCGCACCACGTCTTCGTACACCACCGAGCCAACCGATCCGTCCGCTTGGACGCCGAGGCCCTTGGAGGACACCTTGACCTCGTCCCCGCTGGCGTCGGTGATCAGGATGTTCGTTACGTGGTGAGCGACCGGGTTCCGGTCGCCCAGCGCCAGCGCGGCGTCACGGATGGCGTCGGCGCCGGTCAGCGTCCCGTACCCGAGAGATTCGAGGTCGTAGACCACGTCGGCGCTGAAGAGCTCGTCGAGACGGTCGAGCTGGCCGGAGTCCACCAGGTGTCCGTGGAGGACGATCAAGTCCGTGATCGCCACCCGGTCGTCGGCCGTCAGGTTCATACGCAGAAAGGTGTAACACCTAAGAAGGGGTATAGAACGTTACATGGTGGATCCGGGACGCTTCGACGATCTGCCGCCGAGCGCGGCGTGGGCCCACGAGGGAGCCCGAGCCGGTTTCGAGACGGTGTTCATGCGCGCCGGGGCCGGCGGCTACGGATTCTCCGGCCACACCGCGGCGGTGGAGGACGGGCGGCCGTGGGCCGTCCGCTACGAGATCGGCGTCGACGCGCTGTGGCGGACGCGGACGGCGGACGTGTGGCTGTGGAACGCGGACCGCGCCTCTCGGGTCTCCCTTCGCCACGACGGCGCCGGGCGCTGGACCGTCAACGGCGCCCCCGCAGCCCACCTCGACGGCTGCATGGACGTCGACCTCGAGTCGTCGGCGTGCACGAACACCCTTCCCGTGCACCGCCTCGCCCAGTTCCACGGGCGCCGCCAGGCACCCGCCGCATATGTGCGCGTCGACGGTGGCGTCGAGCGTCTCGAGCAGAGCTACCAGTGGGCCGTCGACGGCGAGGGCGGCCCGGCGTACGACTACGAGGCGCCGAGGTTCGAGTTCTCGGCCCGGCTCGAGTACGACCGGTGCGGCCTGGTGCTGCGCTATCCCGGCATCGCAGAACGAGCGCTGTGACAGAGAGAGGTGACCCATGACGTCAGCGGACGGGGTTCGGGTCGTCGTCACCGGGGCCACCAGCGGGCTCGGACTGGCGATGGCACAGGCGCTTGCCGCCGCCGGCGCGCGAGTCGCAGTCACCAGTCGCAATCGGGACCGGGCCGAGGCGAGGGCGCGGGATCTCGGTCCGCAGGCCGTGGGACTCGGAGTGGACGTGCGCGACGAGGAATCGGTCGCGACAATGGTCGGCGAGGCGACCGAGCGCTTCGGCGCCATCGACATGCTCGTCAACAACGCCGGCATCGGCATGCGCACGGTGAACGCCCGGTTCCTCACCGAAGCGCAGCCGTTCTGGGAGGTCTCGCCAAGCGGCTTCCGTGACGTGTTCGAGACGAAGGTGACCGGCGTGTTCCTTGTCGCCCGCGCCGTCGTGCCGGGGATGCTCGAGCGGGGCGCGGGGCGCATCGTCAACATCTCGATGAACGAGGCGACGATGACCCGCGCCGGCTTCGTTCCCTACGGCCCGTCGGGCGCCGCCGTCGAGGCACTCTCCCGCATCATGGCCGCCGAGCTCGCCGGCACCGGCGTCACGGTCAACATGCTGCTGCCCGGTGGCGCCACCGCGACCGGCATGGTGCCCGACGACGTGCCCGCCGAACTCCGGGCCAGGCTGCTCGACCCGGCGGTCATGGGCCCGCCGATCGTGTGGCTGGCGTCGGCCGACGCCGACGGCGTCCACAACGAGCGCATCGTCGCCACCGAGTTCCGATCCGAGTAGGGCGCCCGCCGTCACATTCCTGCGATGCGGTTCGTCATAGGGCCGAGCCTTAGCAACGAACACATCGAAAGGACGCAGTCGCAATGAATCCGTCGGTCAGTGCCATCACGCTCGGTGTCGAGGACATCAAGCGAGCGAAGAAGTTCTACGAGAAGGGCCTCGGCTTCCGCACCGCGCACGAGGCTGAGGGCTTTGTCGCCCTTGGGGCTATCGGCGTGTCGACGTCGGTCGGCCTGTACACCCGTGACGCCCTCGCCGCCGACGCCGGCGTCGATGCCAAGGGCACCGGCTTCAAAGGCTCGGCCATGTCGCTCATCTTCGAGGAAGCGGGCAGCGTCGACGCCGTTGTCGCCTCGGCCCAGAAGGCCGGCGGCTCGGTGATCAAGGCCGCCAAGAGCCAGTTCTGGGGCGGGTACACGGGCTATGTCGCCGACCCCGACGGCCACCTCTGGAAGATCGGCTCGAACCACCGCCCGCCGCTGTTTCGCGGGAAGCGGGACGACGCGACCACAGCGGCCTCCACGTCGACGCCGACACCCACGGAGACGGCCGTCACCCTCGCCTGCCGAGACATCAAGCAGTCCAAGGCGTTCTACGCCGACGGGCTCGGGTTCCTCGTCGACAAGTCATTCGGCAAGTTCGTCAGCTTCAAGGCCGAGGGCGGCGCCACGTTCCTGTCCCTGTACACGTGGGACGCACTCGCCGACGACGCCGGCGTCGACCCGAAGAGTGAGGGCTTCCGCGCCATGACTCTGTCGTACATCGCGTCGTCATCGGACGAGGTGGACGAGGTTCTGGCCGCCGCCGCCAAGGCGGGGGCGTCGGTGATCGAGCCGACCGGTGCCGCCTGGGGCTACAGCGGCCACTTCACCGATCCCAGTGGCCACATCTGGAAGGTGGCGTCAGGCAAGTAGGCAACTAGGCAAGCAGCAAGCAGCGAGTGGCCCTGCCTTGCGGTCAGCCCGAGTCGCGGAAGCGCCGCACCCTGGTCAACGAGCCGCACGGCGTGGCCGTACAGAACCGCCGGGAACGGTTGACGCTGGTGTCGTAGAACATCCAGCTGCAGCCCGAGTTGGAGCACGTCTTCATGCGTCTGGGGTCCCCCGAGCGCATCAGCTCGACGGCCGAGGCCGCCACCGTGGCCATCACCCAAGCCCAGTCCCGGCGCAGCGGCTCCTGCACGAGGTCGAGCGCCGCACCCGTTCCAGCAACTCGCTGGCGGACGGGTGCGGCGCTGACCCATGCGTCCAGCACACGCAGGTCACGGGCGCTGAGACTTCGGTCGCTCGACCACTTCTCGAGGATCCGTCGGAGGTCGCGGCGAAGGGCGGTCAGCCGCTCGACGGGCGGGGCCCCACGTACATCTGGCGTCAGGTCGTAGCGGTCGAGGAACCACGCCTGCCACTCCACCGCCGCGATGCGATCGCTCGTCTCCCCAGTTCCCAGGTAGTCGGTGAACGCGCTGTTGACGAAGTCGATGCAGGCGACCTCGCTGGGCGTGATGGGGATGGGCGACTGGGAATCGTTGGGCATCGCTCGTGTAACGGTCTATATGGTGGGTAGGACGTTACCACCCGACGACATGACGACACTCGATACGTCGATCGAAGCCCGGCAGGCGGCCCAAGAGCACGAACGCCCCGACCTCGCGCGCGCCACGTTCGTCGTCGCCGGCCTCGTCCTCGTGGCACAGCTGGCGTTCGCGACCCGCTACGGGTGGCACCGAGACGAGCTCTACTTCGTCGCCGCTGGTCGCCATCTGGCGTGGGGCTACGTCGACCAGCCGCCGTTCACCCCCGCGGTAGCACGCGCCGCCACCGCACTGTTCGGCACTTCCTTGCTCGGCCTGCGGTTGGTGCCGGCGCTCGCCAACGCCGTCGTCGTGGTCCTCGCCGCCGTCATCGCCCGTGAGCTCGGCGGCAACCGCCGGGCCCAGCTCCTCGCCGCGACCGCAGTCGCCGTGTCGTCGGTCATCCTCGCCACCGGTCACCTCCTGTCGACGACGACCTTCGACCTGCTGGCGTGGACGGCGCTCACCGCCGTGTTCGCCCGCCTCCTGCGAACAGGCGACACCCGATGGTGGCTGGCGGTCGGCGTCATCGCCGGTATGGGCATGGAGAACAAGTACACGGTCGCCTTCCTCGTCGGCGCGTTCGTCGTCGGGGTGCTCCTGTGCCGCCGGGATCTCTTGCGGGGTCGGTGGCTGTGGGTCGGCGCCGGCGTCGCCGTGCTGCTGTGGGCGCCGAACCTGGTGTGGCAGGCCCAGCACAGCTGGCCGGCCGTCGACATGAGCCGCGCCCTGCACGCCAAGGGCGTCGACGACGCCAACACGTTCACGTTTCTGCCGCTGCAGCTGATCTACCTCGGTCCGGTCGTCACGCCGCTGTGGATCGCCGGGCTGCTCTGGACCGTTCGCACCGACGCCGGCCGGCCCTACCGGCCCGTCGCCGTGGCGTGGGTGGCGCTGACCGTCTTCTTCATGGCGACCGCGGGGAAGGCCTATTACATCGCCGGCCTCTATCCGTTCCTGCTCGCGGCCGGATCGGTGTGGCTCGTGGCGCGGTGGCGCCCTGCGTCTGTCCGCCGCTACCTCGCCGTCGTGGTGGTCGCCGGCGTGCTCGCCACGCCCCTGGCCCTTCCGATCCTGCCGATCACCGACGTGGGGAGCGGGGCGGTCGCGGCCGTGAACCCTGAGTTCCGCGAGAGCTACGCGTGGCCGCAGTTCGTGGACACAGTCGACCGCGTCCCCGGCGCCACGGTCTTCACCTTGAACTACGGCGAGGCCGGCGCCCTGCAGCGGTTCGCACCCGGCAATCGGCCCGTCTACAGCGGCCACAACAACTACTGGCTGTGGGGCCCGCCACCCGACGGCCTCGAGCCGGTGGTCGTCGTGGGCCACTTCTCCGACGACTACCTGGCGGCGCACTTCCGCGACTGCCGGCCCGAGGCCACGATCGACAACCCCGACCACGTCCCCAACCAGGAGCGAGGTGCGGGCGTGTGGTCCTGCGCCGGCCCCCTCCGTCCGTGGCACACCGAGTGGCCGTCGCTGCGGCACTACTCATGACGTCGCCCCGGTCCGTGGTCGAACGCCACCTGGCGCTCGTGTCAGAGGGCATGAGCGGTGAGCTTGCCGACGACTACGCGCTCGACGCCGTCGTCGACCTTCCGTTCATGCCCGGCGGTGGTCTGCGACTGGCCGGACGCCAGGCCCTGCGCGCCCACTTCGAGCGGGCCGCGACGATGCCGCTGACCCTTCGGATCGCGAACCTTGTCGTCTACGAGACGCCCAACCCGTCGGTCGTGATCGTGGAGTACGACTACGAGGGCCGGACCACGACGACGGGCGAGACGTTCACCGTCGCCAACGTGCAGATCTTCGGCATCGCCGACGGCAAGATCGCCTGGTCGCGCGACTACCACGACCACGCAGCCATCGGGGCGGCACTCAGCGGTCGCTGACGCGCCCGAGGACGGGCTTGATGTCGACGATCGGCGTGCCGTCGAGTGCCTCCATGCGGTCGACCTGGAGGCGGTGGCCGTCGACGGCGAGGATCGTCACCTCGTGCAGCCCGATGGGATTGGGGCGGTCGGGCGAGCGGGTGGTGAACACGCCCTGCTCGGGTCGGTCGAGGTCGTCCCTCGGGTGCGTCCGCAGCACGCCGCGGTCGGCCCGGTCGAACCACGTCAGCACCACGATCTCCATGCCGACGGCGAGCCCCTGGGCGGCATCGACCATCGACTCGTCGAGCACGAGCCACGCGTCGGGCGCACCCTCGTCACCCTGACGGGGAGCGTCGGCCCGGTCGACAAGCGTCGACTCGACCACGCCGACCGGCCGCAGTTCCGGATTCGCGGGCATGAGCCAACTTCTACTCCCGCGGCCGCACGTTCTGGGGACGAGAATCGACGCTGAGCGTCGATTCTCATCATGAGTTGGGCCTGAGAGCCGGGGTTGATGACGTGGGGTGGCGCTGCGGTAAGGATGGAGGATGCGCTGGCGGCTTCTCGCCTGCATGTCTCTCCTTCTCGCTGTTGCGCCGGTGCCTTCCGCGCACGCGGCCGTACCCGTGCTCGTGGTCGACGGGAAAGGCTGGGGCCACGGGGTCGGGATGGCCCAGGACGGCGCCTATTGGATGGGTCGGGCCGGCCAGAGCGACACCCAGATCCTCGGCCACTTCTATCAGGGGACATCCCTCGGCCGGGCCACCGGCACCGTCAACGTGGCCGTGCTCGACGTCGCCAGCAAGGACGCCGTCGTCGGCTTCCCCAGCGGCGGCCAGGTCGGCGACGCCGAGTCGGGATCGCAGTCGCCCGGCTTCCCAGTGACCGTGTCGCCCGGTGGTTCGGTGCACGTCTGGTTCGACGGCGCCTACCACGCGCAGGCCGTGAGCGGCGGCCAGCGGGCGTCGGCAGCGTCGACGTCGTCGCGCCCGTCACTCGAACAGGCGCACACCGTCTCGTACCAAGTCCCGACGCCGAGCACGACGATTCCCAAGACCACGACCACCACCAAGCCGCTGTTCCCGCCGCCGCCGACGACTCCGCCGAAAACGACGACCACCACTCGTCCCCCGCCGCCGCCACCGCCTCCGCCTCCTCCCCCGCCGCCGCCTCCTCCGTCAGCAGCTGCGACGTCGGGTCGGCCGCTGTGGGCCGTGCCCGCCAACGGCGGCGTGACTTCGGTGCCCGGCGGAAGCCAGTACCGGGGCACCATCTCGATGGCCGCCACCGGGCCGCTGCACTTCGTCAACCACATCGACGTCGAGCAGTACCTACGGGGTATGGGTGAGGTGCGAGACCCGAGCTGGCCCCTCGCGTCGCTGGAGACCCAGGCAATCGCCGCCCGCACGTACGCGCTGCGCGCCGGCGGCGGCGAGCTGTGCGACACCGACCGCTGCCAGGTCTACCTCGGCGCCCAGGCCGAGTACGGCGCCATGGACAAGGCCGTCTCCGCCACCCGCGGCCAAGTCGTCACCTACGGCGGAGCGCTGGCCTCCGCCCTTTACTCGGCCAACGCCGGCGGTTTCTCTGCGACGCCGGCAGAGGGGTTCGGCCCGGGCTCGCCCAACATCCCGTACCTCAAGGCCGCGCCCTACACGACGAGCAACCCCGATCCCTGGACGGTGAAGATCGGGTTGTCAGATCTCGCCGCGCGCTTCGGTGCCCCGGCCGACATCACCGGTGCCCACGTCGCGCAAGCAGGGCCGTCGGGACGCGCGCTCACAATCCAACTCGACAGCCCCACCGCCCCCAAGCTCGTCGACGCCCACGCGTTCGCGTCGGGCCTCGGTCTGAAATCGACGTTGTTCAACGTCCGCACCGACGTCGAGGACGCCGCTCCTGCTCCGCCGACCCCTGCAGACCTCATCCAGGTCCCGCCCGATCAGCTGGCGCCGCCGTCCGATCCGCCGCCGCCCGTCATCGCCGACACCGGCCCGCTCCCGTCCGGTCCCGTGAAGGCCATCCTCCCGCACTCCAATGGCCCCGACCGCGCCCGCTGGGTCGCCTTCGGGCTCCTACTGATCTCGACCTGGGCCCTCGCCGCCTCCTACTTCGGCCGCGGCATGGTCCCCGCCGAAGTCCGCAAACTCGCCGGCACCCAATTCCGCCGCTTCAGGCCCGGCAAAGGCGCCGACCCCCCACCGCCCACCTAGCCGCTCATTCTGGCGGTCCTAGCCGGCCTATAGCCATGCCCACGACCGCCAGAACGCCACTCAAGGCCGATTAAGCGCCTGATTCTCGGCAACGCGAATCGTTCGACGCGAGACCTCCTCGACGGGTCCCAACGTGCCGCCCGGCACCACCGCGCCATTCACCGCCGCCGTGTATTGCCCCGACCACGAGACCCTCACAGTCACGACATAGCTGTTGTTCACACCCTTCCCGGCCGATGATCTCGCGTACGTGTGTTCGCAGTTCGTCCGAGTGGCACCGAGCTGCCACTCAGTTCCGCGCCCGGGACAGGTGAACGGTGGCGTGCCGTCCCCGGGGTCGACGGTTATGTGGTCCGCGGCAACCGAGCCCGAGACGGCCACGCTGCCTTGCGACGCGCCGGCAGGCAACGTCCCGACATCGCCCTCGTTGACCCAGAACCAAGTGGGCAGGCCGACCAGGGCATCGCTCTTCGCCGGATCGGGATTTATGTTGATCGTGGGCGCGTGGAGCGGAAGATGAGCCAATGCGAGGTCCGCTACAGCTGCCGGGTTGACGCCGCCGATGCCTGTTGGCGAGGACCCATCGGGAACCCACTCCATATCGAGCGTCACGCCGGCGCAGTAGACGATGTACCAGTGCCCACCGCTGGTCTCGCCATTCGGACCGGGCGGATCGACCGCTGGGCCCTCGGGATACTGCCACTCCCCACCGGCGCCGAACGCCGGCTTCGACGTGATCGGACCCGTGACCTTGCGAGGTGGATTCGTTGTGAAGTCGGTCGCCGTGCAGGTTGTCGGACCGCCGCCGCCGCCGCTGTGGCCGGTCGAACCACCGTGCACACCGCCTGCGTTCCCGGAATTGCCGTTACTCGCGCCCGTGCCGAAGTCACAGCCCTGCAGGTCGCACGGAGCGGGCGTGTCAGCCCACGCGCCGCCGATGCGGCTCGCGGTCAACGCGAGGGCACCGGCAAGCGCGAGGATCAAAGTCAGCCTCCGCATACTGACGGCTTCTTCAGGGCGTTGAATACCTTCCACGTTCCCTGATCGAGTGACATCGTGAACTCAGTCCCGATGAACCGATCACCTGGCGCATCGGGCTGCACTGCGCCGTCTTGGTACTCGTGAGCGTCGTTCTGAGCACAAACATCGATGACGGCAGTGCGACCTTGAATCGACACGACGCGCGCAGACCGGTCGGCGACGGTTCCTTTGAAAGAAATATGCGCGTCCTTCAGCTGAGCGAGGTACGTGTACACAACGCGCATGTCGTCGCCAATCACATGCGCTGCAATCTCTGGATGGGGTTGGTCAGGACTCGCAAGAGCGGAGTGGTACGTCGCCTCGTAAGCCGCTAGGTCCGCAAGAACCTTGGACTCGACAGTCGTCGTCGATGTCGTTACCGCCGAAGTCGTGGTTGTTGCTAAGAGCGCGGTCCGTTTCGCCGTGGACGAGGGCTTACCGCCGCCGCCGCCGCAGGCTGTTGCCGCGACTGCAAACGCGGCGGATAGGGCGGCGGCGCGGAGCCAGGTTGGTGTGATCGTCATCAGCCCGTCCTTGCTAGGCGAGTTGGTTCGCCGGCCATCAACTTGTTGTAGAGGACCACAGTCTCGGGATGGAGGCCGGCGAGCGGCGAGTCCTCCTCGACAATGTGCGAGAGCTCGTTGAGAAGAGCCTCCACTCCGGCGAGGTTGCCCTCGAGGTCGGCGGCTCGCATCTCGTCTCTGAACAACTGCTCATTCCCCCGATTGGCGCGGAGACCCTGGCGGGTCGCCCAGCGCGCTCCCGCCGGGTCATTCGCCTCCAGAGAAAGCGTCGCCAACTGATGCGCGGCGGCAGCGATCTCGCTCTCGATACAGACCACGAAGCCCTCAACGTGAGCCCATTCAAACCCGCGACCCGCCACTTCGAAGGGCCGACCACGCACGAGCTCGAGAGCCGACCGCAGACTCACCATTGCATCCGCAGACGACTCCGTTTTCGCCTGCTGAACGAGAGAAGCGAACCGTGCATAGTCAGAGCCGACCGATTTGCCGAGGCGATAGATGCGCTCGCCGTTCGGTAACGGCGGGAGATGGTGCTCGCCATCCGAATCCAGACCGAGACAACTCCTCGCGACGGATGCCGTCGTATAGAGCGTTGTCCCCGGCGGTCGACCCGGCCACAGCGCCTCGCGCAACCGATCGCTGTCGACAATGGCGTCGGTGTGGACAGCCAAGAAGGCGATCAGCTCGATCGATTTGGCGCGAACCAACGGCTTCTCAGAACCGATGATCTCTACGGGCCCAAGAACGCGAACCTCAACCTCCGGGCCCTTCACCAGTTCAAGTTGAGGCGACGAAAAATCCACCGCGACTGCGTCTTCTGGCGGATCGGCCGGGGGTTCGAGCAACGTGACGATGTCGGCCACCACTCGATGCGGCAGCCGTTGCGGACGTACGACGACATCCAGCACCTCGGCCTCTAAGCGATCGTCGCCGATGACAAGGCGGCAGCACGAGCCGCGCATCGGTCCCATCGCCATCGTTGGCACGTCAGAAGGCGCGCCACCGAGCGGCCGTCCGGATACAACGACATCTCCGGGCTGGAGATCGCCAACCTCCTCCACGACCTCGACGTTCGGAAACCCGCCCAGCTCATCGCCGAGGCCAACGACAACGAGCCTGCCGGACTCGATCCACGAGCTGTGCGCAAGCTCTGTGGCGGCCGCAGTCAGGAACTCGAGCCCAATCTCACCGCTCCCGGCAACCGACACCGCGCCCGTCGCCTGAAGATTGAGAAGCACGGTCTCGTCCTGATCGCTTGTCCCCAACGTGACCAGCGGCACCTGAACCGACGGCTCGACGAGTAGCTCCGCCATGAGTTCGTTCGTCACCGCTCGACGCAGCAACACCCAGCTCTCGCCGACCAACCGGAACGGAGCGCTGACGGGGCCAGGTTCACCTGCGAACCGGACCACTACTTGTCGCTGCCCCAGACGAAGGCCCAACACGTCCGCCGCCGGACCGGCGCGGCGCACGAGTTTCAATGCCACCTGAAGCAGTTCGGAGCGGTCGACGTCGGCAGCCACACGAAGGCCGAGCTCGGTCGCCGCGAGATTCTCGTCGGGCACCAGGAACGGTGCGCCCGCCCGGCGCTTTCGCTGACGCGCCCGCCGCCGCAGGTCGATTGCGGCGACGACACCAGCGGCCAAGATCCCGCCTCCGACCAAGTCCGGCGTGGTAATTCGTGCCGGCACGAGATCGGTGACAGTTCGGACCACGCGCCAACCGTCGGTCCTCTTCTCAGCGGTGTCCGCCGCCGCCTGCGGCTGCGGCTGGTCGTCAGGCACAACCTGCATCTCGACCGACGAGGGCGGAGGCGGCGACGACGGGGGCGGCGACGACGTAGGTGCAGGAGCGGGCGCGGCAACCGGTGGCGGAGTAACGGGCGCGACGACCGAGGGCGCGTCACCAAGCGGCTCGAGTCCAACGGCGTCGGCCGGCATGATCAGCTCTTCGCCCGCGTAGATCCAGTGAGGGTTGGTGATCCGGTGCCCCGCGGTCACCCTGTCCTTGTTCAGCTGGAAGATTTCCGGCCATCGCTCTGGATTTCCGAGATGACGCTCGGCGATTCCCCAAAGCGTGTCGCGGCGCCGACCATCCGGCGGATCGACGACGTAGCGCTTGGCACCGGTCGGCTGAGGCAATCCCGGGCGAGCGGCGACTGCCTGCTCCTCCGGTGACCCGCCGCCTGGCGCAACGACCTGCAAGCGCGGCTGCGGCGTACTGGCGACGCGGGCAATCGGTATCGGCCGTTGCAACGGTGACGCCATGGCCGGACGCACGAGGCCGGCAACGGACGAGAACGCCAAGAGCCCCGACGCCACGAGGCGCCCGGCCCACACCTGAAACGGCCCGACAACAGGAAGGCGAACCGCGGCTCTCCCACGCGCCCAAGCGACAACCTCGACCGCGACGCACATCGTGAGCGCAGCCCATGCGACGAAACACACGAGCGCGGCTCCCTTGACGAGCGTCGAGTCCGCCACCTGGCTTTCGCTCAATGCATGAATCACAGCCGACCACCGAGGCAACGCACTTGGCAACGGAGATCCCACCGCGATCACGAGGCCAGCTGGCACCCCGAACACGAGCGCGATGAGCGCCACGAGAGACGCCAAGCCACGAATGAGGTCACGGGCGGCTCGCTGTCCGCGATCCATCACCCTCCTTCCTGTGTGATCCCATGCACGGTCCTCGCGGATCCGTGCCCCTTGGCCATGAACGAGCCGAAGAAGTTCAACGACTGGTCGAACGACTCGGTGACCACGACCGTGTCGTCGCCGACGAAGGCGACGTCGTACTTGGCCGACGTGTTGGCGGCATGCATGTACTGGCCGACGGCGTTGTCGGCAGCCCTTTGATCGATCACGCTGCGGCCTTCGTCGCGATAGATCGTCGTGTTCAACGCTTCGGCACCGGCGCGCGCCGCCGCTTGTGCCTCGTTCATCGCCCGTCGATACGCCGACAGCGCCACCGCTCCGTCGATGACGAGCCCGGCGAACCCAATGAGAGCGACCATGAAGACGACCACGAAGGCCGTCACCTGTCCGACCTCGCCATGCGCTCTCATCCCACGCCCCGATAAGTGTCGACGACGGCGGTAAAGGTGCCGTGGAGGGCCGCCGTTCCAGGCAGACCACTCATCATCACGTCGCTGTTCTGCACCCTGCACTCCACGCGCACGGTGACCGAGCCGCCGGCCGTCAGATGACCTGCACGCGGGGCGAACGTCGTGACGACGTTCGGGTCCGGGCAGCTCACCCTCTTTTCAGCGAGTGTCGCCCGCGCCATGTCCCGCGCCGTCCCAACAGCCGCGCCCGTCGTCCGAGCGATCGACGCCTCGCGGGCCGCATCTCGAGCTGCGCCGTCGACTGCTTCTCGCGCCGTACCCAAGCGGCCGAGGCCGACGACGAACAGCATCATCGCCAGCAGGAGCGGGCTGACGATGACGAGCTCGACCATGGCGCCCCCGTCCTCACGCCCACTCACCCGCTGTCACCCCGGAACACCTCGATCGGGCCTTGGGACTCCTCGTGGATCCTGAATGTGAAGCCGGGCAGGATCGACTCAGCAGTACCGCTGACGTCCATGTGGGCGATGCCATTCCGGTCGACGTACCCGCTCGCCTGGCCGTCAGGGAGCGTCGCCCGACTCAGCCCGCGTAGGAACTCGTTGGCACGGTTCTCTGCGCCGGGCACGTCCTTCGGCGAGACCCGCAGCGTCCTCGCACCCTCCTGGGCGGCGGCCAGCGCCACATGGGAGGCGTGGTAGTAGAGCGCGAACTGAATGCCGAGGAACAGCAGCAGAAAAAACAGCGGGAACAGCACGACCAGCTCGGTCGTGGCGCCCCGCTCACCGCGGAGACGCCGGCGACGCATCGCTCTCAGCCGGGGAAGTTCGTCGGCGGGTCGGTCTTGACGGAGCTGGCGCTGCTGGTGACCTTCGTGTACAGGATGCCGACGGCGGCGATTGCGAGCAGACACAACAGCGCGGTGATCACAATCGTCTCGGTCGTGTAGCCATCCTCTCGCGCCTTCGCTACGGCGAGTCGGGTGCGAAGCGCAGTCCACGCGAACGCGATGGGCGCCATGCCCGGAATGAATGTTGCGACATACATGGTGTTCCTTTCTCTGTGTTACAGACCGCTGAGGACCTTGTTGAGCGCCGGATAGCCGAGGAAGATCAGAAATCCCATGAGCAGGCAACCAACCGGGAGCGACATACGCTCCGACGCCTGTTGCGCCTTCGTCTCGGCGAGCGCGGCCTCGTGGCGTCGAATCGAGTCCGCCTTCGCGCCGAGTGACTCGCGGATCTTCGCTCCCTCGTTGCCAGCGAGAACGAGGCTGGAGGCCAGCTCGATCAGTTCCTCGATCCGAAGCTCGGCGCCAAGGCGACCCAACGCGGCCCACGGTGTGTCACCCGCCAGACGAGCGACGGCCAGCGTCTCGCGCAACCGCCGGAACGCCCACCCCTGCCCGACACCGACCGCGTCGTGCAGCGCGCTCTCGACCCCCGCGCCACCGGCCAAGTTGATGCGCACCAGCTCTAGAAAGGCGCTCAGCGCGTGGCAGAAACCCCGTCGCCGCTCTGCGGCCTCACCCTTGATCAGCACGTCAGGCAGGAAGAAACCGCCGACACCGAGCAGGAGTGACACCCAGACAGGCACGATGACGGGTAGCCCGATGCCCACCACCCCGAGCACGGCAACTGTGGCCGGCACGAACATGAGGCCGACAACGGAAAACAGCACCTTGTCCAGGTAAAAGCGCTCAACCGGCTTCTCGATCACCGACAAGTCAGCGCTCGCCGACGCCAGCCGGAGGCCCGACCTGTCCATCGCCACGGCAATGCGCCGTCCGAGACGCGCGCCCTCGAGCTCGAGGCGACCGCCGAGGACGCTGGACGCCGCCGGATCCACGTAGTCAGGACGCATCCGCTCGAGAGCGGCGACCAATGAAGGGCGGGGTGGGTGGGCACCTCGGACGAGCGCAAGCACGCCGAGTCCAAACCCCGCTCCGCAGAGGAGGGCGACGATCATGAGGCCGCCGCTTCCGACGGTCGCGTGCCGGTGAGGAATCGTTCGGGCGACGAGACTTCGCTCATCCGCGTCAGCCACCCGAACGCGCCAGCGAAGATGGCGCCGACGATGGCGAGGACCACCTGTCCCTCGGGTGTGCCGTAGGGACTCAGGAAGTCGCGCTTGAACAGGACGAGCGCGGCGGCCATGAGCAGCGAGACGCACGTGACGATGCGCGCCGCCGTACGCACGCGAGCGCGGCTCGCCTGCACCCGCAGCCGCATGTTCGCGTCGTCGCGCGCCGATGCCGCGAGTGCGCCGAGCAGATCGCCAAGGCTGCGCGCTCGACGCTCCGCTGCCGCAGACAATGCGGCGACGACCAGATCGCCCGTGGGGTCGGCGAGGGCGTCGGCCAAGTCCGGCAAGCCTTCGGAGAGCGTGACCTCACGCGTCTCGAGGCGGACGGCGAGTGCCATGACCTCGGCGCGGATCGGTTTGGGTGCAATCGTTGCTGTGGTCGTGATCGCCTGCTCGAGCCCGGCCGCCGCAGCCATCGTGTCGCGCAACATCTCCGTCCACGCCGCGATCGCCTCGATACGAGCGACCTCGGCGCTGGCAGACACCTGCTGACCGAAAAGCGTGTGCCAGCTCCCGACGAGAGCGGCGGCGAGGACCCCGCCGACCGGCCAGCGGGTCACCACAGCGACGACCAATCCCACCGCCACCGCTGCGGCGATACGCCGCATTCCGTTGTGGTCACCTCGCCAAGTGGAGATCCTGGCCGCCCGCTCGCGCGAGACCGCATCACGGGCGCCGAGGAGGACGAACGTGATGCCGAGCCCGCAACCCACTCCGGCGAGCAGGGCCAACGCGGTCACGCCGCCCACCACCCTTGCGGCCTGCTGAGGTAACCCTCATCGAACCCGGCCCTGACGAGGTCGTCGATGCAACGCGTCGGTGCCCCGGGAACGGCGCGCCCCTCCGGTCCCGGGCGGAACACCTCGTTGGAAATGACAAGCCTGTCGTCGGCGTCGACGACTTCACGGATCGAAGAGACAAAGCGGCGTCGGACGCGGCCCGTCCGCCGCACCTCGTAGCGCGAGTCGATGAACACGACGAAGTTGACGGCGCCGGCGACGAGCAGATTCGTCGCGACGACGTCGAGGCGCTCAGGCGACTGAATGGCATAGGACGCGATGCGTCGGAACACGCCTTCGGATGAGTTGGCGTGAATCGTGCACAAGCTGCCGTCGTTCCCTTGCGACATCGCGTTCAGGAGGCTCAAGATCTCGTCGCCGAGAACCTCACCGACGATCACGCGATCGGGGTCCATGCGCAGTCCCCGCCGGACGAGCTCAGCCATCGTCACCGCGCCCTCGCCCTCGGTGTTCGCTTCTCTCGCCTCGAGCGCGACGACGTCGGGGTGGGCGTCGTCGAATTGATCGAGCCCAAGCTCGAGCGTGTTCTCGATCGTGACCAGCCGCTCCGAGGCGGGAATGACGTCGGCAAGCGCCCGCAGAAGCGTGGTCTTGCCGACGCCCGTGCCGCCGCCGACCACGACGTTCGCACGGCAGTAGACGGCGGCGGCCAGAAAGCTGGCCAGGGCCTCATCGATGGCGCCCAGACCGATCAAATCCTCGAGCGTCACCTGCATGTATCGGTGACGCCGAATTGACAGGGTCGGCCGCGCCGACACTCCCATCACCGCGGAGAGCCGGCTGCCGTCGGGCAGACGCAGGTCGAGTTGCGGGCTGCCGACGTCAAACCTTCGCTCGCCGAGCCCCATGCGCGCTCCCATAGTTCGGATGAGCTCGACCATCTCGCTGTCGCTCGCAGCGATCGGCGCTTCACGCTCCTTGGAGCCATCGGCGCGGCGGACCCACACGACGTCGCACCCGTTCGCATGGATATCGGTGACGGACTCGTCCTCTAGCAGCCGCTGCAGCCCGGCGGCGGCAAAGAGGGCGTCGTAGATCGCTTGCGCCAGCTCTTCCTCGGTGTCGAGGTCGAGTCGCGGTTGGCCCGCTTCGATGCGAGCCTTCGCCATCGCTGACAACTCCTCATCGATCAGCTCGGCCGCCAACGCTTGGCGCGCCTCCTGACCCAGTGGCTGGCGTCCTGCGACTTCGTCAACCCTGCGGCGTTCAGCCAGTTCGGTGGCGACGCGCTCGCGCAGCTGGCGAACGAGCGCGAAGTTGGTCGCGTCCTTCGTCGACTTCTTCACAGGACGCTTGCCAGATCCGTGTCGAACCGACCTCGAGCGACGGACGCTCCACAGATTGTCGCCGCGATGGCTCGTGCCGAGCGGAGGAGTGCCGAGCGATTGAGCGTTGCCTGCTTCCCCGGCTCACCATTCAGCAGCTGCGCGGCCCGTTCGTCGTGCGCCACGGTGCCGACAACCTTGACGCCCGTGGCCGTTTCGACTTCGTCTGCGGAGTAGGGGGTCTCGCCAACCACGACAATGCCGGCCGGGGCTTCGCTCACGCGCGCCGCCATCACGGCGCGGGCGTGGGCGACGCCTTCGAGGGTCGGCCGCGTCACGACCAAAACGAGATCCGCAGTGCGGGCGATCTCCCTCGCCGGTGAATGCGGCTCCAGTCGGCCGCAATCCGCGATCACGTCGGCGCCCGGCAGGCCCGCGAGGACGGGCCCGATGTGTTCCCAGAGCGGTCCGAGCGCGTACCCCTGCTGTGCGGTCGCCGGACCGACGAGTACCGGGACGCCACCCGGCAATGTCTGGGTGTGGCTCCAGACCTCTTCGGCAGACACGGCGTAGCGGAAGCCGGCCCCCAACTGCACAAGCCCCGGATCGGGCGACAAGCCGAACCGGGCCACAAGATCGCCGCCGGCGGGATCGAGCTCTGCGAACAGCACCTTGCGGTCCGCAGGCCACACACTCGCGACGGCCAGCGCCGACGTCGACGCCCCGTGGGCTCCCTTCACGGAGACCCACGCGATGAGACTCACGGCGCCGACTGAAGGACGAGTGTGACCTGGCCGGCGTTGCCGGCGGCGGCGACCGCGGGCGCGTCCGCTTCGTCGATCAGGATCGAGACCGAGGTGTTGTCGCCGGTTCGCGCGCCCTCGTCGACGCCGAAGACGTGCGCCCTGCGCACGAGCACGGCGCCCTGCACCGCGGAGTTGTCCCCCGCGCTCGACGACGTGGACGCACCTGGTGCGAGCTGCGCGGCCGGTCCCGTCGCCAGAACGAGCACGTCGTCACCGGCCTTGAGGTTCGGCGTGGGGACTTGGCCCGGCTTGAGGGACAGGCCGATCACGACCATGCCCTTCGACACCGAGTTCTCCGCCGCCAGCTGGCTCCGACTCAACAGCGTTCCCGGCATGAGCGAGACGGCCGCCGTCTTTCCGACGACCGCAGGCTTGTCGCGTGCGGCAATGGCGCTGAGCCCGTCCCCGCCCGAGATCTCAACCGTCGACAGGTCCGACGCCCGAATCTCTTGTCCCGCAGGAACCTGATGGGCGACACCAAGGACCGCCGTCTTCGACGTGGCCCGCATCTGCAGGACGCCGGCGATGAGACCGCACCCGACGATCAGGAGGACACCGATCGCGATCAACGCGCTGTTGCGACGTGGCTTCGTCGGCGACAGTCGTGTCCCTGCCGGCGGTGCAGGGTGTCCGCTCGCCGAACCGGCCCGGATGCGGGGTGGCGCTGTCGTGGTCACCATGACGCCCTCCGTGGGGTATTTCGAAGGCTTTCCAGACAATTCGTCTGCTCTTGGCGCACACAGGCATCTTTCAGCCTGGGCACACCCTGTGTGAGGCCTAAACGGCAAATGACGAGTACGCGCTACGAGTGGCAAATGGACTGAAATCGTCCATTCGGACTAGTCAGGCCCGTCTACGGCCGTTGCGTTCACGGACCGTTACGCGCACGTGACAACCAGCGCGTGGGTGCGTTGACACCCCTTGCGGGTGAGTTAGACGCCGGCAACCGCGCCAGCGGCTACAGCTTCGGCGTCCAGCCCGAGGAAGTCGCAGACGTCAGCGAGGCGGTAGCGGTGATGACCGCCGACGGTCCGGTACAGGGGCAGCCCGCCGGAGCGGCCCCAGCGCCCGACGGTCTTGGCGCTGACGCGGAACAGGTCGGCGACTTCGGAGGCGGTGAGCATGCGCTCGACCGGGGCGGGCTCTGACGGCGCGGTGTCGTTCATCGGGTCGGGACCTTCTGTTCTCGGGTGCTCTCAATGGGGATGGCCTCGCTGGTGCGCGGACGCCTGCGACGTCCGCGCACCGCGAGGCGGCGCCACGACCGAGGCGGGAGGGGGCGGTCGTGGCGAGAAACGGGGCGGGCGGGCACAACACGACTATAACCCGCTTATCTATTGTTGTCTATGTTTAATTTTGTTTGACCGCGCTAAAGCTGGCTCAGCGGACCGCGGCGATGTTCTCCACACTGGGGGCGTGGCGGCGGCCATTCACACCGACGAACTGACGCTGTCCTTCGGACCCGAGAAGGCGCTCGACGGACTGACCTTCGACGTCGATGCCGGTGAGGTCGTGGCTCTGCTGGGTCCGAACGGGGCCGGCAAGACGACGACGGTCCGGCTGCTCAACGGTCTGCTGACGCCCGACGCCGGGTCGTCCCGGGTGCTGGACCTCAACCCCGTGACCGACGGCCATGCCCTTCGCCAGCGCACCGGGGTGATGACCGAGCAGTCGGGGCTCGACGAGCGGCTGACGGCTCGGGAGAACGTGGCCTTCATGGCCCGCATGCGCGGCCTGTCGCCGACCGCAGCGGTGAAGCAGACCGACGAGCTGCTCGAGCGCTTCGGGATCGCGTCGCGGGCCAACGACCGGGTGCAGGGGTTCTCGACCGGTCAGCGCAAGCGTGTGGCGTTGGCACGCGCATTGCTGCACGAGCCCGAGATCCTGTTCCTCGACGAACCGACGGCCGGGCTCGATCCGGAGGCGACGCGCGACGTCCTCGACCTGCTGGCGACGTTGGCGGCCGAGCACGGTCGCACGGTGTTGCTGTGCACGCACTTCCTCGGCGAGGCCGGGCGTCTGTGCCAACGCATGGCGGTGCTGCATCGGGGGCGCCTGCGCGCCTTCGGTCGCCCCGACGATCTGGCGGCGCGTATCTGGAAGGGCGTGCCAGTGGAGCTCGACCTCGGTGCGCCAGCCGACGAGCGCACACTCGCGGCGTTGCGCAACAGCCGAGGAGTCATCAGCGCGTCGTCGACACCGGTCGGCGCGCGCGTCGACGTCGAGGAGCGCGCTGCGATCCCGCCGCTCGTCGCCAACCTCGTGCAGATGGAGGTACCGGTATACGGCGCGATGGCGCGTCCGCCGACGGTCGAGGAGATCTACTTCGCCATCCAGGAAGGCGCCGAAGAGTGAGGATCGCGACCGGACGAACGGGCGCCACGCGCGTCGACGCCATCCGCGCCGTCGCCGTCAAGGACTTCACCGCCGTGCGCCGCAGCAAGGGCGTGGTGCTGCCGATGCTGATCGTGCCGTTCCTGTTGCTGGTCGTCCTCCCGCTCGGCGTCGGCCTGGCGGCGCGCAACGCTCACGCGCCCGACGTCGGCCAGATGCTGCGCGCCCTGCCCGGCGGGCTGGCCAGACCGATCCTGCACCTGCCGCCGCGGGAGCGGCTGGTGACGCTCGTCGACGGCTACCTGTTGGCGCCGCTGTTTCTCATCGTCCCGCTCATGCTCGCCGCCGTGCTTGCGGCCGACGCCTTCGCCGGCGAGAAGGAGCGCAAGACCCTCGAGATCCTGCTGCACCAACCGATCCCCGACCGCGACCTGTTCATGGCCAAGCTGCTGGGCGCGTTCGTGCCCGCAGTCCTCATCAGCTGGGTCGGCTTCGCATGCTTCACGGTCGTGGTCGACGTCACCGCGTGGCCCGTCGCCCACCGGCTGATCGTGCCGAGCAAGCTGTGGCTGGTGGTCATCTTCTGGGTCGCGCCCGCGGTCGCCGCGCTCGGTCTCGGCGTGATGGTGCGGGTGTCGGCGCGGGCGACGAGCACGCAGGAGGCCAACCAGCTCGGCGGCGCCGTGATCCTGCCGTTGATCTTCCTCGCCGTCGGTCAGTCGACGGGGTTGCTGCTGGTGACGTTGCCCATCGCCTTGGCCATCGGCGCCGTGGTGTGGGTCATCGCCCTGTGGCTGGTGGCCCGGGGGGCGCAACGGTTCACACGCGACCGAATGGCGCGCGGCATATGAGAACGGGCGGAAGGTAGGCTCCGCGCCAATGGGGAGGGCCATCCGGGTGATGGTGGTGGACGACACGGACCATGTGCGTCAGATGCTCGCGTCCATGCTGACGCTCGACGGGTTCGAGGTCGTCGAGGAAGCGGCCAGCGGCAACGAGGCCGTGCGGCGCATCGAGGGCGCCGACCCCGACGTGGTCGTCATCGACTACCGCATGCCCGGCATGGACGGCCTCGAGACGGCGCGCACCATCAAGGAGCGCCGGCAGGGCCAGCTGATGGTGCTCTACACGGCGTTCATCGACGCCGACCTCCAGAAGGCAGCCGACGAGGCCGGGATCGCCGTCTGCCTCGGCAAGGTCGAGGGGCTGGCATCGCTGGAGCGCGAGATCAGCCGCCTCTGCACGTCGCTGTTCTGACGCTGAGTCGCGCTCTTCTGGCGCTGCACCGACGCGTCGTACTCGGCGAGGACGGCGTCGACCCGTTCGAGCCAGGCGTCGAGCCGTTCCTTGCGGTTGCGACTCATCGGGTGGGACGCCCTTCGCGCACGGCCCAGTCGACGACCTCCTCGTAGGCGGCGTCGACGAGGGCGGCGACGAAGTGCTCGTCGGTCGCGCCGGCCGCCATCTCGCGGCATGCCGGAAGTACGAGCACCCGGATGGTGCGCACCGCCAACTCGTCGCCCGCCAGCGCGAGAGCGGCAAGGTCGGCGAAGACCGCGTCTTGCTCGGCGGCAGTGGCCTGCTGCATGCGAGCCAGGAAGTGGGCGTCGGCCTTTGACTCGATGCTCAACGTGGATGCCTTCATCACTCGGTCCCCCTTGGTTCGGTAGGGACTCAGCGTCCGATGCGCGCATGTCAGCCGCCCTGTCACGGCAGCTGTCACGCAGAAAGTTCTTAGGTGTCACGTGCGATTGACAGCTGTCAATCGCCGGAAAGCGCTGGTCAGGTGCTTGGCCCCAGTTACCAAGCACCTGACCAGACAGCTCGGGTGCAGGGCCCGACAAGCCCCAGCTGGGCATCGAGTCGGGCCGCTGCACCCGGGGAATCGGCGCGCCGCCGGCGCAGCACCCGCCGCACGCGCCAGGCGGAACTGGTGATCGTCGCCGTCGCCGTCACTTGAGGAACTCCGGGGCCATGCGCTTGACGACCGGGAGGAGCGACTCGCTGAAGTCGGGCCCGCCGGGCACCATGCGCTGCACGACCAAACCGACAAGGACGGAGAACAGCATCGGTGCGGCCGCCATGTGCTCGGCCGACGGCGTGGTGCGCTTCCCGCCGCCGCGACCTGCGCGGCGCGCCGGGAACAGCTGGAAGAACGTCACCGCCATGCGCGAGACGAAACGCGTCTCGACGTCGGCGACGGTGGGCGCGAGCTCCGGGTCGGTGCGCGCCGCCATCATCAATTCGAGCCACGCCGCGAACGTCGGCTGGTTCACGAGCTCCCACAAGATGTCGACCATGGCGGGGGCCCGGTCGGCATCACTCGGCAACTTCTCCACCGCGTCGACGAACTGCGCGTGCATGCGGTCGAGGAGGTGGTCGACGGCGGTGGCGACGAGCTCGGCCTTCGACTGAAAGTGGTACAGCTGCGCGCCCCTCGACACGCCCGCTCGTGCGGCGACGTCGGCCGTCGTCATGCGCGCGTACCCGACCTCGGCAAGGCACTCGACGGTGGCGTCGAGCAGCTTCGCCCTCGTCTCGGCAACCCGCTGCGCCTGCGTCCGCCGCTGGCGCCCACTCGTGCGACGGACAGACCGTTCAGTCGCCGCAACAGGTGCCATTGCCGGCATCTTGCGCTCGTCAACAACATTCCGTCAAGACGGAATGTTTTTCCCTGCATTCACAAATTCTCGTGACGAAAAACGGAGGAGAACGTGGGTTTCCGTCCCCAGAACGGCGAGGGAAAGGGGCGAGCCAAGCGCGGGGCGCGAGGCGCGGCGACTGCCGCTGGCGTCAGCTGGCTTCGGGCTCGTCCTCGACGTCCGCGGGTTGCACCTTGTGCTGGCGGACGAAGCCGAGGACGTCTTCGAGGAAGAACAGGTACTTGCGCGCGCCGGGCAAGCGGTGCGCGGGGAGGCGGCCGTCCTTGGCCATCTGCTGCACGGTCTGCGGGTTGAGGTCGAGCAGCTTGGCGACCTGGGCGGTGGTCAGGACCGGCCCGTACTCCGACGATTCTCCCGCCATCGGCCGACTCTACCGGTGGCTACGGCAGGTAGCCGTGGCCGAGCAGATGTAACCGTTAGATGCCGACGACGAGGAACTGGATGATGAACGCCAGCAGGATCAGGGCCAGCAGAACGACGATGGCGATGGTGGTGGCGGGGCGCATCTCAAATCCGAAGGTGTTTCTACCGTGTCCCGTCTACCCGGCCGCGGGCTCGAGGCTCACGGCGGTCGGGGCTTCGAGGCGCAGCTCGTCGGCGGCCGAGCGCCGCGCCAACGCCACCGACACCAGCCCGTAGGAGTCGACGACCAAACCGATCTGGCCGGGGCCGAGCTCGTCGTAGGTCGTGGCCCGCACCGCGGTGCGGACCTGGTCACCGAAGCGCAGGGTGATGGCGTCGCCCATGGGCTCCAGCTCCTCGGGGTCGACGTTGAGCTGCACGTTGCCGAAGCGGTCGACCCACAGCACCTCGCCGACGACCTTGCCGTCCTCGGCGCGCGTCAACGGAAGGATGCCCGGCAACAACGAGAGCGGATCGATCTCCGACCCGAGGTCGGCGAGGTCGACGCCGGCGCACAGGTAGGCCGCGGCGGGGGCGAAGATGTCACGGCCTGCGAACGTGGGGCCGGGCGCCGGCAGTTGGTACTCGTCGTTGGTCAACGACACCGCACGCGCCGCGCCACCGGTCATCGCCACCGCAGACGCCAACAAGCCGTTGTCGGGGCCGACGAAGTAGGCGTCGCCGCCGACCCCTTCGACTGCGACCGCCCGGCGATCGCCGCCCACGCCGGGGTCGACAACAGCGAGCACGACGCCCGACGGCAGGTACTGCGCGGCCCGCGCCAACGCCAACGAGCCGGCGCGCACGTCGTGGGCCGGGATCTCGTGGCAGATGTCGAGCACCGTCACGTCCGGGGCGATCTGGCGGATGACCGCCTTGCACACGCCCACGAACTCGTCGGCCAGCCCGTAGTCGGACAGGAACGAGATGGTGTCGAAGCGGGGCATGGCCCCGCGAAGCTACTTACCCAGTGGCGTTGTAGCGGCTGGCCAGGTAGCGGTCGACGTCGTCTTCCCGCACCCGGTACGACTTGCCCACACGCACCGCCGCCATGTCGCCCGCCTTGATCAGCCGGTAGACGGTCATGGTCGAGACGCGCATGAGCTCCGCCACTTCGGCCACGGTCAGAAACCGCGCCTTTGCATGGGACTCCACCCTTGCCTCCCTACTCCGTGCCTGTTGGCACTGTACGCCTCTGTGGCTCGTGTGGCCAGTTTCAACGGTCGGGAGGCACCCCAATGCATTCTGGCGGTCGTGGGCGTCCTATTAGACCCAGGCGGCCTCAAGCGGTGAGCGCGACAAGCTCGGCGAATCTCTCGGCTGCAGTCTTCCAGCCAAGAACCTCTCGGGGACGCCCGTTGATCTTCATCGCGAACGTGTCCAGCTCGTCCTGGC